>Ga0209131_1000133_pt1 | contig 53410 bp, 46 predicted proteins | sample GraSoi_2013_40cm_FD_185826 | JGI IMG/M metagenome (GOLD analysis project Ga0209131, IMG submission 185826) | Grasslands soil microbial communities from the Angelo Coastal Reserve, California, USA - Sample 9_17_2013_40cm (SPAdes) (version 2) | ecosystem: Environmental > Terrestrial > Soil >...
CGCTCTTCCTCACTGCGCTGACAAGGTCAGCCACGTGCTGTTGGCCCTGCAATAGTCCAGCGTAGCCGGGATGTTCATTGTCGGGCCCCAGCGCCTTGATGAAGACCACCGACGGCAGCCTGCGGCTCCGCAGGTCCCTGAAAAAGTTGTTCTCATCCTGCAGGTGCGCGGCGGACGCCGGATTGCGAACGCCGTTTCTCCACGGGGCATAGTTGTCGTAGTAGGCGAAGGGCTGGTGATGCCACTGAAACAATGGATCGACGATTGCCGGGTTCAGGACCATGCCGTTGTTCGCGGGATTGCTGGCCGTACTCGCCAGGGCATTATCCCAGCCGCCGGAGTACCACCTCCAGCTCACGCGGGCGGCATCGAGGCGGTCGCCGATCGTCGGCATATACGGTCGCGTGGCATCGCTCGGGTCGCTGTCGTTCAGGGACGGCAGGAGGCTGGCCGCTGAAGTTGCCAGGTTGACAAACGTGGGCACCAGGTTTGCAGAGTAGATGGTGTTGACGGCGTAATTCTTATCGAACGTCGCGCCCAGGACAGCGAATGACTGTCCGCCGATCGGCGTGATGTTGCCGTCGTGCACAATTTTGCCGGTCGCCGCGTTGATCAGGAGTTGCCCGTCCCAGTCCAGCGTCGCCTCCATCGTTGTCGGCGCATTCGGGTAGACAGGTGCCGCCGCTGCAATCAGGAACTGGTGATTCAGGAATGATCCGCCATAAGCCGCGTGGAAGAAGTTGTCGGCCATGGTGAATTGTTGCGCCAACAGGCCTTCGGGCATGCTGGTCGCATCGAAGTAACTCATCGTCAGGCCGGGGTTGTCGCTCCAGGTGACGAACCAGTCCATGGTGCCATGGTCGATCTGCGACTGTTCGTGCCAGAAGCGGTGCACCAGGTCGCCCGTGGTGTCGTTAGCCTGCAGCGTCGAATTAGCCGGGTCCAGGGCGTCGTAGGGCAGGAGTGTGTCGAGCACGGCCGTAAAGCGCGTGTCAATCCGGCCTGCATTGAGAGGCTGCGGTGGAGTGGTCAGGATCGCGGTCCCAGACACCAGGCTGAACGGCATCCCGGACTGGCCACTGAGCACATTGTCAAATCGGTCGGTCTGGTTGAGCGAAGCCGCTGAGGACTGGGCAATACCGTTGGCGCCCGGGAATTTTCCGTAGAGCGAATCGAAGCTCCAGTTTTCCTGGTAGATCACGATGATATGCTTGATGGACCTGAGCTTGGCGTTCACGGTGACCGGTTCGGCCGTCGCAAAGCCGGAAGCCAGGAACAGGAAAAGAAGGGGCAGCGCCAGGCGGGCAACCGTTCGGCGCGATAATACTAGGGTCTGGGATTCCATTTGCGTGCGTCTCCTGTGGGTGCTGTAGCCCGGCCCGCGACAGCCAGACGCAAGGACACTATGGAAGTTCTGTTACTGGCGAATTTAAGTTATGTGACGGTTCTGTAACTTGCAGGATGTCGCCCATGACACTCGAGAACGTGTTTTATCTCGCTCAAATCGTGGCCTCGGTAGGGGTCATCGTGTCTCTGGGTTTCATCGGCGCACAGATCAAAGCCAATACGGCCGCACTGCAGCGCAGCGAGCACAACTCGACGATGGCGCAGTGGACCGTGATCCGCATGGCGATTGCCCGCAACCGCGACGTCGCCGTGCTGATGACCGCGGGCCTGCAAGGCGAAATCGCCCTGGATGCGGCCGATCAGCTGCGGCTGGAGCAGCTGTTGCAGGAAAACGCCTGGGCGGCCTTTCACATCTGGGATCGAACCCAGCGCGGCATCTTTCCAAAGGGAACTTTTGAATTGACTGGCGGCGTATTGCTGTGCGGGTTATTGAGGACGGTGCGCGGCGGCGATTGGTGGCGCAGCGCCAAGAACGTGGGATTCATTCCCGGGTTTGTTGCGGATGTCGACGCGATGCTGGCCAATTCCATCGGATCACCACGACCGCCGATCTAAATGGCCGAGGGCTGGCTGCTTGCCACTCATCAAGGGGCGAATCGATGAAAACACTCGGACCGACAAGGCGGTCACTCCTTGGACTATGTGCGTCTGCGTCATTCTTGATTTGATATTTGCGCAAGGCGGAATCCGATTTCGTCTGATGATTCCCCGGCTGGCTCTACAGAACTGGTGCACGGAGCCGCTGCAACTCGCGTGACATAACGCTGGCCGCAAATCGCGACTCAGCGCGTTGACACCCGCATCCCGCCACCGCAAGCTAGCTGAGCTACGAGAGGCACACCCTTCGAAAGAAGGAGTCGCAAAGCCACCGGTCTAACGGGAAACCTACGACAGCGGGGTTGCTAGCATGGAAGACGACGCGGCGATCCTGCGGCTCGATTTGCCGCGCACGCATGGGAGACATGCCGATACCGGTGTGCATCTCTCCCATGGCCGCTCGATTAAGGTCTCCGCGCCTCTTGCGCCCCTTCCTCTGCCGTTCATCACGCCTACTTAAGTGAGCACCCCTATGTCCATGAGTAGCTTGTTGACGATCACACCCTGGCCGATCGTGTCGGCGGCGACCCTGCTCGTTCTGCTCGTCGCGGCGTTGTACTTCGCGAGAGATACCGCTCGCCAGGTGATTCACGCTGCCGCGGGCGCGCTGGCGCAAGGACTGCGCGTCGCTTCGCATGCGGTCACTCGCGCCCAGGAGCGTCTTGCCGCGCGCAATCGCGCGGTGCTTCTTGCGGCGGGCCGTGAGGCCAAGGAGCGCATCGTCGAGCGCGAATTTGTCCGTGTGGGAGACACCGTCCGCAAGGACCTGGCGGGCTATCCCGACATGCGCCGCCGCCTGAGCGAGTCCATTCAGCGCATCGAGGAAGATCAGGAGAAGGCGGTGGAAGTGCCGCCGGAAGCGCCTGGCTGGGCGCAGGCGATCAAGGTCATTGCCGAAGTCAAGGGGCGCAGCACCAACACAGAGATCCTGGAGGACATTCACCGCTCGACGGTCAAGGCGCACGAGGAAGCGATGGCGGATTACCGCAAGGCGAGCGGCGAACGGCACGCGCTGCTGCGGCGAATGATGCCCGACTGGCGGCTGATTCAGGAGACCCTGGAACGCGTGAACAAGAGCGTGGAGAGCGTGCTCGCGCGGGCGCTTGCCATCGATCACCACATGGAGGAGTACGAGGCGATCGTGCGCGGCGAGGATCGCGCGGTGTCGGTCCTGTCCTCTTCGTCGATCGTCTACTTCTTCGTCTCGGCACTGGTGCTCGCCGTGGCCACCGCAGGCACCGCGGTCAACTTCACCCTGATTGCGCGCCCCATGGCCGAGATGGTCGGCGGCACGAACTTCATCGGTGCTTTCCGCACTGCCGACATCGCGGCCCTGGTCATCATCATGGTCGAAATCTCCATGGGGCTGTTCCTCATGGAGTCGCTGCGCATCACGCGACTGTTTCCGGTGATCGGCGCGCTCTCGGACAAGATGCGGGTGCGGATGATCTTCATGACGTTCGCGGTGCTGTTGATGATGGCGAGCATCGAGGCAGGCCTCGCCTACATGCGCGAGGTGCTGTTGCAGGATGAGCTGGCTACCAGCTCGCTGCTGCGTGGGGACAACGGGGCAGTGATCGTGAATCCGCATCTGTGGATCACCACCGCGGCGCAAATGGGCATGGGATTCGTGCTGCCGTTTGCGCTCGTGTTCGTCGCGATTCCGCTCGAGACCTTTGTGCATTCGCTGCGCACCGTGGTCGGTCTCGTCGGCATCGCGGTGTTGCAGTCTCTGGCCCTGATTCTGCGACTCCTTGGCAACGGCTGTCGCCACCTCGGAACCCTCGCACAGCGGCTCTACGATCTGCCGCTGTTCGTGCCTTTGTGGATCGAGAGCCGCCGGATGGCGCACGAGGCAGTGGCGCGAAGTCGCCTCGCCGTTGCGGCGACGCCCTGGAAGGAGGCGCAATCATGAACGCCCGGCTCGCGCTGTCTCTCGCGGCGCTGGCGCTCGGAAGCTGTGCGCGCACCGGGCCGCACAACACCGGGGTGTATCTGCTGGTCGATACCTCCGGATCGTATAACCTGCAGGTGCGCAAGGCCCAGCAGATCTCCCTCTATGCGCTCTCCCGGCTGCAATCGGCCGATTCGATCGCCGTGGCGACTATCAACACCGGGAGCTTTACGGAAAAGGACATCATCGCCAAGGCCACGCTCGACGACCGCCCGAGCACTGCGAATCAGCAGAAGCGCGCGTTCGCAAGCACCATCGTGAAGTTCGTCGACGAGTCGGTCCCGGCGCCCTATACGGATATCACCGGCGGGCTGCTGCAGGCGGTCGAGTTCCTGAAGGAAAAGAACACCTCGCGCAAGGAGATCCTGATTCTCTCGGACATGAAGGAGGAACTCGCCAAGGGCTATATTCGCGACATTCCGCTCGATCTTAAAGGCTTCGACGTCGTGGCACTCAACGTGACCAAACTGCGAAGCGACAACTTCGACCCGCGCCTGTATTTGTCACGGCTCGATATTTGGCGGGAGAAGGTGGAGAAGGGCGGCGGCCACTGGCGGGTCATCAACGACCTCGATCACCTCGACGGGCTCCTATAGTTTGACGGCGCGCGCAGGCCGCCGCCCGTAGCGGTGCGCACGGTAAACGTGCGTTCGATGGGTCCCGTGCCTGGCCTGCAGCGATCCACAACCGCGTCCCCGCATGCTTATGTCGCTCCTCGATGAGATCCGGATCTGGCCGGTGCTCTGGCGCCGCAGACTCGCCGGCCGCCGACCCAGGAAGGAACATCTCGGCATTCTGCTGATGTTCGGGCTGCCTGTCCTTGCCGTCGCCGGCATTGCGCGCTTCGCCTATGTCGAGGCACAGCGTGCCGATCCCGTGCAGATCGAGGTCCTGCAGCACCAGGCCGCTGCCGCACAGCGGCGTGCAGACGAACTTGAGTGCCTTGCGGAAAACGTCTATTTCGAAGCCCGTGGGGAACCACTGACGGGCCAGTACGCGGTAGCCGAGGTCACCCTGAACCGCACGCACACGGCGCACTTCCCGCATACGATCTGCGGCGTAGTTCACGAGATTCGCTGGAATCCGGAGCGGCGTCGTTATGTCGCGGACTTCTCGTGGACCGAGCTCGGCCCGATGTCCCCGCAGGGTGGACCCGCCTGGAAGCAGGCGATGGCAGTGGCGAGCTCCGCTTACGATGAGCTTCACGAGCCCGTGGTGCCTGGAGCACTGTACTTTCACGCGACCAGTATCCGTCCGGCCTGGTCGAGGACTCACAAACGCATCGCCACGATCGGCGGGCACTGTTTCTATCTATGAGTCCACGGCTGCCCCTTGCGGGCATCGGCCCCGGGGCGAAGACAATTAGCGCACGTTCTCGATCTTCACGATGCTGCCTTTCGCCAGCGGATCGTTCGGGTCCTTCACGACGGTCACATAGAGGTACTTCTCGCCTTCGCTGAATGCCACGTTGGTCGTGCCATCGCCTGCAGCGATCGGGAACACGTGCAGGAGTTTACCGTCAGGCGAAATCTTCAATACCTTGCCGCCGGACCATTGGGCGACATACATATTGCCCTTGAGATCAATCTTCATGCTGTCCGGCCCGAGCCACCAGGAACTGACTTTGTCGGGTGTCAGCAGCTTCAGCAGCGCGAAGTTTGATCTTTGTCCAAGCGAGCCGTCATCGTTGACGTGGAATTTCAGGATGCAGTTGCCGACCGTTTCGCTGACGTAGAGCGTCTTCTGGTCCGGAGAGACGCCAATCCCATTGGCGTAATTGAGATCATTCGCCACCTCGACCCATTTCTGGCCGCCGGGGGCGCGATAGACGATCTTTCCGACCACCGCAGTGGGCCGCGTTTGATAGGGGCCAAACACCGTGGCATAGGCGCCGCCGTTGGCGGTGACCACAATATCGTTGACGCCACCACTGAACTTTGTCCCCTTGTCGTCGGAGTCCCAGCGATGCAACGGCTTGCCCGTCAGGCTGAGTTCGAGGATGGCACCCCGCTCTTCGGTGCAGGCGACGAGAAAGGTTTTCTGACGGGTGAGCGCCAGCCCGTTGTGCCCGCAACCGGCCAGCTGGTTCAGCACCGTGATCGACTTGCCGTCCCATTTCGACAGCGTGTTGGAGACCCAGCCCACGAAGTACAGGTCATGGTCCAGGTAAAGCGGACCCTCGGGCCCCAGGAGGCCCGTGACCACGGTCTGCTCGCCCGCCACGGCTGCGGTCCACGATGCAACGGCGAGCCAGCAGCAGGCACTGATTTTCTTCACGTTAGAGCCTCCCCGACGAGCGCTATTCAGTATTCCGCCGCCGGCGCGGGCCCGCCTGCTGCGATCTCTTTCAGCACTGCGGCACGCGTCGCCAGTACGCCCGCCATTGGCCGGTGCCGGTTGGCCGCGACTTCCTGCGCCCCAAACTGCGGGGTCGCGCGGCCGAGATCGCCGGCATCGAACTGAGCGACCACCCAGTTGAGCACCGCGGCCAATCGCGCGTCGCTCAGCATGGAGTTGGCGGCGCCGGGAACGCGCAACACGTAGCGGCGTCCTTCCACACTGTTCATGAAGCGCACCAGAGAGTGTGCGAGCGGCGGCACCTTTCCGGGCACGCCCTGCGCATTGACGCCATGACAACCCATGCAATGCAGGGCGTAGTCCTCGGCAGGGCCAGCCTGCGCGGCGGCGCCCACGGCTGCCGTGGCACCCAGCAGCGCGATGGGCAGCATCCATCGACTCACGGTCCCGCCGATCCCAGGATGACCGATACCGTGCAGTGATAGTCCGAGCCAGTATTGGCCATGCACCAGTTGACGTCGTTGTTACGGCTCAGCCGGTACAGCGGACGCTCGCGTTCATTGCGGTAGCAATCGCAGTTGCCACAGCTCGCTTTGCCGCAGCAATCGTTGTACGACACGATGTAGTCGCGTCCGTCCGCGGGATTGTGGCAGGTGCCGATCCAGGAGACCACGGACATCTGGGTGCCTGGCGGGCAAGTGTGCGAACTGCCGCCGCAGCAGGAGCAGAGGAAGCCGTCGATCGCGCAGTACTTCCAGTACTCGCAGCTCTGCTGATCTTCGGTATACGGCTTGCTGGCGCTCTTGCCCTTCGCGGCGGCCGGCACTTTCCCGGGCGCTGCGGGCGACCCTTCGGGCCCGGTGGCGGCCTCGGCGCGCTGGATTCGATCGATCGGCAGCAGCGGTATGAGGAGCGATCCGGTCAGTATCTGGCCCAGTACGCCGATAAAGCTGCGGCGCGAAGTGCGTTGCGCGAGCGATCGGGCGGAACTCTCGAATATGCGATCTAGCCGCTGCATGGTATTCGCCCTAGGGATTGAGGATTTGCCACGGGGTCTGGCCCAGGTTCCTGTCGAGGTGGCGCAGCTGACCCGTCAGCGCATCCAGGGTGGCCACGGAGGCGACGCTGTCGCTCGCGAGGAACAACAGCGGGGCCTCGTCCTGCGAGACCTGCACTGCCGTCACGGGCGCGAGTTTCAGCGTTGCGACCGGCCAGCGGGCGAGGCGACGATGAGTGCCCAGATCGAACACCCAGATTTCGGTGCCGCCCTGCTTGTGGGAGCCTTCCCCACCGCGATGCATGGCGACATACAGGCGGCCCATGCGCCGCTGGATGGCGCCCAGCTGCTGGCCGCCGGGGCGCCAGTGACCGGCTTCACTCGAACTCACCAGCGACCATGGCGGGTGAATCACGGGCTCTGGTCCGGAAAAATCCACTTCATGCACCTTGCCGAGGAACGACAGAAACGTGCAGCCCTGATCGGTCGGAATGCCCTGCACGAAGAGCGGGTCGGTATCGACGTCGAAAAACAGGTCCGACAGCGCGCGCGAGACTTCGTTGCCGTGGGCATCGAGCCTCACCGTGAGCAGTCGGCCGCTGTCGCAGATCGAGGAGACGTGATCGGGTCCCCACGGGATCACCAGTACGCAGCCGGCGGTATCGATCTCGCCCAGCACCTTCCTCGACACCGGGTCCAGTACGCCAAAGGAGGCGGCCGGCGTGATGTAGGCGACGTACAGGAAATGGCTGTCGCTGGAATAGCCGAGATTGAAGGACGTGGGGGTGGCCTGCGCGCGCTTGGGGGGCAGGACAATCTCGCCGGTGATCGCGAGCGTCGTGGTATCCGTGAACTCCACCACATCGGTGCGCTCGCCGTGGCCACCGCGCGCGAAGTAGGTGGTCCCGACGGCCAGTGTATTGCGATCCGGGGACAATGTGACGCCCGGAAAGAATCCGGCATCGATCTGGCCAAGATGGCCGTGCGTGTCGGCGTCGTAGAGGCGCACGCGCGAATCGATCTCGTTCATGAAGGCGGAATCTACGACGTAGATCCAGTGCGGCGTGCGCGCCGGGAGGGGCTCCATGCCGAATTGCTCGGGCGGCAGCGGATCGGAAGCGACCGCCCCGCCGTTCGCCACCAATGCCAGGAGCGCTGCCCAAGCCTGCATGGTCCGCATGTGCAACTCCCTGTGTCGCGCGCCCGATACCCGTGCATCGATTGTCGCATAATATGCGGCGGACACGACACAGCTAAGGTGCAGGCAATGAAGGCGTTCCGGACCGCAGCATGACGGGCAACGTCCGGCTCGATCCGGCCCTCGCCATCCTGATCGCATGCGCCGGCAGTGCGCTGTTCGCGCTCGCCGCGCTCCACAAGCTGCGCGACATGCGGCATTTCAGCGCGGCTTTTGCCAACTATGGTGTGCCCCCAGCGCTGCTGCGACTGAACCTGCCATGGGCGGTACCCGCGCTGGAGCTGGGCGTGGCAGTGGGGCTGTGGGTGCCCGCCGGCACGCTGTCCGCGGTGCTGCTGGCCGTCGCGTTGCTGCTGGCCTACAGCGCGGCGATCGCGGTCAACCTCAGGGCGGGCCGCGCCGGCATTCCCTGTGGCTGCGGTGGCCCGGATCCCGAGCAGCCGATCGCCTGGTGGATGGTCTGGCGCAATCTGGTGCTGTCGTGTGTGCTAATGCCCGTGCTCGCGCCGCGCAGCGCCCGGCCCCTGGAGCTGACAGACTTCGCGACCATCGGCTTCGGACTGGCGGCGATGGCCCTGCTCTATGCGGCGGCCGGACGCCTGCTGATTCAATACAGGATGCAATCATGACGGCTCTGATGATCTCCAACCTGGTGCTGTGGGCCGTCGTGCTCGGGCTCATCGTCGTACTGCTCGCCCTGACGCGCCAGATGGGCGTGCTGCACGAACGGATCGCGCCTGCCGGTGCACTGATGATCAATCGCGGCCCGGCCGTCGGTGAGCCGGTCGCGCCGCTGGAGGTCACGGATCTGGAGGGGCACAGCTTGCAGATTGGCGCGCCGAGCGCCGATGGCCGGAGCACCCTGCTCGTGTTCGTCTCCCCAACCTGTCCGGTGTGCAAGACCCTGCTGCCGGTCATCCGCGCCAGTCATCTGCAGGAACGCGACTGGCTGCGCGTCGTGCTCGCGAGCGATGGCGAGCTACAGGAGCACCGGCGCTTTGTGCAGCAACAGGGATTGGCCGGCGTGCCCTATGTGCTTTCAGCCCCGCTCGGTCTGGGCTACCAGGTCAACCGCCTGCCGTTCGCCGCGCTGGTGGACCAGGGCGGAGTGCTGCGCGCCCGGGGACTTGTCAACTCACGCGAGCATCTGGAGAGCCTGTTCGAGGCGCAGCGCCTCGGGATGGCCTCGCTCCAGGAATACTTCGCCAGCCGCGCCTAGCTTCCGGCCCAAAGCGGATCGGAAGCGCTACGACTGTGCAAAGGCCGAGCAGAGCAGGATGCCGGTGACGATGGCTCCGATCCAGGCGTACTGCCAGCGCGTAATGCGTTCCTTGAGGACCAGCGCGGCGTAGAACAGCGTGACTACCGGGTAAGCGCCGACCAGCGGCGAGACGATGGAGATCGGGCCGTACCGTGCCGCGATGATCAGCCCCAAGCTCCCGCCGGCCATCATGCCCATCGGAATGAAGGAATGGAGCCACGCCCTGACCGTATGCGGGCCCTTGCGTCCCTTGATCAGGCCGAATACGCCGAGCGACAGCGCACCGCCGACGGAACTGCACAGCGCGAGTGACACTTCGCTCGCCTCGGGAAAGGTGTACGAGTACTTGATCAGCGTGTTGGAGGTTCCCCAGCACAACAGCGCCATCAGCGACAGCGGGATCCAGCGCCGTGACGCCGTGGCGGCGTCCGTTCCAGAAGGTGAATACGCCAGGCCCGCGCAGCCGCTGATGACGAGCGCCACTGCGAGGTACTGGACCGGGGCGAGCTGTTCATGCAGGAACAGGCGCGCGAACAGCACCGTGAGTGCCGGATACGCCGCCGACAGCGTGCCGACGATGGCCACCGGGCCGGCTGCGATCGACTGGAAGTAGAGAATCCAGGCCAGGCCGTCGAACAGGTAGGCGAGGACGCCGGTCTCGAGAAACTGCCGACCGTCAGGGGCGAGCAGCGACGGATGGGTGTGCGAAAAGAAGAAGCCGAAATTGACCAGCGAGGTGGCGAACACGTAATACAGGCAGAATCGCGCCGGCGACACCTCGCCGATCCAGCGCTTGACCAGACCCTGGCCGAGACCATAGAGCAGGAGCGCGGTGAGCGCCGGCGTCAGCCAGGCGAGCAGCGCGGTGGTCGAGGGGTTTGCGGTCACGGTATCCGTTCCGGGCGCGGTGCCTTGGCGACGCCAGCAGCGCCGAGCGGAGTCTACGGGACCGGTACGTCTGCCATCAACCGGCAATCAGGGAAAAATGGCCGCCGGTCCCGAGCGACTCTACAATGAGGCTCGCCCGATTGTTCATCCTCAAAGTTCGTGAGGGAAACGTCATGACAAAGATTAATGCAGCCGCACTGCTGATGGCCGTGCTCACGGGCCATGCGCTCGCCGCCGACAGTCCCCGCGACGCGGGACAGGTCGTGCCGGAACTGACGACGATCCAGCCGGAGATCGAGGCGCTTTATCGCGACCTGCACCAGCACCCGGAGCTCAGCTTTCACGAGGTCCGGACGGCAGACGCTCTGGCGACCCGGCTGAAAGCCCTGGGCTACGAAGTCACGACCGGGGTCGGGAAGACGGGAATCGTGGCGCTGCTGCGCAATGGCCCGGGTCCGGTCGTCATGCTGCGCACGGAACTCGATGCCCTGCCCGTGGAGGAAAAGACCGGGCTGGCGTTCGCCAGCAAGGTGACGACGCGCGACGACGCCGGGGAGATGGTTCCCGTGGCGCACGCCTGCGGGCACGATCTGCACATGGCCGGCTGGTACGGCACGGCCAAGGTCATGGCGGATCGCCGCGCCGGATGGCACGGCACCTTGATGCTGGTCGGACAGCCGGCCGAGGAAAGGGCCGGTGGGGCCGCTTCCATGCTGGCAGACGGTCTCTTTTCCAGGTTTCCAAAACCGGACTTTGCGATCGGCGTGCACGACGAAAACACTCTGCCATCCGGGCAGGTCGGCTATCACGAAGGTTTCTTTCGCGCCTCGGCTGACGCCCTGGAAGTGACGATCTACGGTCGCGGCGGCCATGGAGCCTACCCTCACACCGCCGTCGATCCCATCGTGATCGCGGCGCGCTCCATACTCGGCTTCCAGACCATTGTCTCGCGCGAGACCAACCCGCTGTCACCGGCGGTCGTCACCGTCGGTGCCATCCACGCCGGCACTGCGGGCAATATCATTCCGGAGCAGGTGCGGATGCTGATGACGGTGCGTGCTTTCGATCCGAAGGTGCGCGAACATCTGCTTGCTTCGATCCAGCGGCAGCTGGACGCGGAAGCGACGGCCGCCGGTGCGCCGGCCATGCCATTGGTCAGGAACGTCGACCATGCCGACATGGTCGAGAACGACCGGGCGCTGACGGCGCACCTGGCCAAGGTGTTGAGCCGCGATCTGGGTCCCGACAGCGTGCGCGAGATGCCGGCGCAGATGGGAGCCGAGGACTTCTCGCAATACGGGCGCGCGGGGGTGAGGGCTGTCCTGCTGCACATCGGCGCGGTCGATCCGGCGGAACTCGCGAGCGGTAAGAGAATTCCGGAATTGCATTCGCCGCAGTGGGCCCCGCAGCTGGAACCGACGCTCCGCTCACTGGTTGCCGCTGAGGTCGTGATGCTGACGGACCTGCTGGCGGGCGGCGCCGATCACTGATCAACGGGCGCATCCCGTGTTCTACGAGCCGCGCAAGCGCAACCACGGCCTGCCGCATGATCCGTTCAAGGCGATCTTGGCGCCCCGGCCGATCGGCTGGATTTCCTCGATGAACGCCCGGGGCGAGATCAATCTGGCCCCGTATTCATTCTTCAACGGCATTTCCGGCAATCCGCCGATGGTGATGTTCTCCTCCGAGGGCCGCAAGGATTCACTCGCGTTTGTGGAAGAGACCCGGGAGTTTGTCTGCAATCTCGCCACCTGGGAGCTGCGCGAACAGATGATCGCGACTTCCGGGCCCTATCCGCGTGGCGTCGACGAGATGAAGGAGGCGGGCCTGGAGGCCGCACCCTCAATGCTGGTCAGGCCGCCGCGGGTCAAGGCGGCGCCCTGCGCGCTGGAATGCCGGTGGCTGCAAACGGTGCAGCTGCATGACATCGACGGCGCGCAGATCGATCGCCACGTCGTGTTTGGCCAGGTGGTGGGCGTGCATATCGACGAGCGCTTCATCAGGGACGGTCTGCTGGATACGGCCGCCATGCGCCCGATTGCGCGCGCCGGCTATCACGACTATTTTGTCGCGACGCCCGAGACCTGCTTTTCGATCCGCCGGCCACCGGGGTCCTGACGCCTTTGCACGGGGAGCGTGATTCGCTACGATGGTTTGCGTCGACCCGCCAGAACAGGAACAGGAATCATGAAACTCTATTATCACCCTGCCTCCACCACCAGCCGCATCGTGCAGCTGTTCGCGCTGGATCAGGGCGTGAATCTCGAGTACCAGGTGGTCGATCTGATGAGCGGGGAGCATCTCAAACCGGAGTTCGCCCGGATCAACCCGAACAGCCTGGTCCCGGTGCTCGAAGACGGCGATTTCCGCCTGACCGAGTCTTCGGCAATCCTCAAATATCTCGGCGACAAGGCGGGCTCGCCGGCCTATCCAAAGAGCCTCCAGGCGCGCGCGCACGTCAACGAGATGATGGACTGGTTCCTCATCAACTTTAACAAGGACTTCGGCTATGGGCTGCTCTATCCACAGGTGTTTGCACATCACCGGCGGCCGGGCGAAACCGTTCAGTCAGGCACGCTCGACTGGGGCAAGCAGAAGGCCCAGGCCTGGCTGAAAATCCTGGATGGCAACCTGATCGGTCCGCGCAAGGCCTACCTGTGCGGCGATGCGATCACGCTGGCCGACTACCTGGGCGCCGAAATCCTGGCCGCCGGCACGCTCATTCGCTGCAGCTACGCCGCCTATCCGAACATCGAGCGCTGGCTGAAGAACATGCGCGGCCTCAAGAGCTGGGGGAAGGTGCACGAAGTCTTCGATCAGTTCGCCGCCTCGCTCAGGGACCAGTCCTTTGTCGCCATCTGAAACCCTGCTGGCGGCCGGCAGGCGAACATGATCCGCCGCCTGCACCACAACGCCTACCGCTGCCGCGACGCGGAGGAAACGCGTCGCTTTTACGAAGACTTCCTCGGATTGCCGCTCGCAGGGACGCTGGAGATCAAGGAAACGAAAAGCGGCCGCCCGACCGAGACGCTGCACATCTTCTTTGGGCTCGATGACGGCTCCTACCTGGCATTTTTCGAGGCGCCGGACATGCCGTTCGAGTTCAAAGTGCAGCACGACTACGACCTGCATATTGCCCTGGAGGTCGATGAGCAGGCCCTGGGCAAGATGCTCGCCCGGGGCAAGGCGGCCCATATCGAGACGCGGGGCGTGTCAGATCACGGCTTCATCCACTCCATTTATTTCCGTGACCCGAACGGCTACGTCATCGAGCTGACCGCGAGACAGCCCAGCCATGACGTAGCCATGAATCCGGCGTTGAACGGGGCCCGGGAAAAGCTCGAGCGCTGGAATCTCGCCAGGCAGAAACGGGCGGGAACGAAGCATAGCTGAACAGCGGCCGGCGCCGCGGGCGCCCAGAGTTGCGGAGAACACTCATGCGCATTGCGACACTCAGCGGGATTCTGTGCCTGTCACTGATCAGGATCGCCGCCGGACAGACCCTCTCGGCAGAGGTGCTGAAGTTCGTGAAGGTGAACGCCCCGATTGTCGCGCTGACCCATGTGCGCCTCATCGACGGCACGGGCGCGGCGGGCGCCGAAGACCAGACCCTGGTGTTGAGCGCCGGCAAGATCGCATCGGTCTCGTCGGCGGCGACGGCGAAGATTCCCAAGACCGCGCAGATCATGGATCTGAGCGGCTACACCGTGATTCCCGGCCTCGTGGGGATGCACGAGCACCTGTTCTACCCGATCGGCGATGGCATCTATGGCGAGATGGGTTTCAGCTTCCCGAGGCTGTACCTCGCCGCGGGCGTCACGACAATGCGCACGACCGGATCGCTCGAGCCTTACACCGATCTGGAGATCAAGAAGAAAATCGATGCCGGTGAGTCCCCCGGTCCGAAGATGCACGTCACGGGTCCCTATCTGGAGGGGGCCGGATCCTGGGCGGTGCAGCTGCACCAGCTCAAGGGGCCGGAGGACGCCGCGGCCACGGTCGATTACTGGCTCGATGAGGGTGCGGATAATTTCAAGGCCTACATGTTCATTACGCCGGCCGAGCTGGCGGCCGCCGTGGACGCCGCGCACAAGCGCGGCGCCAAGATCACCGGGCATCTGTGTTCGATCGGGTTTCGCGAGGCCGCCGCCCTCGGCATCGACAATCTCGAACATGGTCTGTTCGTCGATACGGAATTCCAGCCGGACAAGAAACCGGGCGTCTGTCCGGACGATCCGGAATCTCCGGTGCTGATGGCCTCCCTGGACGTGAACTCGGGGCCGGTGCACGAGATGATCCTGGACCTGGTGCACCGCCATGTGGCGATCACCTCCACCCTGCCGGTCCTGGAGATGGGGGCCTTCACCGGAAGGCCCACCTTGCAGAAGCGCCTGCTCGATGCGCTGTCGCCTGACGCCCGCTCCACACTGTTGTGGCGGCGCGTGCAGTCGACCGACACGGCGTATCTGCGCAAGCGCTATGGGAGCGATGTCTCGCCAGAGCCCGCGGTCTTCAGGAAGGAGCTCGAATTCGAATACGCCTTCGTGCAGGCCGGCGGGCTGCTGCTCGCCGGTGCAGATCCGACGGGCATGGGCGGTGTGGTCGCAGGCTTCGCCGACCAGCGCGAGCTCGAACTGCTGGTGGAAGCGGGCTTCACGCCCGTGCAGGCGATCCACATCGCCACCGAAAATGGCGCGGAATATCTCGGCGAGGCGGATCGCGTCGGCACCATCGCGGCCGGAAAGCAGGCCGACCTGGTTGTCGTCAAGGGAAACCCCGCCGGCAAGATCGAGGACGTTGAAAACGTCGAGATCGTCTTCAAGGACGGGATCGGCTACGACTCCCAGAAGCTGTTCGATTCAGTGCGGGGTGTCGTCGGCAGCCGCTAGTGTGGCTCGCCGCCCGGCTTCGGATCGGCGAGCGGGAAACTTTTGGCACCCTCGGTGGCCGGCGCTGGCGCGGCAGCGGGGGCAGGCGTAGCGACCGGCGGCGGGGGGCCTAACACTCCCGGCGGCGCGGCTCCCCCAGGCGACAGACCGGCGACGACGGCCGCGATGAAGCGCCGCGCCGATTCGGCAGTGGTGGTCACGGTGCCGCCGAACACATCATCCGTGGTGACGTCATGCCCGTAGAAGCTCCGGTTCGCCTTGCGGTCGAACAGCAGCCCCGTGCCGTCAAGGGCCACCCCGGCGAATAGGCCGCGGGTGCGCGAATAGGAGTAGACCTCGGCATCCACGCCCGCGGCGGCTTCGCCGCTCCGGCCCACCGGGCCTGCCGCCACCGAGGCGCTGACGCCAAGGGTGAACTGGCCGCGCGAGAAATTCTCCAGGCTGCGGCGCGTGGCGAAGACCAGCACGACGTCGGCCGACTGCGCCCCGATCTGCCAGCCGACACTGCCGCCGGTGAGGGATACGAAAATCGGATTGCTGAAACGCCCCTTAGCATCACGCGATACCAGCACGCCATTGCCGTGGCGGATGCCAAAAATGAAGGCCCCTTTGACTACATCCGGGATGACCGCGACGCCGTAGGCGCGATCCATCAGCCAGGTGGGAATGTTCTGGTCGGGGACGGCACGCAGTTCCTCGAGCACTTGGGTGGCGACCACGAGCCGCGCGTCTTCGCGGCTCTGGGCGAATGCGACGCCTGCGGGCATCAACAGTACAAACAGTGAAAGCAGCATGGCCCGCTGTGGCGTGTAATGATTCATGATCGATCCCCTGATACCTAGTCGGCCTAACTCAGCCCACAATCATCCTTCAGAACCACCCAGAAAGAAAGAACTGCACGACGTTGGCGTTGAGCGTGTACAGCGGCTCGGTGCCGGGTATCAGGCCGCTAAGCCAGGCTTCGCGATAGTCACCGTATTGAATGCGCATCCGGTCCCAGTGCAGATTGAGCGTACTCTTCTGCAGCCAGGACAGGCGCGTGGGGTGAAATTCCCAGGTGGCTCCGAAGCCAAGCGTAAGGTTTTTAAAGGTCGCCAGTTCCCGGTCGCGCGCCATGAAATTCTGGGCTGAGGCATAAGGGAACAGGTCGCTGTAGAAATCGGCGTGAGTCTGCCGGTAATAACGCGCGTGCGTGTCGAGTGTCCAGCTGCCGAACAACGGCTGGGTGTAGCCGAGCTCAAAAGTATGGCCGACGATGCCCCAGGTGTCGCTGTAGTAGCGGTAATTCCCGGCGAGGGCCGCGTGCCAGGGCAGGTAATACTTCAGCTGCCCCGAGCCGGCATTGCCTGTGCGCGTGTGCGGGTATTGCTCGGGCTGCAGTGTAAAGCCGCGGCCATTTAGCGACTGGGGATCGAGGTAACGGACCATGCGGTATGGATTATTGAGGAGACCCTCGCTCTCAGACGTCTCGAAGTTCAGGCCCAGCAGCAGATTGCGTGTGAGGACCTGCGAGAGGCCCAGCTGCCAGTTGCGTCGCTCGAGCGGGCTGGTGGCGGTCTGGCCCACCTTGCCCACCTTGTCCCAGCCGCGGGTGAAGCCAAAGGAAATCGTCGTCAGGTCGCCAAACATATCCTCACTGATTGAAGCGAACGCGGTCCGGGCCCAGTAGTCGTTCTCATTGCCGGTGATGTAGCCCGCGCTATAGGTGGTCTTGCCCTGCAACACGTCGATACTGAGCGATTCCTGCTTGCGCTCCTCGTGATAGCTGCTCGCGCCGCTCACGGCGTCGACCGAGGCGCCCGATATGGAGTCGATGTGCCCCGTGATGTTATCGACGTAGTAATTGCCGGCTAGCGAGACATGATCACCGATTTTCTTGCGCACCAGTATCGAGGGACCCTGGATATTCATCCCGCCGCCGTTGTAGTGATGGTAAAGCACATCGAAGCGATCGTCCGGCAGCACGCCGGCGTGCGCGCAGCCGAGCAGCAGGCCCGCGAGGGCGACCAGGCGTGCGGAATTCCGGCTACGGCGCATCAGCGCGTCAATTGCAGCCGCAGCCGCCGCCCACGGTGCCGGTGGCACCACGGGCGCCTTCGCGCGACTCGTAGACGTGATCGAGGTAGGTGGCCGAGACCGGATCGCGGCTGAAGGACATGATCGGATCGGCGAGGTGTTCACGCTCGTAGGGCTTGACCCAGGGTTGGATCGGGCTGCAGGCCGTGAGCGCCAGGACGCCGGCCGCGGCGAGCAGAGCCGCGGCGGCGGTCTTGGCGGGGCGATGGGTCATGGGGCGGGCGTCATTCACGGATCAGGGCGCGGATCTGGTCCATGTACTCGTTCTCCGCGCCGGCGCTGTAGCCGCGGTGGATGTAGCGCACGTTGCCCTTGCGGTCGAGGATCACGGTGTTGGGCATCCCTTCCACCTGATAAAGCTTACTGACCTTGCTGTCAACGTCGAACAGTATCGGAAAAGAGACAGGCGTGGCCTTGAGCCAGTCGGTGGCCGCGGCCGAGTCAGGCTCGACATTGACGCCCACCAGCGTGACGCCCTTGGAGCGGTACTGCCGGTTGAGCTGCTCGAGCAGTGGCATTTCCTTGCGGCACGGTCCACACCAGCTCGCCCAGAAATTGACCAGCACGATTCGGCCCTTCAGATCGGCAAGGCTCAGGGGCTTGCCGCTGTTCGAGTTGAGCTGGAATTGCGGGGCCGGTGCGCCGGCGCGAATCAGGTCCATCGAGGTGGGCAGGGCAGGTGCGACCGCTACCGCCAGCAGGAACAGACAGCGACTGAGGAATTTCATGCATAGGCTCCGTGTTCAGAAGTACACGGTCGCTCCGAGGCTTGCTTCCAGGTTGTTCCTGAGGCGATCAGTACCGAGGAAATCTGACTTGAAGACCAGATCCTGTGCCTCGATACGGATCGCCAGCCAGTCCGTGGGCAGGACGCGGAAGCCGGCGCCAAAGTTGACGGTGAATTTATGGTCACCTTCGAACTTGACGCTGCCGATGCCGCCCACCAGGTAAAACCCGCTCGTCATGGCGAGATTGCGACCGAGGAACACCTCGCCAGGCAGGAAGTTGTAGCCTAGCGAGAGGTTGTAATACGTGAAGCGCCTCTCATCCACGGTGAGTAGCTGGACATTTCCGCCCAGGGTCTCAAAACTGGTCTTGCCGGCCATGGCGCGCCCGGCGCTGGCCTCGAAGAAGAAGTCTTCTGTCACATGGTAATCAAAGCGCAGCCCGGTCAGCGGCGCAGCGGTATAGCTCTCGATGGAGATTTCACCAAAGCTGGCGCCGAGCTCGACATTCTTGCTCCTGATTTTCGGCACCTTGACCTTGCGCCGCTCCACCTGCGGCTCAATGACCGTGGGGGGCGGAGCCGCCTCGGCCGCCGCCGCCGCCGCATCTGCGGTGGCCTCCTGCTGGGCCTGGGTCGGGGGCGCCTTGGCATGCCGGTGAAACGGCCAATGCAGGTGGGCGCAGCCACCGCACAGCGTGACGGCCAGCGTCAGTAGAAGAACGCGAATCCGACTTTCCATTCCTGTTTCACCTCGTTGACATCGCCCTTGGTAAATACCGTGTGATGACGGTATTCAGCGCGCAGGAAAAAGCGCCGCGTCAGATAGTAACGCCCGCCGACGCCTGCGTAAGCGGTCTGGTAGTTCTGGTCGCGTGGCACGACCAGGGTTGCCTTGGGCTCGGTGCGTTCCACTCCGGTGCCCAGGGTCAAGAAAGGGGAGAAGCGCCGCTGTGGCATGAGCACGTGGTTCAATCCCAGATCGGCAACGTAGCCGTTCGACAGGTTGCCCAGGAACTGGCCCAGCTGCAGCTCGAGCTTCAGACTGTCCGTCAGCGAGCGCGCCATGAACCCTTCCACCAGCGTCGCGCCCGCGTAGTCGCCGGTCAGCACGCCACCTTCCCAGCGGTGCGAGCGGAAGCCTTCACGATCGCCGCGGTCGAACTTGAACGGCGAGCCATCGGCCAGCGTGGTCAGCAGCAGGTCGGCTTCGGCGGCCCAGCCCTCCACGCCGCGTTCGCTGCGCACCTTGAACCACTCGGTGCGCCGGAACAGCACGTCCACCGATTCGCCGCGCGCGACCACCTGGGTCACGGGATACCCGCGGCCGGGGCCGGTGTGCAGCTCCAGGAAGGGCGTGGTCACGAACAGCTGTAGCAGCTCGCGCTGCGCAGCCTGGCAGGTGAGGGGCAGGGCGAACAGCAGCAGCGCCAGCGGGCGCAGCCGCCTAGTTGAGCGGTGCGGCAAACGGGTTGTTGTAGTACTGGGCTCCAATATCCACCCATTCTGACAGCAGTCGCAGTTCTGCGGGAGTCATGAACCCGCTGTGATTCACGGTACCCACCGTGGCGCCAGAGAGTACCGCAAAGAAGCGCGAGCCTGCTGCGGAACCGCTCGCCATGGAGCCGGAGACCTGGGTGTCGGTGCGCACCGGAGCACAGGCGGCATCGAGACTGAAGCTGGAAGTCGTATGGGTGGCGACGAGTTGCACATAGGCGCGCAACTGTGCGGCCGGGCTCTGCGCCGGATCGGCGTCAAGCTCGAGGCCGCCCGCGGCCGGTACGCTGAGCGTGACGTTCATGGGTGTCATCGTGCCGACGGGCGTGCAGCTCACGACCTGGGTAGCAGTGGCGGTGTGACAGTTGATACAGGTGTTGGCGGCGCGATCGACCGTCCACAGCGGATCAATCATTGCCGGCGAGGTAGTCGCGGCGCCAGTGCCGCTCGCGGCGTAGTTGATGGTGATGCGGCAGGCGGCCACCCACAGATTCGTGCAGCTCACGGAAGTCGGCAGCGGGGTGCTCAGGCCCGGAATGTAGCTCAGGTCGATACTGGTATCGCCCGCGGCGCCGGTGCCCGTGTACTTGACGTTGACGCTGGGCACCGCGGCATTGCAGGCCGTGACGCCACAACTGGTGCTGGTGCCGTAAAGCAGCTGGGCCTGCGTCATGCCCGTGGCGTCACCGGCGTTGGCTGAGGCGAACAGCCCGGCGCGGCCGTGCGAGGAGGTGCTGGCGGGGCCGCTCGCGTTGTGGCAGCCGTTGCAGGTCACGACCTCGCCGGGGCGCAGCTGCAGCCAGGCGCGATGCTGCGGAAAGCTCGGGATGCGGCGGGCGCCGGCATCGAGCACCGAGATCTGGAAGGCCACGTTGGCCGGCACCTTGACGCGTACCGAACCGTCCGCCTCGATCGGCACGTAACCCAGGATCTCGCGCATATAGCCCACCGAGTTACCGAGCGAGATGTTGCGATCGAAATCCGGGAAGCCGTCCATCAGGTCCTTGTCGCCCAGCGATACCGCCTTCTCGATGCGCAGGAACCGGGCAGGCCGCAAATCAGCCGGCGTCGTGGACATCGCGCCAATGAAATTCGCCGTGCCGCCGGCGCCGATCCCGCTCCAGGTGGCATCCGCCCAGTCGTAGACGCTGCGGACATCGATGATGCCGGCGCTGTCCCCGGCGAGAGTGCTGGCGGTGCTGACCGCTGGGATATAGGCCGGCGGCGGGCGGGCCTGCAGCGCTACGACGTCCGTGAGCATGTCGTTTTCCACGGGCGTAACGACCGGCTTGAGCGTGCCGTTGGCGGGATCGAACAGCCAGATGCTGTACAAGGGCGCCGCCAGTTGCAGCGCCGGCATGATGGCGAGATTGGCACTCGAGCAGGGCACGATCGTGCCGGTCGTGTCCAGCAGGCGGCACTGCGTCCAGCTCACGAGGACGCGATTGGTGTGATCGAACAGCGGAAAGGTGGAATTGAACCGACCGCCGGGCGAAGGACCGGGCACGGTACGCACGTCGTTCGGGGTCACATTGCTCATCGCCGGGCAGGGGCCCATTCCGCTACCCCCGCCGGCCGCGAGCGTGCGCTGGGTGCATTCGACCGAATTCACGACGTCGAGGATCACGAGATTGCCGCCGAACTCGGTGCCGGGGTCGGCCGGCCGGATGAGCGCCATCACGCGACCATCCTCCATCTGCCGCGCCTTCACGAACTGCACCTCGGTCGGTGCGCCGGTGGTCGGGTCGGGGCTTCCCACCAGGTGGCTGTGCGCGCCGTACAGCAGCTGCATGTCGCTGCCGTCCGGATTCATCGTGTACAGGTGCATGCCGTCGGTGCCGCCCGGCGCGTTGTCCCAGCGGCTGTACATCACGCGCCCGCCCATCATCACGCTCGGAGTCAGGTCGTGGTCCTGGTTGAAGGAGATCTGCTGGAAGGCGCTCGGGCCGGTGAGCGTCGGGTCGAGGACATTGAGCGTGAAGGCTGATTCGCCGCCGTCTTCGGTCTGCGCCTCGAAACCCGCCTTGCGCTCATCCTGCAGCAGCACCTGCTTGGAATAGCGCTGACGTGTGGACGTAATCAGTATGCGGCCGTTCGGGTGGGCACTGTCACTCGGCAGATAGTGGGGCGAGACGTCCTGCCCGCCATCGGCCGTCACATCGTCGGTGAGGCTGTGCAGGTTGTCCGCGGCGATGTCGTATTCCCAGATGCGCCAGGTCGGGGGTGCGAAGTCTTTCTGCATCGGGTTGAGCGGACCGCGCATCGCGAAAATCAGGCGGTTGCCGTCGGCGGATACGTCAAGGTCCTTGATGTCGTAGAAGTCGGTGCCGGTGATGCGGCCGGTGATGTTGCGCTCGACGCCGCTGGGCGTCGCTTTGTCGCGGATGTAAACGTCCGCCTTGGTCCAGAAATGCCGTTGCCGGCGCAGGTCGTCCAGTGCGCGCAGCGCATCGAGGGCCGTGGCGTCGGCGGGCAGCGTGCGTTTGACATAGGCGATGCCGAAGTCGGTGGTCGCGCCCGCGCTCTGTCCGTGCCCGATGTCGACCGAGCCGCCGCTGCTGCACGCGGCCAGGAGCACCGCAGCAAGCAGGCCGCACAACGCAGGGGATTCACGGTTCATGCCCAATCGCTCCCGTAAGCGAGTCCGCGCTCGCGTTCTGCCAACTGCCTCACATCCGGCGACCGTCGCCAAGAAGCTCTTGCCTGTGGCAAGCATGCGGCGCCGCAAGATAAGTCAAGCCTGCACAGGTAAGCATTCGCGCACGCCGCTGCTGTGAACCCGGTCGCAGATCTGGTGGGCGCAGCATAGCCGGTAGAGGCAATCGGATGCGATGTCTGTGAGTTGCGACGTCTGTGGGTTGAGACATTCCGGGGGCCCTCGGCGCCTCGTATATTTGCCTCGAAGTGCTGCGCTCGGGCACATGGGAGCTCAACGGATGAAACGCGACAGGCTTGGATACCCGGCACGCCGCGCCTTGGCGCTGGCCGGCGTGGTGCTGATGGCAATGCAGGGCTGGTCGCCGGCGCTGGCGGGCCCACGCGAACAGGCACGCCGTCTGCACGATCGCCTCGCTGGTGTACCGCCGACCGATGCGGTGCTGACCCAGATGGCCGCCGACATCCAGGGGGGCAACACCGACGCCGCCGCACAGCTGGCGATGGCGAACAAGAACTTCTACAACGTGACGCTGAAGAATTTTGTCGCGCCCTGGACCAATCGCGACCGTACGGTGTTCGTGCCGCTCAATGACTACACCGCCACCGTCATCGGCATGGTGCGCGACGACGTCGATTTCAGCACGTTGCTGTCTGCGGACCTGCTCTATGTCGGCAACGGCGTGGGCGCGCCGGCCTATTCGTCGAGCGACAACAATCATTACCAGTATCTCGAGGACAACAACGTCGATCTGCAGGCCGCGTTGCAGCCGTCGACGCAGTCCGGCCTGCTCGGACTCCCGGTGGCGGCGACTGCAGGCATCATGACCACGCGCGCGGCGTCGGCGGCCTTCTTCATCAATGGCACCAACCGGGCGATGTTCCGCTTCACGCTCATTAATCACCTGTGCCGCGACATGGAGCAGGTGCAGGACTCCTCGCTCCCGCCGGATCGCATCCGCCAGGACGTGAGCCGCTCCCCCGGCGGTGACAGCCGCGTGTTCCTCAATAGCTGCATCACCTGCCACGCCGGCATGGATCCGATGGCGCAGGCCTTCGCCTACTACAACTTTGACGCCGCTTCCGGGCGGCTGCTGTACACGGCGGGCGCAGTGCAGCCGAAGTACGCGATCAATACCGACAATTTCAAGTACGGCTACGTCACCACCGACGATCACTGGGACAACTACTGGCGAGCGGGCTCCAACCAGGCGCTCGGCTTCGACGCGGCGCTCACCGGCAGCGGGAGCGGCGCCAAGAGCATGGGGCAGGAACTGGCACACAGCGACGGCTTCGCGCAGTGCCAGGTGGAAAAGGTCTTCAGGGCGGTATGCCTGCGTGACCCAGGGGACGCCGCCGATCACCAGGCCGTCGACACGATCAAGACGAAATTCAAATCGACGGGCTACAAGATGAAACAGGTGTTTGCCGACGCCGCCGTTTACTGCATGGGCAGCTAGGAGCGCAACGTGAAGTCTCAATCCTGGATTTCGCAGCTGCTGCTGGTCTGCCTGGTCCTGGCGCTGAACGCCTGCTCGGGTGGCGCAGCGACCACGTCCAATCCCAGCCCGCAGACGGTCACCTCTGCCAGCTACTCCGGGCCGGCACCGGCCACGGCCGACGTGCAGGCCTTCCGGATCAACCTGTGGCAGAACATCAACAGCAGCAGCCGTTGCGGCAACTGCCACAAGGCCGGCGGGCAATCGCCGATGTTTGCGCGCTCGGACGACGTGAACCTCGCGTATAACGATGCGCTGGGTGTCGTCAATCTGTCGCAGCCCGACCAGTCGCGGATGGTCATCAAGGTGGCCGGCGGCCACAACTGCTGGCTGGCGAGCCCGCAGGCCTGCGCCGACATTCTCACCACCTGGATCAAGAACTGGGCCGGCGGTGTCAGCAGCGGCGGCACGCAGATCCAGTTGGTGGCGCCGGTCGACAAGTCGGTCGGCAGCACCAAGGTCTTCCCGGCCAGCGCCAACGACAACGGCAGTGCCTCCTTTGCGCAGACCGTCTATCCGCTGCTGAGCCAGTTCTGTTCGCGCTGCCACAGCGCGAGCGCGACCACGCCGCAGACGCCTTACTTCGCCAGCAGCGATGTCGACGAGGCTTACGCGGCGGCGCAGGCCAAGATCAATCTGGATACGCCTTCCCTGTCGCGCTTCTACGTGCGCCTGCACGATGAGAGCCACAATTGCTGGGTGACGGCGGGTGATGTGGCGGTCAGCTGCCCGAAGAGCTCGGCCACCATGCTGGCGGCCATCCAGGCCTTCGTCGACGGCATCGTGCCCACGCAGGTCGATCCGGCCCTGGTGCTGTCCAAGGCCCTGACCCTCTACGACGGCACGATCGCCTCGGGCGGCAATCGCTACGACACCGGCGTGATTGCCAAGTGGCAGTTCAAGGAAGGCATGGGGACTATCGCCGACGACACCAGCGGTGTGGATCCGGCGCTGAACCTGACACTGGCGGGCGACACCAGCTGGGTGGGCGGCTGGGGCGTGAGCTTCGGGCCCAACGGCGGTGAAGCACGCGGCGGCGCGGCCAGCCGCAAGCTGTACGACTCGATCAAGAACACTGGCGAATACAGCGTCGAGGTGTGGGTGGCGCCTGCCAACGTCGCGCAGGAAGACGCCTACATGGCGAGCTATTCGGGCGGCACGGCGGCGCGCAATTTCACCATGGGGCAGCACGCCTATCAGTACGAAATGTTCAACCGCTCGAGCGCCACGGACGCCAACGGCTCCCCGTCGCTGCTCACCAGCGATGTCGACCGCGACGCGCAGGCCTCGCTCCAGCATGTCGTCCTCACCTACGACGCGATCAACGGCCGGCGCCTGTACGTCAACGGCAATTACACCGGCGATGTTGATCCCGAGAAGGGCGGAACGCTCGGCAACTGGGACGATACCTTCGTCTTCCTGCTCGGCAACGAGACCTCCGGCAACCGCAAGTGGCAGGGCACGGTCCGCTTCGCCGCGGTCTACAACCGGGCCCTGACGCAGGAGCAGGTCCAGCAGAACTTCGCCGCCGGCGTCGGCGAGCGCTACTTCCTGCTGTTCAATGTCAGCGCCCTGACCGGCGTCAACCAGGCTTACGTGATGTTCGAGGTCAGCCGCTACGACAGCTACAGCTACCTGTTCAACAAGCCCACCTTCATCAGCCTGGACAGCACGGCCAAGCCGGGCAGCATTGCCGTTAAGGGCATGCGCATCGGCGTCAATGGCGCGGAGGCTAAGGTCGGGCAGGCCTACGCGCCGCTCGACACCACGGTCACGGATGCCAACTACACCGCTGGCGTGGGTCAGCTGCTCTCGCCGATCGGCACCGTCATCGCCCTAGAGAAGGGGCCGGACTCTGACCTGTTCTTCCTCAGCTTCGATCAGATCGGCAGCAGCATTCATGTGCGCACCGATCCGGCAGCGCCGCAGCCGGCCACGCCGGCCGACAAGCCGGAGAGCTCGCAGTTTGGTGTACGGGTGTTCAGCGAGATCAACGCCTCGCTGGCCGACATCACCGGCGTGTCGATGAACGATCCGGGCGTACTGGCCACTTACGCGCTGGTCGAGCAGCAGCTGCCCACGGTGCCCACGATCGAGTCCTTCGTGGCCTCGCATCAGATCGGCATGGCGCAGCTGGCGATCCAGTATTGCGACGCACTGGTCGAGTCTGGGCAGGCGGGGAGCTTCTTCCCCGGGCTGCAGCTCAATGCATCGCCCGCGACGGCCTTCGCCGACACGAGCCTGCTGATTGATCCGTTGCTGGCGCACGGCGTGGGCATCAATCTGGCCACGCAGCCTGCGGACAGCGACGTGCGCGCGGAACTCAACAGCCTGGTGACCCGGCTGGCGAGCTGCGGAGCGGGCTGCGCCCCTGACCGCACCAAGACGATCACCAAGGCGGCCTGCGCCACGGTGCTCGGCAGCGCCGCGCTGCTGATCAAATAGCCGACCGCTCTAAAGGACCTGCGAGGCCGATTATGAAGATCCGACGCAAGCGAGCCCTGGGGTTGAACGAACCTCTTCGTCATCCCGATCATCCGCGACCGGTGACACGGCGTGAGTTTCTCGCTCAGGGATTCATCACCGGCAGCATCGCCTTCGCCGGTGCGTCCGCGTTCACCCTGTTCGCGGATCCGCGCAAAGCCTACGCGGCGCTCTCGCCGGATATCGCGGCGCTCAAGAACAGTCCCTGCAACATCGTTCCTGGCGCCGGCAAGATCCCGTTCATCTGCTTCGACCTGGCCGGCGGGGCGAACATCGCCGGTTCCAACGTGCTGGTCGGCCAGCAGGGCGGGCAGCTCGATTTCCTGTCGACCGCCGGGTACAGCAAGCTCGGCCTGCCCGGCAACATGACGCCGAACTCCTCGATCGGAGCCGGCAGTTTCATCGATCGCCAGCTGGGCCTGGCCTTTCACTCCGACAGCGCCTTCCTGCGCGGCATACTTGAGCGCACGGCGACGACCACGCGCGCCAATGTCAACGGCGCCGTCATCGCCGCCCTCAGCCAGAACGACACCGCGAACAACCCTCATAACCCGATGTACGGCATCTATTCGGCCGGAGCGCTGGGTGACCTGCTGCCGCTGATCGGCTCGGACAGTTCCGATTCCGGCGGCAATTCCATGGCGCCCTCGTACATGATGGACTCCACTGTGCGCCCGACGAAGGTGGATCGCTCCTCGGACGTGACCGGGCTGGTCGACACCGGCAAGCTCGTGGGTCTGCTGAGCCAGGCCGACGCCACCGCCGTGCTCGAATCCATCGAGCGCATCAGCCGCAAGAAGCTCGACAACACGGTCATGCGCACCGACGTCACCGCCGACGCGGTCGTCAAGGATCTCGTGCAGTGCGGCTACGTCAAGGCCGCCGACCTGGCCGACCGCTACGGCAACGCCAAGGCGGCCCTCGATCCGGACATCGATCCGCTGATCGTCGGCGCGGCCGGGATTTTCACCCAGGCTGAATACGACGGTGACTCGGAGATCCGCAAGGCCGCCGCAGTCATGAAGATGGTGGTCAACGGCTACGCGGGCGCCGGCACCATCGAGATGGGCGGCTTCGATTACCACACTGGCGATCGCTCCACCGGCGAAGACCGCGATCTGCGCGCCGGCCGCTGCATGGGTGCCTGCATTGAATACGCGGCTCGACGCCACATGCCGCTGATGCTCTACGTGTTCAGCGACGGTTCGCTGTCCTCCAATGGCATGATCGACAACTCGGCCGGTGGCCGGGGCAAGGGTGTGTGGACCGGCGATAATCAGTCGACGGCCGCCGCGTTCTTTTTGGTGTACAACCCGGCAGGGCCCACGGCCGCCGCCACCAACCAGCTGGGCTACTACACTCCGGACGGCTCCGTGGTGAGCACCTCGAGCCCGGGCGCGAACGCGGTCAACCTGCTGGCGGAGATGGTCGTGCTGAACTACATGGCGCTGCACGGACAGGAGGGCGCGTTCCAGGGCATGCGCTGGTCCAGCGGCGTCAGCACGGGCCTGGGCAGCATCGGCACCTACTCGAGCCTGATCGCGCTTCCGCAGATAGTCAGTGGGCCCGTGGCGCCCAGCTGAGTTTCCGGGCTCGCCGGCCCGCCCGCCGGCTGTCGCGCATCACAGACGCTCGTGGTGGTTCCACGCCACCCCTTCTTCCCTCATCCTTGGCTCTGGCAGGCACGGCACCCTCTGTGACCGGCGTCATGCCTGTGCGACGCGCCGGTCGCATCAGGAGCACAGATGATGTCAAATAGGACACAGCGGCCGGCAATTTATCCCGCCACTTCAAGGAGCTGCTGGTGATCCGCTGTTTTGGACGCTCTTACCTGCTGGTCGCGCTGCTCGCGCTGGTCCAGCCTGCCGTCCCCGCCGCCACCGCGGTCGGGGAGCTGGCTCCCGATTTTGCGCTGCCGGCCGCTACGGGCGGCAACGTACGGCTGTCCGAGCATCGTGGCGAGGTTGTGCTGCTGGCGTTCTGGAGCAGTCACTGCTCGGTCTGCACCGCGCAGCTCTCGCTGCTCGGTGACCTGCAGACCACGTACCGTTCCGCCGGTCTGGTCACGCTGGCGGTCAGCGTCGATGACGACATGCACCGCGCCACCCGCTACGCGCAGGCGCATCCGACGCGCTTCCCGATGCTGCTCGACCTGCGCAAGGGCGTGAGCCGCGCCTACGGCATCGAGCGCCTGCCGACCACGGTGCTGATCGACCGTCGCGGCCGGGTGCGCTTTCTGCAGTCGGATGATCACGGGATTGATAACTCCTACGTCGCGCAGGTACGCGAGTTGCTTGATGATCCGCTGTGAACTGTGCACGATCCGGCCCACCCTGCTAGCCCCAACGGACCGCTCAACATGAGAACTGCAATTCGAACCTGGCAGCGGCTGGCGCCCGTGGCGCTGGCGCTGTGCCTGGTCACGCAATGGGTCCGCGCCGCCGAGCCACCCGCGAAGCCGGCGGCCGCACCAGCGGCCGTGGCCGCTCCGGCCACCGCCGGTGCGCCTGAGGCCACCCCCGAGGCCGGCGCCTTCGCCGCAGCACCGGCCGGCGACGCGACGGGCGAGGGCGGCACGCGGGCTCTCGATGAACAGATCCAGGATCTGAAGCAGCAGGTGGTCGATCTGAACAAGGACCTGTTCGTACTCGAGGAAGAGCTGCTGTTTCCGGCCAACACCCAGGTCGCGGTGTTCGTGTCGATGGATGTCGGCAGCTTCTTCGGCCTCGATTCGGTCACGCTCAGGGTCGACAATCGCGAAGTCATCAATTATCTGTACACGCCACGCGAGGTTGCGGCTCTGGTCAAGGGCGGCGTCCAGCGCCTTTACGTCGGCAACCTCAAGGCCGGATCCCACGAGCTGGTGGCCCTGTTTAGCGGCAAGGGGCCGAACGATCGTGACTATCGGCGTGGCGCTTCGATCAAGTTCGAAAAAGGCGTCGGCGCGAAATACCTGGAGCTGAAGATTTCCGACAAGGCGCGCCGCCAGCAGCCAGAATTCGAGATCAAGGACTGGGAGTAGCCCCCGATGTGGCGGCTGATCCTGCTCTCGCTTGGCGGCGCGATCGCGGCGCCGGGGGCGTGGACAGCAACTTCGCCCGACGCCCTGAGCGCCATCCGGGTGCAGGATCTGCACTACGGCGATGTGCTGTTCCGTTTCTACTCCGGCGATGACTTCGAGGCGCTCACGCGCCTGGAGGCCTACGAGCACTGGCACCGCATGCCGCATCACGAGCAGGACGCGGCGCTCCTGGCCGGTGGCCTGTACCTGTCACTCGGCATGCACAATGAGGCGGGCCGGCGCTTCGAGACGCTGCTGACCGACCAGGTGCCCGCCGCGCTGCGCAATCGCGCCTGGTTCTACCTCGCCAAGGTCTGGTACGCCCGCGGCTACTACGATCGCAGCGAGCAATCGCTTGGCCATATCAGCGGCGAGCTGGCGCCGGCGCTCGAGGCGGAGCGCCAGCACCTGCTGGTCAATGTGCTCATGCGCCAGAACCGCTTTGACGAAGCCGAAGCGCGCCTGGCGCACTGGCAGGGGCCGCCGGACTGGATGGCCTATGCCCGCTTCAACCTTGGTGTCTCACTGGTACGCCAGAACCGCATGGACGAGGCGGCGCCGGTCCTGACCGCAGTGGGCACGATGGCGGTGACGGGTAGCGAATTGCTGGCGCTGCGCGACAAGGCGAATCTGGCGCTGGGCTATGCCTGGTTGCAGGCCAATAATCCGGCCGCCGCGCGCGTCGCGCTCGATCGCGTGCGCCTCACCGGTCCCTACTCAACCCGCGCACTGCTGGGCGTCGGTTGGGCGCAGGCCGCGCTGGGCAACTATCGCGAGGCGCTCACGCCCTGGACCGAGCTGCACAACCGCAACCTGCTCGACGCCGCAGTGCAGGAGTCCTACCTCGCCGTGCCCTACGCCTATGGCAAGCTCAACGCCAATGCACAGGCCGCCGAGTTCTACGAGTCCGCGATCAACTCCTTCGACCAGGAGGCGCAACGCATTGACGCGGCGGTCGCGCGCGTCGGCGAGGGCCACATGCTCGATGACCTGCTGGGCGCCGACCCGCAGTCGGACCAGCAGGGGTGGTTCTGGCAGCTGCAGCAGCTGCCCGGCGCGCCCCAGTCACGCTACCTCTACAGCCTGCTGGCCGAGAATGATTTCCAGGAAGGACTGAAAAATTACCGCGACCTGGCCTACCTCGGCGGCACCCTCAAGCGCTGGGACGACAGCATGGACGCCTTTGCGGCCATGATCGCCACGCGCCAGCTTGCCGACGGCGAGCGACTGCCGCGGGCGGACCAGCTGCTTGCCAGCAAGGCGCCGGCGAAACTGCTCGCTGCGCGCGCTGCCATCGATTCGCGCCTGACGGCGATTGAGACCGGCGCGGATGTCGCGGCCCTGGGCACCGCCAGGGAACGCGCGCAATGGGCCAAGGTCCGGCTGCTCGAGAGCGCGCTAGCCAGCGCCGCCGGTGGCGACAGCGAAGAACTGCAGACCGAACGCGACAAGATCCACCTGATGAAGGGCGTGCTCTACTGGCGCCTTGATGCGCAGTTCAAGCAGCGCAGCTACGCCGAACGGCGCGCACTGCGCGCGCTCGATGCCGCGCTGAATGAAGCCCAGAACCGCTGGGTGCTCGTGCAGAACGCGCGCAGCAGCGTGCCCGGCAACACGGGCGAATTCGCCGCACGCATCGCCGCGCTGGCCGCGCGCATCGCCCAGCTCAGGGTCGGACTGGCGAACTCGGCCCAGCAGCAGAGCCACTTTCTGGACCAGCTCGCGAGCAACGCGCTGCTCGAGCAGAAGGACCGTCTGGCAGCGTACGAAGTACAGGCGCGCTTCGCGCTGGCCGACATTTACGATCGCGCCGCTGCTCCGGCAGCGCCGCCCGCGCCGGCGACAGGGTCCTCGCCGGCGACCGAGCCCGCGCCGGCGACCGAGCCCGCGCCAGCAGGTGCGCCGGGTGATGGAGGCAAGCCGTGAGCGCTCCTTGCCGAGTCGCCATCCTTGGACTGGTGCTGATCGCCGGCGCGACGGCCGCCGCGGCGGCAGATCCGGCCCCCACCGTTGGAGATCTGGCCAAGCGCAACGCCGGCAATATCCAGGTCCATCCGGACGCCAGCGTGAGCGGCGGTACCGCCAAGGCCATGCAGGGCTACAGTGAATTCCTGAAACTGCAGAACACGGACGACCATCTGCGGGCCCAGGCGCTGCGTCGCCTGGGTGACCTGAACCTGGATTCCGGGGATCTGGAGCGCATGTCCAACGAGGTGTCGCTGGTCGACACCCAGGGCGCCGAGGCCATCAGGCTCTACTCGATCCTGCTGAAGGCCTACCCCGACTACCCGCGCAATGACCAGGTGCTCTACCAGCTGGCGCGGGCCTATGAGACCACCGGGCAGAGCGACACTGCGCTCGCCACGCTCGATCGCATCGTCGCGAAATATCCGGCCGCGCACGAGATCCCGGAGGTGCACTTCCGGCGCGGTGAACTGCTGTTCTCGGCCAAGCGTTATCCCGAGGCCCAGGCCGCCTACGAACAGGTGATCGCGCGTGGCACGACCGGGTCGGCTTTCTACGAGCAGAGTCTGTACAAGCATGGCTGGTCGATGTTCAAGGAGTCCGAGTACGAGGCCTGCCTGCAATCCTTCCTGAAGCTGCTCGATCGCACGCTGCTCAATCGTCAGAGCGGTGCGCCCCGCCGGTGGGAGAGCCTGTCACGCGCCGAGCGCGAACTGGCTGACGATACGCTGCTTGTTATGAGCATCTCCTTTTCCTACCTGGATGGCTCGCAATCGCTCGATCAGCTGCTGTCCGCCCGCCGATCGACGCCCTATGCCTGGCTGCTTTATTCGCGCCTCGGCGATTTGTACGTGAAGAAGCAGCGCTTCCAGGACGCGGCCAATACCTATCGCGCGTTCGTCGCCCGCGATCCGGTGGATGAGCACGCGCCGGAGCTGTCGAACCAGGCGATCGATGCCTACGCCAAGGGTGGCTTTGCCGACCTGGTGGTGGAGGGCAAGGCGGAATACGTGCACAGCTACGGGTTTAGCGCGCCGTTCTGGCGCGGGCGCGAGCGCAGTGCGTTTCCGCAGGTGGTTTCCGAGATCAAGACCACCTACAAGGACCTGGCGCAGTACTACCACGCGCAGGCGCAGAAATCCAAGCGCGTCGAGGACTACAGCGTGGCCGCGCGCTGGTACCGGGATTCGCTGGCAGCCTTTCCGGAAGACGCGGATTCCGTCGAAACCAACTACCTGCTCGCCGAGGCGCTCTACGAGAGCCGCCAGTACCTGGACGCCGCTACCGAATACGAGCGCACCGCCTATACCTATCCGCCGGGGCCGCGCTCCGCCGCGGCGGGGTATGCGGCGCTGGTGTCCCTGCAGAAGCAGGAGGATGCGCTCCCAGCCGGTGCGCGTGCCGAGGTGCGCGCGCGCGCCACCGAATCAGGGGTGCATTTCGCGCAGACGTTCCCCGAACATCCGGAAAGCTCCGGCGTGCTCACCCGCGCGGCGCAGGATGTCTTTGCCGCGCATGACCTGCCGCGTTCGATCACGCTGGCCGAGGCGCTGCTGGCGCGCAATCCGCCGGTAGACGTTGCCAAGCAGCGCATCGCCTGGACGATCGTCGGTCAGGCGAATTTCGACCAGGGCGCCTATGAGAAAGCCGAGCCGGCCTTCCAGCACGCTCTGCAGGTGACCGAGGCCGGTGCGCCGGAGCGGGCCGATTTGAGCGAGCGGCTGGCCGCCGCGGTGTATCGGCAGGGCGCAGCCAAGCGCAAGGCGGGTGACGAAGCGGGCGCGGCCGCCGACTTCCTGCGCGTCGCGACGGTCGCGCCTGGCTCCAAGGTGGTGTCCACCGCCCAGTACGACGCCGCGGCTTCGCTGATCAACGTCAAGCAGTGGGATCAGGCCATCAGCGTGCTGGAAGCGTACCGGCGTGATTACCCAAAGAGTGAATTCGCCGCGGATGTCACCCGCAAGCTCGCCATCGCCTATGTCGAAGCCGGACGCGGCGCCATGGCCGCCGCCGAGTTTGAAAGAATTGCCACCGCACCCGGCGAGGATCCAGCCGTGGCGCGCGAAGCGACCCTGAGGGCCGCTGATCTGTACGACAAGGCGGGAAATCAGGCGCGCACCTCCGTCATGCTCGAACAGTTCGTGCAGCACTATCCAACACCGGTGGTGGATGCGATGGAGGCGCGCGCGCGCCTGGCCGGCCTGGCGGAAAAATCAGGCAATGTGACGCGCCTGGACTACTGGCGCGATGAAATCATCAAGGCCGACGCCGCCGCCGGGGCCGGCCGCACCGATCGCACACGCTTTCTGGCGGCCGGGGCGCGGCTCGCGCGGGCACAACCCGCACGCGACGCGTTCCGCGCGGTGCGGCTGACGGCGCCACTGAAGAAATCCCTGGTGGCCAAGAAACAGGCCATGGAAACCGCGCTCGCCGGCTACAAGGCCGTCGTCGCCTACGACGTTGCCGCGACGACCACCGCCGCCACCTACGAGATGGCGGAGCTGTATCGCACGCTGGCCAAGGACCTGATGGCCTCCGAACGGCCCAAGAAGCTGAGTGACGAGGAACGCGAACAGTTTGATTCGCTGCTCGAGGAGCAGTCGTTTCCGTTCGAGGAGCAGGCGATTGCCATTCATGAAGTGAACGCCAAGCGCACGCTCAGCGGCGTCTATGACGAGTCGGTGCGCGGCAGTTTCCACGCCCTGGCGGAGCTGAGCCCGGCGCGCTACGCCAAGACGGAACTGTGGAGCGACCTCGTGCGCACGCTGGCGGTGCCCGCGGGAGCCGACCCGGAACCGCGCGCGGTGGTCGAGTTCACACGCGGTGTGGCCTCCGCGCTCAGCGGCAAAGTCACCGACGCAGAACTGGAATTTCAGCAGCTCGAGTTGCAGTTCCCCACGCTGGCCGAACCTTCGATCAATCTCGGGATCGTCGAGCAGGGCGCAGGCAACCTCGATGCCGCGGCCGCCGCCCTCGAGCGCGCCACGGAGCGGGCCGCCGCGAACCCCGTGGCCTGGGACGAGCTGGGCCTGGTGCGGCGGGCCCAGGGAAAGTTCTCGGAGGCGCGCCAAGCCTACCAGCAGTCGATTGCTGCCGACGCTGCCTATGCACCGGCGCATCGCAACCTGGGTGTGCTGCTCGATCTGTATCTGGGTGAGCCGGCCGCGGCGCTTGCCGAAATGGAGCAGTATCGGCAGCTCAGTGGCGAGGACAAGCCCGTGAGCGGCTGGATCGCCGAAGTGCGACACCGTACGGGAGTCAAAGCTCCTGCGCCGGCGAGTGAGCCTGCCCCTGCGAACGCGCCCGCACCAGTCGTGAGTGGAGACACCAAATGAAGCCATTGCTGACTGTCCTGCTCCTCGCCACCGGTGCCGTCGGGCAGGCGGAGGATCTGGAACCCGCGGTAAACACCTCAAGCGCGGACGCCAAGCCCGTAGCTGGGGCGGTAGCGCCCGCACCGGCCAGGCCGGCGGCATCCAGGGCACCGGCTGCGCCAGCGAAGCCCGGCGCGAAGCCTCCGGCGGGCGGCGCTCTCCGCTCTGGGCGCGGCGTGTCGCCATTGCGCGACCAGATCCAGCTCGATGCGACGCAGATCACAGGCAACCGCGAACTGCCCAACGTGATGTACATCGTGCCCTGGAAGAAGCCGGATCTGGGCGAATTCGCGGGCCGGCCACCCAAGAGCCTGCTCGACGAGATGCTTGCGCCGGTGGATCGCGAGGTGTTTCGCCGGCAGAACCGTTATTTCGCGGCCCTGCAGCCCGACGCTGCGGTGCCGCCGCCGGCGCCCGTGGCGCCGGCGGCGGCACCAGCGGCCGGGTCGGCGACTACACTGCCCGCCGGGGATGAGAAGTAGGTCTCGGCAATGGTACGACCTAAGTCTTTAATTTCGTGGATGGATTCAGGCATGGGAGTCTGATGATGCAATTCTTTAGCATGATTATTCGTTTTTTCCAGGGCGGCGGCGCGATGATGTACCCGATTGCGGTGGTACTGGTCATCGGCGCGGCCATCGCAATCGAGCGCTACGTCGTGCTCACGCAAACCTCGGTGCGCAATCGCGGACTGTGGAACGAGATTGCACCGCTCCTTGCGCAGGGCAACTTCAAGGGCGCGGTACAGGTCACGTCAAAATCCAACGCGGTGATCGGCCAGATCCTCAGCTATGGTCTCGCGCGCATCAGTTCCTCCAGCAGACGCGACGATGTCGAGAAGGCGATGGAGGAGAGCCTGATGGACGTCGTGCCGAGGCTTGAGAAGCGCACCCACTACCTGGCGACCTTCGCCAACCTGGCGACCCTGCTGGGCCTGCTCGGCACCGTGGTGGGCCTGATCAACGCCTTCGCGGCCGTGGCCACGGTCAATCCGGCGGACAAGGCCAACCTGCTGTCGGCCAGCATTTCGGTCGCCATGAACTGTACGGCCTTCGGCCTGATGACGGCGGTGCCGCTGCTGGTGATTCACGCGGTGCTGCAGACCAAGACCACCGAGCTCATCGACAGCCTGGAAATGGCCTCGGTGAAATTTCTCAATGCCGTGACCGAACGCAGCAGGGCGGCGGCCTGAAGCCTCCCGGCAACCGCAAGCGAGAACGCGCATGCGTCGCTCCCAAGCCCTGAGAAAAGTGCTGCGCCGGCAGCGCCGGCCCTCGGAACTGACACTGGTGTCGATGATCGACATCTTTACCGTGCTGGTGACCTTTCTGCTGATGACGGCCATCTTTTCACGCACCGTGGTGCTCGACCTCCGACTGCCGTCGAATGCCGCCACCTTCCCCGAGCTGCCCAAGGGGCTGAACCTCGAGATCATCATCCGCGACGATCGGCTGGTGGTTGCCGACCGTGGTACCGGACCGCTCCGCACGCTCCCGAATACTCCCAAGGGGTACGACCTTGACGGCCTGACTGAGTACCTGAAATTTGTGAAATCGCGTTACCCCGACAAGACCGAAGCGACCATCCTGCTCGAGCCGCAGACTCCCTACGACACGCTCGTGCAGGTGATGGACCGGACGCGTGTCGTGGAGGTCAACGCCGGGCTCAGTACCCAGCAAGCCGAACTGTTCCCCGAAGTGTCGATCGGCGATGCCCCGGTGCCGGTGGGCAACGCGGGAGCCGCGCCATGAGCATGTCCAATCGCGCGCGGCGCATGCTGCTGCACCAGGTGCGCAACAAGGCGGACGCCGAGCTGAACCTGATTCCGATGATCGACATCCTGAGCGTCATGGTGTCCTTCCTGCTCGTGTATTCGACCGAAGTCGAAGTCGTGCAGAACAGCAAGGGCATCGACATACCGCAGTCGATCTCCGAACAGCGGCCGCGTGAGACCGTGGTCGTGATGCTTACGCGGGACGATCTGTTCGTGCAGGGCGAGCGCATTGCCAGCCTCGATGAGGTGCGCAACACGGCGGGCAACATCATCGCCCCGCTCCGCGTGGCCCTCAAGCGCCCGTCGCTGATCGGGCAAGTGATGACGGAGAAGACCATCGCCGCGCGTGAGATCACCGTGATGGCGGACAAGAGCACGCCCTATGCCGTGCTGAAGAAGGTGATGACCACCTGTACGGACGCCGATTATGGCCGCCTCTCCTTCGCGCTGGTGCAGAAGGAAAAGGCGGTGAACATGGACCAGTTGCGGAAGAAGATCTAGAGCGGAGACCCATCAGGTGCAGCTGACGCAGTACTACCGCACGTTCGATCTGCCCTGGGATGTCGACCCGGAAGAGCAGCGGCGTTTTCGCCGCTTCCTGCGCTTCGGCCTGGGAGCGGTGCTGATCGTCGGCCTGATATTGCCCTTCATACACCTGCCCAAGCGCGCGGTCAGCGCGGAAGAGGCGGTGCCGCCGCGGCTCGCACGCCTGATGGAGCAGGAGCGGCCGAAGCCGCCGCCGCCGAAGCCCGTGGAGCAGCCCAAAGAGAAACCCAAGGTCGAGCCGCAACCGGTCCCCAAGCCGGTCGACACGCGCAAGAAGATGGCAAATTCCGCGGCGATGCGCGCCATCAAGGATGAGCTCGCCGATCTGCGCGACCAGCTCGACACCACGGCGCTGCAGAATCGCCAGCTCACCGCGGCGGTGAGCCAGGACGCGCGCTCGGAGCGCTCGCTGATTGCCTCCAAGGTGGGCACCGGCTCGGCGGGCATCGTCACGGCGAACGCCAGCCGCGGCTTCGGTTCCGGTGCCGGAGCACTGTCCGATCACAACGCCACCGCCGTCAGTTCACGCATCGCCTCGGCTGGGCAGAGCGGCGTCACCCGCAATGGGGGGGGTGGCAAGGCGGCGCGCAGCTCGGAAGAGATCGCGTTGATGTTCGATCGCAACAAGGGGGCGATCTACTCGCTGTACGGACGTGCCCTGCGCGAACGCGCCGATCTGCAGGGCAAGCTGGTGCTGCAGCTGACGATCTCACCGGCCGGCGAGGTCACTGACTGCCACGTGGTCAGCAGCGAACTCGGCGACCCGGACCTGGAGCGCAAGATTGTCGCGCGTGTGCGCCTGTTCCGCTTCGAGGCCAAGGATGTCGGGACGGCCGAGGTGACCAAGCGCCTGGATTTCTTTCCGATCGACCTGAGTGCGCCGTGAACCTGCAGTCGGAAATTGAATACTTCACCGAGCTCGAGCCCGCTGGCCAGGCGCGCCTGCTCGCGCTGCTGGTGCACGAATTGAGCATTGAAGCGCGCACGACCTACGGCACCAACGCCGAGCAGGTACAGGATGGCGCGCGCCTGCGCTTCGTCAATGAAATGAATTCCCGCCTGGCCCGGTATATTGAACAGGTGCTGGTGGACGAGCCAAACCGGCCCGGCGCGGATGTGCTGCTGCGCATGCTGCTGGCGCCGCGGGCCGACAAGGCGGCCGAACGGCTGGTGATCACCGCCTACCGCCGTGCCCTGCAGGGCTTCGACCAGCACGACGCCACCGTCACGATGGAACCACGCTGACCCACGCGGGAGACCGTCCGGCCTGACCGGTTGGACAAGGCGCGGGGCCGCGCTTAACTTGGCGCCATGTCTGCGCCACTCCTGAGCCAGGTGCTGGTACTGCTGTTCGCCTCGGTGGTGGTTGTCGCCGTGGCTCGCCGCCAGGGCCTGCCGCCGATACTCGGTTACCTCGTGGTCGGTTTGCTGCTCGGCCCCCTGGCCTTTGGCCTGCTGCCCGCAGGGCCGGCCACGCGGGCGCTGGCCGAGATCGGCGTCGTGTTCCTGCTGTTTACGCTGGGACTGGATTTTTCCTGGCCACGCATGGTGGCGATGCGACGCGAGGTCTTCGGCCTCGGCCTCGCCCAGGTGCTGGTCGTAGGGCTGGCGGGGGCGGGCGTGCTGCGCATGCTGGGCGTGGGCTGGGCGGCGGCACTGGTGGCCGGTGGCGCGGTGGCGATGAGTTCGACCGCGATCGTGCTGCAGCAGCTTACCGAGCAGTCGGAACTCAATCGTACGCACGGCCGCCTGGCCTTCGCGGTACTGCTGTTCCAGGATCTTGCCGTGGTGCCGCTGCTGGCGCTGGCGACAGCGCTGGCCAAGGGCGACGGCGCGTTCACCGGCGCGAGCATGGTGAGTCTCGCGGTGGAAGGGTTGCTGGCGCTGGTGGTGGTGCTGGCGATCGGGCGCTGGCTCCTGCGACCGCTGTTCTACGAAATCGCTCACAGCCGGCTGCGCGAGCTGTTCACCCTGACCGTGCTGCTGGTGGTGCTGAGCTGCGCCTGGATTACGCAGCGGGTCGGGCTGTCCATGGCGCTGGGCGCGTTCCTGGCCGGGATGATGCTCGCCGAGACCGAGTACCGGCACCAGGTCGAGTCGGCGGTGCGGCCGTTTCGCGAGCTGCTGCTCGGTCTGTTCTTCATCTCGGTGGGCATGCTGCTCGACCTGCGGCTCCTGTACCGGCAATTCCTGGTGGTGACGGCACTCGTGGCGCTGCTGCTGCTCAGCAAGAGCCTGCTCGTCGCGCTGGTGACCCGCATGCACGTCGGCAGCAACTTCAAGGCCCTGCGTGCCAGCCTGGTGCTCGCGGGCGGCGGGGAGTTCGGGGTGGCGCTGCTGACGATACTGGTGCCCCAGACGGGGCTCCTGGACGGGCGCCTCAGCCAGCCGCTGCTGGCGGCGATGGTCCTGAGCATGGTGCTCAGTCCGCTGCTGATTCGCTACAACCGGCGCATCGCGCGCCTGGTGCTGGGCGAGAAGGGCCCACCGAGCGCCCTGGAGCGCGAGCATGCCACCGCGGATGCGCTGGCGCGCCGGGAGCACGTCGTCCTGTGCGGTTTCGGCCGCGTGGGACAGAACATTGCCCGTGTCCTGGAGTCCCTGGGATTCGAATACCTGGCGGTCGATCTGGACCCGGCGAGAATCCGGCTGGCGCGCAATGCGGGCGATAACGTGGTGTTCGGTGACAGCGCCGACGAGGAGCTGTTGCGGCAGGTGGGACTCGATACCGCCAGCGCGGTCATCATTACCTTCGCGAGTCCCGCGGTCTCCGTCGGCATTGCGCGCGCCGTGCGCCGCCTGCGCGCCGACGTGCCGTTACTGGTGCGCACCCAGGATGACGCCGGCCTGGCCGAACTGATGGCGGCCGGCGTCACCGAAGTGGTTCCGGAAACCTTCGAGGCGAGCCTGATGCTAGTCTCCCAGGTGCTGATGCTGTTGAACGTGCCGGTCGGCAAGGTGATGCGTACCGTCGGGGACATACGCGCCAGCCGCTACGCGACCCTGCGCCATATCTTTCGCCACGATGGTGCCCGCGTCATCGACGATTCCCACGCGTTCCGGGAGGAGCTGCGCTCCATCGTGCTGCCTCCCGGCGCCTGGTCGGTGGGCCGATCGCTCGATGAGGTGCGCGCCCGCGGGGCGGACGTGAGCTTCACCGCGGTGCGGCGCCAGGGGATCACGGGGCGTGAGCCGGAGGGTGGCACTGAGCTGCGCGAGGGCGATATTGTCGTGATCTACGGTACGCCGGAGACCCTCGAACATGCCGAAGCGGTGCTGCTGGCCGGGGCGGGTGTTTAGGGGCCCTGGCATATACAATGCGCGCCGGTTAGCCTCGGGCTGAAGTTTGAACCGCGACGATATCCACTTCCCGCCCCACCACGCCCCGCTGCGCGAAGACATTCGTGCGCTCGGTGAGATCGTGGGCAGCGTCCTGCGCGAGCAGGGGGGCGACGAGCTCTACGAACTGGCCGAGGGCGACCGGCGTGCGGCGATCCGCCGCCGCGAAGGCACGGACACGGCAGCCGAAGCCCTGCGCGCGCGCGTCGAGGGCCGCCGCCCGCAGCTGGCGCGCGACCTGGTGCACGCCTTCTCCTCCTATTTCCAGCTGGCCAATGTCGCCGAGAAGGTCCACCGCATCCGCCGCCGGCGTGAATACTTCCTCGCGGACAGCGACCGGCCGCAACCACGCGGTGTCCTGGATACCCTGGCCGAACTGAAGGCGCAGGGTCTCAAGCTCCCAGAGGTGCTGCAGCTGCTGCGCCAACTGAGCATCGAACCGGTGCTGGTCGCGCATCCGACCGAGTCGGCCCGCCGCACCGGGTTGCGCCGGCAGCAGCGCATCGCCGATCGCCTGCTGGAACGGAGCAATCCGCTGCTGGCGCCTCAGGAAAAGGCCGCGCTGCTGGAGCGCATCCGCGCTGACGTGACCATCGACTGGCAGACCTCCGAGCATCCGCGTGAACGGCTGACCGTAGCGGACGAGCGCGAGCACGCGATCTTCTACCTCGCCGAAGTGCTCTACCGCATCGTTCCCGTGTTCTACGAGGAGCTCGCCTCGGCGCTGTCCCGCCTGTATGGCGCGGACACCGAGACCCTGGAATTGCCGCTGCTGGTGCGTTTCGGTACCTGGGTGGGCGGGGACATGGAAGGGGCGGCTGACGTGCACGCCAAGAGCATCCGCGAAACGCTGGCGCGGCAGCAGCAGGCGATCATCGGGAACTACCACGGCGAGTGCCGGCAGCTGGCGGAACAGCTCTCGCAGAGCGCCGCCCGGGTCGGGGTCACGACGGCGGTGAGCCGGCGCATCGAGGAGTACCGCACGTTGCTGCCCGACGCCCCCGGTCTTACGCCCGCGCGCCACGATCCGATGCCCTACCGGGTCCTGTTCGGGCAGATTTCGGCACGCCTGCGCAACACGCTGGAGGGCCGGCCCAACGGCTATGAGCGCCCGGCGCAGTTCCGTGGCGATATTGCCCTCATCGCCGACAGCCTGCGCGCCAATCGCGGCGCGCATGCCGGCCTGTTCCTGGTGCGTCGCCTGCTGGCACGCGTCGACACCTTCGGCTTCCACCTGGCGACACTCGATCTGCGCCAGCACGCCAGCGTGCATCACACGGTAGTGGCGCAGGGCCTGGCCGATCCGCAGTGGCGGGAGCGCAGCGCCGAGGCGCAGCACGCACGGCTGGTCGAGGTGCTCTCACGCGATGCCGGTCCGAGCGGCGGATTCGATGCCCTCGGCAAACGCACCCTGGCGGTCTTCGATGCCGTCATGCAGGGGCGCCATCGCTACGGACCCGACGCGGTCGGCCTGTATATCGTGAGCGCCGCGGCCACCTCGGCCGACGTGCTGGCGCCGCTGGTGCTGGCGCACTGGGCCGGTGCCCGCGACCGGCACAGCGGCGCTGCGGTCATTGACGTCGCACCGCAGTTCGATTCGGTGGACACGCTCGAGGCCTGCGGCGAGGTCATGCGCTCGCTCCTCGGCGTACCGGCCTACCAGCAGCACCTGGCTGCGCGCAAGCGCATGCAGACCGTGCTGATCGGTTATTCGGAGAGCAATCGCGACAGCGGAATCTGCGCTGCGCGTCTGGCGGCATACCGGGCGCAGCACGTGCTGACGGTCGCGCTCAACCAGGCGCGCGAGGGCCACGTGCTGTTCCACAGCCGCGGCGGCAGCATCCCGCGCGGCGGCACCCGGATCGATGAGCTGTTGCGCGCCGCGCCGGCCGGGTCGGTCAGTGGCGTGCTGCGTTTCACCGAGCAGGGCGAAAGCGTCGCGCAGAACTTCGGGCTGCGCGCCAATGCGATGCGCTCGCTCGAGCGCGCCTTCAATACGCTGGCCCTGGCCACTCTGGCGGTGCGCCGCGGCGTGGCCGTGGAGGAGGGCGCGGCGTTCGCCGCGGGCGCTGCGCAGATCGCGGGGCAGAGCCTCATTGCCTGGCGAGCGCTGCTCGAGCGCCCGGGCTTCCATGATTTTTTCCGCGCCGTCACGCCGATCGACGTGATCGAGCGCATGCGCATCGGCGCCCAGAGGCGGCGCGAGGCGCCTGGGGCGAGCGGCGTAGCCGCCGTACCGGCCCCCGCCTGGGTCTACGCCTGGTCGCAGTCCCGCCACATGCTGCCCGGATGGTACGGAGCCGGCTCGGGGCTGGAGGCGGCGCGCTCGCAGCGCGGCCTGGCACTGCTGCGCGGCGCCTATGGCGGGTGGCCGTTCTTCCGCAGCCTGGTCGACGACATCGAAGCGATGTTGGCCCGCGCCGATATGGAAATCGCTGCCCGCTATGACCAGCTCGCCCCGCCGGGTGGGGCGGGCTTTGCGGCCGACATCCGCGCCGAGTACGCACTGACCTGCCGTCTGGTGTGCGAGATTAAGGAAAGTGCCTCGTTGCTGGACGGGGATCGCACGCTCCAGCGCAGCATTGCGCTGCGCAATCCCTACGTCGACCCGATGAACCTGATGCAGATTGACCTGCTGCGGCGCTGGCGGGCCGCCGGGCGGGAAGATGCCGCCCTGTACGAGGCGCTGCTGGCCAGCGTAACGGGCATCGGTGCAGGCCTGCAGACGGGCGGCTGATAACCCGACGGATCATTCTAGATAACCGGCTGTCAGCTGCCGGCGCGCACTGGCCGCCTGTACAGTGGTCCGCGTGTATCAATACCAGCCATTTGACCGCACCTTTGTCAACGAAAGGGTGGCGGAATTTCGCGACCAGACGCGCCGCTTCCTGGCGGGCGAGCTGAGCGAGGACGACTTCCGCCCCCTGCGCCTGCGCAACGGGCTGTACATCCAGACGCACGCTCCGATGCTGCGGGTCGCAATTCCCTACGGGATGCTGAGCACCCCGCAGCTGCGCATGCTGGCGCACATTGCGCGGCATTATGACCGCGACTACGGCCATTTCAGCACGCGCCAGAATATTCAGTTCAACTGGCCCAAGCTGGAACAGGTGCCCGACATCCTCGCCGAGCTGGCCACCGTCGAGATGCACGCCATCCAGACCAGCGGCAACTGCATCCGCAACGTCACCACCGATCACTTCGCCGGGGTGGCGGCCGACGAAATCGAGGATCCGCGCCCCTGGTGCGAGCTGATCCGCCAGTGGTCAACGCAGCATCCCGAGTTCAACTACCTGCCGCGGAAGTTCAAGATTGCGGTCACGGGTGCCGCCGCCGACCGCGCCGTCTCGGCCGTGCACGACATCGGCGTGCACCTGGTGCGCGCCGCTGACGGTGCCATCGGCTTCGAGATCCTCTGCGGTGGGGGCCTGGGGCGCATGCCCATCATCGGCAAGCGGATCCGCGAGTGGCTGCCACAGGGTGAACTGCTGGCCTACCTCGAGGCGATCCTGCGTGTCTACAACCGCCACGGGCGGCGCGACAACATTCACCGCGCCCGCATCAAGGTGCTGGTCAAGTCCCTTGGCGTCGCCGAGTTCGCACGCCAGGTGGAGCGTGAGTACGCGGCCAATCGCAGCTTCGCGCCGCGGGTCAGCGCCGCACAGATTGCGCACCTGCGCACCAGTTTCACGCCGCCAGCGTACCTCCAGCTGCGCGACACCGATCCAACAGCGGGCGCTCCGGCGGCCTTCGTGGCCTGGTATCGGCACAACACACGCGCCCACAAGGTCAGCGGCTATCGGGCCGTGTTCGTCTCGCTGAAGAAGCACGGCGAGGCGCCCGGCGACATGACCAGCAGCCAGATGCTGGGCCTGGCGGATCTGGCCGACCGCCACAGCTTTGGCGAGGTGCGCGTGACGCACGACCAGAATCTGGTGCTGGCCGACGTCCCGCAGCACTCTCTGGCCGCGCTCCACCACGCGCTCGCGGAGCTGGGCCTGGCGACGCCGAACATCGGCACGCTCACCGACATGATCGCCTGCCCGGGACTCGACTTCTGCAGCCTCGCCAACGCCGGTACGATCGGCGTGGCGAAGCAGATTCACGCGCAGTTCGATGATTTTGACTACCTGTACGACCTGGGTGAAATCCAGGTGAAAATGTCGGGCTGCATGAACGCCTGCGGCCACCATCACGTCGGGCACATCGGCATACTCGGTGTCGACAAGCATGGTGAGGAGTGGTACCAGATCACGCTCGGCGGATCCTCGAGCGGAGAAGTCAGCCTTGGTGAAGTCATCGGTCCCTCGGTGCCCAAGGCCCAGGTGGCCGCCACGCTGGCGCTGATCGTCGAGGTCTACCTCGAGCGCCGGCAGGACGCTGATGAATCCTTCCTCCAGACCGTGCGGCGGCTTGGTCTGGCCCCATTCAAGGAGCGCATCTATGCGGAAGACGCTGTGGCGGCGTGAGCTGCGCGCGGACGGCTGGCGCTACCCGGGTGAGAGCGGTGACGGCCAGCCGGTGCTGACGCTCCCGGAGCTGCTCCAGGCGGCCGCGGAGGGGCGAGTGGGGCCAGCCGGCGTCGGCGTGAGCCTCGGGCCGACCGACGACGTGGAACTGCTGGCGCCGCTGATCGGCCGTCTCGCCCTGATCGTCGTGCAGTTCGAAAAGAGCGGCGACGGACGGGGTTTTTCGCAGGCCCAGCTGCTGCGGCAACGACTCGGCTACGGCGCCGAGCTGCGCGCCGGCGGTGCGGTCAAGCGCGACCATCTTTTTCTGCTGGCCCGTTGCGGCTTCGATGCCTTCGATCTCGAGCCCGGCGAGGACCTGCACGCGGCCCTGACCCAGCTCGAGCGCTACAGCGTGGCGTACCAGGGCGCTGCCGATACCCTGGTGCAGCCGCGGCGGCGAGAGGGATTCGCGGCCTGAACGGCCGGCACTAGACCAGGCAGACGATCAGGCGCGCGTGGTAGTTGCGCCAGTCGATCGGTATGACGATCGGCCGCGACGGGTCCGGGTAGGGTACCGGACTGGCGCGGCTGGACAGCACTGCCGGCACGGAAATCTGGAACTGGTGGCCGAAGTCGCGGCGGGCATTGCCGGCCAGCGTATTGGCAATTTCACCGACCAGGTCGCACAGGTTCTCGTGGCTCATGTCGGTTTCCTGCATGCGCATCAGCATCACGCTGAGCATGCTCTTGGGCGCCGTGAAGGCCACCAGCCCGGTGCGCTTGCCGCTGACCTGGATGACACCGGTGTAGTCGGCGAGCTCCGGCTTGTCGCTCAGGGCCAGGTGCGGCGTGCCGCACTGCGCGCCCTGCTGCACGGAGGTGCTGAAATAATTCAGCACGCCGTCAATGAATACCCCGACATCCGTTTCCAGGCTCATAGACTGCTCAGTCTCCGATCAGCTTGCGCATGGCGTCGTTGAGCTGCCGGTCGCTGAAAGGCTTGCACAGGAACCCACTGGCGCCCTTTTCCAGGGCGTCGATCGCCGTCAGCTTGTCGGCAAGTGCCGAAATCACCAGTATTCGCAGCTGCGGATCGCGCTGCACGAGCTTCGCCACGCACTCCCCTCCGTCCATCGCTGGCATCGTCAGGTCCATGGTCACCAGAGTAGGGTGCAGCAGCGCGTGCATCTCGAGCGCCTCCACTCCGTTGCGGGCCGCGCCCACAAATTCGATCTGCGGCAGCTCGTTGGCGCGTTCAATGCGGCGGCGGATGACGTTCGAGTCATCGACAACCAGCAGGCGGTGCCGGGGTGCGTCCATCGCGTGCCATTCAGGCCGCGGAAGAGCGCGACTCGGACCGGGAATCGCGCCGCGGCAGCACGATCTTGAAGCGCGTGTACTTGCCCGGCGTGGTCGCGATGCCGATGCGGCCGCCGCATTCACGGACCGCGGCATTGACGACGTCGAGTCCGACGCCGCGGCCCGCGTGCTCGGTCACTTCGGCGGCGGTGGAAAATCCGGGCTGGAAGATCAGGCGATAGGCACCACTGCGGTCGAGCGCCGCTGCCTGCTCGGCGTCCAGCATGCCGCGGTCGCGGGCGCGATCGCGGATCTGCGCCGGATCGAGGCCCTGGCCGTCGTCCTCGACCATCAGCATGAACTCGCGCGGATTGTCGTCGTTGAAGCGGACCCGCACCACGCCGGTCGTGGGCTTGCCGGCCGCGGCCCGTTCGGACGCCGGTTCGATGCCGTGGGCGATCGAGTTGCGCACCATCTGTATGCAGATATCGCGCACCGCTCCGCCGTACATCGGCGGCACGCGATCCAGGCCTTCCGTGACCAGCCTGACTTCGCGTCCGCCGGCCGTACTGACCTCGACGGCCAGGCGTCGCAGCATGGATTCCAGATTGGCGGCGCCGGTGGGCGCTGCCGCTGGCACGGGCGCGGTCGTCGCCGCCACCCGCGCCGGGATGATCGCGGTATCGCCGTGGCGCGCCGGCGGCATGTCGCCCGCGGCCGCGGCGGCGGTGCGCATGCCGTCCATCCTTTCCTGCATGGAGGCGACGGCCTGCATGTGTGCCAGCAGGCTGTCGAGCTTGATGACCACGGCAACGAAATCATCGCCGGCCAGATCGCTGCGCTCGCGCATTCCCGCCAGCAGTTCCTCGATGGCGTGGCAGCGGTCCACGAAGGTCTGCAGGCCGAGTGCCGCCGCCTCGCCCTTGATCGCATGCATCTGGCGAAACACGCCCTGGAGCTTTTGCTGCAGTTCCGGCTGCTTGACGCCGGGACTGCGCAGCACCGAATTGCTGTGGCGAACGGCGGCGTCGACGCTGCCCAGGAACGCCTGCAGCTGCAACGGCTCGGTCTGCAGCAGCTGCAGCAGCAGGTCTGACTGCGACTCGGAGCTGGCGCGCAGCTGCTCGAGCTCGCGCTGCAGCAGGACATGATCGGTGACGTCGGCCACGACTCCGAGCACGAAATCCGACTGCTTGGCCTCGCCGCGGGTGCGCCGGAACGAGAATGACAGGTAGCGCAGCTCCGGCGCGCCAAACGGCTTCTGGAAGCTGACTTCGATCTGGTTCAGGGGATTGACGGACTCGATCAGCTCCTCGTTGACCTTTTCCTTCTGCAGCAATCCCAGGTACTTGGTGGCTGCCAGCAGCGTTCTCTCGTCGACCAGCGGGCGCAGCAGGTCTTCGAAGTTCTTGCCGCCGGGGGAGGCGATGCGCAGTAGCGGCAGGAGCGAGTCCGAGTGGGCGCCGCCGATACGGCCGTCGCGGCCGATCAGAAACAGGCCCTCGCGCACCGTGCCGAGGATGTTGCCGATCTGGCGCTGCGCCTCGCCGGCGGTGCGCGCGGCGCGGCCCGCGCGCCAGGCGAAATACAGCATGGTGACCAGCAGCAGCGCGGCCAGCGCGGCGCCACCGAGCAGCAGCGCGCGCAGCGACTTGCCGTCGCGCACCACGCCTTCACGCAGCAACGCGGCAAGCCGGGCCAGCTCATTTGCCAGGGCGTTGGTGTTGGTCGATTGCGTGGCGAGGACCTCGTCGGCGACGCGCTTGAGCTGGGCGCCGGCCCTGGTGAGCGCCGAGCCGGAGGCGCTGTCGGCGTAGAGGTCGGCGGACTTCGTGTTGCCGAGCCGCTCGAGCCCGGCGTCCAGCGGCCGCCAGTGGTGCTGCGCCTGCTCGAACAGCGCAACGGCGTCGGCGCCCGAACCGGCTTCCTGGACGGCCACGGCGAGCTTGGAGTAGGCCTGGTTGCTGCCGTTGCGGCTGACTGCCAGGGCGCGCAGGGAGTCCCCCACATAGGTCCGCGTCTCCAGTCCGCGCTGGATCAGCGTCAGTTCGGAACGCATGAGCTGCGGTTCCGCGACCAGTCCCGAGGCCACCTGCAACGCCGTGGAAGCCGACTGCAGACGCGCGGCGAGGCGCACGCCCGTGAACAGCAACAGCGCCAGCGCCACTGCACAGGCCATCGCCACCGTGATCGGCAACCACTGTACGCGGTGGGTCAGGGACAGGCGGGCCATACGCTACTCCACGGCGAAAATTCGAACTCTAGGGTTTGAAGCTGATCCGGACACGGGAGCGCCGGGCCGGCTCGCCGGCGAGCGCGCTGGTGTCGTAACGGCCGCCGGTCACGGCCGCCATGGCGGCGGCATCGAATATTCCCGGGGGACTCGCTTCGATCACCTTCGGTTTGCTCGCGCGGCCCTTGCTGTCGAGCAGGAACTCGACGATGACGTAGCCGGCTTTCCCGGCCTCCAGGGCCTGCGGCGGATACACGGCGCTGAGCGGCTTGAGGGGCTTGGCGGGCAGGAATTCCGGTTGCGCCGCGGGGCCCGCGGCGGCCACCGGCGGAGCGGCGGCTGCGGCTGCGGCCGCTGCGGCCCGATCGTGCGCGGCGTCCATGTCAGATTCCAGCTGGCGGCGGGCGCTGGCGAGCTCGTTGGTGCTGCCGTATTCGGCCGCGGCGCCCAGCAATTGCTGCGCCAGCTCGAATTGCGTGGCGTGGCCGGCGCTTTGTGCGCGCGCCAGCAGCGCGAGCTGCAATTCGTGCTGTACGCTGACCGTCAGCGGGCTCGTACGGTTCAGCTGCACCATGTCTTGGGCCAGATCGTGCGCATTTTCGCTGGCGGGTTGGAGCAGCGCGCCGCCGTTGATCGCCGTGCGTGCCCGGGCGGCGAGCGCATTGAGCTGCGCCGTGGCGTTGTAGCTCTCCAGCGTGTGGCGCAGGTCGGCGAGGGTGGCCCGATCGCCGCCGGCGGCGGCGTATTGCGTGATGAGCTGAGTGGCCGCGTTGACGTCGCCATTGGCAATCGCGTTACGGGCCTGGACGGGCAGGGCGCGCTGCCGTGCCGCGCCGATGTCGGTCTGCAGTCTGGTCATGGATTCAGGAGCGATGCCCGCGTCGCGGAACGCAGCCACCATTCGTGTGGCGTCGTCCGGGCGGCCGGCGGCAAGATCGGACTGGATGCGCGACTTGGCCACCGACAACAGGCGCTGCATGCCGTCGCGTGCTTCCTCGTTTTGTGGGTCCTGGGCCAGCACCGCACCGTACAGTTCCAGCGCGCTGTCGCCGTGGGCGGCACCATCCATGCCGGGCAGCAACGTCCGTTCATCACGGAACGCGACCCTCGCGTCCGAGAGCAGTTCGAGGATCGTGCGGTGTGGGGCAGGAGCCGGAGCGGTGCTGATCGCCGGCGTCGCGCCGGCCGGCGTCTGCGCGGCGCTGCCCGGCGCCGGCCGTGCGGGTGCGGTGGTGTCGATGGCACGGCCAGGGATGCTCGTCGGCGCAGCCACGGTGGGTGTGGCATGCCGCGTGGGCCGTCCCGCAGGAGCCGGGCCGCCCAGGAAATACCAGCTGGCGCCGGCGGCGAGCAGCAGCACCAGTCCGGCCCACAGCCAGGGACGGGAGCGTCCTGCGTAATCAGGTCCGGCGAGGTCCCGGAAGGCATTCGAGGTGATCGCCGTGGCGGCCGCTTCCATGCGCAGCTCGATCGCCATGAGCGCTTCCGGCAGCTGCGCGGCCAGCGTGCCGCGCTCGACGACGGCACTGACCATGCCACGCGCGAGCGGGCTGGCCCAATCGATCGCCTTGCCGTCCGCGCAGATGACGAGCAGGGGAGCGAGGGGATGCTGCTGTTCGATGCGGGCGGCCTGCGCGCGCGCGTCATGTCTGGCGGTTGCATCGATGATCAGCAGCCAGGGCGCGAGGCTCCCGGCCTCGATCTGGTCGGCGGCTTCTATCGGGCGGCTGCGATAGCGATCCCCGAGCAGCGGGCCGAGTTCCAGCAGCAGGCCGTCGTCGCCCGACAGCAGGTACAGGTCCTTGCGCCGCCCGGTCCCCGCCACAGCCGGCTTATTGCGACGTTCCTGACTGGGTTTGCTGCTGGCTTGTCCTTGGATTGGCACCGCGTCAGGTCTCCGGATTCATTGTTCTAAATGTGGTTGCTGGCGCCTCCGGCCGCCTCGGACGGGTTCACAATTTCGATGCGACAGAATGTGGCCCGGCACGGCGCGTGCGGGCAATGTGGAATCCATCACACTTGGGGGCCAAATGGCGCGATTTGCGCCTAACGCGGCCGGCAGACCTGGGCCACCGCGGCGGCCAGCATTTCGACGTCGGCGGGCCCGTGCGCCGTGGACAGGAAGCCCACCTCAAAGGCGCTCGGCGCCAGGTACACGCCGGCGGCGAGCAGGGGATGATAGATCGCGCTGTAACGCTGTGCGCAGCCGGGCGGATAGTGCGCCGGACTGCGCAGCGGCGTGGCGGCACCCGCTTCGCCGGCCAGGCACAGCCAGAAGATGGAACCCACGCGCTGCACCACCAGTCCGGCCACGGCCTGGAGTGCCTGCGACAGTTGCGCGCCGCGCGTCTCGAGCTGCGCGTAGGCGCTGCCATCGCTGAGCTGGCGCAGGGCGGCCAGCCCGGCGCACATCGCGACCGGGTTGGCGCTGAGCGTGCCGGCCTGGTAGACCGGCCCTGCCGGCGCGACGAGCTGCATCAACTCGCGCCTGCCGCCGTAGGCGCCGACCGGAAAGCCGCCGCCGATGATCTTGCCGTAGGTCACCAGGTCGGGGGTCACGCCCGCCAGCGGCGCATAGCCCTGGAATCCCACGCGGAAGCCGGAGATCACTTCATCGAAGATCAACAGCGCGCCGTGACGCGCCGCGAGCCGTGCGAGCGCGCGCAGGAACTCCCCGCGCTGCGGGAGCAGGCCGTAGTTGGCCGGGAGCGGCTCGATGATCGCGGCAGCGAGCTCGCTGCCGTGGCGCGCGAAAAGGGTTTCGAGCGCGGCCTCGTCGTCGAGCGGCGCGATGACGGTCTCGCGGCTCGCCATCGCACCCAGGCCGGCGCTGTCCGGCAGTGGCGCATCGGCCAGCCCGGAGCCGGCCTTGAGCAGCATGGAGTCGGCATGGCCGTGGTAACAGCCCTCGAATTTCAGGATTTTCGAGCGCCCGGTGGCGCCACGCGCCACGCGCAGCGCCGACATCACCGCTTCAGTGCCGGAATTCACGAAGCGCAGCATCTGCACCCAGGGTATGCGGCTGGTGATGTACTCGGCGAGCTCGAGGCTGTAGGGCTCGGCCGTGCCCAGGCTCCAGCCACGGCTCATGGCGCCTTCGACAGCCTCGCGCACGGCGGCATTGCCATGCCCGAGGATCATGGGTCCGAAGGCCATGCAGAAATCGAGGTACTCGCGCCCGTCCACATCGATGAGACGCGCCCCGCGCCCGCCGGTCATGAACACCGGTGTTCCCCCGACGCTGCGGAAGGCGCGCACCGGGGAGTGCACGCCGCCGGGCGAGACCTCAAGGGCGCGCGCGAACAGCGCTTCCGAGCGGCTCACAGATCCAGCAGCTCGCGCGCCTGGCGCGCGCCGTAGGTGATGATCATGCTGGCGCCCGCGCGCTTGAAGGCCGTCAGCACTTCCCGGTGGAGCGCAGCGCGCGGCGCCAGGCCCTTCTCCGCGAGCGCCTCGAGCGCGGCGAATTCCCCGCTGACGTGATACACGGCCCAGGGTTTGCGGATCGCGCGCGACAGATCGCGCAGCAGGTCAAGGTAGGGGAGCCCCGGTTTCACCATGAGGATATCGGCGCCTTCGGCGACGTCGCGTTCGGCGCACAGCCAGGCATCTCCCGGGCGCGCCGGATCGAGCTGGTAGCTGGCGCGATCGCGCAGCGCGCTCTGGGTCTTGGGAGCAGAGTCCGCGGCCACGCGGAAGGGCCCGTACAGGGTCGACTGGAACTTGACGGCATAACTCATCAGCACCGTGCGTTCGAGCCCGTTCGCGTCGAGCGCGCGGCGTATGGCGCCGATGCGGCCATCCATCATGTCGCTCGGCGCCACGCAATCGGCGCCGGCCTGCGCATACGCCAGCGCCGCCGCCGTCAATTCCTGCACGCTGGCGTTGTTGTCGAGGTGATCGCCCTCCGCGTTGAGCACGCCGCAATGGCCGTGCGGGGTCGAGGAGCACAGGCAGACATCGGCAGCCAGCCAGATGTCCTTGCCAAAGCGCGCCTTCAGGGCCCGGATCTGGCCGGCGGTGAAGGACCAGTCAATCTGCCGGGCGGCGCGCGCACGCGGCACACCGAACAGCAGGAAGGCACGCACCCCGGCGCGCAGATCCGCCTCGGTCTGACGCAGCAGCGAATCGGGCGTTTCCTGCATGATAGCGGTCAGACCGGGCACGGGCTCGGCCGCGCCCGTGCCCTCGGCCACGAAGCAGGGCTGGATGAGCTGGTCGAGCCGCACATGGATTTCGCGCGTCAGCGCACGCACATGCTCATCCTGGCGCAACCGGCGCAGGGTCAGCGGAATGGGTTCGCTCATGCGATCATTGTGCCGTAGTCCGCGTCCCCGCGGTCACGGCATTGTCAGCCGGGGCGGAACGGCCGCTCATTTCAGGGCAGCAACGCCATACGGGGTCGCCGGGCGCTTATGCTTCAAAGTTATGAGTAGCCCGAATAATAATGCGGCCAGAGGCCAGACTTGGATTACCTGCCCGTATTCCTGAAGCTGCGCGGACAGCGCGTATTGCTCGTCGGCGGCGGCGCGGTCGCCGCGCGCAAGGCTGAGCTGTTGTGCGATGCCGGCGCGCAGCTGCGCGTCGTGGCCCCTAAGCGCTGCGCCGAGCTCGCGGCGCTGTGTGAGCGCGTCAACGCCGAATACCTGGCGAGCCACTTTGCGCCGGAACATCTGCAGGGAGTCGTGCTCGCGATCGCCGCGACCAACCGGCCGGAGGTCAATGAGCAGGTCAGTGCAGCGGGCCGGGCGGCCAACGTCTGGGTCAACGCCGTTGATGATGCACCCGCATCGAGCTGTCTGATGCCCGCCATCGTCGATCGCGCGCCCGTGATGGTCGCGATCGGCACGGGTGGCGCCTCACCGACGCTGGCGCGACGCCTGCGCGCGCAGATCGAGGCGCTGTTGCCGGAACGGCTCGGCGATCTGGCCCGCCTCGCCGGCG
>Ga0209131_1000134_pt1 | contig 53208 bp, 48 predicted proteins | sample GraSoi_2013_40cm_FD_185826 | JGI IMG/M metagenome (GOLD analysis project Ga0209131, IMG submission 185826) | Grasslands soil microbial communities from the Angelo Coastal Reserve, California, USA - Sample 9_17_2013_40cm (SPAdes) (version 2) | ecosystem: Environmental > Terrestrial > Soil >...
GACAGAACGTCGTGCACGCGAAATTCGGCCCCGGCGTGATCGTCGATGCCGAGGGCCAGGGCGGCGACGCGCGCGTCCAGGTCAACTTCGGCAAGCAGGGCGTGAAGTGGCTGGCGGTCGCCGTCGCCAAGCTGCAGGCGGCTTGAAGCGCCTGCGCGTCAGAAATCCGCAAGGAAAAGACCGGCCGAACTGACTATGCTTTAACGTAACCGTCGCATTCTTTGCGGGCGGACTGAGGGAGGTTGCGATGTGGAACCAGGTTTACAACCCGTTCTCGAACGAAGCCCTGTCGACGCTGGTCGCCGCCATCCCGGTGGTGACGCTGCTGGCGCTGATCGCTTCGGGCAAGGTCAAGGCGCACATCGCGGCGCTGATCGCGCTGGCGGTAGCGCTCCTGGACGCGATCATCGCCTTCACGATGCCGGCGGGCATGGCGATCCGCGCCGGGATCCTCGGCCTCGTCACCGGCCTCTTCCCCATCGGCTGGATCGTCCTCAACGTCATCTTTCTCTATCGCCTGACCGTGGAGAAAGGCGTGTTCCATACGCTGCAGCAGACCATCGGCGGCGTGACCGCCGACCGGCGCCTGCAGCTCCTGCTCATCGCCTTCTGCTTCGGCGCATTCTTCGAAGGCGCGTCGGGCTTCGGCACGCCGGTCGCGGTGACCGGCGCGATCCTGATCGGGCTGGGCTTCTCGCCGCTCGCGGCCTCCGGGCTTTCGCTGATCGCGAACACCGCGCCGGTCGCCTACGGCGCCCTCGGCACGCCGATCGCGGGACTCGCCTCGGTGACGGGGCTCGATCCTTACCTGCTCGGCGCGATGGTCGGCCGGCAGCTGCCGTTTTTCTCCCTCATCGTGCCGTTCTGGCTGATCTGGGTGTTCGCGGGATGGCGCGGCATGAAGGAGATCTGGCCGGCGATCCTGGTGACCGGCGTTTCCTTCGCGATCCCGCAGTACCTGATCTCCAATTTCGTCAATCCGTGGATCGTCGACATCGGCGCGTCGCTGATTTCCATGGCCTGCCTCATCGGCTTCCTGAAGATCTGGCAACCGAAGACGGTGTGGCTCTCGCCGGCGCTTCGCACGCGCGACGATTCGGCCGCCACCGCGCCCGCCCGCGAGGCGAGGTCGGAGGCCAAGCCCACGCGCGCCGAAGTCTGGCGGGCCCTCACGCCGTGGATCGTGGTGTGCGCCCTTCTTCTGGTCTGGGGCACCGGCTGGTTCAAGGCGGCAGTCAATCCGATCTTCACCCTGAACTATCCTGTGGAGGGCCTGCACAACCTGATCAACAAGGTGCCTCCGGTGGTCGCGAAACCGACCAAGGAGGGCGCGGTGTTCGCCTTCACGTACCTGTCGTTCACGGGCACGGGCATGCTGATCGCCGCGATCATCTCGGGCTTCATCATGGGGTTCTCGCCGGGCGCGCTGATCCGCGCGTACGGCCGCACCATCTACGTCGTGCGCTATTCGCTGATCACGATCGCGGCGATGCTCGCGATCGGCACGCTGACCCGGTTCTCGGGGCTCGACGCCACGCTGGGCCTTGCGTTCGCGCACGCCGGATTCTTCTACCCCTTCTTCGGCGCGCTGCTCGGCTGGCTCGGCGTCGCGCTCACCGGCTCCGACACCGCGTCGAACGTGCTCTTCGGCGGCCTGCAGAAGATCACCGCCGAGCAACTGGGCCTCTCACCGATCCTGATGGGCGCGGCGAATTCGTCCGGCGGGGTCATGGGCAAGATGATCGACGCCCAGTCGATCGTCGTCGCCTCGACCGCAACCAACTGGTTCGGTCACGAAGGCACGATCCTGCGCTTCGTGTTCTGGCACTCGATCGCGCTCGCCTGCCTGGTGGGCTTGCTGGTGATGCTGCAGGCCTATGTGTTGACCGGCATGGTCGTCCATTGATTGAGGCCCGGCGCGCCGCTCACGCCGGACCTTTCGGGCGCGCGAGGCGCGCATCGTGCTCTCGGATCAGCCAGTAGGCGACGGCGAGAACCAGGGCGATCGCCGCGAGGCCGAGCAGCTGTCCGGCATCGACCTCCTGCAGATCGAGGATGATGAACTTGCGGGCGACCGCGAGGAGCGCTATCAGCAGCACCACCCGGGTCTGGATGATGCTCTGCTCGCGCGTCACCACATATTGCAGCGTGTGGTTGAATTCAAGCGCGATGAGCAGCGTCATGATCTCGCCGAACACCGCCTGGAAGACCTCGTAGTCGAGCGGATCCAGGGCGCCGAACAGCAGCCCGGCGACGACGCTGGTCGCGAGCCGGTACAGGGCGACCAGGATCACCAGCCCCGTGATGAACGTCAGCACCAGCGCGACGCCGCTCTCGAATCGCTGGTACCAGGAAAGCACCTCCCAGCTCTCCTTGAGTTGCTTGAGCTTGCCCGGCCCGCCCATGAGCTACCTCCGCTTCAGAACGAAGAAGACATCGCCGCAACCACAATGTAGCGCGCCAGCCTGCCGACCGCCATGAAGCCCAGGGCGGCAAGCCAATTGATCCGCAGCCAGCCCGCCGCCGCGCGGAGGGCATCGCCGACAATCGGCAGCCATGCGAAGGCCGTCACGGGGGCGCCGAAACGGCGCGCGAGGGCCATGGCTCTTTCACTGAATTTCCTGTTTTCAGGAACCAGACGACCCAGTACGTAGGTCGTCATGCCGCCGGCCGTATTTCCGGCGGTCGCCACCGCAACCGCAAGGACCGTGTTTTCGGGATGAGCCTGAAGATAGGCGTACAGCGCCGCTTCCGAGGGCAGCGGGATCAGCGTCGCCGCGGCGAAGGCGGCGAGGAACAGCCCCAGCAGTTCGGCCATGCTAAATTCGACGGCTCCAAAGAAGAAAACAGGCGGAACGCGGTGCGGCGTAACGATTATCTCGAGCGGATTCTAAAGGCGCGCGTCTACGACGTCGCGATCGAGTCGCCGCTCGAGCTCGCGCCGGCGTTGTCGAAGCGCCTGGGCAACCGCCTGCACCTCAAGCGCGAGGACCTGCAGCCGGTGTTCTCCTTCAAGCTGCGCGGCGCCTACAACAAGATGGTCGGCCTGCCGCGCGCCCGGCTGGCGAAAGGCGTGATCGCGGCGAGCGCGGGCAACCATGCCCAGGGCGTGGCCCTCGCGGCGCAGAAGCTCGGCTGCCGCGCGGTCATCGTCATGCCGGTCACCACGCCGCGAATCAAGGTCGACGCGGTCCTGGCGCGCGGCGCCGAAGTGGTGCTGCACGGCGATTCCTACGACGAGGCTTATGCGCACGCCCTGCGGCTCAAGCGCCGGCGCGGGCTTACCTTCGTGCATCCCTACAACGACCCGGAGGTGATCGCCGGCCAGGGCACCATCGGCGTGGAAATCCTGCGCCAGCACGCCGGCCCGATCGATGCGGTCTTCGTGCCGGTCGGCGGCGGCGGGCTGATCTCGGGCATCGCCGCCTACATCAAGCGGGTCCGCCCCGCGACGAAGATCATCGGGGTCGAGCCCGTCGACGCGGACGCCATGACCCGCTCCCTGAAGAAGGGGAAAAGAATCCGGCTCGAGCAGGTGGGCCTGTTCGCCGACGGCGTCGCGGTAAAGGAGGTTGGCGACGAGACCTTCCGGCTGTGCAGGGAGCTCGTGGATGAAATGCTGCTCGTCGACACCGACGAGATCTGCGCCGCGATCAAGGACGTATTCGAGGACACGCGCGTGGTGCTCGAGCCCGCCGGCGCGCTTGCTACTGCTGGCGCGAAAGCTTGGGTGGAGAAACATTCTTTCAAAAACAAAACCCTTGTCACAATCGCCTCGGGCGCCAACACCAACTTCGACCGCCTGCGCTTCATTGCCGAAGAGGCCGAGGTGGGCGAGCACCGCGAGGCGGTCCTCGCCGTGACTATTCCAGAGCGTCCCGGCAGCTTCAAGAAATTCTGCGCGACGCTCGGCGCGCGTAGCGTCACCGAGTTCAACTACCGCATCGCCGATTCGAGGGAAGCCCACATCTTCGTCGGCGTCGAGGTGCAGGGTCGCAACGAGACCGCAAGACTGGTGCGCAACCTGCGCCGCCACGGCCTGAAGACGCTCGATCTCTCGGACAACGAAATGGCGAAATGGCACGTCCGCCACATGGTGGGTGGAAGAGCCCCTGGTGGAAAAGGCAAAACGGCAGCAAAAAATGAATTGCTTTACAGATTCGAATTTCCAGAGCGCCCGGGCGCGCTGGCGCGGTTTCTCACCAGCATGCGCAGCGACTGGAACATCAGCCTCTTCCACTACCGCAACCACGGCGCCGACTACGGGCGGGTGCTGGTCGGAATGCAGGTGCCGCGCGGCGAGATGGACGCCTTCCGCGCCTTCCTGAAAAAGCTCGGCTATCCGTGCGCCGACGAGACCCGCAATCCGGCGTACCGGCTGTTCCTCGTCTAAGGGCCGGCGCGGGTTTCCGAGCGCTAGCGCGCTTTCCCTTTGAAGTAGTCCTCGTCGGCATAGCAGACCGGCGAGGCCATGAGTCCGGCGCCGCCGGGTTCCGGAGCGCCCAGGAAGACGAGGCCGGCTTCGTCTCGTCGGTACACGCCGCGCTCGGTGACCACATAGTCCATCGGAATGTCCCAGGGCTGCGGATGGATCGTGTCGAGGCGCGCCAGCTCGTAGGTGACGCCGATCACCACAAGGTTACAGGCAGGCATGCCTTCAGGCTTCTTCCTCAGGTTTTCCAGCGTGCGGTCGAAAAAGCCGCCGCCGTAGCCGAGCCGGTAGCCCTGGCCATCCCAGCCGTTCATCGGCAGGAGCACGGCTTCCGGGACGACTTCGGGCGAATTTACAGGGTAAGGAATATCGAGCGGCCCCTTGGCCAGCTCGGTCCCGGGATGCCATTCGCGGAAAGCGAGCGGTTGCTTCGGCGCCACGACCACCGGGAGCGCCGTCAACGCGCCGCGGTCACGGAGCGTTTTAGCCAGGTAGCGCGGGTCGTACTCGTTCTTGATCGGCCAGCAGAAAGCTAACCGGCCGCGGGCGAGGCCGGGGAAGGACCGCTCGATTGAAGCGTCGATCGATTTCCGGAAGGTTTCCAGGCTGTCGTCAGCAAGCGTCATGCGCGCTGTTATAAGTCGTGCGCGCTGTGATTTGCGCCAGGATTTCAGGTCATCAAAAGTCATGTGAATGCTAGAATTTAGACGATGCTTTTCAAGCAATTCCAGAGGATCAGTGTAGCGTTTTCCGTAGTGCTTTTTGCGACTACGGCGGCCTTCGCCGCGCCGGTCGACGACGCGTTGCTCGCAGCGTACGACGCCTACCGTGCCGGCGATCCTATCAAGCTTGCCCGGCACGCGAAAAAGCTCGAAGGGCAGTTGCTCGAGCCCTGGGTCGACTACTGGCGGCTCGCCCTTACGCTCGAGGATGCCTCCACCAAGGACGTGCACGCTTTCTTCGCGCAGCGCGGCGATACCTACGTCGCCGATGTGCTGCGCGCCGACTGGCTGAAGGTGCTCGGCAGGCGCGGCGCGTGGACCGACTTCGACCGCGACGCCTCCACCTATCCGCTCGACGACCTCGAGCTGCGCTGCTACATCTGGTCCTCACACATCGCGCGCGGCGACGAATCGGCGCTCGACGAGGCGGCGCCGATGTGGCTCGAGCCGCGCGAGCTGCCCGAGGGCTGCGCGAAGCTCGCCGACACGATGTGGAAGCGCGGCCGCCTGTCGATCACGGACGTCTGGAAGCGCGTGCGCGTGCTCTTCGAGAACGGCCACATCACCGCCGCGAAGACCGCGCTCGGCTACCTGCCGAAGAGCGAGGCGCCCGACGAGCGCTCGCTCGCCGAAGCGGCGCGCCAGCCGAAGCGCCTGCTCGCCCGCCTGCCGAAGACCCTGGAGCATCGAGCGACGCGCGAAGTCGCGGTGCTCGCGGGCGTGCGTTACGCGAAGAGCAACCCCGATGCCATGGCTGCGGCGCTCGAGGGCGCCTTTGGCGAGCGCCTGCCCGAGCGGGAGCTGAAATACCTGTGGAGCCGCGTCGCCTATGAGGGCGCGCTGGTGCATCACGACCACACGCTGAGATGGTACGCGCGCGCAGGCGATGCGAAGCTCGATGACGAGCTGCTCGGATGGAAAGCGCGCGCCGCGCTGCGCCGCGCGAAATGGGCCACCGTACGCAATGCCATCGACCGCATGTCGCCCGCCAGCCGGCAGGAGCCGGTCTGGACCTACTGGTACGGCCGGGCGCTCGCGGCGCAGGACGAAGAAGCGGGCGCGCGCGCGTACTACCTCCGCATCGCCGGGCAGACCGATTTCTACGGCCTGCTCGCGAACGAGGAGCTCGGCTATGTGGCGACGCTCCCGACGAATACGTACGTCCCGACCGAAGAGGACGTGGCCGCCGCGGCGCGCGAGCCCGGGCTTGCGCGCGCGCTCGAGCTGATCCGGCTCGGCCTGCGCAACGAAGGCGTGAAGGAGTGGCTGTTCGCGCTGCGCGGCCTGGACGATCGCAGGCTGATCGCCGCGGCCGAGCTCGCGCTGCGTGCCGGTGTCTACGATCGTGCGATCCAGGCCGCCAGCCGGACCAAGCGGCTGCACAATTTCGCGCTGCGCTATCCGTTGCCCTTCCGCGACGTGTTCCAGGAATACGCGAAGAGCCAGAAGCTCGACGAGGCCTGGGTGCTGGCGCTGGTGCGCCAGGAAAGCCGCTTCATCGCCGGCGCGCGCTCGAACGTCGGCGCCGCCGGGCTGATGCAGGTCATGCCGAGCACCGCGCGCTATGTCGCGGCCCGCATGGGCATCCGCGGCTACCGTGCGCACCATGTCCACGAGGTGCAGACCAACATCAACCTCGGAACCGGGTACATGAAGATCGTGCTCGACCAGCTCGGCCACACCGTGCTCGCGTCGGCGGCTTACAACGCCGGCCCCAGCCGGGCGCGGCGCTGGCGCGACGCGAGGCCCCTCGAGGGCGCGATCTACGCCGAGACCATCCCGTTCGCCGAGACCCGCGATTACGTGAAGAAGGTGACCGCCAGCTCGGTCTACTACGGGGCGCTGCTCGAAAACAGCGTGGTGCCGATCAAGGAGCGGCTCGGCATGGTCCCGGCGCGCGCGCCCGGCGAAGCGGAAGATTCCGAAGAGGAAGAACTGCCTTAAAATCCTTATCCATGAAGCTCGAGAGCGTTCTGGTCATCGGCGGCTCGGGCTTTATCGGCCGGCATCTCGCCGCCGCGCTCGTGCGCCGCGGCCTCCGCGTCCGGGTGCCGACCCGGCGCGCCGAGCGCGCCAAGCACCTCACCCTGTTGCCGACGGTCGACGTGGTCCAGGCCGACGTGTTCGCTCCCGGCACGCTGGAGCGCCTCGCCATGGGATGCCAGGCGGTGATCAACCTCGCCGGTATCCTCCACGGCCGCCGCGGGCGGCGCGACGAGCGCGGTCCGAACGACTACGGTCCGGACTTCGCGCGCGTTCACGTGGAGCTGCCCCAGGCAATCGCGCGCGCCTGCCGCGCGGCCGGCGTGCGGCAGCTGCTTCACGTGAGCGCGGTGGGTGCCTCCGCCGACGCGCCGTCGGAGTATCTGCGCTCCAAGGGCATCGGCGAGCGGGCGGTCCTCGCCGCCGAAGATCTCGACGTCGCGGTGTTCCGCCCGTCCGTGGTGTTCGGCCCGGAAGACCGCTTCCTCAACCAGTTCGCCCAGCTCGCGCGCTTCCTGCGGGTTCTGCTCGTGCCTTGTCCGCAAGCCACGTTCAGCCCCGTATACGTCGGCGACGTGGCGAGCGCTCTGGTTGCCGCGCTGGGCGAGCCCGAAACCCGGGGAAAGCGCTACGAGCTGTGCGGACCGCGCACGTATACGCTGAAGCAGCTCGTCGAATACGTGTGCGCCGCCACCGGCCGGCGCCGGATGGTGCTCGGCCTGTCCGACGGGCTGTCGTACCTGCAGGCGCGCCTCATGGAGTTCCTGCCCGGGCCGCCGATGACGCGCGACAACTACCGCTCGATGCAGGTGCCGAGCGTCTGCAGCGGCGCCTTTCCCTTCGGCATCCAGCCGCAGGCGCTCGAGGGAATCGCGGCGAGCTATCTCGCGCTCGCCATGCCGCGCGAGCGCTATCCGCAGCTTCGCTGGCGCGCGCGCAGGTAGCGGGCCCGCTTCGGTAGCCTACCTCGCAGCCCATGACCTCCCTGCTCGCGGGGCCGGTGCGAGTCGTCAACATCGGTCTCTCCTCGTTCGCACGCGATCTGGCCGCCAACGGCGCCGCCGTGGCGCAGGTCGACTGGACGCCCCCGGCCGGCGGCCGGGCGGCGCCGATGGCGGCGCTTTCATCGCTCTCTTCGTTTGAAAAGCAGATCGGCGAGGCGAATCGCCACGCGCTCGACCGCGTGCTCGCTGCGGAGCCGGTCCTGACCGGGGTGCGCCGCGCCGGCGACCTGATCCCCCAGCTCGAGCTCGAACGCCTGATGCTGCACGCGGGTCCGCCGATCGCGTGGGAACGCATGTGCGGCCCGCTGCGCGGCGCGGTGTGCGGCGCCATCGTGCTCGAGGGATGGGCGCCCGATCTCGCCGCGGCGGAAGCGCTCGCCGCTTCCGGCGCCGTGCGATTCGCTCCGAACCACGATTTCGGCGCGGTCGGGCCGATGACCGGAATCACCACGAAGAGCATGCCGCTTCTCGTGGTCGAGAACCGCGCCTTCGGCAACCGCGCCTATTGCGCGCTCAACGAAGGCCTCGGCAAGGTAATGCGCTTCGGCGGGAACGACGCCGAGGTCCTCGCCCGCCTGGCCTGGCTGCGCGACGAGTTCGGACCGCTGCTTCATGAAGCCCTGGTTTCGGCGGGCGGGGTGCAGTTGAATCCGCTCATCGCCCGGGGGCTGGCGATGGGCGACGAGATGCACCAGCGCAACGTCGCGTGCTCGTCGCTCCTGCTCAGGACGCTCTCGCCGCACCTCGCGCGGCAAGGCGGGCGACGCGTCCTCGAAAAAGCGTTCGAGTTCATGGCCGGCAACGACCAGTTCTTCCTCAACGTCGCGATGGCGATGGGCAAGTCCATGCTCGATCCGGCGCGCGGCATCGAGCGCTCTACGCTCGTGACCGCGATGTGCCGCAACGGCACCGATTTCGGCATCCGGGTGGCGGGGCTGGGCGACGCGTGGTTCAGCGCGCCGGTGGAGATGCCGCAGGGCCTGTATTTCCCCGGCTTCAGCGCCGCCGACGCCAATCCGGACATGGGCGACTCCGCGATCCTCGAGGCGATCGGCCTGGGCGCGTTCGCGATGGCGGCGGCGCCCGCGGTCGCCGGCTTCGTCGGCGCGGGCGGGTTCCGCGATGCGCTCCACGTCACGCGCACGATGGGCGAGATCGCCCTCGGGCGCAATCCCAGGTGGACCATCGCCGCGCTCGAGTTCGCGGGCACGGCGGTCGGCATCGACATCCGCCGCGTGGTCGAGACCGGCATCCAGCCGGCGATCAACACCGGGATCGCGCACCGCAAGGCGGGCGTCGGCCAGGTCGGCGCCGGCGTCGCGCGCGCGCCTCTCGCCTGCTTCGAACAGGCGCTGCTCGCCTTTTCCAGCAAATGACTTTCCTCGCAAACCGCGTGGAGCGCGGCGTGTACCGCGATTCGGTGGCGCTGATGCGCGTCGCGCGGCGGCTCGCCGAGTTGCCCGGGGTCGAGTCGGCGGCGCTCATGATCGGCACGCCGTCCAACCGCGAGCTGCTGCGCAGCGCCAATCTCCTCGCCGAAGGCGAGCGCGCCGCCGCCGCCGACGTGATCATCGCAGTGCGCGCCGCGGACGAGGCCGCCGCGCGCGCGGCGCTCGATTCGGCGCTCGAGATGCTGGAGGAGAAGAGCGCCGCCGCGCCCGAGCTGATTCCGCGCTCGCGCAGCCTCGCCGGCGCGCTCGAGGTGCTGCCCGGCGCGAACCTCGCGCTCGTCTCGGTGCCCGGCGAGTTCGCCGCGCTGCAGGCGCGCTCCGCGCTCGAGCATGGCTTGCACGCGCTCGTCTTCTCCGACAACGTGCCGATCGAGGACGAGCTCGCGCTGAAGCGCCTCGCGCGCGAGAAAGGCCTGCTCCTCATGGGCCCGGATTGCGGCACGGCGCTCATCGACGGCACGCCAATCGCCTTCGCCAACGCGGTGCCGCGCGGCGACGTCGGGATCGTGTCCGCCTCGGGCACCGGCTTGCAGGAAGTTTCCTGCCTCATCGCGCGCGCGGGCGGCGGCGTGTCGCACGGCATCGGCGTCGGCGGACGCGACCTCGACGCGCGCATCGGCGGCCTGGGAACGCTCGCGGCGATCGACGCGCTCGACGCCGATCCGCGGACCGCGAAGATCGTCCTGATCTCCAAGCCGCCGTCGCCGGAGGCGGCGAGGCTCGTGCTCGAGCGCGTGGCGCGCAGCGCCAAGCCGTTCGTCGTGTGCTTCCTCGGCGTGCGCGACATGAAGCTGCCGCCGAACGCGCGCCTCGCCCGCACGCTCTGCGACGCGGCCGAGATGGTCCTGCAGTCGACGATCGAGGATTCCAAGCACGAGCTGCCGAAGAACCTGCAGGGCCGCTTCATCCGCGGCCTGTACTGCGGCGGCACGCTTTGCGCGGAAGCGGAATTCGTTTTCCGCGAGCGCGGCCTGCCGACCGGGAACGGCGCGCATGTCTTCACGGACCTCGGCGCCGACGAATACACGCGCGGCCGCCCGCACCCGATGATCGAGCCGGAGCTGCGCACGCCGCAGCTGCGCGCCGCGCTCGCCGATCCGGCGGTCGCGGCCGTCCTCGTGGATCTCGTGCTGGGCTTCGGCTCGCACGCGGACCCGGCGGGCGTCCTCGCGAAAGAGCTGCGGAAAAACGCGAAGCCGGTCATCGCGTCGGTCACCGGCACCGAGCGCGATCCGCAGGGCTATTCGCGTCAGGTCGCGCTGCTGCGCGAGGCCGGCGTGCTGGTCGCGCCATCGAACGCGCACGCGAGCGCGTACGCGGCGAAGCTGGCGAGCCAGTGCTCGCCCGCGTAGCTGCCGCTCGCGACGCTCGGCAGGGCCGCGTCGAGATGTCTTTGCGCAGCCTTTACCAGAAATTCTTTTTCTGAAAGAGAAGAAGCAAGATTGTAGAAGCACCAGGCGCGGCTGAGGTTCAGCCCGTCGAGGTGCGCGAGCTGGCCGTCGCTCCGGTCGCTGACGGTCGCGGGCGCGAGCAGGCTGGCAGGAATCTCGGGCAAGAAGGCCTCGAACCAGCGGCCGAAGTCGGGTACAACGCGGCGCATCAGATCGGCCTCGACCAGGCAGGGCGAGAAGAAATCGTTGCCGCCCGGCTCCCACGCGGCCGGATAGTCCCGGTCCTTGCCGTAGTAGCCGAGGCTCCTTTCCACGATGAGATCTTCCAGCTTCATGTTCTTTGAAGATCTCGAGTGGTCGAGCGCAAACCCCAGGCCGAATGCCGTGTTGCCGTGCACGCCGGCGCGGATCGGATAGGTCTGCTTCGGCAGCCATTCCAAATAGCGCGCTTCGATGACCTCCACGAGCGGCTGCATGTTCGCGCGCCAGCGCCGTGCGTCGCCGTCGTCCCATCCGGCGAGCTCGGCGGCGAGCTTCAGCAGCCAGGCCCAGCCGTACGGGCGCTCGAAGGCGGGATGGTTTTCCAGGTAGTCTGCTTCGACCTGAAGGTTCTCCGCTGAAAAATGAGAATCGAGGACCTTGCGGATGGAGGCGGCCAGCGCACCGCCGGGATTTCCTTTGAGAGCGTGGGCGAGCAGCCAGTGTCCGTGGACCGCGGAATGCCAGTCGTAGCAGCCGTAGAACGCCGGATGCAGGCGGCGCGGGCGGTGCAGATCCGCTGCATTCCGGATCTCGTGCTGAGGCTGATACGGGAATTCGCGCTCGACGCACGCAAGAGCGAGCGTCGCGAAGCGATCGAGGATCGCGGCGTCGCTCATACGGTCTCCGCGACGGCTGCGGCGCCGGCCAGCGCGTCCCAGCCTGAGCAGTGTCCCACCGCATCCAGTTCCGACAGCGCAGCGCTCCAGGCTCCGCTTTTCCGGAAGAGCTCAGCAATGCAGAGATGCAGCGCTTCATGCGCTTCGCCCTCGGCCGCCGCCGCCAGATGAGCGGCGCTGATCGCGCTGGTCCGCTCGGCCAGGCGCGGCTCGAGCCAGCGCCACAGTGCGGCGCCTTGCGCGGCACGTCCGCAGGCGCGTAGCGCGACGAGCATCCCGCAGAAATAATCGTCGCCGGAAGGGGTGAGCCCCGGGCCGAGGCCGATCAGCGCCTCGGCTTGCGCCGCGAGCCCGTTGCCCGCCAGCCAGGCGTCGAGCGCTTCGAGCGCCGGCTGTGCGTGGATGGAGAGGCCGTTGTAGCTGCCAAGGATCAGGCCGCCGAGCCCCTCCTCGGGAACCCGGCCGCGGGCGGCTTCGCGCAGCGCCGCGAGGTCCGCGGCGCCAACTGTGCCGCTTGGTACGGGCGGCTGCCAAAGCCGGCAGCCCTGCGTCGCGACCCGGATCTTCTCGCCGAGCCCGGGCGCGCGGAATTCACCCAACAGCGCGCCCACCAGCGCATTGAGCGGCCCGCGCCCGAGCGAGGCGTCGCCCACGCAGACGAAACGCCCGGCGTGGCGCGGGGCCGGGATACGCAGGTAGAAGCTCCGGCGAAACACCGCGCACACTTCGCCTTCGCCGCTGTCGAGCGCGTCGCGCGCGAACCGTCCGGCCACTTCGGCCGCGAAGGACGTACGCGACGCATCGAGCATGCGTCGAGTTTACGGTAACCGCGGCTAGAATTGCGCCATGGCGAAATCCCCCGCGCTGAAGCTGGTCGTCGGCAACAAGAACTACTCCTCGTGGTCGATGCGCCCATGGGTGCTCGCGCGCCAGGCTGGAATTGCCTTCGAGGAAGTGCTGCTCAAGTTCGACGAGAAAAGCGACGGCGTGCGCGTCGCGGGTATCGATCCGTATTCGCCGACGCGCAAGGTGCCGGTGCTGCTCGTCGACGGCGAGCCGGTGTGGGACTCGCTCGCGATCTGCGAGACGCTCGCCGAGCTGCACCCGGAGAAGCAGCTCTGGCCCGCGGCGCCCGATGCGCGCCGCGTCGCGCGCTCGATCTGCGCCGAGATGCATTCCGGCTTCCAGGGATTGCGCGGCGCGATGCCGATGAACATCCGCGCGAGCTATCCCGGCAAGGGCCGCAACCCGAAATCGGAGCAGGACATCGAGCGGATCATCGAGATCTGGACCTCGTGCCGCAGCCGCTTTGGCCGCGGCGGCGAGTTCCTGTTCGGCCGCTTCAGCGTCGCCGACGCTTTCTATGCGCCGGTGGCGACACGGTTTCGCACGTATGCGGTTTCTCTGCCGCCGGCCGCCCAAGCCTACGCCGACAGCTTGCTCGCCGCGGCGGCAGTCCGGGAATGGATGGATGCGGGGCGCCGCGAGACGGAGTTCGTCGCGGTCGACGAGCCCTACGCGAGCCGGTGAAGGCCGGGTGAAGGCCGGGTGAAAGCCTACGTCGTCGGTGGCGCGGTACGCGACGAATTGCTGGGCCTGCCGCTGAAAGATCGCGACTACGTCGTGGTCGGCGCGACGCCCGAGGAAATGCTGCGCCAGGGCTATCGCCCGGTAGGCAAGGATTTTCCGGTCTTTCTGCATCCCGTCACTCAAGAAGAATATGCATTGGCGAGAACGGAAAGAAAAAGCGGCCGCGGCTACAAAGGCTTCACGGTGCACGCCGCGCCGGACGTCACGCTGGAGGAGGACCTGCGCCGGCGCGATCTCACCATCAATGCGATGGCGAAGGCCGAGGACGGCGGCCTCATCGACCCCTTCGGCGGAAAGAAAGACCTCGACGCGGGCGTGCTGCGGCACGTGAGCGAGGCTTTCGCCGAGGACCCGGTGCGCATCCTCCGCGTCGCGCGCTTCGCCGCGCGGTTCGGGTTCAAGGTGCACGAGAAAACGCTGCAGCTCATGCGCGACATGGTCGCCTCCGGCGAGACCGACCATCTCGTCGCCGAGCGCGTCTGGCAGGAGTTCTCGAAGGGCCTCGCGGAAAAGCATCCGGAGCGCATGTTCGAGGTATTGAAAGCCTGCGGCCTGCTGGAAAAGCTTTTTCCGTCGCCGGAAAAAATAAACCTGAAGAGCCTCGAGGAAGCGGCGAAAAGCAACGCTTCGCTGCCGGTGCGCTTCGCTGTGCTGGCCTGGCCGCTGAAGGAGGCCGAAGTCGAGGCGCTGTGCGGGCGGCTGCGTGCGCCGAACGAAGCGCGCGAGCTCGCGCTGCTCGCCTGCCGCAATCAGGAGAGGCTGCGCGGTGCGCGCAATGCCTCGCCGGCCGCGCTCCTCGCGCTCTTGAAGGCCGCTGACGCGTTCCGCAGGCCGGAGCGCTTCGCCGAGCTTCTGGAAGTCGCGCGCCTCGCCGAAGGGCTCGAAACGCAGCGCGTGGCGCGCGCCCAGCAAGCGGCGTCGGCGATCGACGCGGGCGCTATCGCGAAAACAGGCCGCGGCAGCGAGATCGCGGCGCTCATCGACGAAGCGCGCGTCAAGGCCATCGCCCAGGCGGCATGAAAGAGCTGCTGCAAAACCTCGTCGCGGGAGCGAAGCTGGCACTGTTCCTGCCGGTGCGCGCGCCGGACTTTCGCGTCTCGGCGGTGCAATTCGCGCTGCTGGTGGCCTTCAATTTCGTCTTCTGGGTCGCCACCGCCGCGGCCAAGGCGGGCTTCGAGGGCGATTTCGACTCGACCGCGATCACCGTCTACCTCGGGACCGTTACCCTGGTGCTCGCGACCGCGCTACTCCTTTCGCTCGTCTATCGCGTTCCGGAACGCATGCTGCTCTTCGCCACCGCGCTCACGGCGAGCGACCCGGTGTTCGATCTTGCCGGCCTCGCGCTGCCGGGACTCGACGCCGCGGCGGGCGCTGCCGGCGCGGTGCATGTCGCGTTCCTCGGCTGGGCATGGCTGATCGCGATGCGCGCTGCGGTGGTTTGCGGCGGCTGGCACCGGCCGCAGCTCTACGCCGGCGCGGCGGTCGTGACCGCGATGACCGTGCTCGCCCTTCTCGTGCTGCCGCAGGTGGAAGTCTGGCAGCCGCCGCCGGCCGAGGAGGAGCCGGTCGAGGCGCTCGTCGACGAGCGCACGTTTCATCTTCAGGGCCAGCTCATCGAGCGCGACCTCGCCGCGCTCGCGCCGGGCCAGCCGGGCGTGGCCGAGCTCTACTTCGTCGGCTTCGCACCCGATGCGAGCCAGGAGGTGTTCCTGCGCGAGATGCGCTTCGTGAAGCGTCTCTTCGAGGAGCGCTTCGGCGCCGCGAAGCGCTCGATCACGCTGGCGAGCAGCCACACCGCGCTCGACGAGCTGCCGATCGCGAGCACGACGAACCTCGCCCGCGCGCTCACGCGCGTGGGCGAGGCGATGAACGCCGACGAGGACGTGCTGTTCCTGTTCCTCACCGCGCACGGCGACCGCGAGCACCGCCTGTCCGCCTCGCAGCCGCCGCTGCAGCTGGCCCAGCTCACGCCGACCGCGCTCGCGCGCATGCTGCAGGACGCGGGCGTGAAATGGCGGGTGATCGTGGTCTCGGCGTGCTATGCCGGCGGCTTCATCGAGCCTCTGCGCGACGCCAACACCATCGTGATCGCGGCGGCGGCGCCCGACCGCACCTCTTTCGGCTGCGAGGCGGACCGCGATTTCACCTATTTCGGCGAAGCCTATTTTCGCGACGCCCTGGCGCAGACGCGCTCGTTCACCGCGGCGTTCGAGCTGGCGAAGGAGCTGGTCGCGAAGAAGGAAGCGGCCGAGAAGCTCACGCCTTCGCTTCCGCAGATGTGGGTCGGCCCGGCGCTCGCCGAGCGCCTAAAGAACTTTTCCTATTAGCCAGACGAGAGCCGACAGCAGCACCGTGCTCGTGAACGGGACACGGTAGATGCGGCCGCGCACCGCCATGCGGAAATCCCCGGGAAGCCGGCCGAGGCCGTAGCGCTGCAGCCAAGGCGTCACGGCCGTTAGAATCACCAGCACAATCAACAAGGCCAACAACCATTTCAACATGATCGAACTTTATACCTGGACCACCCCGAACGGCCGCAAGATCTCAATCATGCTGGAGGAGTGCGCTCTGCCGTACCGCGTGCACAAGATAAATATCGGGACCAACAGCGAGCAGTTCGCGCCCGAATACCTGAAGATCAACCCGAACGGCAAGATCCCGTCGATCGTCGATCCCGACGGACCCGACGGCAAGCCGATCGCGATGATGGAGTCCGGCGCGATCCTGATTTATCTCGCGGAAAAGGCGGGTAAGTTTTTTTCACAAAAAAATAAATATCAAATTCTGCAGTGGCTGATGTTCCAGATGGGCGGCGTCGGGCCGATGTTCGGCCAGGCGCACCACTTCATGCGGGCGAAGAAGGACGAGATTCCCTACGGCAGCGAGCGCTACGGCACCGAAGCGAAGCGGCTGTACGGGGTGATGAACCGGCATTTCGCGAGCCACGAGTATTTCGCGGACGAGTATTCGATCGCCGACATCGCGACCTACCCGTGGGTGGCACGCCACGAATGGCATCGCGTCGAGCTCGCCGAGTTTCCGAATGTGAAGCGCTGGTACGACGCGATCGGCGCGCGGCCGGCGGTCGTCAAAGGAATGGCCGTCCCGCAGTAGCGGGCGGGAAAAAATCACTGTCGCCGCGAGGCGACGATGCCGGTGGCGCGTTAGCAACAGTGTTTGTCGCCCTGGGGCGACGAACCCGGACTCGAGCGCAAATTCCGGGCCGCATAGCGAAACGCGGTTAGAGAGTCACAAACCCCTCGCTAGGGTGGGCTCATGAATCCTCAGATCAAGTACCGGGTCTGTGAAGAGCGCAACGTCGCCGAGGCCTTCGAGCATTTCCGGCCGCGCCGGCGGCCGCTGCGCATCGCCGCGCTGCTCCTGACCGATCATCTGAGCCGCTCGTGGCGGACTAGCGCTCTGCTAGCAGCTTTCCCAGCTCGTCCTCATCGAAGGGCTTGACCAGGTGCGCGTCGAACCCGGCGGCGAGCGCGCGCTGCCGGTCTTCTTCGAGCCCATAACCGGTGAGCGCGATCAGCAGAGGCGTGCGGCCGCCGTCCGTTGCCGCCCGGATGCGCCGCGCGACCTCGTAGCCGTCGAGTTTCGGCAGGCCGATGTCCACGAGCGCAACCTCCGGGAGCGCTGCCAGGGCCGCTTCGAGGCCCGCCGCGCCATCGCTCGCCGTGCGCACGCGATGGCCGGCGAGCTCGAGCAGCTTGCGCAGCGTCTCGCGCGCATCGGCGTTGTCCTCGATGATGAGGATGTCGCGCGTCGGCACCGGCCGTTGGCCTGACGAGAGCTGCCTCACCGCCGCCGGGACGCGGATCGCGGGCAGGCACACGGTGAACTCGCTTCCCAGCCCGGGTCCGGCGCTGCTCGCTTTCACCGAGCCGCCGTGCAACTCGGCGAGACGCCGCACGAGCGTCAAGCCGATGCCGAGGCCGCCGTAGGAGCGATCGAGGCCCCGCGCGCCCTGCACGAAAAGGTCGAAGGCCGTGGCCACCAGCTCCGGCGGCATGCCGATGCCTTCGTCCGCGACCCGCAGCACGGCGGCGCCGGATTCCTCGCGCACGCCGATCCGGATCGTTCCGCCCTCGAGCGTGTATTTCACCGCGTTGACCACCAGGTTGGCGACGATCTGCTCCAGGCGGGTCGGGTCGGCGTCGATCCACGATGGCTGCATTTCAACGACGAGACGATGGCGCTCGGTTCGCGGCTTGAGCGTGGTGAGCGTGTCGGCGACCGCCGCGGCGAGATCCACCGGCTGGCGCTGGAGCGCGATCTTTCCGGTGATCGTGCGCCCGGCGTCGAGCAGATCGTCGGTCATGCGCGCGAGGTGATCGACCTGCCTCGCGATGATCTGACGGGCGTGCAACGCCGTTTCCTCGGTGGTGCGGGGGTGCTCGAGCAGGCGCACCGCGTTGGCGACGGCGCCCAGCGGATTGCGCAGCTCGTGCCCGAGCATCGCCAGGAACTCGTCCTTGGCGCGGCTTGCCTGCTCCGCCGCGGCGCGGGCCGCCCGCTCGCGGCGCAGCAACTCCTCGCGCTCGGCCTCGCCGTGCGAGCGTTCTGTATCCGCTGCGAGCAGCGCCTGCGCGGCCTCGCGAATCTCACGGATGTCCGTGTCCGGCGGCATCGGCTTCTCGCCGCGCCCGAGCGCCTGCGCGGCTTCGCTCAGCCGCGCGATCGGACGCCGGATGCCGCGCGCAACGACGAGCGCCGCCAGTCCGCCCAGGAGAATCGAAAGAACGATGCCGCCCCCGTAAACGGCGACGGAACGCGCGACGCCCTGGTTGACGAACGCGACCGGTATGCCGGGCGCGACCGCCCAACCGCTGCCGTCGAGACGGACGTAAGCGGCCACGATCGCGTCGCCCTCGAGCGCGACGGTGTCCCCGCTGCCTTCGGACGCTCCGTTCTCCATCAGCCTCACCAGGCTGGGCGACGCGGGCATGCCGAGATATTCCTTGTGGGCCCGGGATCGGGCCACGCGCATGCCTTTGGCGTCGAAGACCGATATCACCCAGCCGTCCGAGACGCGCTGGCGGTTGACGATTTCCAGGATCGCATCCGGCGTCACTACGGCGGTAAGCACATAGCGGAGCTTGCCGTCGCGCATCACGGGCACGCGGACGGTAAAACCGATGTCGCCGCCAGGTCCGCCTTTCGAGAGATTGCCGATGGACGGTTGCAACGTCCTGACGGTTTTATCGAAGGATTCGCGCTCGACGATCGAGGGCAGGGCGCTGCCGAACGGAAACAACGTGTTCAGCAGCACTTTCCCCGACGGCTCCGCGAGATTAAGAGCGAGCCAAAACGGCCGCGAGGCCACTACGCGCCGGCTTTCCTGGTAGTAGCCCTTCAGGTCGCCGTCGTCGAGACGCAGGGAGGCGGCGAGCGCCTCGAGGACGGAAGTGGATCGGCGCAGCTCGGCGTCGACCGCGGTGCCGAGCGCGCGCGCCAGCTCGAGGGCCGCACGCTCGGCCTGGACGGTCTGCTGCTGCACGAGCGCCCAGAGCGCGATACCCGACATCGCCGCGAGCGGCAGGATGCCCGCGGCCGCGAGCACGAGGAAGCGTCTGCGCAGCGAGACGGTGCGCACCGCTATTTCCTCGCGTACTTTTTCAGGAACGCGTTGATCTCTCCGACGCGCAGCTGGGGCTCGCCGGGGATCGGCTGCGAGCCCACCACCCGATTCATCCATTCCATGTTCTGCTGCATGCGCGCGACCACCGCCGGCCATTCGCGCGCGGTGTGGCGCTCGGGATCGGGAAGCACGTGGCACTGGTTGCAGGCGAGCCGGAAGGCCTCGCCCGAAGGTGCATTGACCTCCGGGAAGTGCTGCGGGTCGAGCGGCTTTTGCGCGTGCCTGCGCAAATACGCGACCAGCGCCTTCGTTTCCTCGAGGTCCGGCGCCAGCACGCCGGCCATCATCTCGGACATGAGCGTTCCGAGGTTGCCGCGGCCCTGCATGCGCAGCACCATGCGCTCGACGATCCCGGGCCACCTGGCGGCGTGATGCATCGCCGGGTTGGGCAGATTGTGGCACTGCACGCAGTAGCGAATCATCAGCTGCGCGCCGGCCGAGCGCCGTTCGGGAAGCTGGCGCGCCTCGAACGTCGGCGGCAGCAGGCGCTCGAGCATCGGGCCGTGCGGGCTTTCCATCCAGCGCTTCTTCGCGTCGGAAATTTCATCGGCGCGCACTGAAAGGAAAATCGCCGCGGAGAAACAGAAAAAAACCGCTCTCGCGAAATCCATCCGATTAAAGCGTATGCGAACGATCGTTATGCGCGAAGCCGAGGAGCGGCTTTTCCACGCCGCGCCCCACGGCGAGGACCTTGAACAGCTCGCCCATCTCGGCGGGCGAGAGCAGCTTGTTCGCCTCCGCGGCGAGCGGCGCGTAGTGCAGCGCATTTTCGACGTTGGCCTCGCCGAGCACGTCGGTGATGCCGCAATTGACGAGGAACTGCGCCTGCGTAGCGTAGCCGAGCACGTCGAGCCCGGCCGCGCGCGCCGCTTCGGCGAGCGCCGAAAAGTCGACGTGCGCCGTGAGGTCCTCGGCGCCCGGCCGCGCGAACACGTCGCCATGCGCCTGGTGGCGGTGGTGGCACATCAGCGTGCCCGCCGCGCGTTGCGGATGGTAGTACTCGTGCCGCGGAAAGCCATAGTCGATCACGAGGATCGCGCCCTGCTCGAGCCGCTCCGCGAGGCTGCGCAGCCACGCCGGGCCGGCCAGGCCGATCTCGCTTTCATAGGGTACGGGGGGGACTATTTTGCTTGCCTCCTCGAGCAAGACGCCGGTCGCAGGGCGATCCTTCCACAAAAGCCGCTCGCCGTCTGCCGCGACCCCGCGCTCCATGATTCCCTGCGCGCGCCACGCCACGGCGTGCACCGGCATCGCATCGACCACCTCGTTCGCGACGATGACGCCGCGAAAGCGCTGCGGCAGGGAATCGAGCCAGGTCGCCCGGTGCCCGAGCCGCTGCCGCTGCCGGTCTCGCAGATCGGCGCTGGTCTCGAGGATGAAGTATTCGCATTTCAATTCCTCGAGCAGCGTGTGTGCGAGCGCACCGCTGCCGGCGCCGACTTCCAGGATTGCGGGGGGATCGCTTAAAAGCGCCTTCAGCTGCCTGGCGAGCGTGCGGCCGAAAAGCCGGCCCAGCTCGGGCGCGGTAACGAAGTCGCCCTGCGCGCCGAACTTGCGGGCGCCGCCGGCGTAGTAGCCGCCGGGCGCGTGCAGCGCGAGCTCCATGTAGCGCGCGAACGAAATCCAGCCCTGGTTCCGCGCGATCTCCGCGGTGATGCGGGGTAGCATCGAGTGAATTTACCCTAGAATTCCCGCTGCAATGGGCGACTCCCTGGAGGGCAAGACGGCGCTGGTGACCGGCGGCGCCCGGCGCGTCGGCGCGGCGATCGCGCGGCGGCTGCACGCGGCGGGCGCGAGCGTCGTGCTGCACTACCGCGACTCCGCGGGCGACGCCGACAAGCTCGCCGCCGAGCTCAACGCGCAGCGCGCGAAAAGCGCCGCCACGGTGAAGGCCGAGCTGCTCGCGCCGATCGCGCCGCGCGCCCTGGTGGCGGCGGCGCTCGAGAGCTTCGGCCGCCTCGATCTTCTGGTGAACAACGCCTCGAGCTTCTTTCCGGTCGAGGTCGGCTCGATCGAAGCCTCGCACTTCGAGGAGCTGATCGGCGCCAACCTGCGCGCGCCCCTCTTCATCTCGCAGGAAGCGGCGCCGCACCTCGCCGAAGCGCGCGGATCGATCGTCAACATCGTCGACATCCACGCCGAGCGCCCGCTCAAGGGCTACGCGGTCTACAGCGTCGCCAAGGCCGGCCTCGCGGCGCTCACGCGCTCCCTCGCGCTAGAGCTCGCGCCGGCGGTGCGGGTGAACGGCGTCGCCCCCGGGGCCATCGCCTGGCCCGCGGACGGCCAGCTCGAGGAGGCGGAGCGCCAGCGCATCGTCAGGACCACGCCGCTCGGGCGCACCGGGTCGCCCGAAGACATCGCCCAGGCGGTACACTTCCTCGCCTGCGCCCCTTACGTGACGGGGCAGATCCTGTCAGTAGACGGCGGCCGCTCGATCTTCCTTTGAACACCGACCCGCGAAAAGACGACTACGAGCAGAACAAGCTCGCGAAGCGCCTGCGCCACCAGGTGGGGCAGGCGATCGCCGATTTCGGCATGATCGGCGACGGCGACCGGGTCATGGTGTGCCTCTCCGGCGGCAAGGATAGCCACAGCCTTCTGGATGTTTTGCTTTCTCTCAAAAACAAATCCCCGGTTAATTTCGAGATCATTGCGGTCAATCTCGACCAGAAGCAGCCGGGATTTCCGGCGCAGGTCCTGCCCGAGTATCTGGAGGGCCGCGGCGTGCCGTTCCGCATCGTCGAGCAGGACACCTATTCGGTCGTGAAGCGCGTGATCCCCGAGGGCAAGACGATGTGCTCGCTCTGCTCACGCATGCGCCGCGGCATCCTCTACCGCGTCGCCGGCGAGCTGGGCGCCACGCGGATCGCGCTCGGCCACCACCGCGACGACATCCTCGCCACCTTCTTCCTCAACCTTTTCCACCAGGGAAAGCTGAAGGCGATGCCGCCCAAGCTCCTCTCCGACGATGGCCGGCACGTGGTGATCCGGCCGCTTTGCTATGTCGCCGAAGAGGACTTGGTCGAATATGCGCAGGCGAAAGCGTTTCCCATCATCCCATGCACGCTTTGCGGCTCGCAGGAAAACCTGCAGCGCAAGCAGATCGGCCGGATGCTCAAGGAGTGGGGCAAGGAGCCGGGGCGCGTCGAGTCGATCGTCCGGGCGCTGACCGACGTCGCGCCCTCGCACCTGCTGGATCGCAGCCTGTTCAATTTTTCAGATCTGAAGACCACACCGCACAAGCGGGCGGTGGACGTATCGGTTCACGTCGCCCACTTCGCGGAGCTATGAGAGAGCCCACGGCCCCATGAAAAAACCCACCGTCCTCGAGCTCAAGCGCAAAAAAGGCGAGCGCCTCGCCATGCTCACCGCCTACGATTTTCCGAGCGCGCGGCTGGTCGCCGAGGCCGGCGTGGATCTCATCCTCGTGGGCGATTCGCTCGGCATGGTGGTGCTGGGCTACGATTCGACGACGCCGGTGACGATGGAGGACATGGTCCATCACAGCAAGGCGGCGCGGCGCGGGGCGCCGGAGGCTTTCGTGATCGCCGACATGCCGTTTCTTTCCTACGCCACGACGCAGGATGCGGTGGTCAATGCCGCGCGGCTGATGAAGGATGCGCGCGCCGATTCGGTGAAGCTCGAAGGCGGAACCGAAGTGGTGCCCATCGTCGAGACCCTGGTGCGTGCCGGCGTGCCGGTGCTGGGGCACGTCGGCCTCACGCCGCAGACCGCTTCCGCGCTCGGCGGCTACAAGCTTCAGGGCAAGGACGAGGCGCAGGCGCGCCGGATCCTCGAGGACGCGGTGGCGCTCGAAGCCGCGGGGTGCTGGGGCGTGGTGCTCGAGCTCGTGCCGGCGCCGCTCGCCAAGCTGATCACCGAACGTATTTCCATCCCGACCATCGGCATCGGCGCCGGCCCGGACTGCGACGGCCAGGTCCTGGTGTTCCACGACATGGTGGGGCTCTTTTCCGGCTTCACGCCGACGTTCGTCAAGCGTTACGCGGAGGTCGGCGACACGATCCGCGACGCGGTGAGCCGCTACGCCGCCGAGGTGCGCTCGGGCGCGTTTCCGGCGGGCGGGCAAAGCTTCGGCATGAAGGACGACGTCGTAAAGCGCCTCTACGGCAGCTAGCGGGGCGAGCCGGGCGCTTTTTGGGGCCCAACGGCCGGCCAAAGTGCAGGCCGAAGTGCCGGTCAACCTGCAACCTTTCCCCTGCGTTGGGATCGAAGAGACGTTGTTCTCACAGATTTGACCAACAAATGCTGCGCTTAATCATCGGAATCATGGGAATCCTGCTCGCTCTGCACGGCGCGATCGCCGCGTCCGCGGACTGGCACACCGCCAGCCACGAGCCGGTCGGCCTCGCGCCGGATCCGGCCACGACGCCGGAAGCGGTCGTGCAGGTCTACGGCGCGCGCACCTGGGGCTGGAAGGGCGCCTTCGGCGTGCACACCTGGGTCGCCGTAAAGCCCACCAACGCGAAGGCGTGGACGGTGTACGAGGTCATCGGCTGGCGCCTGCGCTGGTCCGACTCGGTGGTCGTCGTCAGCGACCGCGACCCCGACGCGCGCTGGTACGGCAGCGAGCCCCAGCTCTACGCCGACAAGCGCGGCCAAGGGGTCGACGAGATGATCGCGCGCATCGAAAAGGCGGCGAGCGAATATCCCTATGCGAGCGAGTACGGCCTCTGGCCCGGACCGAACTCCAACACCTTCACCGCCTGGCTCACCCGCGCGGCGCCCGAGCTCGAGGTCGACCTTCCCGCCACCGCGATCGGCAAGGACTATCTGCGCGACAAGGTGATCGACAGCCCGCCCAGCGGCCACGGCGTGCAGCTCTCGATCAAGGGACTTCTCGGCGTCACCGCGAGCAGCGTCGAGGGCTTCGAAGTGAACGTCCTCGGCCTGAGCTTCGGCCTCGGGCAGTCGGGGCTCAAGCTTCCGTTCATCGGCCGCGTGGGACTCCCCACCGCCAGCGCGAAAGCCCCTAGCTAGTTTTGACGTAGCTCGCTTCGAGGCAGACGTTCAGCAACGCCTGCCGCTTTTCCTCGCGCACTATCTTCAAAGCGCGCTCCAGCGCGGGCATCAGCTCTTTCGGCTCGCTGACGCGCTCGCCATGTCCTCCGCTCGCCATCACGACATGCTCGAAGCGCGGCGAGGGCTCCAGGGTGGCGAACGGGGGTTTTTTGGCTTCCGCCGCGTAGCCTTTCGGATAGGTCGCGAGCGTGGACCGGTGGACGGCGGCCCAGCGCGCATTGTTCGCGATGACGAAGAGCACCGGCAGCTGCATCGCTTCCGAGACGTAGTGCCCGGCGCTCGGATTGCCGAACATGTAAGCGCCGTCGCCCAGAGCGCAGATCACGGTCTTGTCGGGCGCGGCGAGCTTGGCGCCGAGCGCCGCGCCCATGCCCCAGCCGAGGCCGCCGGCGGGGCTGTTGGCGAAGTAGCGGCCGGGCTCGCGGATCTCCATCTCCTCGAGCACCGTGGGGTACTCGTTCACGAGGATCGAGTCCTTGCCCATGACGCGGTTGATGCATGCCGAGAGCCATTTGCCGGTGATCGCCGCCGGCATGGGCTCCACGCCCGCCCGGCTTTTGCTTCTGAGCTGACTGGAATAATCGGAAATGACTGTGCGGCGCTCTTCGATTTTCGCCGGCGAGACGGTCTGCTTCTGCGCGCTGCGCCACAGCGCCTGCACGGTGGGCGCGACGGCGCCGGTGAGCGAGATATCAGCGCGGAAGCCGCGCAGCGGGTAGCGTGCGAAGAGCGGATCGGGCCCGATGTGGATGACCTTGGCGTCCGCTTTCGGCTTGCCCTGCTTCGGGATCCAGGGCACGTCGCAGTCGACCACCAGGACCACGTCGGCCTCCTTGAGGAGCGCGTGCGGATCCCAGCCGCAATGCATGGGGTGTTCGGTCGAAAGCGCGAGGTGGCGCGGCCGGTACTGCACCACCGGCACCGCCAGGGTCTGGGCGAGCTGCTCGATCGCGCGCGCGGATTCAGCCGTGCGTCCGCCGTTCGCGGTGATGAGCAGCGGATGGTGCGCGGCGCCGAGCAGCTTCCCCGCTGCCTCGAGCGCGTTGAGGTCCGGCGCCGGCGGCGAGGCGGTCGCGATCGTCCGGGTGGCGGAGAAACCGGTTTTCGAGAAGTCGGAAGCGAGGATCTCGCGCGGCAGGGTCACGTAGACCGGACCCTGCGGCTCGCTCTTGGCGATGGCGAGGGCGCGATCGAGCACGGTCTCGGTCTGCTCTGCGTGGCGCAGCTCGTAGTCCCACTTCACGAACTCGCGCAGCATCGCGCCCTGGTCGAAGTGCTCCTGCGCCCAGTGGATGTAGTTGTCGCGCGCCGCGGCGAGGGCGCCCGATTCGGTGAGCGGCGAGCGCCCGGCGGTGAAGAGGATCGGCACGTTCTGGCGCGAGGCGTTGATGAGACCGTTCATCGCGTTCGCGGTGCCGACGCCGACATGCACCATCATCGCCTGCGGCCGGCCGGTGACCATCGTGTAGCCGTGCGCCATCGCGACGCCGAGGTTCTCGTGCGGCACGATCACGACCTGCGGCAGTTTCCAGCCGAGCTTTTGTCCCTTGGCATACGCCTCCACCACCGGCGCGAAATCGGTGCCGCCGTTGGCGAAGAGATACTTGACGCCGCGCGTGGCGAGCAGCCCGAGCCAGGCGTCGGCTGTAGTTTCGGGTTTAAACGATACGGTTTCGGGTTTAAACGATACGGTTTCGGGTTTAACGGTTGCGGTTTCGGGTTTGACCGTTGCGGTTTCCGGTTTAACCGTCTCCGGGGTCTTGGCCTTCGGCATCGCGGCCGCCAGCTCGGGCATGGGCTTGACCGGAATGGTTTTGTCCAAGCCGAGCTCTGCTCGCTTGGGCGTTGGAATCGTGCCGGTCACATCAGGTCGCTTGGGCGTCGGGATCGTGCCCGTCACATCAGCGCGCTTGGGCGTCGGAATCGTGCCCGTCACATCGGGGCGCTTCGGCCTCGGAATCGTGCCCGTCACGTCAGGTCGCTTGGGCGACGGGATCGGGCCCGCCACATCAGGTAGAGGTGTGACAGGAACGGTTTGCTCTACCAGGCTGAGTTCCGTGGGCGTCGCCGTTGCCGGCTTGGCTTCGGTCGCGGCGGGTTGCGCGCCTGCGTCCGCGGGTTTGGCGCCTTCGGCGGGTTTAACCCGTGCTTCGTCGGGAGTGAGCGGCTTGATAGGAACGGTACGGTCGAAGTCCATACGGAGCGATGTTACGCCTCCGGAATGGCCATCGCTTAATACAGGCTGCTCGGCCGGATCTCGAGCCACGTCGTTCCGGGCGTGCGCTCCACCCGGACGAGATCTTCCTTCGGGTTCATCAAGTACGTGAGGTGGCAGACGTCGCGGACGCCCGAGAGCGTCTCCGGCTTGAAAATCGCTCCGTTCATGCCGGCGCAGCGGGCGGACTGGATCAGGAGGCCGCTGGTCCCCTGCTTTCTCAGGTAGCTGCCCAGCGGCTGCGTATAGGCGTAGCTGGCGCGGTCGACCAGGCGCTTTTCGATGAGCTCCTTGCCGCGCAGGTCCATCAGGATCGCGTCGCAGCGCACTTCGAACAGGCGCCGCTCGTTGCCGATGTCGCGGTCCTCCGCGGCGAAGCTGTCCATGACGAAGCGATGGCGGTGGTAGACGGTCTCGTACACGGTGGTCTCCAGCTCGAGCGAGCCGTACCACACGCCGAATTGCAGGCCGTCCGAAAACCGCGTCCCCTGGCCGTTGAAATTGGCGAACGGATAGGTGATCACCGTCCCGTAGTCGAACGGCCGCGTGATGAGCGGCGAGTCGCTCGGAATGCGGCCGAGGGCCTCCGCCGCGACCGCCAAGGCACGGTCCGCGGGATCGTCCGAGAGGTCGTCGAACAGGTCCTGCGAGACGCGGATCGTCTGGATGTTGCGCACCAGATCGCCATGGAAGTCGGCCGCATCGCCGATGAGCTCCTCGTACATGACGGCAGCGAGCGAACGCGGCGGCCGCGGCTCAGCGGCCGCGCTCGAAATCCAGATAGCGCCGGACCGCGAGCAGCCCCTCGAAGCCCTGCTTCATCAGCTCGAGCGGCGCGCGCTCGCCGAAGCGCCGGTTGGGCGTCGTTACCCAGCGGTAGGCGAGGTCGCGGTCCTGGGGAAAAAGAATCCGCAGCGCCTTGTGGATGCCGAGCAGATGGCCGGCGCGAGCGAGCAGATCCGCATTGTCGGCGAGCGGCTCGCCCCGGCGATAGCGGGCGACCGTGGAGCGCGACTGCGCGGAAAGACCCAGTAGCGCGGCCTGGTCGGCGGGCGGCAACTTCCAGTGCTCAAGCAGGGTCACCAGCATGCGCGCCAGCTCTTCGCGGTTTTTGCGGGCATGCAGGTCGACGGCGGGGCTCGGTCGGAGTTTCGCGTGCATGTACCAAATGGTACTACAACCGTATTAATAAATACAAGCCGTCCAGACTATCGTCAAATCCAGTTTGACATGCTAGGCTTCGCACCGTGAACTGCGCGGAGCAATTGGTCGAGATGTTCGGCAGCCAAGCCGAGGTCGCGCGCGCTTTTCAGCTCGACCGGGCCGTCGTGCACCACTGGATGAAGACCGGCTACGTGCCCGCGCGCTGGGCCGGCGAGGTGGAGCGAGTCACCCAGGGCCGCATAAGCTCGGCCGATGTCATCAACGAAGCGAGCGCCAAGAACCCGGTGCGCGTGAAGTCGCGCCCCGACGATGCCCCGTTCGGAATTCTTTCTGAGAGCGATCCCATGAGCCAGTACGCCCCCGCGAAGCGCATCCATTCCTTCCACCCGCCGCAGCGCACGCTGATGGGCCCCGGCCCGACCGAAATCCACCCGCGCGTTCTCACCACCATGAGCCAGCCCGCCATCGGCTACCTCGACCCGGTGTTCGTCGAGATGATGGAGGAGCTCAAATCGCTTCTTCGTTATGTGTATCAGACCAAGAACCCGCTCACCTTTCCCCTCTCCGGGCCGGGCTCGGTCGGCATGGAGTTCTGCTTCGTCAACATGGTCGCGCCGGGCGACAAGGTCGTCGTCTGCCAGAACGGCGTGTTCGGCGGCCGCATGCTCGAGAACGCGATCCGCTGCGGCGGCACGCCGGTCGTCGTGGAAGACAAATGGGGCGAGCCCGTCGATCCGCAGAAGGTGGAAGACGCGCTGAAGAAGAACAAGGACGCGAAAATCCTCGCCTTCGTGCACGGCGAGACTTCGACCGGCGTCCAGTCGGACGCGAAGCTCCTCACCCAGATCGCGCACAAGCACGGCGCGATGGTGATCGTCGACGCCGTCACCACGCTCGGCGGCACGCCGGTCAAGGCCGACGAGTGGGAGATCGACGCGATCTACTCCGCGAGCCAGAAGTGCTTGTCGTGCACCCCCGGTCTTTCCCCGGTCTCGTTCTCCGAGCGCGTGATCGAGCACGTGAAGAAGCGCAAGGACAAGATCCACAGCTGGTTCATGGACATGAACCTGCTGTTCAACTACTGGAACGCCGGCACGCGTACCTATCACCATACCGCGCCGACGAACTCGCTGTTCGCGCTGCACGAGGCGCTGCTGCTCCTGCGCGAGGAAGGGCTGGAGAACGCCTGGGCGCGCGCCACGCGTCATCATCTCGCGCTCAAGGCGGGACTCGAGGCGATGGGCATGAAGATGTTCGTGGCCGAACCGTACCGGCTGCCGCAGATGAACGCCGCGCTCTGCCCGGAGGGCGTGAACGAGGCGGAGGTCAGGAAGACTCTGCTGAACGAGTTCGGCATCGAGATCGGCGCCGGCCTCGGGCCGCTCGCCGGCAAGATCTGGCGCATCGGCTTGATGGGCTACAGCTGCCGTCCCGACAACGTGATGCTCTGCCTCTCGGCGATGGGCTCGGTGCTGAGCGACATGGGGCTCGCGGTGCATGTCGGCGACGCCGAAGCCGCCGCGCACGGCGCCTACGCGCAGATGCACGTCAAGGACGCGCAGCGAAAGAAGCGAGCTGCCTGATCAGGACGCGCCGGGGGGCGGGCCCACCCCGCCCGGAGAAGCTTACCTGGCCGCCCGGACCTCGGTCGCGAACCGTCCGGTGAGCTGCGGCTGCGATGAATAGCGATCCAGCGTCGCCTGCATCGCGTGGAGCGCGTCGAGCCGCTCGGCCGGCGCCGGGTGGGTCTTGAACATGAGGGCGAGGCCCGAATCCTGGGCGTTCATTGCCTGCAGGGACTGCAGCACCGTCGGCAGGCCGTAGGCGTCGTAGCCGGCGCGCGCCGCGACCACCACGCCCAGGCGGTCGGCTTCCAGCTCGTCGCCCTTGTCGAGGCCGCGCGCATACATCTCGGTGCCGAAGGAAACGAGCTTGTCGCGCGCGTCCGAGCGCGTGTTCTTCAGCGCGAGCGCGGCCGCCTCGCCGCCGAGGCTGGCGAGCGCGCCCTTCTGGATCGCCTTGAGGTGGTGCTTCCTGAGCACGTGGACGATCTCGTGCGCGAGCACGCCGGCGAGCTCCGCCTCGCTACTCATTTTCTCCAGCAGCCCGCGCGTGATGAAGATCGTGCCGCCCGGCACCGCGAAGGCGTTGAGCTCCGGCGCCTCGAGGACGCCGAACTGCCAGGGCAGGTCCGGGCGCTCGGTCTGGGAGGCGAGCCAGCGCCCGACGTTGTTGACATAGCGCTGCATGCGCGCGTCGCTCGCGAGCGGCGCGGCGCCGAGCAGGCGCGCCGCCACGTCGCGCCCGATGGCGATCTCCTCGGGCTCGTCGATCTCCTTCGCGGCCTTGCTGACGTTCTTCACCGAGTCGACCAGGCGGTTGACGTCGAGGTTCGGCAGGCGGAACTGCGCCTGCGCCGGCGCTGCCATGAGGAGCACGGCGGCGAGCGTCGCTGTCGCGATGACTGCGGGGACGATTCTCATCGCGCGGCTCATTGGGCCGGATAATCCACTTTGACCGCGGAGAGCTTGCCCTTCGAGGCGAAGCCCGCCGCCGCGGTCCGGTCCGCCGCGAAGCCCTTCATCTTGGCAAGCTCGCCGGGATTCGGCTGGGCGTTGGCGAGCTGTTTGTCGTCGAGGCCGCGCACGCCGGTGGTCACCTGGGTGCCGCTCGATCCGGTGCGCGCCACGTTGAACAGCTGGGTGACGCCGCTGTCGCCCTGCTTGGCCGCGCCCGGTCCGCCGTAGCGCAGGGCAAGCATCTTCACCCAGCCTTCGCCCGCCGGCGCCTTGACGCGCGTCCAGCCGCTCTTGCGCTCGAGCGCGTCGACGGCGGTGCCTTCCGGAAGCTGCGCTACTGGCGCCGCGTCGGTCGCCGGCTCCCGCTTCAACTCGGTCGCCCTTATCACCGTCGCCGGCTCGGCGGCGGAGATGACAGGAAAGAGGAAAAAAAGCAAAAGAAAAGATCTCATGTCTTTCTTCTCGGCTCGAACAGCTCCACGGGCTGGGCCCGGCCTTTCACGGGAAAGGTACCGCATGATACGAAATCGAAGGCGTCCGCGCACTGTTCCATGGTGTCGCGCGACACCAGGATGCGGCGCTTCGCATCCTTTGTAAGGCCTTCAATGCGGCTCGCCAGGTTCACCGTGTCGCCGATGGCCGTGTATTCGCGCTTCTTCTCCGAGCCGATGAATCCGACCACCGCCGGCCCGCCGTGGACGCCGATGCCGACGTCGAAATTCTGCTCGGCGGCGCCCAGCTCGCGCTTGAAGACCTGCAGGGTATCGGCCATGTCGAGCGCGCAGGCGACCGCGTTGCGCGCCTGCTGCGCGTCGTCGAGCGGCGCGCCCCACAGCGCCATGATGCAGTCGCCGATGTACTTGTCGAGCGTGCCGCCGTGGCGCCATACGACGTCGACCTGCATCGAGAAATAGCGGTTCAGGATCGCCACCACCTCCTCGGGGCGCTTCGCCTCGGACAGTGTCGTGAAGCCGCGGATGTCCGAGAAGAGCAGCGTGACCTGGCGCGTCTGGCCGGCGCCCTCGATGCCGCCGCGCTCGATGAGCTGCTTGACCACTTCCGGGTTCACGAAGCGCGAGAACTGCGCCACCGCCTCGCGCCGCGCCTGCCTTTCGCGCAGGTATTCCGAGAGCGCCGCCGCCACATAGAAGCTCCACGCGGCGACCAGCGGCGTGAGCACCGGCAGCAGCACCAGCCTGCCCGCCGCGACGTACGAGCCGAACAGCAGCGCGCCGGTGACCAGAACCAGCGCGCCGCCCGTCGCGCGCGCATCGACGCGGCGCTGGAACGCGAAGTAAAGCAGAAAGATGAGCGCGATCCCGATCGCCGCCGGCCACGCCGGATCGGCATAGCGCATGGACCGGCCGTTCTTCAGATTCTCGATCGCCGTGGCGAGCATCTCCGAGCCGGGTTGGGTATTGGAAAGCGGCGTTACCCGCAGATCTCCCAGCGCGGCGGCGCCGACGCCGACAAGGGCGATCTTGCCTTTGAATTCGTCCGCGGGCCGCACGCGCTTGGACCGGTCGAAGTCCTTGTACAAGTCGACGAAGGAAACGCGCGGCATCTTGCCTGGCGCGCCGCGCCAGGCGAGTACCAGGTCATCCGCGTTCGGCAGGGGATAGCCGAGGTCCATGGCGACTCGGGCAGGAAGCGAAGGCAGGTCCCAGCCGCCGATACGGCGGCGCAGCTCGTAGCGCCTGCCGACGCCGTCAGAGTCCGCGAGGAAATTGATTGTCCCCGTACGCCACATCTTAGGCGGCAGGACCTGCGGTGGAATCACCGCGATGCGCGCTTCCGGGTCGGCGTTCAGGCCTTTGATCAAACCGAGCATCGCCGCGACCTTTGCCGCAGGCTCGCCCTCTTTCGAGTCGATCCACACCATCGGATAGAAGATGTTTTCATGCGAAGACGCAGTCTCGACGAAGGCGGCATCGCTCTCGGGCCTGAACTTGTCGGGCTCCGAGAAAAGGATGTCGAACACGATCGCGCGCGGCTTTTGCGGCGCGAGGCCGGCTATGAGGGTGGCGTAAACCTCGCGGGGCCAGGGAAACCTGCCCGCGATCTTCTGCATCTCCACAAGGCTTTTCTCGTCCACGTCGATCAGCACAATCTCGGGATCGGGCGCCAGGGCCTCGGCCTGGTTGCGCACGAAGCGGTCGAGGAGCCGATTTTCGAGCGGGCTCAGAATCGGGAAGAGGTAAAGCTCGAGGCCGAACGCCGCGAGCGTCGCGAGACCGATGATCGCCAGCGTGCGGTTCATGCGCGCCATTCTATTTGCCGCCGAGGACTTCGCGCAGGGTGTGGAACAGATCGACGCTGGCGTCGATCTCGTCGCGGTTGATCGATACGCTCTCGACGTTCACGCCGAGCGGCAGCTCGGCTGCGTAGGGGTGGTCGAGGATGCGGCGCAGGTTGTCGCGGCAGATCTCGATCGATTTTGCCAGCGGGCTCGGCGCGTCGAGGATCGAGCGCTCGGTCTCCGGCGAGACCTTGACGCCCAGCCAGCGGATGAACGCGAGGGTCTTGGCGCGCGCGCAGGGCGAGAAGGTGAGCACCACGCGCCGCGGCTGCACGCCGGCGCCGCGGCAGTCGCGCAGGTAGTCGCGCAGCAGCCGCTGCGTGGGCGGCGAGTGGTACACCGTCTGCGAGATGAAATAGCCGCAGCCCTCGAGCGTTTTCGCGAGCATGCGCGCGGCCTCGCTGCGCTTCGACGAATGGCGCTCGGCGATGACCACGCCGCCGACCGTGAGGCCGGTCGAGGGCTCCGCCGCGATGCGGATCGCGCGCGAGAGCGGCAGCGGATAGCGGATGCCGGAGGTCGGACGCCCGACGATGGAGAGGAAATCGATGGCGAATTCGCCGCCGGCCTCGGCGAGCCAGGCGCGCCACGCGGGCTCGGTCATTTCGCCGAGGGACTTGTAGGTGATCGCCGGAATTCCGAGGCGCTTCGCGAGCCGGCGCGAATACGCGCGTGGATCGATCGTCCCGGTGAAGGGAAACGGCCGCGGCTCGCTCGTGCGGCCGGCCTCGTCCTGGATGTCGTAGACGACGAGGCCGTCGGCGGGCAGCGTCGCGACGCGCGCCGCGAGCTTCTCCGCGGCGGCGCTCACCTGGTCTTCGGGGGTTCCGTGCCGCGGCGGCGTCGTGCCGTAAAGGAGAACCGTCTCCTTCGGATCAAGAAGCTTTGACTTCAGATCCATTGATGTACGGCTTGAGCGCCGCGAACACGGTTTCGTTCACCGGCGCTGCGGTCCCCGTTTCCCTCGCCATGCGCGCGACCGCGCCGCACAGCCACGGCGCCTCGAGCCTGCCGCCCGCTTCGAGGTCGTGCGCCATCGACGCCTTCATCTCGTAGGGCAGCGTCTCGGCGAATTTCATCCGGCCTTCGATGAAATCGTCGGCGAGCCTGATGCCCCGCGCGCGCGCGAGCGTCCACACCTCGCGCATCGCCTGCTCGAGCATGCGCTTGAGGTCCGGATCGGCGCGGATCACGCCAAGCGGCACGCGCGCGGCGGCGGTGGTCGAGGAGAGCGCGACCAGGAAGGTGAACTTTTCCCAGTTGCTGCGCACGATGTCGTCCGAAATCTCGGCGTTTACGCCGGATTTCTTCAAGAGGGACAGGAATTCTTCCGCCACCCGGCGCTGCGAATCCATGAGCGGGCCGAACTGCAGGCGCGCCATCTGGCCGATGTGCTCGATCACCCCCGGCGCGGCGATGCGCGTCGCGATGTAGGCGGACCCGCCCAGCACCTGCTCCTGCGGAAAGAATTTGCGCAGCCGCTCGATCGACTCGACGCCGTTCTGGAACGGGATGACCACGCCGCCGCCCGAAAGGAGCGGCCGGATGCTCTCGGCGGCGCTCTCCGTGTCCCATAGCTTGACCGCGAACATGACGACGTCGACCGGACCGACCTCGACGGGCTTCTCGTACACCTTCACCTTCAAGGTGGCGGAGCCGTGAGGACTCTCGAGCTTCAGGCCCTTCTCGCGGATCGCCGCCAGATGTTTGCCGCGCGCGAGAAACGCGACATCGGCGCCGCCCTGGACGAGCCGCGCGCCGAAATAGCCGTTGACCCCGCCGGCACCGATGGCCGCGATTTTCATCTCAGTACCGGTAGTGATCGGTTTTGTAGGGGCCGGTCTTGGGTACACCGATGTACTTCGCCTGCTCGTCGCTGAGCGTGGTGAGCTCCGCGTTCAGCGTCTTCAGCTGCAGGCGCGCAACTTTCTCGTCGAGCGCCTTGGGCAGGATGTACACGCCGACCGGGTACTTCGCGGTGTTGCCGTAGAGCTCGATCTGCGCGAGCACCTGGTTGGCGAACGACGAGCTCATCACGTAGCTCGGGTGGCCGGTGCCGCAGCCGAGGTTCACCAGACGTCCTTCGGCGAGCAGGATGATGCGCTTGCTCGGTTGGGTACCAACGGCAGGGAAGATCACGTGGTCGACCTGCGGCTTGATGTTCTCCCACTTGCAGTCTTTCTTCAGGCCGGCGATGTCGATCTCGTTGTCGAAGTGGCCGATGTTGCACACGATGGCGTTGTTCTTCATGCGCGCCATGTGCGCTTTCGTGATGACGTGGAAGTTGCCCGTCGCGGTGACGAAGATGTCGGCCTTGTCGGCGGCGTAGTCCATGGTCACGACGCGGTAGCCCTCCATCGCCGCCTGGAGCGCGCAGATCGGGTCGATCTCGGTGACCCAGACCTGCGCTTGCAGGCCGCGCAGCGCCTGCGCCGAGCCCTTGCCCACCTCGCCGAATCCGGCCACCACCGCGACCTTGCCGGCGACCATCACGTCGGTGGCGCGCTTGATGCCGTCCACCAGCGACTCGCGGCAGCCGTAGATGTTGTCGAACTTCGACTTGGTCACGGAGTCGTTGACGTTGATCGCCGGGAAGAGGAGGCGGCCTTCCTTGTGCATCTGGTAGAGCCGGTGCACGCCGGTGGTGGTTTCCTCCGTCACGCCCTTGATGTCCTTGCCGATCTTCGAGTACCAGCCGGGTTGCTCTTTAAGCTTCTTCTTGATGGAGGCGTACAGGGAAATTTCTTCCTCGCTGGAGGGCTTTGACAGCACCGAGGGATCCTTCTCCGCCTTCTGTCCGAGGTGGACCAGCAGCGTGGCGTCGCCGCCGTCGTCGAGGATCATGTTCGGCCCTAGGCCGCCGAATTCGAAAATCTTGTGGGTGAATTCCCAGTACTCGTCCAGCGACTCGCCCTTGTAGGCGAACACCGGCGTGCCGCCCGCCGCGATGGCCGCCGCGGCGTGGTCCTGGGTGGAGAAGATGTTGCACGACGCCCACCTCACGTCCGCGCCGAGCGCCTTCAGCGTCTCGATCAGCACCGCGGTCTGGATGGTCATGTGCAGCGAGCCGGTGACGCGCGCGCCCTTGAGGGGCTGCTTGGCCGCGTACTCGGCGCGGATTGCCATCAGCGCCGGCATCTCGGACTCGGCGATGGCGATCTCCTTGCGTCCCCAGCCGGCGAGCGACAGATCGGCAACGCGGAAATCGGTGAATTTCTTGTCGACTACGGCTGAATTCATTAGCAACACTCCGTGCTTGGTTGGTGACCCGTCAAAAGCGGGCGTTGCAAAAGCAAAGCGCCCGCACCGTTTCCAATGCGAGCGCCGTTGAATTTAGCTGAGCCTGATCCCTGTTCGTTCAATCCAGGGACGCAACGCTCCTCAGCAGGGCGGATTATACCTCGGGCGCGGTATGCTATCGCCAAGGCCGAGGCGGCTTTTTATCCGGAGATATCCATGCTGGCAAGACGCTTTTTTCACCTTGTGGCCGCAGGTCTCGCTCTTTGCGTTTTTCACGCAGGCTCTGCCTCCGCTGCGGCGGCGGCCGCCGCGTTGACCGGCCGGGTGACGTCCGCCGAGGAAGGCGCGATGGAAGGCGTGGTCGTGACCGCGAAGAAGGACGGTGCCAGCGTACGGATCAGCGTGGTCAGCGACGCGCAGGGCCGCTTCAGCTTCCCGCAGGCGAAACTGGATCCCGGCGGCTATTCGCTTCGCATCCGCGCAACCGGGTACGAGCTCGATGGCGCGGCGGCGGTGGAAGTTTCTCAAGGCCGGAGCGCTTCGCTCGATCTGAAGCTGCGCAAGGTCCAGGACATCACGCCGCAGATGACCAACGCAGAATGGATCGCCAGCTTTCCCGGACCGGCGGAGCAGAAGAAGTTTCTCTACGGCTGCGTCGGCTGCCACACGCTCGAGCGGGTCGCGAAGTCGAAGCACGACGCAGCGGGCTTCATGCAGGTCATGAAGCGCATGGCGGGCTACGCCAACAACAGCCACGCCGAGCGGCCGCAAGTGCGCGTGGTCGCGCGCGATCCGATGCGCGACTTCGGCCCCGACTCGGACAGGCAGGCCGCCTACCTGGCGACCCTCAACCAAAGCTCCGGTTCGTGGACGTACCCGCTCCAGACGCTGCCGCGGGTGAAGGGCAAAGGCACGCGTGTGGTCATCACCGAGTACGAGCTTCCGCGCAAGCCCCTGCTGCCGCACGACGTGATCGTCGATCGCGACGGCATCGTCTGGTTCTCCCAGTTCGACGAGCAGTTCCTCGGCAAACTCGATCCCAGGACGCTGAAAGTCACCGAGTTCGCGATTCCCGTGCAGCGGCCCGGCTTCCCGAAGGGCACCCTGGATCTCGAGGTCGACCCGCGAGGCGATCTGTGGCTCTCGCACATGTTCCAGTCGGGCGTCGTGAAGTTCGACAAGAAGACCGAGACGTTCCAGGCGTTCCCGCTGCCGGGCGGCGTGGTCGACGAGAATTCGCAGCAATCGATGGTCGGGCCGCAGCGCTGGACCGTGGACAACAAGGTCTGGCTGAACGACGCCGGCATTCCCGGCCTGCATCGCCTGGACATGGCGACCGGCAAGTTCGAGACCTGGAAGCCCTACCAGAACATGAAGGGGCCGCACTCGGTGTACGGCATCTACGCCGATTCGAAGAACAACATCTTCTTCATGGACTTCGGCGGCGAGAGCGTCGGCAAGATCGAAGCCGCGAGCGGCAAGCTCACCCTCTTTCCGACGCCGACGCCCCGCTCGCGGCCGCGCCGCGGCCGCATGGACGCCGAGGACCGCGTCTGGTTCGCCGAGTGGCGCGCCGAGAAGATCGGCATGTTCGACACGAAGACCGAGAAGTTCCGCGAGTGGCCGGTTCCCACGCCCTATATGGCGCCTTACGACGTCGTGCTCGACAAGACGGGCAAGGTCTGGACCGCGGGCATGAACGCCGATCGCGTGCTGCGCATGGATCTCGAGACGGGCGAGTTCACCGAGTATCCGCTGCCGAGCCAGACCAACATCCGCCGCGTGTTCGTGGACAATTCCACCACGCCGCCGACCTTCTGGGTGGGCAACAACCACCACGCCGCCATCGTCAAGCTGGAGCCGCTCGAGTAAGGGTCCTCTGCCGGTCAGTCCTCGACCGTGAAGCGGTGCCACTGCTCGGCCGGGCGGCTCTTGCCGTCCCAGCCGACCTGGTCCATGTCGCTGAAGAACTGTAGCCGGTTGCCTTCGGGGTCTTCGAAATCGAAGGTGTAGTTCCCCCCGGGGCCTTCGTGCTTGATCGGCCCGAGCACGCGGGCGCCTTTGCCGAGCAGATAGGCCCGGATGCGCTTGAGCCGATCGAGATCGGACACCTCGAACGAGATCTGCTGCACGAGCACGGGCCCGGCCGCCTTGCCGCGGTCCTCTGCAGGCATGCGTGCGAGCACGAAGCTGTGATGGTCGGGCCCGAAGCGCAGGAACACCATGCCCTTCTCGTTCCTGTCGGACTCCTGGAAGCCGAGCACGCGGGTGTAGAACTCGACCATGGGATCGAGGTCGCGGCAATACAAGCCGACGTGACCGATTTTTTGCACGCGGATCGGGTTGGCGGAAGGCTCAGTCATTGCGCAGCGCCCTTTCGTAGTAGACGAGATCGTAGTACCTGTTGGCATCCTCGAGCGGCTTCGCCGGCCGCGCGAACTCGCTGCGCAGCCTGAGCACGGTGCGCACGCCGTCGAGGTCGAGCGCCGCCTTGCGCGAGAGGCTGCCGCGCGCCGGATCGAGCAGCTCGTCATAGCTGCGCGCGGCGCTTTCGAGCGAGACGTCGGCAAGCCGGCGCCGCAGTATCTCGATCGCTCGAGCGCGGTTGGGCGGATCATAGAGCCAGTCGACTGCGGCGACGTGGGCACGTATGTAGCGGACCAGCACGCGGTCGTTGGCGGCCGCCCAGGTCCGCCGCGCCGCGCCCACCGATCCCTGGTACGCCCCCAGGACTTCGGCCGAATTCGCGAGTCGCACGAACCCCGCCGCTTCCGCAGCCGCGTCCTGCGGTGCGTTCAGCAAGGTGCCGGCCGCCTTCCCGCTGCGCAAGGCGGCGAGCCGTTCGCGGCTGCCGCCGACGCTCACGAGCTGATAATCGCCCGGGGCGAGCTGCCCGCGCCGCAGCATTTCCATCAACACGAACGCATAACCGTTCGACAGGGCATCGACCGCGAGCGCGCGGCCCTTCAGGTCGGCGGGGCTCTTGATCGCCGGCGCCACCATGAGATTGAAACGTCCGCCGTTGCTGACGCCGAGGAACGCGAAGACATCGCCTTCCGCGTAGGCGACGACGTTGTCCATCGCCGTCAGCGCGATGTCGATGCGCCCGTCGATCAGGCTCCTCAGTTGCGTCGTCGAGTCGGGCGCGGCGGCCAGGCGGACCTCGAGGCCCTCGCGGGCGAAGAGGCCTGTTTCCTGCGCGACGAACAGCGGCCAGTTGGCGCTGCCCGAGAAGCCCATCACGCGCAGCTGCTGCGGCTGCGCTTCGGACGGGGCGCCCGCGAGCGCCGCGACGAGGCCGGCGAGGACCAGGAAGAAAGCGTTCATCGTTCTTCTACCAGGAACGACGTTTATCCGAATGAAACGGCGGGCTATGATACGCCGATGCTGAGGGCGCTCGCCATCGCATTCGCGCTGCTCGCCATAGGATTAGAGGCAGCCTTCGAGGCAGGGCTCGCACGCGCGGCGGATCCTCGCGGCAACCGCGAGATCTATCTTTACCGGGGCACGGACCGCGAGGCGCGGCTCGTCGAGCGCGCCAGGATGGAAGGGCCGGTGGTGTTCTACAGCACCATGACCGTGCAGGACGGCAAAGCGCTCACCGCCGCGTTCGAGCGCAAGCACGCAATCAAGGTGATGCATTGGCGGGGCTCCGCCGAGAAAATCGTGCAGCGGGCGCTGGTGGAGGCGCGTGCGGGCAGAAACGAGGTCGACGTCATCGAGACCAGCACGCATCGCATGGAGGTGCTGTATCGGGAAAAGCTGCTCGAGGATTTCTACACGCCGGCCTTCCTGGAGCTTTCGCCCGCCGCCTTTCCGCGCGGCCACCGGCAGTACGTGGCGGACCGCTTCGCTTTCTTCGTGCTGGGCTACAACACCAATCTGGTCAAGCCCGGCGAGGTGCCCTCGAGCTACGAGGACCTGCTGCATCCCCGATGGACGGGGCGGCTCGCGATCGAGCCGACCGATGTGCTGTGGTTCGCCGCGCTCACCAAGGCGATGGGCGAGGACCAGGGCCTCGCTTTTTTCCGGCGCCTCGCGGCGACCAAGCCGATGATTCGCGGCGGCCATATCCTCGCGGCGCAGCTCGTCGCCTCGGGCGAGATCCCGCTGCTCGTCACCGCCTACAACAACAACATCGAGACGCTGAAAAAAAACGGCGCCCCGGTGCAGTGGAAGCCGCTCGCGCCGGTGTTCGGCCAGGCGAGCGCCATCGGCCTGGCAAGACATTCGCGCCGGCCGCACGCCGCGCTGCTGTTCACCGAGTTCGTGCTCTCCAGGGAAGGCCAGGAGCTGCTGAAGAGCGTGAACCGCGTGCCGGCGAGCCTCGCGGTCGACAGCCCGTTGAACAAATTTCCGTACCAGATGATCGACCCGTCGATCGCGCTCGACGAGGGCGACAAGTGGGACAAGCTCTGGTCGAACCTGTTCCTCGGCGGCAAGCCGGTCGAGCGCGATGAATAGCGGCCGATGCGGCTAGCGGGTTTCGGCGACGGCCGTCTCGGCATCGTCGAGGGCGAGACGCTCCGCGACGTGACCGACTGGGCGTATGCGAACTGTCCGCGCCGGGTCGAGGATCCGCTGATCGCCTTCATCGAGGCCGCCGCGCGCGGCGGAGCCCCCGCCGGCGCGACGCTTTCCGCCGACGGCGTGCGCTTCGGGCCGCCGCTGCGCCGGCCGGGCAAGATCGTCGCCGCCGCCGCGAACTATCTGCGCCATACCCAGGAAATGAACCCCGGCGTCGCGGCGCCGGGCGGGGTCCGGGAGAAAGGGTTTTTCCTGAAGGCACCTTCCTCGATCATCGGCCCGGGTGAGGCGATCCGCCTGCCGTTCGCCGACCGGCGCACCGACCACGAGGCGGAGCTCGCGGTGGTCATCGGGCGCACCGCGCGCGCTATCGGCGAGGCCGAGGCGCTGGAGCACGTCTTCGGCTACACCTGCCTGCTCGACATCACAGTGCGCGGCAAGGAGGACCGCGGCCTGCGCAAGTCGTTCGACAGCTTCACGCCGATCGGGCCCTGGGTCGTGACGCGCGACGAGATCCCCGAGCCGAATTCCCTCTCGATCGCGTGCCGCGTCAACGGCGAGCTGCGCCAGGACGATTCGACGCGCTCGATGACGCTGCCGGTGCCGGCGCTGATCGCCTGGATCTCGAGCGTGATGACGCTCGAGCCCGGCGATCTCATCGCCACCGGGACGCCGGCGGGCGTCGGCCCGCTGCGCGCCGGCGATCGCGTCGAGGTCGCGATCGAGCGGCTCGGCACGCTCGCGGTGACGGTGGCGGCGCGATGAGCCCGCAAGTGCCGGAGCGGATGGAGCGGCTCGCCGCGGCGCTCGCCGCGCGCGGGATTTCGCTGGTTCGCGCGCGCGACGGCCGCGACGCGCTCGCGCAGCTCCTGCAGCGCATCCCGGCCGGCGCCCGGGTGATGAACGGCGGCTCGGCGACGCTCGAGCAGATCGGCTTCGTCGAGGCGCTGCGCGGCGGCCGCTACCATTGGCTGCGGCCCGGGATCGCCGCGATCGAGGACCGGGAGGAGCGTATCCGCGTGCGCCGGCAGGCGACCACCGCCGACTGGCTGGTGGGCGGCGTCAACGCCATCACCCTGGGCGGCGAGATCGTCAACGTCGACGGCAGCGGCAACCGCCTTGCCGGCTACGCCTTCGGCGCCGGAAGAGTGATCCTCGTCGCCGGCGTCAACAAGATCGTCCCGGATCTCGCCGCCGCGATCGAGCGCATCCGCAACACCGCGGCGCTCGAGGAGTGCCGCAAGCTCGGCAAGAGCACGCCGTGCGCCGTGACCGGCCGCTGCGACAACGAGGCCTGCCGGGGGCCCGAGCGCCAGTGCGGCAAGATCCTGATCATCGAGAACGAGAAGATCGCCGGGCGCATCACGGTGATGATGATCGACGCGCCGCTCGGCTTTTGAGCTCAGCGCGCGAGCGCGACCAGCAGGCCGATCACCGCGAGCGCCAGGGCGCCCAGCACGAGAAGGGGAACGAGCGGCGAGCGCGCGGCGGCAGGCGCCGCGGGCCCGCGATGCCCGCCGGTGATGTCGCCGCGCGGGATCGATACCGACGGCGGCGCGGCGGCGGGAGCGGGAGGCGGCACCGCGCCCGTATACGCGCGCATCTTCTGCGTCTCGGTGATGTAATCCCGGAATTCGCCCGTCTGCTGGGTCAGCGTGGCGAGCTTCACCGTTGCGGAGAACGAGTCGAATTCCTTCGCCACCTTGAGCGGCCGGCCGGCTTCATCGTCCGTTTCAAAGACGCGCTGATGGCCGCTGATCGGACCGGTCGCTACGTCGCCCGAAGGCTTTTTGGGCGCGAGGGCGTCGAGCGGGACCAGCGGCCGCGCGCCGGTGGCGCCGGTGAGAAGGCGTCGTACATCGCGCAGGTCGCTGCAGAGCTCGCGCATCGACTGGTAGCGGCGGTCGAGATCTTTCGCGAGCGCCTTCTCCAGGATGAGATCGAGCATCCTGGGCGAGGCGGGATTGTGCGTGGACGGCGGCGCCGGATGGGTATTGGCGGTCGCGTACATGATGCCGGTGAGCGTTTCGCCGTCGAAGGGCGGCTTGCCGGTGAGCGTCTCGTACATCACCACGCCCAGCGAGAAGATGTCCGAGCGCTGATCGATCGCCTTGCCGACCACCTGCTCGGGGGACATGTAGCGCGGCGAGCCCATGACGACGCCGGTCATGGTCTTCACCGCCGAGCCGGGCATGCGCGCGATGCCGAAGTCGGTGATCTTCGCGAGCACGCCGTTCGGCAGGTTGATGATCATGATGTTCGAGGGCTTGATGTCGCGGTGCACGATCCCGTGCTCGTGCGCGTACGCGAGGCCGTCGGCGACCTGGAGCATGAGCTCGACCGTGGTCTCGATCTCGAGTCGCGTGCCGACGGCGAGCACGTCCTTCAGCTCGCGGCCGTTAAGGAACTCCATCGCCATGTAGGCCACTTCGTCGGTGCGGCCGACGTCGTAGATGGTGACGATGTTGGGATGGCTGAAGCGGCCCGCGGCCTTGATTTCCTGCGTAAAGCGCGCTTCGTATTCCTGGATGTCTTCCTTGCTGAGCGACAGGTTGATGGTTTTGATCGCGACGATCCGGTCGATGACCGGATCCACGGCCTTATAGACGACGCCCATCGCGCCGCGGCCGATGACCTCGAGGATCTTGTAGCGCCCCAGGACCTCGAGTTTGGTCTCGGCCATAGCTTGCGCCGCGGCTAGCGCTTTGTCGCGCCGCCGCGCTCGGACTTGCGCCCGGCCTGCGCGCGGACCTTCGCATCCGTGAAGACCTTCGCCCACGACGGATGGCCCGCCTCGGCCGGCGCGAGGTCGAAAGCCGGCTCGAGTTTGAAGATTTTCGCGAACTCGTTGCGGCAGGCGGTCTTGCGGTTCAGAAGGCACAGCGAAAAAGCGGCGTGCTTGAGCGCGATGATCTGATCGCCCTTCGCGGCGAGGCCCTGCTTGAGCGCGGCCGTGAAGAGCTTGGCGGCGGCGTCGAACTTGCCCTCGGCGTACCTTGCGAGGCCCTGGTCGAGCACGCCCTCGGCGCCGCTGCGCACCGGCGCGGCCTTGACGGGTGCGGCTGTCGCGGCCGTCGCGCTGAGGCGCGCGCGCACGTCGCGATATACCGGCCCCCAGATCGGGTGCCCGGCCTCCGCCGCGCTCAGCTCGAAGCCGGGATCGACCTCGAGCGCCTTGCGGAACTCGTCGCGGCATTGCGGCTCGCGCCCGGTCGTGCAGTAGATGAACGCGAGGTGCTTGCGGGCGTTGCCCTGCTCGGGCCGCGTGAGCTGCCCATGGTCGAGCGCTGCGGTCAGGCTGCGCGAGGCTTCGGCGAACTTTCCGGCGTTGTACTGCTCGACGCCCTGCGCCAGGCTCTCCCGTGCTTTCTCGCGCAACTGGCTCTCGCTGATCTGCGGCACGCGCGGCGCGGCGGGATCGGCGCTCTGTTGCGGCGCGCAGGCCGTGATCGCCGCGGCGCCCAGCGCGGCGAGGATCGCCGCGGCGCGCGCGCTACTTGAAGACATGGCGGACCGTGACTTCTTCGCGTGCTTTTACCCGCACCTTCTGCTTCAGCGGCGCGAACGTGGTGTTGCGCACCTCGATGCTGTACGTGCCCGGCGCGAGCTTGAGGTTCTTGAGCGGCGGACTGACGCCGCGCGAGCGCCCGTTCACGAATACCTCGCCCCAGGGCAGCACCGTGAGGCTCACAGTGCCGGTCGCCGCCGCCTCGGCCTTGGCGGGCGCGGTATTGGCGGGGCTCGCGGCGGCAGCGCCCGGCGCCGGCGCTTTTCCCGTCGAATCCTGCGCCGCGACTTGCGCCGCGGGCGCGCCGGCGGCCGGGGTCGCCGCGGTGGAAGCCTTGACGTCGGCCGGCTTGCGCACGAGGAGCACGACCGCGAGCACGACGATGAGCGCGCCGAGCACGCTGCCGGTGAGGGTGACCTTGCGGCGGTCGTGGAGGAAGGCGCTCGCCGCGATCTGCGCGCGGCGCAGCGATTCGCCGGCCGCCGTCGGCGCCTTTGCGCGCGGCGCGGGCGCTGCCGCCTCGGCGCGCTGCGCCACGCCGCGCTTCGCGCGCGAGAGCGCGGCCTCCGAATCGCCGACCGCGTACACCTCGTGATCGCGCACGTGCTTATCGGTGCGCGAGCCTTCGAACCTGAAGAGCGCCGCGTAGTCGTCCGAGAGGCACGACACCACGTCGTGGAAGGAACGCGAGACCAGGATCTGGCCGCTGTCGGCGAAGCTCATGATGCGCTGCGCGACATTGATGCCGTCGCCGACGATGTTGGGGTGGCCGTTGATGTCCTTGACGAGCTTCACCGGGCCGAGATTGATGCCGATGCGGATCGGCGCGGTGGCGGCGGGATCGGCCGGGTCCGTGCTCTGGAACGCCTGGCGCAGGCTCATGCCGACGAACAGGGCGTTCTCCGGGTCGCCGAGAAAGCTCATGGCGGCGCCGTCGCCGGTGTCGAGGATGATGCGCTCGTTGACGTCGATGCCCTGCAGCGCCTCGGCCAGGAGCGAAGTGAACCGGTCCTTGAGCGCGAGCTGCTCCGTGACCGATTTCTTCGAATATTCGACGAGATCGACGAAGACGGTGCTGCAGATGAACGTGCGGTTAGTCTGGTGGGTCACCATGCCGGATGACTCAATTCTCCAGAGAGGCGAGGCGGCGGTCCGGATCGGCGCGTCCGGTTCGTGAGGATGCTAGTGTACCGGACCCCGGGCCGGCACAGCCGGAACGATTTCCTGTCCCAGGAGTGTTTATGCACACCGAAAACGCGCACAAGATCGATCCTCGGCTCCGGAAAAAGAAGGCGCAGACCGCGGACGCGTTCGTCGAGGTGGCGACTTCCGGGGCCATGGAATGGCTGAGGACCCGCCCTTGGGTCAGCGGTTTCGTGCAGATCGTCGACGGGTACTGCAGCGCGACCGTCGGAATTGCCCACCTGGACGAGCTGGCGCGGCATCCCGGCATCGTCGAAGTCGAGGCGGTTCGCTCCGTCCGCCTGCACCTCGACCGGTCGGTCAGGAGCGTGCACGGGTGGGACGGCATGGCGAAGGAAAAGGACCGCCAGGCCCAGGGCGCCGGGGTGGTGATCGGAATCATCGACTATGGCCTCGATTTCAGGCTCAGGGATTTCCGCGACTCGGCCGGCAAGAGCCGCATCCGGTATTTGTGGGACCAGGGGCTCAAGCCCCAGGGGAAGGAAAAGCGCCCCCGGAAGTACGGCTACGGCGTCGAGTACTCGAACCGGGATATCGACGCCGCGCTGCGCCGGCCCGATCCGCTGAAGATCGTCAGGCACGATCCGTTCAACGCCGAGTCGGCGATCTCCGGGCATGGCACGCACGTCGCCGGAATCGCGGCCGGCAACGGCGCGACCGCCGACAAGGCGTTCCCGGCGCGAGCCTACGTCGGGGTCGCCCCGGCCGCGACGCTCGTGTTCGTCCACCTCAATCGCGACGCCGTTCTCGCGCAGGTGGAGGATCCGCGCGGCACCCTCGGCAATTCCGTGAACCTCGCGCACGCCATCGCCTATTGCTTCGAGAAGGCCGAAGAGCTGAACATGCCGTGCGTCGTCAATCTCAGCATGGGCTTCAACGGCGGCGGTCACGACGGCAACCTGGCGGTCGAGTGGATCATCGATTCGCTGCTCGCCAAGTCCGGACGCGCGGTCGTGTTCGCGGCGGGCAACGAGCACCGCGCGGCGCAGGGAATCCACCGCCGCGGCCGCCTGAAGAACGGCGAGCGCGCCTCGATCGCCTGGGAAAACGGCCTGATTTTATCGACCGGGCACGGCATCGTCGCGCAGGGAGACGCGTCGACGAACGAAGTGGAGATCTGGTACTCGAACAAATCCGAGCTCAAGGTGCGCCTCAGCGCTCCGGGCGGGGACGAAGCGAGCGCATGGATCGCGCCCGGGGATGAGTCGGTCCTGTTCTCGTTCGCCGGTGGAGAGCAGGCGGTCATAAGCTCGGACCGGCGCACGCCGTGGGACGGCGACTCGCGTATCTCCATCCAGCTCGGCGTGGGCAAGCGTGAGAACGGCATTCGCGCCGGCGCCTGGCAGATCGAGCTCGAGGCGAAGAAGGTCGGCAAGGAAGACCTCGAGGAAGGGGTGCGCTACGACGCGTGGATCGAGCGCACCATTCCGAACGACGCGCCGCCCTACATGCATTCGCGCTTCGGGGACTACGACGAGAGCGAGGCGATCACGCTGACCACGCCCGGGACCGCGCGGCGGGCGATCACGGTGGCGAGCTGCAACGACGACGACCCGGCGGCGATTTCAGCCTCCAGCGGGCGCGGCCCCACTCGCGACGGGCGCAACAAGCCCGAGCTGGCGGCGCCCGGCGAAGACATCACGTCGACCAGGGCAGGTGCGGGCTATGGCTCGCCGCGCGCCGCGGCCCGAGCTCAGTTGACGGGCACCAGCATGTCCGCGCCGCACGTCGTGGGCATCGTCGCGCGGCTGCTCAGCCGCCATCGCTACCTCTATGCAAGCGAGATCCGCGACCTGCTCGTGAAGAGCGCGGCGCATCCGGACGGCCCGGGCGCCTGGGACCGGGATCGAGGCTACGGCGAGGTGGACGCCGCCAAGGCCGCGAAGCTGCTGGAGGACCGGCTCGCGCCATGAGCCGCCGCATCCTCGTCACGGGGGCGGGCACGGGCCCCAGCAACAATCTCATGCGCAGCCTCCTGCACGGGGACCCGTCGAGCATCCTGGCGGGCTGCCATTCGGACCGGTTCATGCTGAAAAAGTCGCCCGCGCAGCGCAACTTCCTGATCCCGCCGCTGGATACGGACGAAGGCGACCAAGCGCTGCGATCGATCGTGGAGGAAGCTCGGGTGGAGCTGGTCATGCCCGGCAACGACCGCGATGCGCGCGCGGTCGCTGCCCTCCGGGAGCGGCGAGCGCTCCCCTGCCGCAGCTTTCTTCCGGCCCTGAAGACGATCGACGCGTGCCAGGACAAGTGCGCGCTGAGCCAGTTTCTGCGGACGCGCGGCATTCCCGCGCCTCGTACGTACGCGCTCACCGACCGGGATTCCGTGGAGCAGGCCTGGCGCGCGCTCGATCCGGGCGGCCTCGCGTGGTGCCGGCTCCGCCGGGGATTCGCATCGCGCGGCGCGACCAAGGTCCGCGACGTCGAGCAGGCATGGAGCTGGATCAGCTACTGGCACACGATGCGCGACGTGCCGGTCGAGGATTTCACGCTGTGCGAGTTTCTGCCGGGCCGCGACTACAACGTCCAGGGGCTATGGTCGCGGGGCCGCCTGGCGCTTATCAAAATGTGCGAGCGGCTGTCCTACCTGAACGCGGAGCACCATCCCAGCGGGATGGCGTCCACGCCGGCCCTCGCCAAGACGGTCTGGGAGCCGGCCGCCGTAGAGGCCTGCGAGGCCGCGATGCGCGCCATCGACGGCGAGGCGAGCGGCGTATTCAGCTTCGACCTCAAGGAAAACGGGGCCGGGGCGCCGTGCATCACCGAGATCAACGCCGGGCGCTTCTGCATGATCACCAACATCCACGACCTGACGGGCCGCCACAACATGGCCCGGACCTACGTGCGCCTTGCCTTCGGCGAGAGCACCGGCATCGACGATCCGCGTGAGTACGCCGGCGAACACTACCTGGTACGCGACCTCGACACGCTGCCCATGATCGTGCCGGCCGACGCGCTTTTCGAGGGCATCGAAAAAGTGAATACGCACTAAGGCGCGCCGGGGGCTTTGAAGCCGGCGAATCAATGGCGCTATACTGGCGGCCCAACTTTCAGAGGAGATTCGTCATGAGTTCAGGGGGCGCGGGAAACGGCATCAGTTACTACGCGAGCATAAAAATATCGGGGGCCCTGGACACGAAGGACATCGAGGATCTCAAGAAAAAGATCAACGCGCTCCTCGCCGACAAGATCAACGGCAAGAAAGTGAACGGCTCGATCGTCAAAGAGGCCCGGGCCACGGACGCCAAGGCGACCGTGACCTTGAACATCACTTATTAGCGTCGACGAAAAAAGCGTCGACGAAAAGCAGGCGCCGGCCGCCGTCGACATTCATATCGCGGCGCACGGCGATCGCGGCGCGCTCGAGGCGCTCTACCTGGAGCTGCGCGAGATGGCGAAGCGCAAGGGCCTCAAGGTCGAGCTCGAGCTGCAGCGCACCGGACCCTCAGCGGACGGGATCGAGCGGTAACGACTGCATGCCGAGCTGCGCGTAGACCGCGTCCGCCGCGGCAGCGAGCTTCCCGGCCTCGGCTTCTTTGCCCCGCCGGCGGCTGATCCCCGCGAGCGCGGTCTGACAGAAGGCCGCCAGCGGGCGCGCCTCACATGCCACCGCGAGGCGCAGCGCCGCCTCGAGCTCCTTCGAAGCCTGCTCGGTGTCCGCGGTCTCCATCGCCGAGCACGCGCGCCCGATCAGGAATCGTCCCCAGGCCTCGTGCGCTTTTTCTTCCTGCGCGAGCGCGATCTCGACCGCCCGTTTCCCCTGCGCGACCGCGTCCTCGAACCGTCCGGCGACGAGCGACGTCTGCCCGAGCCGCACCAGCACGACCGCCTTGTCCACCGTCAGCCGCGCGCGCTCGGCGCCGGCGAGCGCCTGCTGCGCGAGAGCTAGACCCTCGTCGGTGCGGCCGATGCGCGCATAAGCGACGCCGAGCGAAGACGCGATGCGCGGATACCAGACGCGAAACGACCAGCGATCGCAAAGCTCCTTGCCGCGCTCCAGGACGCCGATGGCGCCGTCGACCTCGCCCTTGCGCAGCAGGAGATGGCCGATGGCGAGCCAGCCCAGCACCTGGCTCAGCTGATCCTCGGCCTGCTCGGCGATCGCGAGCGCGCGCTTCGCGTGGTTCATGCCGGCGCCGAAATCGCCGTATTCCGTGAGCGCGATCGCGAGCCAGGTGCGCGCGACGACCGACGGGATGACGGTCAGGTCCTGGCGATGGCGTTCGTGCTTGTCGGCGGTGAACGCGAGGCTGTTCTCGAGGAGCTCGACGGCGCGCCGGCATTGGCCGAGCGTGTAGTAGCTCTGGCCGAGGCGGTAGAGGAGCTCGCCCTCGATCCGCTGGTCCCCCGCGGCGCGCACAAGCTTGAGCCCCGCCTCGCCGAACTCGATGGCGCGCCGCTGCTCGCCGACGAGGAAGTGGTAGTTGCACCTGAACGCGGCATGGCGCGCGCTGCGCAGCTTGTCGCCGAGGATCGCGAGCACCGGCTCGTTCTCTTCAAGCGAGCGCAGGATCCGGTCGACTTCGGCGAGCGCGAGCAGAGTGTTGCGAAGCTCGAAGCGAAGATCGACCGAATGCTCGAGCGTGGCGCGGCTCTGCGGCAGGTGCTGCAGCGCCTTCAGCGCGCGCTCGAAAAAGCCCGCGGCCTCGGTGTTGGCGTAGAGAGCGTAGGCCTTCTGCCCGGAGCGCTGCAGGTACTCGACGGCGAGGCTCCAGAGGCCGCCCTGCTCGGCGTGCTGCGCCACGCGCTCGACGTGCTCGTCGATGCGGCCGACCGCGATGTCCACCAGGGCTCGGGCGGCGAGCGCATGCAGCGCCATCTTGCGCTCGCGCAGCAGGCTCGAGTACGCGACCTCGCGGGTCATCGAGTGCTTGAAGGTGTACTCGACTTCCGGGAACAGCGCTTTCTCGTACAGGAACTCCGCCGCCTGCAGCTCGCGCACGCCCTCTTCGAGCTCGTCCCGCGGGATCCTGGTCACCGCCTCGAGCAGCGCCTGCGGCACATCGTTGCCCACGACCGCGGCGCACTGCAGTATCTCCTTCAGCTCGGGCTGCAGGCGATCGATCCGCGCCGCGAGCAGCGCTTCGATCGTCTTGGGCACGAACACCGCGGGCAACGAGCCGACCAGGCGCCACTGGCCGGGGCTGCCGGCGAGCACGCCGCTCTCGATCAGGCTGCGCACGCTCTCCTCGAGGAAGAGGGGATTGCCCTCGGTCACCTCGATCAGCGCCTTCTTCACCGGGCCGAGCTCGGCGCTCGAGCCGAGCAGCACCTCGAGCAGCTCGTCGGCGCTCTCCGCCGGCAGCGGATCGATGCGCGCCTGGGCGAAGTAGCTCTTCCCGGCCCAGCGGTGCTTGTAGTCCGGCCGGTAGTTCACGAGCAGCAGCACGCGCGCCGCCGGCACGCTTTCGAGCAGCATCTCCAGGAAGGTCTGCGTTTCCGCGTCGATCCAGTGCAGGTCCTCGAACATGACGCAAAGCGGCTGCTGCTGCGACTCGCGGATCAGGAGCTGCTTGAGCGCGGCGAACATCTGGCTCTGGCGCTCCGCCGGCGTGAGGTTGTTCCACGCCTCGTCGGTCACGCCCATGCCCAGGGCGCCGAGGAAGAGCGGGATCTGATCGAGCAGCTTCTTCTCGCCGAGCGCGAACAGCTTACCGGCGATCTTCTCGCGCACGCGGCGCTCGTCGTCGCGCGTCTGGATCTCGAAATAGCGGCTCAGCAGGTCGACGAGCGGCAGGTACGACGTGGCCTTGCCGTAGGACACCGAGCCCGCCGCCAGGGTCAACCATCCCGTCAGCTGCGGCGCGCGCGTGAATTCCATGAAGATGCGCGACTTGCCGACGCCGGCCTCTCCGACCAGCGCCACCATCTGGCCGCGCGCGGAGTGCGCCTGCACGGCCGCGCGCGCGAGCATCTCGATCTCGCGCTCGCGGCCGACGAACTTCGACAGGCCGCGCGCCGCGAGCGCCTGGTTGCGCATCCGGGTGTTGACGCCCCGCAGCTCGCAGACTTCCACCGGGTGGTCGATGCCTTTGACGCTGACCGGCTCGAAGGGGCCCACGCGCACGAAGCCCTCGGCGAGGGCGAGGGTGTCGCGGGTGAGGAGGATCGTTCCCGGCGCCGCGAGCGACTCGAGCCGCGCCGCGACGTGCGTGGACACCCCCGCCGCGCGATAGTCGACCGAGATGTCGCCCTCCTGATATTTCACCTGCACGACGACCGGCCCGGAGTTCATTCCCACCCGCACCTGTAGCAGCAGCCCGAAGTCGCGCCGCACGTCGGCGGCGAGGTTGCGCATCGCCTCCTGGATGTCGAGCGCCGCATAGCAGGCCCGGACGGCGTGATCCTCGTGCGCGATCGGCGCGCCGAAGATCGCCATGATGCCGTCGCCCGCCGTATGGGTGATGGTGCCTTCGTAGCGGTGCACCGCGTCGATCATGCGGTCGATCGCCGGATCGAGGATGCGGTGGGCTTCCTCCGCGTCGAGATCGCTGATGAGCGCGGTCGAGTTCGCGATGTCCGCAAAGAGCGCCGTCGCGATCTTGCGCTCGCCTTCGGCCGAGAGGCCCGCGCTGCGGATGCGCTCGGCGAGATGCTTCGGCGTACGTACCCGGGCGAGACCCGCCTGGATCACCGCGAGCGGGTGCCCGCAGGCGCGGCAGAACTTCTGCTGCGCGCGCACCGTGGCGCCGCAGGCCGAGCAGCGCTCGCGCAGGCTTACGCCGCAGGACTCACAGAAACGCGCCTGCTCATCGTTCTGAAAGCCGCAGCCGCACTTCAACGGCCCCCCGCCGCCCAGCCCTTTCATCTTCGCCCGTTCGAAGCCAGTTCAGTGCGTTGAATTCTATAGGCAAATTCTTCACAAGGTATGCTATCGGACGCGGCGCTAAACCTGAAAGACAGGAGAACATCATGAAAAACGCCAAATGGCTGGTCGTCCTGAGCATTCCTTGCATCGCGCACGCTCAGGCGGTGGTGACCGAGCGAAGCCTCGCGGTGACCGCGGCGAACGAAGCCGCGATGGCCGCGCTGGAGCAGTGCCGTAAGGAGGGCCACAGAGTTGCGGTGACGGTGCTCGATCATGCTGGCCGGACCAAAGTCGCGCTGCGCGACGACGGCGCCAATCCTCATACGGTCCAGCACAGCCTGAACAAGGCCTACACCGCGCTCACCTATCGCACGGCGTCGGGCGAGTACGGCAAGCGGGCTGCCGCGAGCTTTCCCGGCAGCTCCGGTGCGCTGCATCTCGACAAGATCACGACGGCGGCGGGCGGGCTGCCGATTCGCGCCGGCAAGGATCTCGTCGGCGCGATCGGCGTTTCCGGATCGCCGTCGGGCGCCGGCGGCCAGGGCGGCGGCGCCACCGACGAAAAGTGCGCGCAGGCCGGCATCGACCGCATCGCCAAGGGCCTGGGGGGCTGAGCATCCACCCGGCGCCGCTCGTCGAAGGGGTCAAGGGGACTTCACGGCGTTCTTGCCGATCGAGCCCTTCGGGCATTGCCCAGCGTCCGCGCCGCGGGTAACGTGCGCGGAAAGGGGGAATCATGAAAAACGCGCTTCCGTTGTGCCGCCGCGGGTTGCTTGCCGTCCTGCCCGCCGTTCTCATCGCCGGCTGCGCGACGCCGCCTCCGAAAGACGAAGTGACGCCCAAGCTGTACGGCGGCGCGAGCAAGGAAGTGGCGCTGAGCGTGATCGACTTCCGGTCGTATGTGCTCTCCGGCGACAAGACGCCGAAATTCGAAGGCACCGTGCGCAGCAGCGGCATCCCGATCACGGTCAACCGTCCCGGCCGCCCGAGCGAGGAAACGTTCGCGGACCTGCTCGCCGACATGATCAGGGAAGGTCTTGCCGGCTCCGGGGTGAGCGCTAAGGTGGTCAAGGTTCCGGCCGGGTCGGCCAACGCCATCGCTGTCAAGTCGATGGCCGCGACCGGCGCCAACCGCTACATCATCATGCGGGTCAACGAGTCGAAATGGGATGGCGCCTTTAACTTCAGGCACGTGTACGACCTCACGCTGTTCGTCACCTCCCGCGACGGCACGGTGCTGGGCTCGAAGACGCTCGCGGGCGACGAGGCCCGCAAGGCCAGCGACAAGTACAACGTCTTCGACATGCATTCCGTGGCATACAAGGAACTGGTCGAGAGTTTGTTCGCGGATCCTTCGATCCGGCAGGCGTTGCAGCAATAAATTTCGGATTGCTTTTCAAAGTCCTGCAAACCCTGCATCCTTGACGGATGCAAGGATCGGTTTTTGCCAGCGTCGTCTTCCTCAAAGTCCAGGAGCTCGCGCGCCGTCCGGTGAGCGAGCAGACCCGGCTGCGGGCGCAGCTCGAGGCGGTCGTGGCGGTCACCACCTCCGACATCGACCCGGCCGGCTGCGTCGTGCTCGACGCT
>Ga0209131_1000136_pt1 | contig 52788 bp, 49 predicted proteins | sample GraSoi_2013_40cm_FD_185826 | JGI IMG/M metagenome (GOLD analysis project Ga0209131, IMG submission 185826) | Grasslands soil microbial communities from the Angelo Coastal Reserve, California, USA - Sample 9_17_2013_40cm (SPAdes) (version 2) | ecosystem: Environmental > Terrestrial > Soil >...
TCACCGCCACGTCGCCGCCTTTCCACAATCCCCGTCCGAGCAGGCGTGCGCCGCCGGCGAAAAACCAGTCATTGAAGCGGTCGAAGTAATATTTGTTGTCCAACAGCGTGTAGACCGGACCGAACATGCCGCGCAGTTTTTCCGGCAGATCGGTGCGCTTCAGATAGAGGAATGCGGCCGATGCAATGCCGGCGATCGACAGCCAGAACGGCCAGGTGCCGAGCGCGTGGAGCATCATCGCCGCAACGCCATGAAACTCCCTGCCCATCTCGCCAAGCACATCGTGCGACTCGCTCACCACGATCGCGTCGCCGAAGTAATCGCCAAACAGCACCGAACCGATCCACCAGCCGATACATAGCGACGGGATCGCCAGCACGATCAACGGCCCCGTGACGACGGCTGGCGACTCGTGCGGCGCGTGCGCATGCCGGTTTGCATCGACGTGTCCAGCGTGATCGTCATGCGCAGCGAAGCGCTCCGCGCCATGGAAGGTCATGAACATCAGCCGGAAGGTATAAAACGCAGTGACGAATACGCAGGTCAGCACGCAGAAATACGCAAACCCGCTGCCCGGCAAATGGGACAGCCCGACGGCTTCGATGATCGCATCCTTGGAAAAGAATCCGGAGAAACCCGGAATGCCCGCGCTTGCCAGGGCGCCGACCATCATGGTGGCGTAGGTGATCGGCATGTACTTGCGCAGACCGCCCATCTTGCGCATGTCCTGTTCGTGATGCATGGCGATGATGACCGAGCCCGCACCGAGGAACAGCAGTGCCTTGAAGAAGGCATGGATAACCAGGTGGAACATTCCGGCCGCGTAAGCCGAGGCGCCCAGCGCGACGGTCATGTAGCCGAGTTGCGAGAGCGTCGAATAAGCCACCACGCGCTTGATGTCGGTCTGCACGATCGCCACCAGCGCCATGAACAAGGCCGTGATCGCGCCGATGACCATGACGAAGGACAGCGCCGCCTCCGACAACTCGAACAGGTGCGACATGCGCGCAACCATGAAAATGCCGGCCGTCACCATGGTCGCCGCGTGGATCAGCGCGGAAATCGGCGTCGGGCCCTCCATCGAGTCCGGCAGCCAGACATGCAGCGGAAACTGCGCCGATTTTCCCATCGCACCGATGAACAGCAGGATGCAGATCGTGGTGATGAGCGGCCAGTCGGTAAAGGCCACGCCGAGCGTTTCGTGCGCCAGCTCCGGCGCCCGGCCGAACACCTTTGCGTAATCGAGCGTGCCGAAATAAACCAGGATCAGAGCGATGCCGAGCAGGAAGCCGAGATCGCCCACGCGGTTGACCATGAAGGCCTTCAGATTGGCGTAGATGGCGGTCGGACGGGTGTACCAGAAACCGATGAGCAGGTAGGACACCAGCCCCACCGCCTCCCAGCCGAAAAAGAGCTGCAGAAAATTGTTGCTCATCACCAGCATCAGCATCGAGAAGGTGAACAGCGAGATGTAGCTGAAGAAACGCTGGTAACCGGGATCGTCGGCCATGTAGCCGATGGTGTAGACGTGCACCATCAGCGACACGAAGGTCACAACCAGCATCATCGTGGCCGACAGCTTGTCGATCAGGAAACCGAGTTGCAGCGTGATGTCGCCGCTGGTGATCCAGGTGTAGAGCGGCCCGTTGAAGGTATTGCCGGCAAGCACATCCCGGAACACGAGGAAGGATGCGACCACCGAAACCACCATGCCGGCGATGGTTACCACATGCGAGGCGCGCCGGCCGATGAGCCAGCCAAGCAGGCCGGCGATCAGCGCCCCGGCAAGGGGAGCGAGGGGAACGACAAGATAGAGCGCCGGCATGTTCATTGGGCTCTCCCGAGTGCTGGGTGCCGCCCGACTTCGCTGGATTCCGCATGGGATACCGGCTTCGCCATAACCGGGCTGCGCCCATAGGTGCTGCGTGCTGAGAGGCAGCCCTCAACGCCTCCCGTGGTTTTGATCTTTCCCAGCACGCAGCACACAGTACGCAGCACCGTAGTCATCCTTTCAACTTGTCCAGATCGTCGACGTTGATGGTGCGCACGTTGCGGAACAGCACCACCAGGATCGCCAGCCCGATCGCGGACTCGGCGGCGGCGACGGTCAGGATGAAAAACACGAAGATCTGGCCCGCGGTGTCCTCGAGGTAATGCGAGAACGCGATGAAGTTCATGTTCACCGCCAGCAGCATCAGCTCGATCGCCATCAGCAGGATGATCACGTTCTTGCGGTTCAGGAAAATCCCGACCACGCTGATCGCGAACAGGATCGCACCGAGAATCAGGTAATGCGACAGCGAGATCACTTCGGCTCCTCCCCGGCGCGCTTCTCCGATGGCATGGACACCATGCGCACCCGGTCCTTGCGGCGAACCTTCATCTGCTGCGCGGGATCTATGTACTTGGTGTCCTTGCGACGGCGCAGGGTCAGCGCGATGGCCGCGACGATGGCGACCAGCAGGATGACCGCAGCGATCTCGAAGGGATAGACGTAGTCCGTATAGATGAGCCGGCCGATTTCGCGCGTATTGCTGTAGTCGGCCGCATGCGGCGCCGGCAGAGGCATGCCTTCGACGTCGAAATAGTCGCGACCCAGCAGCAACACCATTTCAGCGATCATCACCCCCGCCACGATGAGGGCCGGCACGAGATAGTCCCAATAGCCTTCGCGCAGCCGGTCGAGATTGATGTCGAGCATCATCACGACGAACAGGAACAGCACCATGACCGCGCCGACATAGACCAGCACCAGCGCAATGGCGAGGAACTCTGCTTCCAGCAGCATCCACAGGCCGGCGGCCGTAAAGAAGGCCAGCACCAGGAACAGCGCCGAGTGCACCGGATTGCGCGCAAAAATCACGCACAGCGCAGCGCCAGTGAGCACAAGCGCAAAAACCCAGAATAGGATTGCCTGGAATTCCATGTTGTTATTGGTAAGGATTGAGGGGTAAAGAGACGCGTCTCCTCACTCCTCATCCCTCACGTTTCACCGGAAATTCGCATCCTCCGCGCGATCCTTCGCGATCTGCTCCTCGTAACGATCGCCGATCGCCAGCAGCATCTCCTTGGTGTAGAGCAGGTCGCCGCGTTTCTCGCCGTGATACTCGAGGATGCGGGTTTCGACGATCGAATCCACCGGACAGGATTCCTCGCAGAAACCGCAGAAAATGCATTTCGTCAGATCGATGTCGTAGCGCGTGGTGCGGCGCGTACCGTCGGCGCGCTGCTCCGATTCGATGGTGATCGCCAGCGCGGGACATACGGCTTCGCACAATTTGCAGGCGATGCAGCGTTCCTCGCCATTCGGATAGCGGCGCAACGCATGCAGGCCGCGGAAACGGCCGGATTGCGGCGTCTTCTCTTCGGGAAACTGCACGGTGATCTTGCGTGCGAAGAAATATCGGCCGGTCAGGGCCATGCCCTTGACCAGCTCGAACAGCAGGAAGGTGCGGAAGAATTCGCGCAGGCTGTCGATCACGGTTGCATCCTTGCCGGAGTTCCGATGTTCACCATGGCCACCACGACGTCTGCATCAATCCGCCGATCAGCACCAGCCAGACAATTGTCAGCGGGATGAAAACTTTCCAGCCCAGGCGCATGATCTGATCGTAGCGATAGCGCGGGAATGTCGCGCGGAACCACAGGAAGCAGAACAGCAGGAAAGCGATCTTCAGCAGCAGCCAGGGGAAGCCGCTCGCTGCAAGCCAGGGCAGGCCGATCGAATCCGCCAGCGCGCTCGGCAGCGGGGAGAGCCAGCCGCCCAGGAACATGGTCGAAGCAAGCGCCGCGACGAGGATCATGTTGGCGTATTCGGCCAGGAAGAACACGGCGAATGCCGTTCCCGAATACTCGACGTGGAAACCGGCCACGATTTCCGATTCGCCTTCCGCCACATCGAAGGGCGCGCGGTTGGTTTCGGCAACGCCGGCGATGAAATACACCAGGAACATCGGGAACAGCGGAATCAGGTTCCAGCCCAGAAAACCCCAGGCGGTGCTCTGCTGCATGACGATGGTGGAAAGGTTCAGGCTGCCCGACATCATGAGCACGCACACCAGCGCGAAGCCCATGGCGATTTCGTAGGAAACGATCTGCGCGGCCGAACGCAGGCCGCCGATGAAGGCGTATTTCGAATTGGATGCCCAGCCGGCGACGATGACGCCGTAGACACCCATTGACGTGATCGCCATCACGTACAGCAAGCCGGCGTCCACCCTGGCGAGCACCATGTCGGGCGTAAATGGCACGACCGCCCATGCCGCGAGCGCAGGCATGATCGACAGTACGGGAGCCAGGATGAACAGGAATTTGTTCGCCCCAGACGGGACGATGATTTCCTTGGCCAGCAGCTTGAGGACGTCGGCGAACGGCTGCAGCAGGCCTTTGTAGCCGACCCGGTTCGGGCCGATGCGCACCTGCATGTACCCGATCACCTTGCGCTCGGCGAGCGTGAGATAGGCCACCGAGAGGATGATCGGCACCATGATGCCAACGATCTTGGCCAGCGTCCACAGCGCGGTGACGGTGTCTGCGCCGATGAGTTCCTCCAGAAAGGCGAGGTTCATGCGCTCAGCTTTTCCTGCGCAGCCGCGCGCTCGAGTTCGATGTCGCCGAACGACGGACCCAACCCGCTGGTCTCGTGGCAACCGGCCGGGATGCGCGCGCAATTGGCGGGCAGGCGGTCGTCGCGCAGGAAGGGCAGAACGGCTTCTCCGCCTTGCTGGACAATGCGTACGCGGTCGTTCTGGCGCAAACCTAGTTTGTCGACCAGCGCTCCAGGCAGCGACGCCACGGCCGCTTGCGCATCCCGGGTCAGCTGCAGCGATTCGGCGCGGCGCACGATGCCATCGACGTGATAGATCGGCACTTCCCCGATTCTCTGGATGCCGGTTTTTTCCGGATTGGCGGCCGCCGGCTTGAGCTCACCCTGGATCGCATTATCCAGGCGCGCCGCCATGTCGCCGACGGCAGCGAGACAATCGGCGCGAACCCCTTCGACGCTGTCGTACTCGAAACCCGTCAGTTCGAGCAGGGTACCGAGCACACGCAATACTTTCCATGCAGGCCGCGTCTCGCCAAGCGGCTTGACGACGCCCTGGAAACTCTGCACCCGGCCTTCGGTATTGACGAAGCTGCCGCCGGTTTCCGTGAACGGCGACACCGGCAGGAGGACCTGCGCGTACTCAAGCGCATGCCGGAACGGCGACATCGCAACCACCAGTTCCGCGGACTGCATCGCGGCGTGCGCGGCGCGCGGGTTGACGGTGTCGAGATCCATCTCGGCATGCAACAACAGGTAGGCCTTGCGCGGCTGCGCCAGCATCTGCGACGCGTTCATGCCCGCTCCGGTAGACGGCGTCGCGCCGGCGAGATAACCGCCGACGCTGTTGGCGGCTCCGCCGAGGAATCCATATTTCGCGTCGACGATGCGCGCGAGTTCCTGCGCCAGCCGGTGCAGTTCGCCCGCTTGCGGATGATGCTGGGCGAGGTTGCCGAGGAAGATCGCGCGATTCTGCCCCGCCGCGAGGCTTTCCGCGATCTTGCGGGCTGCGGAATCGACGACGACGCCGGCAACGGCCGCGGGCACCGAAACCGCCTTGATCTCGGCGGCCGCCTTGACGACCTGGGCGAGGACTCCGGTCAGTTCGCCCGGTGCAACGATGGCCTTGTTGGCCACGCGCATCAGCAGGTCATCGTCGACCGGATTGATCAGGTTGAACTGCGCGCGCTTTTTGACCGCCAGGCGCAAGCGTTGCGAGAGCAACGGCTGCTCCTTGCGCAGCACGGAGCCGATCACCAGGATGCGGTCGAGCGCGGGGATTTCCGCGACTTTCATTCCCAGCCACGGCGCACCGCGCAACCGCCCGTCCGCGGAAAAATCCGACTGGCGCAGGCGAAAATCGACGCTGCCGCCCAGTCCGCGCGCCAGCTTGCCCAGCAGATAAAGCTCTTCGAGCGTGGCCTGCGGCGTCGCCAGCGCGCCGATCGACTCCGCGCCATGGGTGGCGCGGATGCGGCCGAGTTCGGCGGCAATGAATTCCAGCGCCGTGCTCCAGTCGACGTCTTCCCATTTGCCGTCGCGCTTGAGCATGGGCGACGTGAGCCGCTGCGCGGAATTCAGCGCCTCGTAGGAAAAACGGTCGCGATCCGACAACCAGCATTCGTTGACTTCTTCGTTCTCCAGCGGCAGCACGCGCATGACGCGATCGCCCTTGACCTGCACCACGAGGTTGGAGCCCAGCGCGTCGTGCGGGGCAATCGACTTGCGCCGCGCCAGTTCCCAGGTGCGCGCGCTGTAGCGGAAAGGCTTCGACGTCAGCGCGCCGACCGGACACACGTCGATCATGTTGCCCGACAGTTCGGAGTCCACCGTGCGCGCGACGAAAGGCATGATTTCGACGTGCTCGCCGCGCCCGGTCATGCCGAGCTCCATGACGCCGGCGATTTCCTGGCCGAAGCGCACGCAGCGCGTGCAATGGATGCAGCGGGTCATTTCCTCGGCCGACACCAGCGGTCCGAGGTCCTTGTTCGCCACCACGCGTTTCGGTTCATCGTAGCGCGAGCTCGATCCGCCGTAGCCGACAGAAAGGTCCTGCAACTGGCATTCGCCGCCCTGGTCGCAGATCGGGCAATCGAGCGGATGGTTGATCAGCAGGAATTCCATCACGCCCTTCTGCGCGTTGATCGCGGAGTCGGAATGCGTGTAGACCTTCATGCCTTCGGTCACCGGCGTGGCGCAGGCCGGCAGAGGCTTCGGCGCCTTCTCCACCTGCACCAGGCACATGCGGCAGTTGGCGGCGATCGACAGTTTCTTGTGATAGCAGAAGTGCGGCACATAGATGCCGAGCTTGTTCGTGGCATCCATGATCGTGCTGTTGTCCGCAACTTCCACCGTCCGGCCGTCGATTTCGAGCTTTGCCATGTGCGTGGTCAGTGTTGTCCGTGAACGAGACACTTGCCGTGGTCGATGTGGTACTGGAACTCATCGCGGAAATGCTTGATGAAGCTTTTCACCGGCAACGCCGCGGCGTCGCCCAGAGCGCAGATCGTGCGACCGGCGATGTTGTCCGCCACCGAGTTCAGCTTGTCGAGATCCTCCGCACGGCCCTGCCCGTGTTCGATGCGATGGACCATGCGATACAGCCAGCCGGTGCCTTCGCGGCACGGCGTGCATTGTCCGCAGGATTCCTCGAAGTAAAAATACGACAACCGCTGCAGCGCGCGCACCATGCACGTGGTTTCGTCCATGACGATGACCGCGCCGGAACCGAGCATAGATCCCGCCTTGGCGATGGAGTCGTAGTCCATGTCGGTCGCCATCATGATGTCGGCTGGCAGCACCGGCATCGACGAGCCGCCGGGAATGCAGGCCTTGAACTTGCGGCCGTCGCGCATGCCGCCTGCCATTTCCAGCAGCTTGGCGAAGGGCGTGCCGAGCTTGACTTCGTAGTTGCCGGGACGCGTGACATGGCCGGAGACAGAAAATACCTTGGTGCCGCCGTTGTTCGGTTTCCCCAGGTTCAGAAAAGCCTCGCCGCCGTTGATGATGATCCACGGCACGGCAGCGAAAGTCTCGGTGTTGTTGATCGTGGTGGGCTTGCCGTACAAGCCATAGCTCGCGGGGAAAGGCGGCTTGAAACGCGGTTGGCCTTTCTTGCCTTCGAGCGATTCCAGCAGCGCGGTTTCCTCGCCGCAGATGTAGGCGCCCCAGCCGTGATGGGCATGCAATTCGAAGTTGAAATCGGAACCGAGGATCTTGTTGCCGAGCATTCCCGCGGCGCGCGCTTCCTCGAGCGCCTCTTCGAAACGCTCGTACACGTCCCAGATTTCCCCGTGAATGTAGTTGTAGCCGACCGTGATGCCCATCGAATACGCCGCGATCGCCATGCCCTCGATGACGATATGCGGGTTGTAACGCATGATGTCGCGATCCTTGAACGTCCCGGGTTCGCCCTCGTCCGAGTTGCAGAGCAGGTATTTCTGACCCGGAAACGCGCGCGGCATGAAGCTCCACTTGAGCCCGGTGGGAAAACCGGCGCCGCCACGGCCGCGCAGCGAAGACTTCTTCATCTCCGCAATGACCTGCTCGGGTGTGATTTTCTCGGAAAGTATCTTGCGCAGGGCCTGATAGCCACCGCGCGCCTCGTAGTCCTTCAGGCGCCAGTTGAGCCCGGTCAGCCCCTTGAGGATGACCGCGTCGGGCCCATAGATGTCCGGGGAAAACGGCGGCATCGGCGCGTTCACTTGCGCAACTCCTCTATCCAGGCATCGAGTTTGTCCGGAGTCATGAAGGACACCATGCTCTTGTCGTTGTGCAGGCACACCGGTGAATCGCCGCAGGCGCCGAGGCATTCGCCTTCCTTCAGCGTGAACTGCCCGTCGGGCGTGGTCTCGCCGAAGCCGATGCCGAGTTTCCTTTTCAGGTGATCCGCGGCAACGGTCGCGCCCGACAGCGCGCACGGAAGATTGGTGCACATCGTGATCTTGTGGCGTCCGACCGGCTGCAGGTCGTACATGCCGTAGAAGCTGGCCGCCTCGTAAACCGCGATCGGCGGCATGCCCAGGTATTGCGCGACGAAATCCATGGTCTCCGTGGAAAGCCAGCCTTTCTCGCCCTGCGCGATGGTGAGTGCGGCCATGACGGCCGACTGACGCTGGTCGGCGGGATACTTGGCGATCGCCTTGTCGATCCGGGCCAGCGATTCGGGGGTAAGCACCATGCGCGCGTTCATCGGTCCACTTCTCCGAATACGATGTCCTGCGTGCCGATGATGGCGACCACATCGGCGATCATATGGCCGCGCGCCATCTCGTCGAGCGCGGCCAGGTGGGCAAAACCGGGCGCGCGGATCTTCACGCGATAGGGCTTGTTGGCGCCGTCGGAGACCAGGTAGATGCCGAATTCGCCTTTCGGCGCTTCGACGGCGGCGTAGGCCTCGCCCTCCGGTACGTGCATGCCTTCGGTGAAGAGCTTGAAATGGTGGATCAGCTCTTCCATGTTCATTTTCATGTCCACGCGCGAAGGCGGCGCAATCTTGTGGTCGTCGGTGATGACCGGCCCGGGATTCTTGCGCAGCCAGTCGATGCACTGCTTCACGATGCGGTTCGATTGGCGGAATTCCTCGATGCGCACCAGATAGCGGTCGTAGCAATCTCCCCCGGTGCCGATCGGAATATCGAAATCGACACGGTCGTAGACTTCGTAGGGCTGCTTCTTGCGCAGGTCCCATTCGACGCCGGAACCGCGCAGCATCGGGCCGGTAAAACCGAGCGCGAGCGCGCGTTCCGGGGAGACCACGCCGATGCCCACCGTGCGCTGCTTCCAGATGCGGTTGTCGGTGAGCAAAGTTTCATATTCGTCGACATAGCGCGGAAAACGATTGCAGAAGTCCTCGATGAAATCGAGCAGCGAGCCGCGGCGGTTATCGTTCAGTTCGCGCACGGCCTTTTCATTGTGAATTTTCGAGGCAAGGTATTGCGGCATCGTCTCGGGCAGGTCGCGATAAACGCCACCGGGACGATAGTAGGCGGCATGCAACCGCGCACCCGACACCGCTTCGTAGACGTCCATCAGATCTTCGCGCTCGCGGAAGCAGTACAGGAACACCGTCATGGCACCGATGTCGAGTGCGTGCGCACCCAGCCACAGCAGATGATTGAGAATCCGAGTGATCTCGTCGAACATCACGCGGATGTATTGCGCGCGCAGCGGCACTTCGATCTTGAGCAGTTTCTCGATGGCCATGACATAGGCGTGCTCATTGCACATCATCGAGACGTAATCGAGCCGGTCCATGTATGGTACCGACTGCAGGAAGGTCTTGGACTCCGCGAGCTTCTCGGTGGCCCGATGCAGGAGGCCGATGTGCGGATCGGCGCGCTGGATCACCTCGCCGTCGAGTTCCAGCACGAGCCGCAACACCCCGTGCGCCGCGGGATGCTGGGGGCCAAAGTTCATTGTGTAGTTGCGAATCTCAGCCACTATTCCACATCCCCGTAGTGCGCTTCGCGCACGACGCGCGGCACGGTCTCGCGCGGCTCGATGCTGACGGGCTGATAGACCACACGCTTCTGGTCCGGGTCGTATCGGACCTCGACGAAACCGGACAGCGGGAAATCCTTGCGGAACGGATGTCCGATAAAACCGTAGTCCGTCAGGATCCGGCGCAGGTCCGGATGTCCGGGGAACATGATGCCGAACAGGTCGAAAGCCTCGCGCTCGAACCAGTTGGCCGACGGCCAGATTCCGACGACCGAATCCACGACCGGAAATTCGTCGTCGGCCGCGAATACTTTCAGGCGCAAGCGATGGTTCGCCGACACGGACAGCAGGTGGTAGACCACGGCGTAGCGCAAGCCCTGGTGGCGCCCGTTGCCATAGTGCAGATAATCCAGGCCGCACAAATCGATCAGTTGTTCGAATTTCAGTGCCGGATGATCGCGCAGCGCATCGGCCACCGGCAACAGATCGGCGGCCCGGATGACGAGCGTCAGTTCATCGTTGGCGGCAATCGTTTCGACGACCTTGTCGGCAAACGTGGATTTGAGGCTTTCGGCAAGCGCCGCGATGCTGGCCATGTCGGGGAATTCAGCGCGCGATGGTGTTGGTGCGGCGGATCTTGTTCTGCAACTGGATGACGCCATAGAGCAGCGCCTCCGCGGTCGGTGGACAGCCGGGAACGTATACGTCCACCGGCACGATGCGGTCGCAGCCCCGCACCACCGAATAGGAGTAATGGTAGTAACCGCCGCCGTTGGCACAGGAACCCATCGAAATGACCCAGCGCGGCTCGGACATCTGGTCGTAGACCTTGCGCAACGCCGGCGCCATCTTGTTGCACAAGGTGCCGGCCACGATCATCACGTCGGACTGCCGCGGACTCGGCCGGAACACGACGCCGAAACGGTCGAGGTCATAGCGCGCCGCGCCGGCGTGCATCATTTCCACTGCGCAACAGGCCAGCCCGAACGTCATCGGCCACATCGAGCCGGTACGCGTCCAGTTGATGACGTTGTCGATGGTGGTGGTAACGAAGCCTTTTTCGGTGACGCCTTCGATGCTCATGTGCGATCCTCTTCCAGCAACGCCTCCGTACCATATCGCCAATATCCGGCACAGAGGTGTCGGCGTTCGAGAACGATCGCCTTGCTGTCGATCCCCATGACTATGGGGCGCGTCGCAGGGCGGAGGAGGGGCCCCTCTGGGGATCTGACCCCGGAGGCGCGCGAAGGGCCGGCCTGTATGACGCGCCCACGGCCGGCTGCACGGTCGCATCCCCACGAGTGGGGCCCCTGCTCCGCGTTTCGCCGGCCCCTCGCCAGGTAGCTCACGTTCTTATTCCCATTCTAGGGCGCCCTTCTTCCACTCATAGACAAACCCCACCACGAGGATTGCGAGGAAAAGCACCATGGCCAGGAAACCAAAGGTGCCGATCTCGTGCAGCACCACCGCCCACGGAAAGAGGAACGCGATTTCCAGATCGAACAGGATGAACAGGATCGCCACCAGGTAGTAGCGCACGTCGAATTTCATGCGCGCGTCCTCGAAGGCCTCGAAGCCGCACTCATAGGGGGAAAGTTTTTCCGGATCGGGCCGGTGCACGCCGAGCAGCCTGCTCAGGGTGCCGCCGGCCAGGGGTAACGCTACCCCGACGGCGAGGCCGACAAATATGAACAGCAGTATCGGAAAGTATTGCTCAAGCATTGCCTGTTCTCATCCCGCCACAAGGCAGGGCCCAATAGCCATGTTCGCCAGGCCGCGCGGTTCGTTCCGCGTCTTCAGTATCGCCTGTGGCGGAATTCCGCCCTGCTTGCTTCTCGGTGCCTGCTTCTCTGATTCCCTGGTGCCGACGGGGAGACTCGAACTCCCACGGGTTTCCCCACCACCCCCTCAAGATGGCGTGTCTACCAATTTCACCACGTCGGCATTGCCTTGAGCCGCCGGGCGTGAGGCCGATCTTTTGCAAGCTCGAGGGACTTGCGCCTCACTCCCCGCGTCTCGCCACTATTTCGGTATTTCGTTCGCCTTCGAATCGCCGCTGGCCGGCTGTGACGCCGGAGCACCGGGCAGCGCCGAAGCGCCAGGCACCGGAATGCTCCTGACGGGTTCAACCGGCGATTCCTGATGCGTGGACATCACGCCCTCAGGCCTGCCTTTGTGGCTGGATACATAGGTGAGCCCGAGGCTGGTCAGGAAAAACACCGCCGCCAGAACGCCCGTCGTCCGGCTCAGAAAGTTGGCCGATCCGCTGGAGCCGAACAGGCTGCCGGCGGAACCGCTGCCGAAGGCCGCGCCCATGTCCGCACCTTTACCGTGCTGAAGCAGCACCAGGCCGATCACGCACAACGCGGCCAGCACATGAAGAATCAGAATCAAGGTTTCCATATTGTCTTATCCCGTCGTTTCAGCCATCCGCCGCCTGGCAAATGGCAAGAAATTCTTCGGCCACCAGCGAAGCACCGCCGATCAAGCCACCGTCCACGTCCTGCATGCCGAATATCTGCGCCGCGTTGGCCGCTTTCACGCTGCCGCCGTAAAGAATCGGCATCGACGCAGAAACGCCTTTATCCCGCCTGGCCAGGACGCCGCGCAGATAGGCATGCACGGCCTGTGCCTGTTCCGGCGTTGCTGTCTTGCCCGTGCCGATCGCCCAGACCGGCTCGTAAGCCAGTATCGACGCCTTCAATCCTTCGGCTCCGAGCCGATCCGCCACCGCGCCAAGTTGCCGGCCAACCACTTCTTCTGTCGTACCCCGCTCGCGCTCCGCCAGCGTTTCGCCGACGCAAACGATCGGGGTCATGCCTTCCGCCAGCACGGCTGCGGCCTTCAGCGCGACGGTCGCGTCATCTTCGCCGAACAACTGCCTGCGCTCGGAATGCCCGACCAGCACATAACGGCAGCCAAATTCGCGCAGCATCCCGGCTGAGACTTCACCGGTAAACGCTCCTTTGGGATGTTGGCTGACGTTCTGGCCGCCCCAAGCCGCTTTCGACCCCGCCAACGCCGATTGGGCCTGGGCCAGGTAAGGAAAAGGGACGCAAACCGCTGCGATTGCCCGGCTGAGACCACCCGCCGCCGCCGCAACCTTGTCGAGAAGGGCCTTATTTTCCGGAAGACTGCCGTGCATCTTCCAGTTGCCCACCGCCAGCCGCTGCCGCATGCGCTATCCCACCGAAAAAACTGGTGAATTTTACCCGTCAGGGCAAGGGGGGGTCAATGTTGGCCTCGTTTCCGGCCGGAAACGAGGGAATGCCGTCAATGCCTCAAGTCGTCTACGGCTGTCGAGGAGATTCGGTCAGCCGAACCTTCCCGTAATGTATTGGCTCGCACGCAACCTGAAGGTTTGTGTCCGCCGCTACAGCACGATCGGTTCGCCTTAGCCGAACCTTCCCGTGATGTAGTGGCTCCGGCCGTGCCTACGGCACTTAACTTGGCCTTCGACCAAGTTAGCCTTCACCCTTACAGTACTGATCGCTTCGTTAGCCGAAGCGACCAGTAATGTAATCTTCGGTGGCCTTGTTCTTGGGCTTGATGAAAATGGTGTCGGTGGCGTCGAATTCGATCATTTCGCCGAGATACATGTAGGCGGTGAAATCCGACACGCGGGCGGCCTGCTGCATGTTATGGGTCACGATCAGGATCGTGACCTTGTGCTTCAAGTCGGCGATGAGTTCCTCGATGCTGGCGGTGGCGATCGGGTCCAGGGCGGAAGTCGGCTCGTCGAACAGCAGGATTTCGGGCTCGGTCGCCAGGGCGCGCGCAATGCACATGCGCTGCTGCTGGCCGCCGGACAGGTTGAACGCCAGCTCGTGGAGCCGGTCCTTGACCTCGTCCCACAACGCGGCGCCGCGCAACGCCTGCTCGACCTTTTCGTCGAGCGTGGCTACGCCGCGCACGCCGCGCACGCGCAAGCCGTAAGCCACGTTCTCGTAGATCGACTTCGGAAACGGATTCGGCTTCTGAAACACCATGCTTATGCGCATGCGCACTTCGATCGGATCGACGTGCGGATTCAGCAGATTGGTATTGTCCGGATGCAGGCGGATCTCGCCTTCGTAGCGATTGCCCGGGTAGAGATCGTGCATGCGGTTGAAGCAGCGCAGGTACGTCGACTTGCCGCAACCCGATGGCCCGATTAGCGCGGTGACCTTCTTGTCGTAGATCGGCATGTTGATGCCTTTCAACGCATGGAAGGCGCCGTAGTAGAAATTCAATCCGCGCGATTCCGCCTTGAGCACGAGATTGGCCTGCGCGGGCGTGCCGTCAATGATCTTGGACATTCTGGATTCTCACCACTTGATGTTTTTTCTGAGCCGGTAGCGGATGTAGATCGCCAGTGCATTCATCGACAGCGTCATCACCACCAGCACCAGGCCCGCCGCCGCGGCGTTCTGGTGGAAGGCGGCTTCCGGTCGCGACGTCCAGTTGAACATCTGGATCGGCATGACCGTGAATGGCGCGAACAGCCAGTCGAACGCCCCGGCGGGCGGATCGCCGGTGAAAGGCGCCGGCGGAAGAAACGCAATGAAGGTCAGTGCGCCGATGGTGATGATCGGCGCGGTCTCGCCGATTGCGCGCGCCAGCCCGATGATCACGCCGGTGAGGATGCCGGGAATGGAGTACGGAAGAATATGGTCCGCGGTGGTCTGCCATTTGGTGGCGCCGAGCGCATAGGCGCCCTCGCGGATCACGCCCGGAATCGAGCGGATCGCCTCGCGGGTGGCGACGATCACCACCGGCAGAATCAGCAGCGCCAAGGTCAGTCCGGCGGACAAAATGCTCTGGCCGAAACCGAACTTGTAAACGAACAGGCCCAACGCCAGCAAGCCGTAAATGATCGAAGGCACGCCCGCCAGATTGGTGACGTTGATCTCGATGATGTCCGTCATCCAGTTCTTCGGTGCGTATTCTTCGAGGTAAACCGCGCCTGCTACCCCCACAGGTATGGCGGTAACGGCGGTTACAAGCATCACCAGCGTGCTGCCGACCCAGGCCGACAGGATGCCCGCGTTCTCCGCGCGCCGGGAGGGAAAATTGACGAAGAAATCCCAGGACAATCGGTGCGCGCCGTCCATCACCATGCCGGCGAACAGCGCAACGAAGGTCAGCACGCCCACCATCAAGGCAAACACACCGATAGTCGCGAATATCAGGTCCCAGCGCTTAAGGTTGATGATGAGCGCCCGGATTTCCGCTACGGTCATATCGGCCATGTCAGTACACCTGCCGGTAGCGGCGCTTCATGAAATGGCCGACGACGTTGAAGAACAGCGTCAACAACATCAGGGTCAAGCCTGCCGCGAATATGGTTTGATAGCCGATGCTGCCGTGGGGCAGATCGCCCAGCGCGACCTGCACGATGTAAGCCGTGATGGTTGCCGCCGGTTCCGCGGGGTTCCAGGTCAGGTTGGGCTGCATGCCCGCTGCCACCGCCACGATCATGGTTTCTCCGACTGCGCGCGAGATGCCGAGGATGTAAGCCGCGGCAATGCCGGAGAAAGCCGCCGGCGTAACGACGCGAACCGCCGTCTGGAAGCGCGTCGCGCCCATTGCGTAGGAACCCTCGCGCATCGCCATCGGCACCGAACGCATCGCGTCTTCGGAAACAGAACTGATATAGGGAATGATCATGATGCCCATGACCAGTCCCGCGGACAGCAGGTTGAAGCCGGGCAGCCCGGGAAAGAAGAATTGCAGCGCCGGCGTTACGTAGAGCAGCGCGAAATAGCCGTAAACGATAGTCGGCACGCCGCCCAGCAACTCGAGAAACGGCTTGGCGATTTCGCGCACCGCAAAGGGCGCGAACTCCGACAGGTAAATGGCGATGATGGTGCCTAGCGGGATGGCCACGGCCAGCGCCACCAGCGAGCTCATCAGCGTGCCCGACAGCAGCACCATGATGCCGTAGTGGGCATCGTCGAATAGCGGCGTCCATTGCCTGTCGGTCAGGAAATCGAGCAGCGAGACATGCTGGAAGAACTGGTAGGACTCGGTCACCAGGATAAGCACGATGCCGACGGTGACCACCACCGAGAGGGATGCGCAGAGAAAGAGCAGGCCCTCTATCAACCGTTCGCGGACATGCCGGGTCCTCTTCTTCGCGAGCCGCGCGCTGACTGTGTGGTCCGCCAAGGGATTCAGTGTTCGGGTATGTGCGACGGAGCTCATCGGTTCGGAGCCGAGGAAAATATATTACAGATTTCTGGCAATACCCGCTGCCTGGGCAAAAAACAGGAGGGGCACCGCCCCTCCTGTCTTGATTTGGTCGATCCCCGCTTTACATCTTGGCTTCAAGCTGCATCAGTTGTTCGATAGTGAGGCCGATCTTGTTCTCCCCTCCGAACTTGGTGCCGAGCACCTTCTTGTCCGTGCTCTCCATGTTGTGCGTGTAGGCCTTGGCTGGCAACGGCACATACTTTACTTCACGCACCAGCTTGTCGGCGTTTTTCATGTAGAACTCGACGAATTCCTTTACTTCGGGCCGGTCGAGCGACTTGGCATTGACGTAAATGAAGATCGGACGGGCCAGCGGCTGATAGGAGCCATCGACCACGGACTCGAATGAAGGCAATACCGCTTTGCCGCCTTCTTTTGCGATAATTCCGACCGCCTGGAGTTTGTCCTTGTTTTCCAGGTAATAGGCAAATCCGAAGAAACCCAGGGCGTTGACATCCCTGGATACGCCTTGCACCAGAACGTTATCGTCTTCGGATGCGGTGAAATCGCCCCGGCTGGATTTCGCCTTGCCGTTGACCGCCTCGGTGAAGTAGTCGAAGGTGCCGGAGTCCGCTCCTGCACCAAACAGCTTGAGTGGCGCATCCGGGAACTTGGCATTGACCTGTTTCCAGTTGGTGATCTTCCCCTGAGCGGCCGGCTCCCACATCTTTTTGAGATCGGCAACCGTCAGCGTCTGCGCCCATTTGTTGTCATGATGGATCACCACGGTCAATGCATCGTAAGCAACCGGAAGCTCGATGTATTGCACGCCGGCCGCCTTGCAGTCATCCATTTCCTTTTTCAGGATCGGACGGGACGCATCGGAAACATCGGTCTCGCCGCGGCAGAATTTCTTGAAGCCGCCGCCGGTGCCGGAGATGCCCACGGTAACCTTGACTTTGCCTTTGGTGGACTTCTGGAAATCCTCCGCCATGGCTTCGGTAATCGGAAATACCGTGCTGGAACCGTCGATTTTTACCAACTGCGCATGCGCCACCGGGGCGGCGATGCACAGGGTGCCCGCGAATGCAGCCGTCAAGGCTGCAAATGCGATGCGGGGAAGTTTGAACATGGGGTCGATCTCCTTCGGTGGGGGTTTGAATCTCAACGCCGTGATTTTATGGACACAATGTGACAGTTTGATTGCATCTCCCCCGCAGGGTCGCCTGCGGAATTTCAGACGCGCGTTCGCTGGCGAATGGTTTGTGCCAGCGACTCCGCCAATTCGGAAATGAAACCGTGGCCTTCCCCCTCCACCATGACCCGGATGACCGGCTCGGTGCCGGACGCGCGCAGCAGAACCCGCCCTTTGTCCCCGAGCCGGACGCGGGTTGCCTCGAGCGCGGCACCCACCTTGTCGTCGGTTGCGAAGTCGAAGCCTTTCCGGGTTTTCACGTTGACCAGCACCTGCGGGTAGAGCTGCACGCCGTTGCACAACTCGTCCAGGCCCCGGCCTTCGGCCTTCAACGCGTGCAGCACCTGCAATGCGGACACGATGCCATCGCCGGTGGTGTGCTTGTCGAGGCAGATGATGTGGCCCGAATTCTCGCCGCCGAGCTGCCAGCCTTTCTCGACCAGCTTTTCCAGAACGTAACGGTCGCCGACGGCCGCGCGCGCGAATGGAATTCCGAGAAGGCCAAGCGCCTGTTCCATGCCCAGATTGGTCATCAGCGTACCGACCACCCCGCCCTTCGAGCGCTTGTGCTTCTTGCGGAACTGCGCAATGACGAACAGCAACTGGTCTCCGTCATAAAGCTTGCCGTCCTGGTCGGCCATCATCAACCGGTCGCCATCGCCGTCGAAGGCTACGCCCAGGTGGGCACGTTGCGCTTTCACCGCCCTCGCCAGCGCCTGGGGATGCGTGGCGCCGCAATCGCGATTGATGTTGATCCCGTCAGGCTGTGCGCCGACGGAATAAACCTCGGCACCCAATTCGTGAAACACGTGCGGTGCGATGTGATAGGTGGCGCCGTGCGCGCAATCCACCACCAGCTTGAGTCCGCGCAGGTCGAGATTGTTGGGAAAAGTGCTCTTGCAGAATTCGATGTAACGCCCGGCGGCATCGTTCAGGCGACGCGCCTTGCCCAGTTGCGCCGAGGGCATGACTTCGAGCGGCTGGTCGAGCCGCGTTTCGATGGCATGTTCGACGGCGTCCGGCAGCTTGTTGCCATCCGCGGAGAAAAATTTGATGCCATTGTCTTCGAACGGATTGTGGGAAGCGGAAATCACGATGCCGGCCTGCAGGCGCAGGGCACGCGTAAGGTAGGCGACCGCGGGTGTGGGCATCGGCCCCGCAAGATAGGTGTCCACGCCCGCGGCGGACAGGCCCGCCTGCAGCGCAGATTCCAGCATGTAACCGGAGATGCGCGTGTCCTTGCCGATCAGCACCGCGGCATGGTCGCCGGGCGGCAGGTCCTGCCCGGCGGCGAGGACCTTGCCGGCGGCGTAACCAAGGCGCATCACGAAGTCGGGCGTGATCGGCGATTCGCCGACCCGCCCGCGCACGCCGTCCGTACCGAAATATTTTCTGATTTTTCTCATGGAAATGAAAATGTAGCGTCGTCTATCGCGCGCAATACCAGCAGGCAATCGCGGGTTGCGGCCACATCGTGCACGCGAACGATCGAAGCCCCGCGTTGCGCCGCCAGCAATGCGCCGGCCGCGCTTGCGTACACACGTTCCGCAGCTTCGCGTCCGACGATTTTACCGAATAGTCCCTTGCGCGACAGGCCTGCGAGCAATGGATATCCGGCTTCGCGCAGCCGCGGCAGCGCGCGAATCAGTTCGAGGTTGTGTTGCGGCGTCTTGCCGAAGCCGAAGCCCGGATCCAGCACGATGCGATCGTGCCCGATGCCGGCAGCGAGCGCAGCGATGGCGCGCTCAGTCAGAAATGTTTCCACCTCGCCGACCACGTCGCGGTAATGCGGGGCCTGTTGCATGGTGCGCGGCTCGCCCTGCATATGCATCAGGCACACCGCCGCATTCGAACCCGCGACGGCATCGAGCGCACCGTCCGAGCGCAACGCAAAGATGTCGTTGATCATTGCCGCACCGGCGGCAAGCGCACGGCGCATCACTTCCGGCTTGCAGGTATCCACCGACACCGGCACCGGCAACTCGACGAGTTTTTCCAGCACGGGCAGCACCCGCCGCAGTTCCTCATCGACAGTGACAGGCCCCGCACCGGGGCGTGACGATTCGCCGCCGATGTCGAGAATGTCTGCGCCTTCGTCGAGCAACTGCCTGGCGTGGTCGAGGGCGCGTCCGGGATCGAGATACTTGCCGCCGTCGGAAAACGAATCCGGGGTGATGTTGACGATGCCCATGATGAGCGGGCGCTCGCGCGACAGCGAAAAACCGCCGAGCTTAAGAATGGCGTGAGGGGAAAGGGGTGAGGGGTGAGGGAAAGCCATCACATTGCCGCTGGCCATAGGCGAGGGTTGTCGATGCACGAACGTGAATTCACGAAATGAAAAGGGTGAGGAAATGACTCCTCACCCCTTCCTCCTCACCCCTTACGGGGTGTCTACGCTTCCCGGGCCGGGGTAACCGTCACCGGTGCCGTCGCACTGCCTTGCGACGGTGGCGGTGTCTGCGTGTTTGCCGGCGGCTTGGGCGGACGCGGCGGGCGGCCTTCCATGATGTCACCGACCTGGTCGGCGTCGATGGTTTCCCATTCCATCAGCGCCTTGGCCATGGCTTCGACCTTGCCGCTGTTGTCTTCGATGAGCTTGCGCGCAAGCGTGTACTGCTCGTCGATGATGCGCCGGATCTCCGCGTCGACCTGCTGCATGGTCGCCTCGGAAACGTTCTTGTGCGTGGTGATCGAACGGCCGAGGAAGACTTCGCCTTCGTTCTCGCCGTACACCATCGGGCCGAGATGGTCGCTCATGCCCCATTGCGTCACCATGCGCCGCGCCATTTCAGTGGCCCGCTCGAAGTCGTTGGACGCCCCGGTGGTCATCTGCTTCATGAATATTTCTTCGGCGATGCGTCCGCCGAACAGCACGGAGATGTTCTGCAGGATCTGCTCGCGGTCCATGCTGTAGCGGTCTTCCTGCGGCAACTGCATGGTCACGCCCAGAGCGCGCCCGCGCGGAATGATGGTGACCTTGTGCACCGGATCGGTCCGCGGCAACAGCCTTGCGACGACCGCATGGCCGGATTCGTGGTATGCGGTATTGCGCCGCTCGTGCTCCGGCATCACCATGGACTTGCGTTCCGCGCCCATCATGATCTTGTCCTTGGCGCGCTCGAAATCGTCCATGTCCACCAGGCGCTTGTTGCCGCGCGCGGCGAACAACGCCGCCTCGTTTACGAGGTTGGCCAGATCGGCGCCGGAAAACCCGGGTGTGCCGCGCGCGAGGATGTCCGGACGCACGTCGGGGGCAACCGGAACCTTGCGCATGTGCACCATGAGGATCTGCTCGCGGCCGCGGATGTCGGGCAGCGGAACCACGACCTGACGGTCGAATCGGCCCGGACGCAGCAGCGCGGGATCGAGCACGTCGGGACGGTTGGTCGCGGCGATCACGATCACGCCCACGCCGGTTTCGAATCCGTCCATTTCCACCAGCAGCTGGTTCAGCGTCTGCTCGCGTTCGTCATTGCCACCGCCCAGGCCGGCGCCACGCTGGCGGCCGACCGCGTCGATTTCATCGATGAACACGATGCAAGGCGCGTGTTTCTTGGCCTGCTCGAACATGTCGCGCACGCGGGCCGCGCCCACACCGACGAACATTTCGACGAAATCGGAGCCGGAGATCGAGAAGAACGGCACCTTGGCTTCACCGGCGATCGCGCGCGCCAGCAGCGTTTTACCGGTGCCGGGAGAACCGACCATCAGCACGCCGCGGGGAATGCGCCCGCCGAGTTTCTGGAACTTGCTGGGATCGCGCAGGAAGTCGACCAGTTCGGAAACTTCCTCCTTGGCCTCCTCGCAGCCGGCGACGTCCGCAAACGTGACCGGATTGGTGGACTCGTCGAGCATGCGCGCGCGGCTCTTGCCGAACGAGAACGCACCGCCGCGACCGCCGCCTTGCATCTGGCGCATGAAGAATATCCACACGCCGATCAGCAACAGCATCGGGAACCAGGATACGAAGATGTTCATCAGCAGCGACGGCTCTTCCTCGGGCTTGGCCTCGATGATGACGCCGGCCTTCAACAGGTCGGACACCAGCCACGGATCCGACGGGGAATAGGTGGTGAACTTGGCGCCGTTGCTCTTCACGCCCTTCAGCACGCGGCCTTCGATCGTCACCTTGGCCACGTTGCCCTGCTTCACCTCTTCGATGAACTGCGAATACTCCACCGAGGTGTTCTGCTGCTGGCGCGCACTGAATTGATTGAAGACCGTCATCAGCACCAACGCGATGACCAGCCAGATCGCTACGTTCTTGATGAGATTATTCAAGGTTTCTCCTTGCCACGACGGCTCGCGAGCCGCCAATCATTGAGGCCATTCTAAACCGATTCCGGTAGTTACGCGGGGTTACGCCCCGCGCAGGCAGTTCAGCCCTGTGGCCGTTTGCCGCGAGCCAGCAGATAAAACTCGCTGGAACGGTCGCGCGATGCCTTCGGTTTGCGTACCGCGACCGAAGCGAAGGTGCCGGAAAGCTCTTTGCGGAATTCGTCCAGCCCCGCGCCCTGGAAAACTTTGACTAGCAGGTCGCCGCCCGGTTTCAGCCGGTCGCGGGCAAATTCGTGTGCCAGTTCGGCCAGATGGATCGAACGGGCCGAGTCGACCAGCCCTACCCCGCTGATATTGGGCGCCATGTCGGAAACCACAAGATCTATGGAACGATTGCCCGATTGCTCCTCGAGGAGCTTCAGTGTGGCCTGTTCCGAGAAATCGCCGCGAATCACCACTACACCGCGCAGGGGTTCCATTTCGAGCAGATCCAGGGCAATGACCTGTCCCTTCACGCCCACAATCGGTGCCAATATCTGCGACCAGCCGCCGGGCGCCGCGCCAAGGTCGACCACGGTCATGCCCGGGCGTACCAGCTTGTCCTTTTCGAGGATTTCCAGCAGCTTGTAGGCGGAGCGCGAACGATAACCGTCCTGCTTTGCGCGGCGCACGTAGACGTCCGTCACATGTTCGTGCATCCATGCCTTGCTGGTTCTGGTTCGCGCCATTGGCCTAAAATGCCTGTTTGAAGGAGATCTTAAGTGCCGCTGCAACTCTCGCCCGCCGAACGCCGGGCTCTCAAAGCCCGGGCTCATGCCCTTGAACCCACTGTACTCGTCGGCAGCGCCGGCCTCACGCCGGCAGTGGCCGCTGAAATCGACCGCAATCTGACTGCCCACGAACTCATCAAGGTTCGCGTCATGGGCGATGACCGTGACGCGCGCGAGGACATTCTGAAACGAATTTGCGACGATCTGGGGGCGGCCCCGGTCCAGCATATCGGCAAGATCCTGGTCGTTTACCGGTCCAAGCCCGAGGCACCGCCCAAGCGCAAGCCGAAAGCGAAGCGAAAACCGCCGCGCGTGCTCAAACGCAGCTTCCAGAACCGCGCTTGACGACTCAGCGTCCGCGCCCGTGCTGCAGCACGACCACCAGCCCGAACACGCATTCGATCAGATAGAGCACGCTCGACACGCCGTGCCAGGCCGCGAAGCGGTCGCGGAAAATGCTCTGCATCACTTCCGACGGCAACGCCTGCTCGCGCAAGCTCGCCATGATCGGCTGCACGCCGAACTGACCCGCCGCAGCCAACGCCATCATCAGCAGCACCGACCAGAACAGCAACTGGCCGAATGCCTGGCCGCCGAAGCGCGCCAGCCTGAACAGCAGCAAATAGGCGCCGCAGCCCAGCCCGATGTAGGCGATCGCAGTGAAAAACAGCCCGGCCAGCATGCCGGCCTGGGAACGATCGCCCAGCGAGTGAAACAGCAAGGGGGCCACGATCAGACCGATGGCCCAAAGCCCGCCTACCCACAGGGTAATGGCGATCGACTGCAATGCGTCGACGATGAATCGCATGAGGCTAGGGGCTAGGGGCTAGGGGCTAGGGGCTAGGGATTTAGGAATGTTCATGTCTGGCTTAGTTCAGGCAACGGGTACTTAAAGAATCTTTTTAAGTCCCCTAGCCCCTCGTCCCTCGTCCCTAGCCCCTAGCCCCTAGAGATACTTCACATCCAGTATTTCGTACTCCTTGATGCCGCCCGGCGCCTTGACCTCGGCGACATCGCCGGAATACTTGCCGATCAGCGCGCGAGCGATCGGCGAACTGATGGAAATCTTGTTGTTCTTGATGTTCGCCTCGTCGTCGCCGACGATCTGGTAGGTCACGGTCTCGTGGCTGTCGACTTCCTCGAGTTCCACCGTCGCCCCGAATACGCAGCGCCCGTCGGCATCCAGATGGGCCGGATCGATGATCTGCGCGTTGGCGAGCTTGCTTTCCACTTCGACTATGCGCCCTTCGATGAAGCTCTGCCTTTCCTTGGCGGCATCGTATTCGGCGTTCTCGGACAAGTCGCCATGCGAACGCGCTTCCTGGATCGCCGCAATCACCGACGGCCGCTCAACCGTCTTGAGCTGATGCAATTCGCTGCGCAGCAATTCGGCGCCCTTCACGGTCAACGGAACCTTGTTCATCATTCGAGCCCTTAAGAGGATTGGTGGATTGCCGGCTCCAAACGCAGCCTGGCGTGCAACTCCTGGAGGGAGTAAGCCTTCAACTCCTGCATGTGCTGCATGCCGGTGCAGGCCGCCCGCGCGCCGGCGATGGTCGTGAAATAAGTCACGCGCGCCTGCAGCGCGGAGCGCCGGATCGAGTAGGAGTCCTGGATGGCGCTGCGGCGGTCTTCGACCGTATTGACGATCAGCGCGATCTCTCCATTCTTGATCATATCGACGACATGCGGCCGGCCTTCGGCGACTTTGTTGACCGGCGCAACCTGCAGTCCCGCTTCGGTAAGCGCGGTTGCAGTGCCGCGCGTCGCCAGCAGGCTGAAGCCGAGTTTCGCCAGTGTGCGCGCGATTTCGACCACTTTGGGTTTGTCGGAATTGCGCACGCTGATGAAGGCCTTGCCACCCGACGGCAGTCTTACACCGGCGGCGAGTTGCGATTTCACGAACGCCTCGGCAAAGGTGTCGCCCACGCCCATGACTTCGCCGGTGGACTTCATTTCCGGACCGAGGATGGTATCCACGCCCGGAAACTTGATGAACGGAAACACCGCTTCCTTGACGCAGTAAAAAGGCGGGATCACTTCGCCCTTGATCCCCTGGCTCTTCAGGGTCTGGCCGACCATGCAACGCGCGGCAATCTTGGCCAGCTGCAACCCGGTCGCCTTGGACACGTAAGGCACGGTGCGCGACGCGCGCGGGTTGACTTCGAGCACGAACACGACGTCGTTCTGGATCGCGAACTGGATGTTCATCAGGCCGACTACTTGCAATGCATTGGCCATGGACACTGTCTGCCGTCGCAATTCGTCCTGCAGGTCTTTCGACAGGCTGAACGGAGGCAGCGAGCAGGCGGAGTCGCCTGAATGCACGCCGGCCTGTTCGATATGCTCCATGATGCCGCCGATCAGCACGTCGTCGCCGTCGCAGATCGCGTCGACATCGACCTCGATCGCATCATTGAGGAAACGGTCGAGCAGTACCGGGGAATCGTTCGAAACCTTCACCGCCTCGCGCATGTAACGTTCCAGGTCGCGCTGTTCGTGCACGATCTCCATCGCACGGCCGCCGAGCACGTAGGAAGGCCGCACCACCAGCGGGTAGCCGATTTCCTGGGCCAGCGCCAGCGCCGCCTCGGGATTGCGCGCCGTGCGGTTGGGCGGCTGCTTGAGCTTCAGTTCCACCAGCATTTTCTGGAAGCGCTCGCGGTCTTCCGCGCAATCGATCATGTCGGGGTTGGTGCCGATGATCGGCACGCCGTTGGCGTCGAGGTCTTGCGCGAGCTTCAGCGGCGTCTGCCCGCCGTATTGCACGATCACGCCGATGGGCTTCTCCACCGCGACGATCTCGAGCACGTCCTCCAGCGTGAGCGGCTCGAAGTACAGGCGGTCCGACGTATCGTAATCGGTGGACACCGTTTCCGGGTTGCAGTTGACCATGATGGTCTCGTAACCGTCTTCGCGCAGCGCCAGTGCCGCATGCACGCAGCAGTAGTCGAACTCGATGCCCTGGCCGATCCGGTTCGGTCCGCCGCCCAGCACCATGACTTTCTTGCGGTCGGTCGGCCGCGATTCGCACTCTTCCTCGTAGGTCGAATACATGTACGCGGTGCGGGTATCGAATTCGGCGGCGCAGGAATCCACGCGCTTGTAGACCGGACGCACATTCAACTCCCAGCGTTTGGCGCGTACGGCATCCTGCGTGGCGTTCAGCAATTTCGCCAGCCTGCGGTCGGAGAATCCGGCGCGCTTCAGGTTCAGCAACGCATTGCGGTCCAGGTCGCCCACGCGTTTGCCGGCCAACGCCTTTTCCTGGCGCACGAGGTCTTCGATCTGTGCCAGGAACCACGGGTCGATGTGGGTCAACTGCCGGACTTCCTCGAGGGTCATGCCGATGCGCAAGGCGTCGGCGAGGAACAGGATGCGATCCGGCCCGGCATCGGCGAGTTCGGTCTCGATGAGTTCCCGGTCGACGGTCTTCTCGTCGAAACCGTCGATGCCCGTTTCCAGTCCGCGCAGCGCCTTCTGCATCGACTCCTGGAAGGTGCGGCCCATGGCCATGACTTCGCCCACGGACTTCATCTGCGTCGTCAGGCGCGAATCGGCCTGCGGAAATTTCTCGAATGCGAAGCGCGGAATCTTGGTGACGACATAGTCGATGGTCGGCTCGAAGGAGGCGGGTGTGACGCCGCCGGTAATGTCGTTCCTGAGTTCGTCCAGCGTATAGCCGACCGCGAGCTTGGCCGCCACCTTGGCGATCGGAAAGCCGGTTGCCTTCGAGGCCAGGGCTGACGAGCGCGACACGCGCGGATTCATCTCGATGATGACCATGCGCCCGTCGTCCGGATTGATGCCGAACTGCACGTTGGAGCCGCCGGTGTCGACGCCGATCTCGCGCAGGCACGCGATCGACGCGTCGCGCATGATCTGGAATTCCTTGTCGGTCAGCGTCTGCGCCGGGGCCACCGTGATCGAATCTCCGGTATGGATGCCCATCGGATCGAGGTTTTCGATCGAGCAGACGATGATGCAGTTGTCCTTGTGGTCGCGCACCACCTCCATCTCGAACTCTTTCCAGCCGATCACCGATTCTTCGATCAGCAGTTCGTGGGTGGGCGAAGCATCTAGCCCGCGCTCGCAGATCGCGACGAACTCTTCCTTGTTGTAGGCAATGCCCCCGCCGGTGCCGCCCAACGTGAACGAGGGCCGGATGATGGTCGGGAAGCCGACCATGGCCTGCACCTGCAACGCCTCCTCCAGGCTGTGCGCGATGGAGGAACGCGGGCTCGCCAGCCCGATTTTGGTCATCGCCTTCTTGAACTTCTCGCGATCCTCGGCCTTGTCGATGGCCTCGCGGGATGCGCCGATCAGTTCCACGTTGTATTTTTCCAGTACGCCGTGCCTGGCCAGGTCGAGCGCGCAATTGAGCGCGGTCTGGCCGCCCATCGTCGGCAACAACGCGTCCGGCCGTTCGACGGCAATGATCTTCTCCACCATCTGCCAGTTGATCGGCTCGATGTAGGTGACGTCCGCCATTTCCGGATCGGTCATGATCGTGGCCGGATTGGAATTCACCAGGACGACGCGATAGCCCTCTTCGCGCAGCGCCTTGCAGGCCTGCGCGCCGGAATAGTCGAACTCACAGGCCTGGCCGATGACGATCGGGCCGGCGCCGATGATGAGGATGCTGTTGAGGTCGGTGCGCTTCGGCATGATTTGATCGATGCGGCTCTAGCGATGCGCCTTGTGCCGTTCCATCAACTTGATGAATCGGTCGAACAGGTAGTCGACGTCGTGCGGGCCGGGGCTGGCTTCGGGATGCCCCTGGAAACAGAATGCGGGCTTGTCGGTGCGGGTGAAGCCCTGCAGGCTGCCATCGAACAACGACACGTGCGTGACCTTCACGTTCGCAGGCAGCGTTTTGGCATCGACGGCGAAACCGTGGTTCTGGCTGGTGATCATGACCCGGCCGGTCTCGAGATCCTGCACCGGATGGTTGGCTCCGTGATGGCCGAACTTCATCTTGACGGTCTTGCCGCCGCTGGCGAGTCCGAGCAACTGATGTCCCAGGCAGATGCCGAACGTCGGCACGCCGGCATCCAGCAACTTGCCGATCGCCCTGACCGCGTAATCGCAGGGTTCGGGATCGCCCGGCCCGTTGGACAGGAATACACCGTCGGGTTTCAGCGCCAGTACTTCTTCGGCCGTCGCCTGCGCCGGCAGCACAGTGAGTTTGCAGCCCCGGCTTGCGAGCATGCGCAGGATGTTGTGCTTCACCCCGTAGTCGTAAGCCACAACGTGATACTTCGGCGTTGCCTGCGCCCGGTAGCCTTCGCCCAGCGCCCACTCCGATTGATTCCATTGGTACGGCTTGCCGCAGCTGACGACTTTCGCGAGATCCATGCCGGCCAGCCCGGGGAAGGCGCGTGCCTGCGCCAACGCAAAAGTCTCGTCGACCTTGCCGCCCATCAGGCAGCCGCTTTGTGCGCCTTTGTCGCGCAGGATGCGAGTGAGTTTGCGGGTGTCGATGCCGGCGATCGCCGGGATGTTCTGGTCCCGCAAATAGCCGGGCAGGTCCTGGCTCATGCGGAAATTGCTCGCACGGACGGCCAAGTCGCGGATGACTAGGCCGGCGGCGAAGACCTTGCCTGACTCGGTGTCTTCCGGATTGACGCCGACATTGCCGATATGCGGATAAGTCAGCGTGACGATCTGCCGGCAATACGACGGATCGGTCAGGATTTCCTGATAACCCGTCATCGCGGTGTTGAACACCACTTCACCCGAGGTATGGGCCAGCGCGCCGATCGAAAACCCGCGAAATACCGTGCCATCGGCGAGCACGAGTATGGCGGGCTGACGGTCGAGGGCAGGCAAGAGAGGCTCCCGGGAGTGCGGTTTCAAAGGTACACATGGAAAGCGGGAGAGGCACGCGCCTCTCCCGCTTTCATTGGTCTGCGATTATAGACGAACGACGGCGGTCGTTCAATGTGCGGCGGCTTATTTCAGCCCGAGTACGTCCTGCATGTCGTAAAGGCCCGATTTCTTGCCGGCCAGGTAGCGCGCCGCGCGCAGTGCGCCCAGCGCAAAGGTCGCGCGGCTGGCGGCTTTGTGCGTGATTTCCACCCGCTCGCCGATCCCGGCGAACAGCGCCGTGTGATCGCCGACGATGTCGCCGCCGCGCACGGTGGCGAAACCGATGGTCGACGGCTTGCGCTCGCCGGTCACGCCTTCGCGGCCGTAAACAGCTTCCGTGGCAAGGTCGCGGCCGAGGGCGGAAGCGATCACTTCGCCCAGGCGCAGCGCAGTGCCCGAAGGCGCATCCACCTTGTGGCGGTGATGCGCTTCGATGATTTCGACGTCGTAACCCTCGTTCAGAACTTTTGCCGCCAGCTCGGCGAGCTTGAACGTGAGGTTCACGCCCACACTCATGTTCGGCGCCATCACGATCGAAATCTTTTTCGCTGCTTCGGCGACCAGCGCTTTCTGCTCCGGCTGAAAGCCCGTCGTGCCGATGACCATGCGGATGCCTTGCGTACTGCACAGCTTCAGGTGAGCCAGCGTCCCTTCGGGGCGGGTGAAATCCACCAGTACGTCGCAATCCGCCAGGGCGGTTTCCAGGTCCGCGGAAATGCGCACGCCGCACGGTGCGCCTACCAGTTCGCCGGCGTCCTTGCCCAAGTATGGATTGTCAGGCAATTCGAGCGCCGCTTTGAGGCGAAAATCCGCCGATTGTGCGATGGCTTCTATCAACGCCCGGCCCATGCGTCCGGAACTGCCGGCTACTGCAATCTGCTGAGTCGTCATCTTGCGTGTGCGAGTGAAATCCGGGAAAACCCCTCAGGGCTGGCGGGTTTCGGAAGGCACCTGAGTCAGCTTGTCCGCCGGCACGATGTCGCCCTCCACGTGCTTGAGCTTGTCGCCGTCGAAGACGATCGTGATCCTGTGCTGTGCGCGCACATTGTTCGCCTTGCCGGTCAGGTAAACATAATCCCACCGATTCGGATGGAAGGCGTCGGCGATCAGGGGCGTGCCGAGGATGAATCGCACCTGCGAACGCGTCATCTCCGGTTTGAGCTTCGCCACCATCGCCTGGTCGACGTAGTTGCCCTGCTGGATGTCGATCTTGTGCGGCGCCAGCATGCAGCCGGCGACCAGCATGGGTAACAGGAACAGGAGGCGCATTATTTTTCCCCGGCGCGAATCGGCATGGGGGCCGGGCGCGGTTTCCAAGCAGATTGAAAGCCGCTATCATAATTCACCCCATCCTCCCTGTCAGTCCCGCCATGAACACACCGCACAACCTGAAGAACATCGGACTGAAGGCGACCCTGCCGCGCCTGAAGATCCTCGACCTGTTCGAGAACAGCGACGTGCGGCACCTGACCGCCGAAGACGTGTACAAGGTCCTGCTCAACGAAGGCATGGAGATCGGGCTTGCCACGATTTACCGCGTGCTCACCCAGTTCGAGCAGGCGGGCATCCTGATCCGGCACCATTTCGAGTCCGGCAAGGCGGTGTTCGAGTTGAACCAGGGCGGCCACCACGACCATCTGGTGTGCCTTCAATGCGGCAAGGTGGAGGAATTCATGGACGCCGAGATCGAGCGGCGCCAGACGAAAATCGCCAAGGATCGCGGCTTCTCCATCCACGAGCATTCGCTGCAGCTCTACGCCGACTGCATCAAACCGAACTGCCCGAACAAGCCGAAGGCCTGAACAGCGGCTGCCGCCAGGCAGCGGCTGCAGCGCAGCTCCCGTTCACTGATCACCGTTTACCGTTCACCGGAGTCGCGTTCACCATCTCCAGCATTTCGGCAGCATGCTTGCGCGTGGTCTCGGTGATTTTCACGCCACCCAGCATGCGCGCAATCTCTTCCACCCTGGCAGCGCGGTCCAGCACGGCGACCGCGCTGGCCGCCTTGCCATTCGCCGCCGCCTTGCGCACCTGCCACTGGTGGTCGCCGGCCGCCGCGACTTGCGGCAGGTGGGTCACGCACATGACCTGATGCTCGCCGCCCAGGGCCTTGAGCATGAGCCCGACGATTTCGGCAACCCGCCCGCCGATGCCGGCATCCACCTCGTCGAAAATCAGGGTCGGCACGGCGGCGACCTGGCTGGTAACGGTCTGGATCGCAAGGCTGACCCGCGACAACTCGCCGCCTGACGCCACTTTCGCCAGTGGTCTGGGTGTGGCGCCGGCATGGCCGGACACGAGAAATTCGATCTGCTCCAGCCCGTGAGCACTCCCCTCGGGCAGTACGTTGAGCGAAATCTCGAATGCCCCGCCCGCCATCGCCAGGGCCTGCATCGATGCCGTGACTTTGGTCGCCAGATCGGCCGCGCCTTTCTTGCGCGTGGAGGATAGTTTGCGGGCAACGTCCTTGTAGGCTTTCTGCGTTTCCGACTCGCGCTGGCGCAGTGCATCGGCGTCGATACCCGCGGCGAGTTCGGCAAGTCGCGTCTTTATTTTCCGCAGCCGTTCGGGAATGTCAGGAATCTGCAGCTTGAACTTGCGCGCCGCGGTGTGCACCGCGTCGAGCCGCGCTTCGACTTCGCGCAGGCGCTGCGGATCGAGTTCAAGCCGCTGTTGATAATGGCGCAGGCCGTAAACGGTTTCCTGCAACTGGATCTGCGCCGGCTCCAGCAGATCGAGAATTTCCCTGAGCTTGGGGTCGTAGTCCACCATGCCCTGCAGGCGCGACAGCACAGAAGCCACCGCCGTCAGGCTCGATATTTCTCCTTCCGACAACACGTCGAGGCCGAATTGCACGGCTTCGATCAGGCTGGCCGCGTGTGCCAGCCGTTTGTGCTCCGCCTGCAATTCGTCCCACTCCTCGACCCGGAATGACAGCGCCTCGAGCTCCTTCGCCTGCCAGTCGAGTTGCTCGCGCTCCGCCACCAATGCCTGCGCGTTGGTCTCCAGCGCCACGAGCTGCCGGCGAATGTCCTGCCATGTGCGATGGGCCTCCGCGACTTGTCCGGCCAGCCCGGTCGCGCCGGCAAAGCCATCGACGAGTTCGCGCTGCGAGGCGGCGCGCAACAAGGACTGGTGGGCATGCTGGCCGTGGATGTCGATCAGGTGTTCGCCGATATCCTTCAGTTGTTGCACGGTCGCCGGACGGCCGTTGACGTATGCGCGCGAACGGCCCGACGTTTCGATGACTCTGCGCAAGAGACATTCGCCGTCGTCGCCGGCGAGGTCGTTTTCCCGGAGGTAAGCCGTCAGCGCGGGAATCCGCTCCGCTGAGAATTCGGCGCTCACTTCGGCTTTGTCCCTGCCTTCGCGCACCAGCCCGGACTCGGCCCGTTCGCCGAGTACCGTCGCCAGCGCGTCGATGAGGATCGACTTGCCGGCGCCGGTCTCGCCGGTCAGCACGGTGAACCCGGGCTGGAATTCCAGGTCGAGCCGGTCGACGATGACAAAATCGCGGATGCTTAAGGTACGCAACATGGTTGCTTCCGAATAGTGCGGCCGCGATCTAAAGCGTCTCGCTCCAGTGCAGTTTTTCCCGGAGCATGTGATAGTAATTGTGCTCGAGCGGATGCAGCAGCCGGATCGAATGCGGACAGCGCTGCACCAGGATCTTGTCGCGCTCCTTCAATTCATGATGCGAATGGCTGTCGAAGTGCGCACGCGCATCGGCGGCCTTCAGGATCATGATTTCGATTCTGGATTCGGCTCCGACGACGATCGGCCGGTTCGACAGCGTATGCGGACACACGGGCACCAGCCCGATGACACTCAGGCTGGGATGCAGGATCGGACCGCCCGACGACAGTGCGTAGGCCGTGGAGCCGGTCGGGGAAGTCACGATCAGGCCATCGGAGCGCAGGTTGTAGACGAACTTGCCGTCGATGCGCACTTCCAGTTCGATCAGGCTGCCTTCCGCACCCTTGTTCACCGAGATGTCGTTGAACGCCACCACGTCCAGCACCCTGTTCTCCGCGCTCCAGACTTCAGCCTGCAACAGCAGGCGGGATTCCTCGACGAACTGGCCATCAAGGATGGCGGCCATCGCATCAAACATGCCGCCCATCGACAGATCGGTCAAAAACCCCAGCCGGCCTTGGTTGATGCCGACCAGGGCGACATCGAAAGGCGCGAAGGTGCGGGCGATGTTGAGCATGGTGCCGTCGCCGCCGATGACGATGGCCAGCTGGGCGGCGCGCCCGACCTCGTCGAGCGGCAACACGGCATAGTTGTTCTTGCCGACATGGGTCGCCGTCAGCGGATCGAGCAGCACCTTCACGCCGCGCTCGCTCAGGAACTGTGCAAGGCGCATGACCGGTTCGGCGATCTCCGGACTTTTGTATTTGCCGATCAGCGCGATGGTCTTGAATGTCTTCGACATGGCGCGAATTAGAGCACATTTGCCGATCCGGCTCTCACAGGAGGCGACAGGTTGGGACTGCGGCACGGTAGAATGGCTGCATGACATCGAGCGACAGTTTTCCCAGCGAACGGGCGCAGCGGCTGCTGAAGATGCTGGTCGAACGCTATATTTCCGACGGCCAGCCGGTCGGTTCGCGCGCGCTCGCCCGGTTTTCCGGCCTGGAACTGAGCCCGGCGAGCATCCGCAACGTCATGGCGGACCTGGAAGAGCTCGGCTTCATCTCCAGCCCGCATACTTCGGCGGGCAGGATACCGACGCCGCGCGGCTACCGGTTTTTCGTCGATACGCTGCTCAAGGTACGGCCGCTCGACCAGGTCGAGATCAACCAGCTGGAAGGACAATTGCAGCCGGACAACACGCAAAAGCTGGTTGCCCAGGCCTCGCACCTGCTGTCCGACCTGACGCGTTTCGCGGGTGTGGTGATGACGCCCAAGCGCAGGACCGCCGCTTTCCGCCACATCGAATTCCTGGGCCTGTCCGAGAAACGCATCCTGCTGATCATCGTCGCGCCGGACGGGGATGTGCAGAACCGCATCATCCTCGCCGACCGGGCTTACAAAGCTTCGGAACTGGTCGAAGCGGGAAACTTCCTGAACCAGAACTTCGCGGGCCTGACGTTCGACGAGATCAAGGGACGCATTCACGAAGAACTGCGCCAGTTGCGCGAAGACATGACACGGCTGATGACCATGGCGCTGGAAGCCGGCAACGAAGCGATGGGCCAGCATTCCGAGGACTACGTGCTCTCGGGCGGACACAACCTGCTGCATGTCCAGGAACTGTCATCGAACATGGCAAACCTGCGCAAGCTCTTCGACATGTTCGAGCAGAAAACCAGCCTGCTGCAACTGCTCGATGTCAGCAGCCGCGCGCAAGGCGTGCAGATCTTCATCGGCGGCGAATCCGGCCTGGTCCCGCTGGACGAATGCAGCGTGGTGACCGCAGCTTACGAAGTCGACGGCCAGGTGGTGGGCACCGTCGGCGTGGTCGGCCCGACCCGCATGGCCTACGAGCGCGTAATCCCGATCGTAGACATCACCGCCAAGCTGCTGTCGAGCGCGCTGTCCCAGCACTGAAGGCGGTGAACGATGAACGATGAACGGTGAACAGTGAACAGGGAACGGCAAAAGCCTGCCGCGAAGCGGCCCTTGGTGGAGGATAGTGGACGTTACCGTTCACCGTTTACCGTTCACCGTTCACGGGCGTAGCCAATGCCTTTTCTGCCCGAACCCAAACACCAGCACGGCACCATTCCCAAGACCGGCATCCTGCTGATCAACCTCGGCACGCCGGCAGCGCCCACTGCGGACGCGGTACGGCCTTACCTGAGGGAATTCCTGTCCGATCCGCGCGTGGTCGAAATTTCCCGTCCGCTGTGGTGGCTGATCCTCAACGGCGTCCTACTGCGCACGCGCCCCGCACAATCGGCCGCAAAGTACGCGCTGATCTGGACCAAGGACGGCTCGCCCCTGGCAGTGCATACGGCGAAGCAGGCGACGTTGCTGAAAGGCTACCTTGGCGAACGGATCAAGACTCCGCATATGGTGGCATGGGCGATGCGCTACGGTCAGCCTTCGATCGAAAAGACGCTGCTCGGCCTGCGCGAACAGGGTTGTGACCGCATTCTGGTATTGCCGCTCTATCCGCAGTACGCCGCCAGCACCACCGCGAGCGCCTTCGACGCCGTGTTCGAGACCATGAAGAAATTGCGCAACGCGCCGGCGTTGCGGCTGGTCAGGCACTACCACGATCATTCCGCATACATCGCGGCGCTGGCAAAGAGCGTCAACGACTACTGGATGAGCAACGGCCGTCCCGACAAGCTGCTGATGAGCTTCCACGGCGTGCCGCGCTTCGCGCTGGACCGCGGCGACCCTTATCACTGCGAGTGCCACAAGACGGCGCGGCTGCTGCGTGATGAACTCGGCCTGGCACCGGAGCGTTATCAGGTCTCGTTTCAATCCCGCTTCGGACGAACCGAATGGCTGAAGCCCTACACCCTGCAGACGGTGAAAGAACTCGGCAAACGCAAGACCGGCAGGCTGGATGTGATCTGCCCGGGGTTCGTTTCGGACTGCCTGGAAACGCTGGAGGAGATCGCCATCGAGAACAAATCCGCCTACATCAAGGCCGGCGGCGGGGAATTTCACTACATCCCTTGCCTGAACGAACGCCACGAGTGGATCCAGGCACTCGCGCGCATCGCCGCCGAAAACCTGCAAGGCTGGGCGTCGACCGACTGGGAGGCCGGCCCGGCCCTGCGTGCCGCGGCCGTGGGGCGCGAGCGCGCGCTGGCGCTCGGCGCGAAAAACTGACCCCGAGATTTAGAGCAGCAATCTAGGGAAGCTCTGAACAAGTCTTACGTGCGCGACCGGGGTGATTTCGGCCCAGGGCAAGAGGGGGAGGACGCCGTGTAGCCGGTTCTACACAAGGAGGCGCCCACGCAGCCATCGGCCCAAATCACCCCGGTCCCTCTCATAGAGACGAGCGATTATCGGGTTGTGTCAGGTGCGGCGTGTGCATTGTTGCGCTCCTGGCCAATGTACCTGCCTTAACTTCGTCGCCGCGCCTCCCATCCCATCCGCACCTGACGCAACGCGCGTCGCAAGACTTGATCAGAGCTTCCCTAGAGCAACGTGGCGCCCTGGTTGCGGCCGTGGTTGGTCTTGCGGTCGTACTCCTCGTCGAGCCCCTGATATTTCGTCACGATCGCCTGCGCCGCCGCGTTGGCGACCCGTTCCAGATCCTCGCAGTTGCTGGCCGGCTTGACGGCGAGCACCGCCGCCTCGATCTCCTTGCCGGCCTTCAAGCCGTGTTCCTTGTGGACATCTTCATGGCGTTGCAGAGCGCCGATGAATTTTGTCCAGAGCGCCTTCAGGCCGGACGCCCCTTTTTCTTCCCCGCGCCACCTCGGCATGGTCCGGGCAATGCCGACCGCAACCGCGACATCCTTCATCGAACAGGCGGTTCCCTTCTGCTCGCTCCTGAATTTCCATTGAATGTCCCAGCGGGTCCGGCCTGGGTAATGGGCGCCGTCGGATCCGACCGGCCCGTTCTGATCGAGCTGGGCGGCCAATACCGTGGCCGAAGGGCCATCGATGTAGTAGAAACTCGTGTGCAGGCGCACCAACGGCTCGCCGGCAGCCGCCAGCGGGATCAGCACGGCCAGCACGAACAGGATCTTGCGCATTCCTGGAAACTCCTCGAGGCCGACTCCGCAGTGCAAAACGCCCCATGGATCGGGGCCGTAGTATAGCGCCCGCTTTTTTCGCCGGAACGGGGTTGAAACCGGTGCGGGCGGCCCCCAGATCATCTTCGATTTCGTCCCAGGAGGATTTGCATGCAGGAACAGAACAAGACCGCCCCGGCGCAGGAAGCGGAAACCGCCGCCAACGATCCGGCCCCGGCAACCGCGCCAGGCCTGGAAGAACTGCTCGAAAAAGCCGAGGCTGCCGCCCAGGAGCATCGCGATGCCTGGCTGCGCGCCAAGGCCGATGCCGACAACATCCGCAAGCGGGCGCAGAGCGATCTGGCCAACGCCCACAAATTCGCCCTGGAAAATTTCTCGGCGGAATTGATCCCCGTGCGCGACAGCCTGGAGGCAGCCCTGGCCACCCAGAACGTGACGCCGGAAGCCCTGAGAAGTGGCGTCGAGCTGACGCTGAAACAACTGACGGCGGCATTCGAGAAATTTTCGCTCCGCGAAATCAACCCCTTGGGCGAGAAATTCGATCCGCACAAACATCAGAGCATCAGCCTGGTCGAATCCGATGCGGAACCCAATACCGTGGTCGACGTACTGCAGAAGGGCTACAGCCTGAATGACCGGATACTGCGTCCGGCGCTGGTCAGCATCGCAAAACCCAGAAGTTCGGCTTGATTTTCCGCTCCGGAGACCAAATCTTCGAAGACAAAGGCATTTTTACTTTCGAGCAAAGGAACCAACATGGCAAAAATCATCGGCATTGACCTCGGCACCACGAACTCCTGTGTGGCCGTCATGGAAAACGGCCAGCCCAAGGTCATCGAAAACGCCGAAGGCGCACGCACGACGCCTTCGATCGTCGCCTACATGGACGACGGTGAAATCCTGGTCGGCGCACCGGCCAAGCGCCAGGCGGTCACCAATCCGAAAAACACCCTGTTCGCCGTGAAACGGCTGATCGGCCGGCGCTTCACCGAGAAAGAAGTGCAGAAGGACATCGACCTGATGCCCTACAAGATCGTGCAGAACAGCAATGGCGATGCCTGGATCGAAGTGCGCGGCAAGAAAATCGCGCCGCCTGAAATCTCGGCACAGGTGCTGATCAAGATGAAGAAGACCGCCGAGGACTATCTCGGTGAGCCGGTTACCGAGGCGGTGATCACAGTGCCCGCCTACTTCAACGATTCGCAGCGCCAGGCCACCAAAGACGCCGGCCGCATCGCCGGACTCGAGGTCAAGCGCATCATCAACGAGCCGACCGCAGCCGCCCTGGCTTTCGGCATGGACAAGAAGGAAGGCGACCGCAAGATCGCCGTCTATGACCTGGGCGGGGGCACCTTCGACGTTTCCATCATCGAGATTGCGGAAGTCGACAAGGAACACCAGTTCGAAGTCCTTTCCACCAATGGCGACACCTTTCTCGGCGGCGAAGATTTCGACCAGCGGCTGATGGACTATCTGGCCGACGAATTCAAGAAGGACCAGGGCATCGACCTGCGCAATGACGTGCTCGCGCTGCAGCGCCTGAAGGAAGCCGCGGAGAAGGCGAAGATCGAGCTTTCCTCCACCCAGCAGACCGAGGTGAACCTTCCCTACATCACGGCGGATGCGTCGGGACCGAAGCATCTGGCCATCAAGATCACGCGCGCGAAGTTCGAGAGCCTGGTCGAGGAACTGATTCAGAAAACCGTGGAACCCTGCCGCATCGCCATCAAGGACGCCGGAGTGAAGCTCGACGACATCGTCGACGTGATCCTGGTGGGCGGCATGACGCGCATGCCCAAGGTGCAGGAAAAGGTCAAGGAGATCTTCGGCAAGGAGCCGCGCAAGGACGTCAATCCGGACGAAGCGGTGGCGATCGGGGCCGCGATCCAGGCCGGCGTGCTGCAAGGCGAGGTCAAGGACGTGCTGTTGCTCGACGTGACGCCGTTGTCGCTGGGCATCGAAACGCTCGGCAGCGTGATGACCAAGCTGATCCAGAAGAACACGACGATCCCGACCAAGGCGCAACAGGTGTTCTCCACCGCCGATGACAACCAGACCGCGGTGACGATCCACGTCCTGCAGGGCGAGCGCGAGATGGCCACCGGCAACAAGAGCCTGGGCCAGTTCAACCTTTCCGACATCCCGCCGTCGCCGCGCGGGCTGCCGCAGATCGAAGTCACGTTCGACATCGACGCCAACGGCATCCTGCATGTGTCGGCCAAGGACAAGGCCACCGGCAAGGAAAACAAGATCAAGATCCAGGCGAATTCGGGCCTCAAGGAGGACGAGATCAAGCGCATGGTGCAGGATGCCGAAGAACACGCGGACGAAGACCGCAAGGCGCGCGAGCTGGTTGACGCGCGCAACCAGGCTGATAGCCTGACCCATGCGGTGAAGAAATCGCTCACCGAGCACGGCGACAAGATCGGGGCGGACGAGAAGACCGTCATCGAAAGCGCGATCAAGGCTGTCGAGGAAGCCATGAAGGGTTCCGACAAGGAAGCGATCGAAGCCAGAACGAAGGCGCTGACGGAAGCGTCGCACAAGCTGGCCGAGAAGATGTACGCGCAGCAGCAGCCTGAAGGCGGCGGTGCTGCGCCGCAGCCCGAAGCCGGTGGTGGCAAAGCCGACGAAAGCAACGTGGTGGATGCCGAGTTCGAGGAAGTGAAAGACAAGAAATCCGCCTGACGCAGGTCAGGCGTCGAGTGTGAGGGGTGAGGCGGATATCCGACTCACCCCTTGTGTTGTCCGGTAAAGCAAGGCGGCGACTTTGCAGGGAAAGAATCAATAAATGGCGAAACGCGACTACTACGAAGTGCTGGGTGTGAATCGCGATGCTTCGGAAGAGGACATCAAGAAGGCCTACCGCAAGCTGGCGATGAAACATCACCCGGACCGCAATCCGGACAATCCGAAATCCGAAGAATTGTTCAAGGAGGCGAAGGAAGCCTACGAAGTGCTTTGCGATTCCGGCAAACGCGCCGCCTATGACCAATACGGCCACGCCGGCGTGGAGCCGCACGCCGGCATGAATGCCGGAGCGGCCGGTGCCGGTTTCGGCGGTTTTGCCGATGCCTTCGGCGACATCTTCGGCGACATCTTCGGCGGAGGTCGCGGCCGCTCCAACGTCTATCGCGGCGCGGACCTGCGCTACAACCTGGAAATCTCGCTGGAAGAAGCCGCGCGCGGCACCGAGACGCGCATCCGCATCCCGACCATGGAGGAGTGCGAGACCTGCAAGGGTTCCGGCGCGAAACCGGGCAGCCAGCCGATCACCTGCCCGACTTGCAATGGCCAGGGCCAGGTGCGCATGACGCAGGGATTTTTCTCGATTCAGCAAACCTGCCCGAAATGCCACGGCAGCGGCAAGGTGGTGCAGAATCCCTGCTCGACCTGCAGCGGCGCGGGGCGGTTGAAAAAGCAGAAAACGCTGTCGGTGAAAATCCCCACCGGCGTGGACGAAGGCGATCGCATCCGCCTGACCGGCGAGGGCGAGGCGGGCGTCAACGGCGGGCCGCCGGGCGATCTGTACGTGGTGATGCATATCCGCGCGCACGATGTTTTCACACGCGAGGGCAACGACCTGCACTGCGAAATGCCGGTGAGCTTCACCAAGGCGGCGCTCGGCGGCGAGATCGAAATTCCGACGCTGGATGGTTACGCCAAGATCAAGATACCCGCGGAAACGCAATCAGGAAAAGCATTCAGGCTGCGCGGCAAAGGCATCAAGGGCGTGCGCAGCCAGTCCTTCGGCGACCTGCTCTGTCACGTCGTGGTGGAAACGCCGGTCAATCTCACCTCGAGGCAAAAGGAATTGCTGCACGAACTGGAGCAAATCAACGAGCACGACGGCGGCCGCCATAATCCGCGCGCCAAGGGCTGGATGGACAAAGTGCGCGAATTCTTCGAGCCGTAGGCAGGAAGTGATTTTGAACGACAGAAAAGGACCGCGCCGCGGTCCTTTTCGTTTTCGGCTACTGGCCCGGAGCGACTGGGGACTGCGCCGCGTGTCGCGCCCGCAGCCGCGCGGTACCGCCTTCCATCACGTCGCCCAGTGCCATCAGGGCACGGCTAAGCGCTTCCCAGGACTGGGCCTGGTCCGGTTCCTCCCGCGTCCACAAGCGCGCGGCCGCCTCCATCTCCGTCCACTTGCCGTCGGCCTCATAGCTGGCCACTTGCAGAAACAGCGGTTGATCGCCCTGCACCCGCATCCAGAATGGATTCGGATCCGGCGGCGTGTCGGCAATCGCCGTCAGGCCGTCGACCCACTCGACCGGTATCGCAAAGAAGGCGGACTCCGCGCCGTTGCGCCTGAAGAAAGTGGTAATGCCGACCAGATTTCCTTGGCGATCGAACAGGCCGCCGCCGGAGGCGCCCTGGCGGAATGCTGCGGTGGTCTGGATGACACGGCCGTTGCGATACGGGTAAAGCGCGGTCACGCGGCCGGACGAAATGTTGCGGCCTGCGCCACCACCGAATCCGATCGCTACGACTTCATCGCCGACTTCGAGCGTAAGTGCTGCGGCGGTTTGCGCGCGCGGTGCGGTCAGCGCAATGGAATGCAAAACGCACAGGTCTGCGACAGGATCGCCGGGTCCGCGCTCTACTTCAGTGCCCAGCGCTCCCTCCATGACGACCACCCTGCCGGTGCCGGGAATGACATGGCAGTTCGTCACGACGCGTCCGTCGGGAAGCACGACACCGGAACCGAAAGAGGTGCTATTGGAGTTTGGGACCTTGGCGACGACCCTGACGACGCTGGCGGCTACTTTTCCGTAAGCGGCATAGTCGACTGCGACGGCTGGAAAGGACAGGAAAGACAACAACACGACAAGCGGAAAACGATCGCGCATTTCGGATACCTTCCGTGATTCATGGAGAGATATCCTCCCGACTGCATCGCATTGCTGTTTTTTGTGCTTCACCCTGCCGCAAACCCTGCTGCGGATTCGCGGGCAAAGCCGATGCTTGCATTCAGTATAGCAATCGCCGTACCAGCGGAGGAACGGGAAAAATTCCGGACTTAACCGCGGCGCCAGGTCGTTCCCGCGGGAGCGTCTTCGAGGATGATGCCGGCCTCAAGCAATTCGTCCCGGATGCGATCGGACTCGGCGAAGTTCCTGGCTTTCTTTGCAACAGCCCGTGCCTCGATCAGGCGCTCGATTCTTTCGACATTCCAGCCCGCGGGCAAATCTCCCCGCAGGAACTCATCCGAATCTCGCTGCAGCAAGCCCAGTACCCCGGCCAGGGACCTGAGTTGCGCGGCAGCCGCTACGGAGCGGTTGCGGTTGACCTCATTGGCCAGGTCGAACAGCACGGCGACCGCCTCGGGCGTGTTGAAATCGTCGTTCATTGCTTTGCGAAAACGCGCGGCGGCCGGCTGCTTCCAGTCTATCGGCGCTGCCTGGGTGGGCATCGACTTGAGCGCCGTATACAGGCGCGTCAGCGCGGCCTTGGCGTCGTCGAGATGCTGATCGGAATAGTTGAGCGGGCTGCGATAGTGCGCACGCACGATAAAGAAGCGCACCACTTCGGCATCGTACCTGGCGAGCACCTCGCGCACCGTAAAGAAATTCCCCAGCGACTTCGACATCTTCTCGTTGTCCACGCGCACGAAGCCGTTGTGCATCCAGTAGTTCACGAAGATATGGCCGTGCGCGCCCTCGGATTGCGCGATCTCGTTTTCGTGATGCGGGAATTGCAGGTCCTGCCCGCCGCCGTGGATGTCGAAATGTTCGCCGAGATAACGTTCGCTCATCGCCGAGCACTCGATGTGCCAGCCCGGCCGGCCCTTGCCCCAGGGCGAATCCCAGAAAGGTTCTCCCGGCTTGGCGGATTTCCACAGCACGAAGTCGAGCGGATCACGCTTGTTCGCATCCACTTCGACGCGCTCTCCCGCCTGCAATTCGTCGAGAGACTTTCCGGAAAGCTTTCCGTAACCGCGGAATTCACGCACCGCGTAGTAGACGTCGCCGTTGTTTGCTTGGTACGCGATGCCCTTGCTCACCAGCTGGCCGATCAGGTCGAGCATCTGCGGTACGTTGTCCGTGGCACGCGGTTCGAGATCGGGCTTCAGCACGCCGAGTGCCGCGGCATCTTCATCCATCGCGCAGATGAAACGCCCGGTCAGCGCGTCGATCGGCTCCCGGTTTTGCGCCGCGCGCTGGATGATCTTGTCGTCGATGTCGGTGATATTGCGCACATAGGTGACGTCCAGGCCGGTAACGGCGAGCCAGCGCTTTGCGATGTCGAACACAATCATGACGCGCGCATGGCCGAGATGGCAAAAGTCGTACACCGTCATGCCGCATACGTACATGCCGACCTTGCCAGGCGAAATCGGCACGAAAGTTTCTTTGGCGCGGGTCAGCGAGTTATATATCTTCAGCATCTGAGCGGCTGGAATGCGTACCTGAGGGCTTAAGCTATTGTCGCCCGGGCGGTGTTATTTTCAGATTGTGGACAGGAGCGCGCTACTGGTAGAATCTACTATAAATTACAATAACCTACCGTTTCTTATTGAGGTAAAGTTTAACACATGAGCCGAATTCCTCTCCTGGCGCTGGGTACCGCTCTGCTGCTGGTGTCGCAGATGCACGCCGGATTTGCCGCCAACAGCTACGACGACGCCAGCAAACTGTTCAAGCAGGGCAACTACGCCGACGCGCTGGAGAAGGTCGAAACGGTCATCACCGCCAATCCGCGCGATGCCCGGGCACGCTTCCTCAAGGGGCTGATCCTGACCGAGCAGAGCAAGCCGGCGGACGCGATCAAAGTCTTCACTTCGCTGACCGAGGATTATCCGGAACTGCCGGAACCCTATAACAACCTGGCCGTGCTGTACGCCTCCCAGGGCCAGTACGACAAGGCCCGCAAGTCGCTGGAAATGGCGATCCGCACGCACCCGAGCTACGCGATTGCTCACGAGAACCTGGGTGACGTCTACGCCAAGATGGCGAGCGAGGCCTACGACAAGGCGCTGCAACTGGATCGCAGCAATGCCGCCGCGCAGACCAAGCTGGCGATGATCAAGGACCTGTTCTCCGGCAGTGTCGTGCCCGGCAAGGGATTGCCGGACACGCCCGATGTCGCCGCTGCAACGACTTCCGCCGCTACCGAAAAGCCGGCAACGGCTACCGCCAAGCCCGCGGCACCAACCGCGCAGGCGGATACGGATGCCGTGCTGGCCGCCGTCAACGGCTGGGCCAAGGCCTGGTCGAGCAAGAATGCCGATGCCTATCTGGCGTATTACGCGCCGACCTTTCAGGTACCGGGCGGCGAAGCGCGCGCCAACTGGGAGACGACGCGGCGCGATCGCATCGTCCGGCCCAAGTTGATCGAAGTGACCGTCGGGTCACCCAAGGTTTCGTTCGACGCCAGCGGCCGCGCGATCGTGAAATTCCGCCAGGGATACAAGTCCGACGCGTTGAGCACCTCCGGAGCCAAGACACTGACGCTGGTGAAAAACAACGACCGCTGGCAAATCGTTCAGGAGCGCATGAACTAGTGAACGGCCCGACGCGACGCTATCAGGCAGGTTCCCGCCAGACGCTGGTGCAAGCGCTGGTCGCCATTCTTGCGGGCGGCGCGTCCTATGCCTGGGCGATGAGCATCACGCCTGCACCGATTTCGCGCCAGATTTCCGCCCCCGAAGCCATGCTTGTCCGTGCACTGCTCGACATTCGCGACAGCAAGTTTTCCTCCGCTTTCGATCACATCGACCACCTGCTCCTATCCAATCCGAATTTCCGGCTGGCCCAACTGGTCAAGGGCGATCTGCTGCTCTCGCGCACGCGGCCGCTCAATTCCATCGGCAACGCTTCGGGTGGATCCGCCGAACAGGTCGCGGGATTGCGCGACGAAGCCAGGGTGCGCCTGGTGCGCTCGCAGTTCGAACCGTCGACCGAGCTGGCCCCCCGCTACCTGTTGCAATTGCCGGAGAAGGAAAAGCTCGCCCTGGTGCTCGATTCGGCCAAGTCCACGCTGTTCGTATTCGAGAATACGGGCAAGGCCCCGCGCTATGTCGCCGACTACTACGTCACCATCGGCAAGAACGGGCTGGAAAAACTGCGCGAGGGCGACAAGAAAACGCCGGTGGGCGTGTATCACGTCGTCAGCCGGCTGCCAAAGGACAAGCTCTCGGATTTTTACGGCAGCGGCGCCTATCCGATCAGCTATCCGAATGAATGGGACCAGATGCGCGGGCGCGATGGTCATGGCATTTGGCTGCATGGCACGCCTCGCGACACCTACAGCCGGCCGCCGCGCGCGAGTGACGGCTGCATCGTGCTGACCAACCAGGACCTGGAGACGCTCGCCGCCAGGTTGCAGATCGGTTCGACCCCGATCGTGATTGCCGATTCGATAGACTGGGCAAAGCCCGCGGAAGTCGAATCCCTGCGTTCCGACCTGGCTGCCTCGATCGAGAACTGGCGGCGCGACTGGGAAAGCCGCAACACCGATGCCTACCTGCGGCACTATGCGCGGAAATTCACGGCGAACGGGCTGAACCTGGCGCAATGGTCTACGCAGAAACACCAGGTCAATGCCGCAAAGAGCTGGATCAAGGTCGGGGTCTCCGACATGTCGCTGCTGCTCTACCCCGGCAAGGAGGAAATGGCCGTGGCGACATTCGAACAGGACTACGCCAGCAGCAATCTGTCCAATCGCATGATGAAGCGCCAGTACTGGATCCGGGAGAACAACAAATGGCGCATCGTGTTCGAAGGGGCGGGATAGAAAAAGCAGGACTCGGGACTGAGGATTCTTCACAACACCCCTTGAGGGGTGCTCAGGACTGGGTGAAAGTCAAAAACCAGAAACCGAAGGAAATCCGATGAAGAGACTATTGGGCGTCGTCTGCGCCCTGCTGTTGAGCACCGGCGCTTTTGCCGCCAATCCGCAAGTGGAGATCAAGACCAGTTTAGGCGCCGTCACGGTCGAGCTCTATCCCGAGAAAGCGCCGAAGACGGTGGAGAACTTCCTGCAGTATGTGAAAAGCGGTTTCTACAAGGACTCTATCTTCCACCGTGTCATTCCGGGATTCATGATCCAGGGCGGCGGCTTCAGCAAGGCGATGGAGCAAAAACCCACGCGCGACCCGGTCGGCATCGAATCGAACAACGGATTGAAGAACGAAACCGGCACCATTGCCATGGCGCGCACGCAGAATCCGAATTCCGCAACGGCGCAGTTTTTCATCAATCTGACCGACAATGTGTTCCTGAATTACTCGGCGCCGACCGTGCGCGGCTACGGCTATACAGTGTTCGGCAAGGTGGTCAAAGGCATGGACGTGGTGGAGAAGATCGCACAACTGCCCACCGGGGCGGGCGGCCCTTTCCCGCAGGACGTACCGCAGCAACAGGTGGTGATCGAAGACGTCAAACTGGTGGAGGGCAAGTGAGCAAAGTCAAATTGCAGACCTCGATGGGCGACGTAGTCATCGAACTCGATACCGAAAAGGCGCCGGTAACCACGGAGAATTTCCTGCAGTACGTGCGCGACGGCTTTTACGACAACACGGTCTTCCATCGCGTGATCAACGGATTCATGGTACAGGGCGGCGGTTTCGAACCGGGGCTCAAGCAGAAACCGGTGCGCGCCGCGATAGAAAACGAAGCGGGCAACGGTCTGAAGAACGATGCTTACACTGTGGCCATGGCGCGCACGTCGGATCCGCACTCGGCAACCGCGCAATTCTTCTTCAATGTCGTGAACAACAACTTCCTGAATTTCCGCACCGCCAACGCGGACGGCTTCGGTTACTGTGTTTTCGGGAAGGTCGTGGAAGGCCGCGACGTGATCGATAAGATCAAGGCAGTCCCCACCGGCAACCGCGGCTTTCACCAGGACGTGCCGGCTGAAGATGTCTTCATCAAGAAGGCGGAGATCGTTTGAGGGACGAGCGCCCGACTTCGCTGGGTTCCCGCAAGGGGATTCCCGCGAGGGGATACCGGTCTTCGACCATAACCGGCTCTGCCATAACCGGGCTTCGCCCATAATTGGTGGTTGCAAGAGAACCCTGACGCCGGTTGAGCGCAAGGCCGTCCTTCGATGCCTCACACGCTTTTCATTTCAGATCTGCATTTGTCGCCGGATACGCCCGCGGCAACGCAAACGCTGTTGCATTTCCTGCGCAAAACCGCGCCGGCCGCCAACGCGCTCTATGTGCTCGGCGACCTTTTCGAATACTGGATAGGCGACGAAGGCCTGGCGCAGCCGTTTGCGCAGGAGGTCGCAAGGGCGTTTCACGCATTGACGCAGGGCGGCATGCCCGTCTATTTCATGCATGGCAATCGCGATTTCCTGCTCGGCGAACGTTTCGCCCTTGCGAGCGGCATGAAACTGCTGCCCGACCCGACCGTGGTCGATTTGCACGGCACACGAACGTTGCTGATGCACGGCGACACCTTGTGCAGCGACGATGTCGAGTACCAGAAGTTTCGCGCCATGGTGCGCAATCCCGCCTGGCAGCAAGCTTTCCTGGCCAAACCGCTGGATGAACGGGTGCGCATGGCCAGCGAGGTGCGCGGCAAGAGCGAACAGGCGAAGCAGGTCAAGGACATGACCATCATGGATGTTGCGCCGGCAACCGTGGACGACGCGTTTCGTGACCACGGCTACACGCGCCTGATTCACGGCCACACGCACAGGCCGGCACGCCATGAGCACAAGGTCGATGGCCGCGACTGCGAACGCTGGGTGCTGGCCGACTGGTACGACCACGGTTCCTACCTGCTGTGCGACGCCAGCGGCTGCCGGGCTCAGCCACTCACCTGACCCGCCGCATCGATCGACAGGCCGGGCCGGTCAGAGTTTCGACAGCCCGCGCGCGAGGTCGGCCTTGATGTCGCTCGCCGCCTCCAGGCCGGCGGCCACGCGCAGCAAACCTTCCCCGAGACCGGCCGCTTCACGCACTTGCGCAGACAAGCGTCCGTGCGTGGTGCTGGCCGGATGTGTGATCGTGGTCTTGGCGTCGCCGAGATTGGCGGTAATGGAAATCAACTGGGTCGCATCGACCACTTTCCATGCCGCCTCGCGGCCACCTTTCACGTCGAAGGACACGATGCCTCCGCCCGTCTTCTGCTGGCGCTTTGCCAATTCATGCTGGGGATGCGACGCGAGGCCGGGATAGTAGACGCGCTCCACCTTCGGATGCTCTTCGAGCCACTGCGCCAGTTCGAGCGCCGTTTGCGAGTGGGCGCGCATGCGCAAACCGAGCGTTTCCAGCCCCTTCAGAATCACCCATGCGTTGAACGGCGACAGCGTCGGGCCGCCGCTGCGCAGGAAGCCGTTCAGGCCTTCGAAAATCACGTCGCGGCGGCCGAGCACCGCGCCGCCCAGCACCCTGCCCTGGCCGTCGAGATACTTGGTCGCCGAATGAATGACAATATCGGCACCAAGGTCGAGCGGACGCTGCAGAATCGGCGTGCAGAAACAATTATCGACCACCAGCAATACACCATGCGCGCGGGCGATTTTCGCGAGTGCCGCAACGTCGGAGATCTCCGTAAGGGGGTTCGACGGCGTTTCCAGAAACAACATCCGCGTGTTCGGTTTGATCGCTCGCTCCCACGCCTTCACGTCGGTTGCGGAAACAAAGGTGGTTTCCACGCCGAAGCGCTTCAGGATGTTGTTGAACAACTGAACCGTTGCGCCGAAGATGCTTTGCGAGGCGACGATATGCTCGCCGCCTTTCATCAATCCCATCACGCAGGCCAGGATCGCCGACATCCCGGAAGCGGTGGCGACGCAGCACTGCGCACCTTCCATCGCGGCCAGCCGCTCCTGCAAGGCAGCCACTGTCGGATTGGTGTAGCGCGAATACACCATGCCCGGGTCTTCGCCCGAAAACCGTGCCGCCGCCTCGGCCGCGTTCTTGAACACGAAGCTCGACGTCAGGTACAGCGCCTCGGAATGCTCGTTGAACTGGCTGCGGTGAATTCCCGCGCGCACTGCCAGCGTCTCGAGTTCCAGTTCATCCCACCTCATCGTCCCATCCCCGTGTGCAGTTGGCTTCGTAATGACAAATAAAAAACCCGCTCGAGCTTTCGCCAAGCGGGTCCGGATTTCGACGCGCGCTTTAGCAGTATTTGTTACGCGCCCGCAAGCTGTCGTCAAATCGGCGCGAAGTCAGCACGCTACTCCGGGCATCCGTGGCTGTCAATCGCGGGTGCCGGCCATACAGGGACCGCTATTCGGTGGTGGCCAGGTTCAGATCCAGCTGGGTGATGTTGGCTTCGCCCTTGGACAATTCGTCGTCGTTGCGCTGCGCCTCGACGCCGGCCAGGTATTCCGCAGTGATGTCGCCGGTGACATAGACGCCGTTGAAACACGAAGTCTCGAATTGCGTCACCTCCGGATTCACCGAACTTACGTCATCGACCAGCGCATCCAGGTCCTGGTAGATCAACTTGTCGGCGCCGATCTCGCGCGCTATCTCGTCGTCGCTGCGGCCGGTGGCGATCAACTCGCGCGAAGTCGGCATGTCGATGCCGTACACATTGGGAAAGCGCACCGGGGGAGCGGCCGAGGCAAAATAAACCTTGAGGGCGCCGGCATCGCGCGCCATCTGCACGATCTCGCGGCTGGTCGTTCCGCGCACGATCGAGTCGTCCACCAGCAGAACGTTCCTGCCCTTGAATTCCATGCCGATCGCGTTGAGCTTCTGCCTGACCGATTTCCTGCGCACCTCATGCCCGGGCATGATGAAGGTGCGCCCGATGTAGCGGTTCTTGATGAAGCCTTCGCGATAAGGCAAACCCAGCTTGTCGGCCAGTTCCATCGCCGAAGGACGGCTGGAATCGGGAATCGGGATCACGACGTCGATGGCGAGGTCGCTGTAATCGCGCCTGATCTTGTCCGCCAGGCTCTTGCCCATGCGCATGCGGGTCTCGTAGACCGAAATGCCGTCGATGACCGAATCGGGACGCGCCAGATAGACGAACTCGAAAATGCACGGATTGTGCTGCGGATTGGCGGCGCACTGGCGGCTGTAGAAATTGCCTTCCTGGTCGATGAATATCGCCTCGCCCGGCTCCACGTCGCGCACCAGGTCGAAGCCAAGCGTGTCGAGTGCCACGCTCTCCGAGGCCACCAGGTACTCGGCGCCTTTATCGGACTTTATCTCGCCTACGACGAGCGGGCGGATGCCGTGGGGATCGCGGAACGCCAGCAATCCGTATCCGGCAATCATGGCGACGACAGAGTAGGCGCCGCGACAGCGGCGATGCACGCCGGCAACGGCGCGGAAAATGGCCGGAGGGTCGAGTTGATATCCGGTGGCGGCCTCCTGCAGTTCGTGCGCCAGCACGTTGAGCAGCACTTCCGAATCGGAATTGGTATTGACGTGGCGCTGATCCTGCAGGAAAAGATCGCGCTTCAACTGCTCCGCATTGGTGAGGTTGCCGTTGTGGCCGAGCACGATGCCGAACGGCGAATTGACGTACAGCGGCTGGGCCTCGGCGAAGGAAGAAGCCGAGCCGGCGGTCGGATACCGGCAGTGGGCAATGCCCATGTTGCCGACCAGGTGGCGCATGTCGCGGGTGCGGAAGACGTCCCGCACCAGACCGCCACCCTTGTGCATCTGGAACTTGCTGCCGTCTGCGGTGACGATGCCCGCCGCATCCTGGCCCCGGTGTTGCAGGACCAGCAACCCGTCATAGAGCAGTTGGTTGACCGGTGTCTTGGCTACTACGCCGAGGATTCCACACATGGCTCAGATCTCCACGCCCAGTTACACCGGCCCGGCAGCCGGCATTTTGCAGGCGAAAGTATAAGTCATTCGAAGCTCACCCGCCGGGCAATGTCCTCGGGAAGCCACGGTTTGGCCCATGCAGCCATTTTTTGCAGCGGCTTCGAAAACAGCGCGTTTCGCCAGTAAGGCTCGCGCGGCTCGGAGGTCATGCCGCCGAGCAACACCAGAATGACGACGATCAACAGGCCGCGCAGCAGGCCGAACACCGCACCCAGCATCCGGTCCGACGCGGTCAGGCCGGCCACCTTGACCAGATGCACGATCAGCATGGACACCAGGCTCAATACCACCACGCTGACCAGCATTACGGCAATGAAACCGATCGCAATGCGCAATCCCTGATGGCTCCACGAAGCGGGCAACCAGCCTGCAACGACCGCCGCAAACAACTTCGCCAGCCAGAACGCCAGGATCCACGACAGCAGCGTCAGCACTTCGCGCACCCCGCCGCGCCAAATGCCGAACCCCACCGAGATTGCAATCGCAACGACCGCGATGAGGTCGAACACCGTCATCGGCGGTGCCGCGCCCCTGCATGGAATAGACAAATTGGGATCGACGGCGGCAATTTCAAGAACGCGCTCGGCATCAACCGGTTACCGGGTGTCAGTCGCGCCGCACTACTGCCGCTTCGCCGATGATGAGTTTCATCGACTTCAGACGATCGCGCGCCTTCTCGGCGGCCTCGCGCGATGCATAGGGACCGACGCGCACGCGCGTGCGGTCTCCACCCGCGTTCCTGACGAGTTCGGAATAGGCCTTGAACTTGTTGTCCTGCAACTTCTTCTGCAGCGTCCTGGCGTTGGCTGCGTTGGAGAATGCCCCGAGTTGTACGACGAAACTTTCATCGCCGGCGGCGGCGTGACTGGGCGGCGCGGGTTTGACCTCATGCTTAGGCACGGGCTTTGGTACCGGCCTGGCGTCGGTTTTGGCCTCGGGCCTGGGTGGCTCGCCCTTCGGCAACTCGGGTTTCGCCTCGACGGAGGGCGCGGGTTCGGGCTGAACGGCGGCATTTCCCTCGGGCAGGCCTGTCACACGAGGCGCCGCAGGCGCACCGGGGACCGCTGGGGCGGGCGTGGGGTATTGCGGTGCCGATTCCGGCTTGGGTATTGGCGGAATGGTGATCGCAATGTCCTGGTTCAGCGGCTTGGGCTCGCTGTCGAGGATCATCGGCAGGAAGACGACGATCAGGAGTACCAGGGCCACCGCTCCTACCAGCCGCCGGCGTGCACGTTTCTTGAGCTGAAGCTCGTCGTCGCTAATTGTCGCTTTCGCCATGAATTATGCGGACCGATGAATTTCGCGGGCCGGCAGCAGGCTCATCCGCGAGCCTGCACTACCGCTCCCACCGTGAAGAAGGAACCGAACACCAAAATTTTATCATTTTGTCCGGCCGACCTGATCGCGCGTTGATAGGCATCGGCGGGAGAATCGAAACGACTGATCGGCGCATTGACTCCGATCGACGCCAGCGCCTGCTCGATGCGCGCCGCGTCCGCGCCGCGCAGCCCCGGCAAGGCGGCGACCAGCCACTCGTCGACCTGGTCTTTCAGGGGTTGTGCTACACCGGCGATATCCTTGTCTTTGAGCATCGCAAACACGGCGATGAGGCGACCGCCCGCGGGCAATGCGCGCAAGCTTTCCGACAGGCCGCGCGCGGCATGGGGATTGTGGCCGACGTCGAGGATCACCATCGGCCTGCCCGGCATGACCTGGAAACGCCCGGGCAGATCGACCTCGACGAGCCCGCGCCGAATGGCGCCCATATCCACCGGCAGACTGTCCTTGAGTTGTTCCAGTGCAGCCAGCGCGGTGGCGGCATTTGCGAGTTGATAGGCTCCACGCAGTGCCGGATAGGGCAAGGCGGAACGTTTTCCCTGCGGGCTCCAGTATTGCCAGTCGCCGCGGCCGGCGTTGTAGCCGTAGTCGCGTCCCCGCAGAACCAGCGGTGCGCCGATGCCGGCGGCGTGGCCGGTCAACGCGGCCGGCGGTTCCTCGTCGCCGCAAACGGCCGGCACGCCGGCGCGGAAAATGCCGGCCTTTTCGCGGCCGATGCTCTCCCGGTCCGGCCCAAGATAATCCATGTGGTCGAAATCCACAGTGGTCACGACCGTGCAGTTCGCGTCGAATACGTTCACCGCATCGAGCCGCCCTCCGAGTCCGACTTCCAGCACGGCGACCTCCACCTTTTCGCGGATGAAGATATCCATCGCCGCCAGCGTGCCGAATTCGAAATAGGTCAGCGTATCCGGTGCGCGCGCCTGCTCGACGCGCTCGAATGCCCGCGTCAGCGCACTATCGTCGACTTCGCGCCGTGCAACGCGTACGCGCTCGTTATAGCGCAACAAGTGCGGCGAGGAATACAGCCCGACGCGGTATCCGGCGCCGGAGAGAATCGCCGCGAGCATGGCGCACACCGAGCCTTTGCCGTTGGTTCCACCTACGGTGATGATCGGGAAATCGGGCTTGAGCCCGAGACGATCCCGCACGCCGGACACGCGTTCCAGGCCCATGTCGATGGCAAAGGGATGGATGCGTTCGAGGTAGGCCAGCCAGTCTGCAAGCGACTGCGGCGCGATGACACGGTCAACGGACAAGGGATTCAGTCAAATCCAACCACAGAGACGCAGAGAACACGGAGGAAAAACTGATTCGAAGTGTCGCTACGCAAACAGCCCAGAAAAATTTTCGCCGAATTCGCCGATCGACTCAGGTTGAGACCGTAATTTCGCATTCGGTCTTCCTCTGTGTCCTCTGTGCCTCTGTGGTGAAAAATTCTTCAAGCCTTAAGCAGCGGGGGACGGGGCGCGCATCAGCAGCGTGATCACGCTGACGAGCTTGTCGCGCATCTGCCTGCGGTCGAGGATCATGTCGATGGCACCGTGCTCGAGCAGGAATTCGGCCCTCTGGAAACCTTCCGGCAGCGTCTGGCGCACCGTCTGTTCGATCACGCGCGGCCCGGCAAACCCGATCAGTGCATTCGGCTCCGCAATCACCACGTCGCCGAGAAACGCGAAACTGGCCGAGACGCCGCCCATGGTCGGATCGGTCAGCACCGAAATGAAAGGAAGCCGCGCGCGCGCCAG
>Ga0209131_1000137_pt1 | contig 52406 bp, 42 predicted proteins | sample GraSoi_2013_40cm_FD_185826 | JGI IMG/M metagenome (GOLD analysis project Ga0209131, IMG submission 185826) | Grasslands soil microbial communities from the Angelo Coastal Reserve, California, USA - Sample 9_17_2013_40cm (SPAdes) (version 2) | ecosystem: Environmental > Terrestrial > Soil >...
TACGCGCAACCGCCGCAGGCGGATTCACCGACATCCGCGTGCTGATGACCCATCCGATGGAGACCGGGCAGCGCAAGGATCCCGACGGCAAGCTGGTGCCGCTGTATTTCATCCAGACCGTGACCGTGAAGCTGAACGGCAGGACCGTGGTCGACGGCCAGATCAGCCAGGGCGTGTCGCGCAACCCGGTGTTCTCGTTCCGCGTCAAGGGCGGCGCCCGCGGCGACAAAGTCGAGGTCGCCTGGGCGGACAACACGGGCGAGACGAGCAGCATCGAAGCCGCGGTCGCCTGATGCGCGCGGGCCTGCTCGGTTTCGCTTTCTGGGTTCTTCCGCTTTTTATCCCCGCTTTTATCCCGACCTCGCTCGCCCAGGACAGCAAGAAGGAAATCCAGCGCTACCGGCAGATGATCGCCGAGGGCAGCCCGGCGGAGCTGTTCGAGGTCGAGGGCGAGGCGCTTTGGAAAAAGCCGCAGGGCCCCGACAACGTTTCGCTCGAGAAATGCGATCTCGGGCTCGGACCGGGCGTCCTCAAGGGCGCGTATGCGCGGCTGCCGCGCTATTTCAAGGATGCCGACCGCGTCATGGATCTCGAGGCGCGGCTCCTGCATTGCATGACCACCCTGCAGGGCCGCACGCGCGAGAGCGCGACCGCGCGCGTCTTCGGCAGCGCGGACCGGCCCTCCGAGATGGAATCGCTTTCCGCCTACATCGCCGCGCAATCGCGCGGCGCGAAGATGGCCCCGGGGGTGTCGCACCCGAAGGAGAAGGAAGCGTACGCGCTCGGCCGCGCGCTCTACTTCCACCGCGCCGGCCCCTGGGATTTCTCCTGCGCGAGCTGCCACGGCGAAGAAGGCAAGCGCATCCGGATGCAGGACCTTCCGGTGCTGTACAAGCCCGAGCATGCGCGCCCCGTGGTGGCGAGCTGGCCCGCGTACCGCGTCTCGAACAGCCAGTTCATCACGCTGCAGTGGCGCATGAACGACTGCTACCGCCAGATGCGCATGCCCGAGCCCAACTTCGGCTCCGAGACCACCGTCGCGCTGATCACCTTCCTGACCGTGACCGGAAAGGGCGAGCCCTATCGCGGGCCCGGCAACAAGCGATGAGAACGTCGTTTTTCATTTTCGGGGTTCTGGCATTTCCGGTCCTTGCAGACCCCGGCGCGAACGACATCCAGAAAATCCTGCAGCGGGACTTCCACCCGCGCGGCCAGGCGACCATGGACCGCGTGGTCCAGGACGGCCTGCAGCGCGTCTGCACCGACAGCGGCGACAAGCCGCCCGCCGAAGTCGCGAAGGCCCTGGAGGCCGATCAGATGAAGAGCATCGCCTTTCCGGCCGGCAGCCTGATGGGCGACTGGCAGCGCGGCGAGAAGATCGCGCAGGGCGGGCGTGGCCTCACGTGGAACGACCGGGCGGGACAGCCGGCCGACGGCAGCTGCTACAACTGCCATCAGCTCTCGGACCAGGAGCTTTCGTACGGCACGATCGGCCCGAGCCTGCGCGGCTTCGGCAAGCAGCGCGGCGACACGCCCGAGATGCAGCGCTACGTCTACGGCAAGATCTATAACGCCAAGGCCTACAACGCCTGCTCGCAGATGCCGCGCCTGGGCGCTTCGGGCACGCTGACGCCCGAGCAGATCAAGGACCTGGTCGGTCTGCTTCTCGATCCGGCTTCGCCCGTAAACAAATAGATTGCAGCGGCGCGAATTCCTCCGTCTCCTCGCGCTCGCCGCCGCGGCGGGCGCGAGCCTGAAGCCGGGCGCCGGCGCGGCACAGGCCGCCGGCGAGCTCTACGACGTTCCAGCCTTCGGCAACGTCTCGCTGCTGCACATCACCGACGTGCACGCTCAGCTGCTGCCGACCTATTTCAGGGAGCCGAGCGTCAACATCGGCGACGGCCGGCCGCCGCACCTCGTCGGCGAAGCGTTCCTGAAAAGATTTCGAATTCCCAGGGGAAGCGCAAATGCGTATGCGTTTACCCCTCTGGACTTCGAGTCGCTCGCGCGCCGCTACGGCGCGACCGGCGGCTTCGCCCACCTCGCCACGCTGCTGAAGCGGCTGCGCGCCTCGCGGCCCAACGCGCTGCTGCTCGACGGCGGCGACAGCTGGCAGGGCTCGGCGACCTCGCTCTGGACGCTGGGCGCCGACATGATCGGCGCGCAGAAGCTGCTCGGCGTCGACTGCATGACCGCGCACTGGGAATTCACCTACGGCGTGGAGCGGATGAAGCGCGCCGTCGAGAGCGAGCTCGCGCCGATCGAGTTCCTCGCGCAGAACGTGAGAACCGCCGACTTCGAGGAGCCCGTCTTCAAGCCCTACACCCTGCGCGAGCAGAACGGCGTGGCGCTGGCGATCATCGGCCAGGGCTTTCCGTATACCCCGATCGCGCATCCGCGCCACCTCATGGGCGACTGGACCTTCGGCATCCAGGAGACGCGCCTGCAATCGCTCGTCGACGAAACGCGAGCGAAGGGCGCTCGCGTCGTGGTGCTGCTTTCGCACAACGGCATGGACGTGGACCTGAAGCTCGCCTCGCGCCTGCGCGGCCTGGACGTGATCCTCGGCGGCCATACCCACGACGGGGTGCCCGCGCCGGTGATCGTCGGCAAGACGCTGGTGACCAACGCCGGCTCGAACGGCAAGTTCGTCGGCGTGCTCGACCTTCAGGTGTCCGGTAGCCGGGTGTCGGACTACCGCTATCGGCTGCTTCCGGTGTTCGCGAATCTACTGCCTGCAGACGCTGCGATGGCCGGCTACATCGAACAGGTGCGGAAACCGTTCGTCGAGAAACTGCAGCAAAAGCTCGCCGTGACCGAGGGGCTCCTCTACCGGCGCGGCAACTTCGGCGGCAGCTTCGACCGCCTGATCCTCGACGCGCTGCTCGCCGCGAAGGACGCCGAGATCGCGTTCTCGCCGGGCTTTCGCTGGGGCACGACGCTGCTCCCGGGCGAGGCGATCACGCTCGAGCAGGTGATGGAGCAGACCGCGATCACCTATCCCGAGACCACCGTCAGTGAGCTCACCGGCGCGCAGATCCGCGCGATCCTCGAGGACATCGCGGACAACCTGTTCAATCCCGACCCCTATATGCAGCAGGGCGGCGACATGGTGCGCGTCGGCGGCATGACCTACGCGATCGAGCCGCGCGCGAAGATCGGCGCGCGCATCTCGGATCTGAGGTCGCGAGGCAAGCCGCTGGAAGCTCACAAGCGATACAAGGTCGCGGGCTGGGCGCCGGGCGCGGCGCCAGCCGGTGCGAGCGAGCCGGTGTGGGAGGTAATAATCCGCTATTTGCGCGACCGGAAAACGCTGCCGCCGCTGAAGGCGAGCGAGCCTCGCCTCGTCGGCGTCAAGGGCAATCCCGGCTGGGAGCAGCAAGCGCTGGTTCTAGTAAGCTAGCGGCATGAAAGCAGTGATCCTGGCGGGAGGCCTCGGCACCCGCATCAGCGAGGAAACCCAGGTCCGTCCCAAGCCCATGGTGGAAATCGGCGGGCGCCCGGTTCTCTGGCATGTGATGAAGATCTACTCGGCCCACGGCATCCACGAGTTCATCATCTGCCTCGGGTACCGGGGCTACATGATCAAGGAATACTTCGCCAACTATTTCCTTCACATGTCCGACGTCAGCTTCAACATGAAGGACAACAGCATGGAAGTGCACCACCGCAGCGCCGAGCCGTGGCGCGTCACGCTGGTGGACACCGGCGAAGCCACCGCCACCGGCGGCCGGCTGAAGCGGATACGCGAGTACATCGGCGACGAGGCCTTCTGCTTCACCTACGGCGACGGCCTGAGCGACGTCGACATTACCGCGTCGCTGCAGTTTCACCGCAGTCAGAAGACGCTCGCCACGGTCACCGCGGTGCAGCCGCCGGGGCGCTTCGGCGCCCTCGACCTGGAGCGCAACCGGATCACCGGATTCCGCGAGAAACCGCACGGCGATGGCGGCTGGATCAATGGCGGTTTTTTCGTGCTCGCACCGGGCGTTTTCGACTACGTGGAAGGCGACGCCACGGTATGGGAGCAGCAACCGCTCGAGCGCCTTGCGCACGAGGGACAGCTGTCCGCGTTCCGGCATCGGGGCTTCTGGCAGCCGATGGACACGCTTCGCGACCGCACGCTGCTCGAGAATCTCTGGGCTTCCGGGCAGCCGCCCTGGAAAGTGTGGTGATGACGCCGGGATTCTGGAACGGTCGCGCGGTGGTGGTGACCGGGCATACCGGCTTCAAGGGCGGCTGGCTCTGCCTGTGGCTGAAGGCGCTCGGCGCACAGGTCGCCGGCATCGCGCTCGAGCCGCCCACGTCCCCGAGCCTCTATGAAGCGAGCGATCTCGCGCGCGAGATCGCCTCGCTCAGAGGCGACGTGCGCGATCCCGATACCCTGAACAAAGTCTTTCAGGAGCAACGGCCCGAAGTGGTCTTCCACATGGCGGCGCAATCCCTGGTAAGGGAATCGTACCGCCGCCCGGTCGAGACCTTCGCCACCAACCTGATCGGCACGGTTCACTGCCTCGAGGCGGCACGGCGTGCACCCACCGTGCGCGCCGTGGTCATCGTGACGACCGACAAGTGCTACCGCAACCGCGGCGGCCGCGAGGGATATCGAGAGACCGACGAGTTAGGCGGCGAAGACCCGTATTCGGCAAGCAAGGCCGCGGCCGAGCTGGCGACGCATGCGTATCGGCGATCCTTTTTCAGCGACCCGTCCGCGGCGCTCGTTGCAAGCGCGCGCGCAGGCAACGTGATCGGCGGCGGCGACTGGGCGGCGGAGCGCCTGGTGCCCGACGCGATGCGCGCCTTCGCCGCCGCGCAGCCGCTCAGCATCCGCAGTCCCGCCGCCATTCGGCCGTGGCAGCACGTGCTCGAGCCGCTGCGGGGCTACCTGATGCTCGCGGAGCGGCTGCATGCCGGCGACGGCGGCAGCGCCGCGGCCTGGAATTTCGGGCCTGATGCGGAAGGCACGCGGCCCGTGTCCTGGATCGCCGATCAGCTCGCGCAGCGCTGGGGCGGGCGCGCCCGCTGGAGCGCGGGCGAAAGCGAGCGCCTGCACGAGGCCGCGGAGCTTGCGCTCGACAACGCGAAGGCGCGCGCCGGCCTGGGATGGAGACCGGCCCTGACGCTCGAGGTCGCGCTCGACTGGGTGGTGGAGTGGTACAAGGGGCTCGCGCGCGGCGCAAACGCGCGCGTGCTCACGCTCGAGCAGATCAGCCGCTACCAGGCGATCTGCGCGCAATGAATCGCGCCCTCGTGCAATGACCCGTACCTGCAGGCTCTGCGCAGCCGAGCTGCGGCGCAGCTTTTGCGACCTCGGAATGCAGCCGTTGTCGAACGCCTACCTCGGCGCCGCGCAGCTCAACGCCGCCGAGCGCTTCTATCCCTTGCACGCCCGCGTCTGCGACGAGTGCCTCCTCGTGCAGCTGGAGCAGTTCGAGTCGCCCGAGGCGATCTTCTCCGACTACGCCTATTTCTCGTCGTACTCGGACAGCTGGCTCGCTCACGCCGAGCGCTACACCACGGCAATGAGCGAGCGCTTCGGCATCGGCCCGTCCTCGCGCGTCGTCGAAATCGCCAGCAACGACGGCTATCTGCTCCAGTACTTCAAGAAACGAGGCGTGCCCGTGCTTGGCATCGAGCCGGCGGCGAACGTGGCGCGCGCCGCGGAAGAGCGCGGCATTCCGACGCGGGTGGAATTCTTCGGTGCCGGCTGCGCGGGGCGGCTCGCCGCCGCCGCCCAGCAGGCCGATCTCGCGGTCGCGAACAACGTGCTCGCGCACGTGCCCGATCTCAACGATTTCGTCGAGGGATTGCGCATCGTCCTCGCTCCGGGCGGCGTCGCGACCTGCGAATTCCCGCACCTGCTGAGGCTCTTCCTCGGGAACCAGTTCGATACCATCTATCACGAGCATTTCTCCTATTTCTCGCTGCTCGCCGCGCAACGCGTGTTCGCCGCGCATGCCTTGACGGTCTTCGACGTCGAGGAGCTGCCGACGCACGGCGGCTCGCTGAGGGTTTTTCTGCGCCACGCCGGCGAGTCGGCACGCGCCGCCACCGGCAACGTCGCAAAAGTACTGGGCGATGAGCGTGCCGCGGGCCTTGACCGCCTCGAGCGCTACGCGGCCTTCCAGGAGCGGGTAAGCGAGACCAAGCGCGACCTGCTCGACTTTCTCATCGGCGCCAAGCGCGCCGGCAAACGCATCGCCGCCTACGGCGCCGCGGCGAAAGGCAATACGCTGCTCAACTATTGCGGCGTGCGCGGGGATTTCGTCGATTACGTCGTGGACCGCAGCCCGCACAAGCAAGGCCGCTACCTGCCCGGCACCCATCTGCCGATCGTGCCGCCCGAGCGTATCCGTGAAACGCGCCCCGATTACCTGCTCATCCTGCCGTGGAACCTCCGCGAGGAAGTCATGGAGCAGAACGGCTTCATCAAGGAATGGGGCGGACAGTTCGTCCTGCCGATCCCTGCGGTCGCGGTGCTGTGAAATTCTCGCCGACGCCGCTGGCCGGCGCGTTCGTGGTCGAGCTCGAGCCGATTGCGGACACCCGGGGCATGTTCGCCCGGACCTATTGCGAGCGCGAGTTCGCGGCGCACGGCATCGCCTTCGGCGTGGTCCAGTGCAACACGTCCTTTAACCGCAGCCGAGACACGCTGCGCGGCATGCACTTCCAGGAAGGCAAGGCGGCGGAGGAGCGGCTGGTGCGCTGCACGAGCGGGGCGATCTACGACGTGATCGTGGATCTGCGCCCGGATTCGAAGACCCGCCTGAAATGGTTTGCCACCGAGCTCAGCGCCGGGAACCGCCGCATGCTGTTCGTTCCGAAGGGCTTCGCGCACGGCTTCAAGACGCTCACCGACGGCTGCGAGGTCTTCTATCAGATGTCGAGCGCCTACGATGCCACCGCGGCGCGTGGCGTGCGCTGGAACGATCCGGCGCTTGGCATCCGCTGGCCGGGCGGGGAGCCGACCGTGTCGGAGCGCGACCGCAGCTATCCCGATTTATCGTCATGAGCGCGCCCGTAAGGCGGGTTTTGCTGTCCGGAGCGAGCGGTTTCATCGGCCGGCGCTGCCTTGCGCCGCTGCTAGCCCGCGGCTTCGAGGTCCACGCAGTAAGCCGGGGGCCGGGCGCTTCGAAGGGTGTGACCTGGCACCGCTGCGACATGCTCGACGCCGCCGCCGGCGAGGACCTGCTCGAGCGGGTGCGGCCCACTCATCTCCTGCATCTGGCATGGATCGCGCAGCCGGGCGTGTTCTGGACCAGCCCGGCAAACTCGGCCTGGCTTGCCGCCGGCGTGCGGCTCGTGAGGAAGTTCTACGCTCTGGACGGGGAGCGCGCGGTCGGCTGCGGTTCGTGTGCCGAATACGGCCGCTCGGACGTACCCTGCCAGGAAGATGCGACCGCGATTGCTCCCGCCACCGTCTACGGGCAAAGTAAAGCCGCGCTGCACGCCGCGCTGCGCGACGCGGCCGGGGCGCGCGGCTGGGCGTGGGCCCGGCTTTTCTTCCCCTACGGCCCGGGTGAAGCGCCCGGCCGCTTCATCCCGAGCGTCATCGAAGGGCTTCTGCGCCGCCAGCCGGTCGCCTGCACACATGGGCGGCAGGTACGCGATTTCATCCATGCCGACGACGTGGCGCAGGCCTGCGTGACGCTGCTCGACGGCCGGGCAAACGGCGCCTACAACGTCGGAACAGGAATCGGTCACAGCCTGCGCGAAGCGGCGCATGCGATCATCGCGCATCTCGGACACGGCGAGCTGGTGCGTTTCGGGGAGCGGGAAGCGCCCGCCCACGAATACCCGTACGTCGTCGCCGACGCAGCCAAGATACGAAGGGAGATCGGCTGGTCCGCGGGAATCTCCCTGACCGAGGGTATCCGCCGCAGCCTGGCTTCCCCCAATGCCACCATGAACGGAGTCCAATGAGGATCACCATCGATACCGACGCCCGAAGCGTCGTGCTTGGAGAAGGCTCCGCCGCCGAGAAGCTGCCGCTCTACGAGAAGCGCGCCTTCGAGCTCGTATCGCAGCTCTGGATGAAGCTCTCCTGGGTGCAGAAGTACTCCTACACCTTCACCTGGATGGGCCGCCCGGTCATCCAGCACCCCGAGGACCTGGTGCGGCTGCAGGAGGTGCTGTACTTCCTGAAGCCCGATGTCGTCATCGAGACGGGGGTCGCGCACGGCGGCTCGCTGATATTGAGCGCCTCGCTGATGCGGGCGATGGGACGCGGCCACACGGTCGTCGGCGTGGACATCGAGATCCGTCCGCACAACCGCAAGGCGATCGAGGCGCACGAGCTGTTCCCCATGATCCGGCTGATCGAGGGCGATTCGGCCTCGCCCGCGATCGTGGCGCAGGCCGCAAGCCACGTACGCCCCGGCGACACGGTCCTGGTCATCCTCGATTCGAATCACAGCCGCGCGCACGTGCGCAAGGAGCTCGATGCCTACCACCACCTCGTCACACCCGGCTCCTACATCGTCGCCACCGACGGCATCATGCGCGATCTGTCGGACGCGCCGCGCGGGCATCCGGACTGGAAGCACGACAATCCCGCCCAGGCGGCGCGCGAATTCGTCGCCGAGCATCCGCAGTTCGCAATCGAGCAGCCGGCGTGGCGCTTCAACGAAAGCCCGCTCGATGCTCCCATTACAGGCTGGCCCGACGCCTGGATCAAGCGGCTTCGCTGAGCGGAGGGCGCGATGGCAACCCCGAAATTCTCCATCCTCATCCCGACGCGCGACCGCCCGGCGACGCTGCGCCACACGCTCGCCACGGTGCTTTCTCAGCCTGGCGAGGACTACGAGGTCGTCGTGGCCGACAACTGCGGGACGCCGGAAACGCGGCAACTGATCGACCAGAATGCCCATCCCAAGCTGCGCTACACCCGCTCGGAAGAGATCCTGCCGATGGCGCAGAACTGGGAACGCGGCCTCGATCTGTGCGAAGGCGAGTACGTCACCGTGCTCGGCGACGACGACGCGTTACTGCCCAGCACGCTCCATGCGACGCGAAAACTGATCGAGACTACCGGGGCGGAACTGCTTTCCTGGTCGCCGCATACCTACTGGTGGCCGGACACGATCGTGTACTGGTTGCGCAATCTGCTGGTCGTCAACCTGGGACTGGAAGCGCGAGAGCGAAACTCCAGGAGAATCCTGCAGGGCTTCTATACGGGCGAATTAGGCATGGATTGGCTGCCAATGATCTATAGCGCCTTCTTCCACCGCAGCATCATCGACGAAGCCAGGCGGCGCTACGACGGCTTCTTCGTGCCCAGAGAAGCGGCGCCTGACATCGCTTCCGCAATTCTCGGGCTGCATCTCACCCAGAATCACGTCTATTCCGCGCGTCCGCTCTCCATCCGGGGAAACTCCGGCAAGAGCAACGGCACCGCGCAATGGGTGAGAAGCCTCGGCCAGAAGCAGCGGGAGATCTACTTCCGCGAGGAACGGATCGGCCTCGAAGGCATGATCCACAAGGCGCTCGTTCCGAGCCCCAACCTGGGTATCATCGTCGCGAGCACCAAGCTCCGCTGCCGGGAAACGTACTTCCCGCACGACGCCGAGCTGACCGTGGATCTGCTCGGCGTGCTGTACGATATGGTGGGTCGCCTGAACGCGGAGCCCGAGGCGTACGACGAGAATCTGAGCGACGTCGAGGCATTCGCCGCCAAGCTTGGAGTGAAGCTCGATCCGTCGCTTGTGCCGCCCAAGGTACCGATAGAGCGCAAACCTAGCTGGGGTCCGGAGTCGCATACGGACAACAGAGTCAGCCTGGCGGTGAACGGAGACCTCGCGGGGCTGCGCAACATCGAGGATGCCGGGCGGCTGGTCGAGGCCTTGCAATACCCCGTTGCCGACTATGTCCGCGGCTAGCGGGCCCTTGCTGACCGTCGGCGTTCCCGTTTACAACGGCGCAGATACCCTCGAGCGCTGTCTGGACTCGGTCCTGACCTACGCACCCGCGGATACGCAAATAGTCGTTTCGGACAATTGCTCGACCGACGGCACCGAACGCATCTGCCGGCAGTTCGCAAAGCGCGCGTCCAATATCCGCTACTTTCGGCAAGAGCAGAACAGGGGATCGGCGGCCAACTTCCGGTTCGTCCTCGAGCAGGCAGGCACGCCGTACTTCATGTGGCTCGCCGACGACGACTGGCTGGGCGACGATTTCCTCGAGCGCGCGCTGCAATTCCTCGAGGAGCACCGGGACTACGCGCTTGCTTCGCCCGCCTCGGCCTACTACGACAGCGCCGGCGCATATCAATTCGCCACGCTTCCAACGAGCATCGAGGACGACGATCCGCGGCGTCGCGTCGAGGCGTTCCTGGAAAACCTGACCGACAACTCGGAGTTCTACGGCGTCTATCGCCGCGCCGCCGCGCGCTTCGACGCGCCGGACGTCATGGGCTCCGACTGGATCACCATGGTGGATACGGCGTTCGCAGGGAAAATCCGTATTCTCGAGCATGCGCTGATCCATCGCCACAATCGATGGGATAGCGCCGAGCGGCACGCTGCCCTGGCGAAGAGCGCCGGCTGGCCGGCCGCCCAGGCGGCGCAGCCCCACTACACGAGCGCCCTCGCGGCGCTGCTGCATGTTGCGCTCGGCGCGCCGGCGTACGCTCGCCTGCGCGACGACGAGCGCGCCCGTCTCGCGCTGCTGGTTTTGCGCCAATTCAAGAAGAATCAGCAGCTGCCGGCGGAGTGCTTTTTCTGGCAAGACAGCCGCCGGCTGTTCGGCGAGGAGTTTACGAGCTCGAACGGCCACAGTCTGCGCGGCATGCTCGCGCAATTGTGCATCGAGGCATTGAACGCCCCGGATGGCGCCGCCCCCGTGGATCAGGAGGTGCTCGAGCTCGCCATGATGCTGAGGCTCGGTACGGAGCCCATGACGGCCGCGGAACGCAAATCCTTCGAAGCGAGCCGCGCGCTGCTCGACTCGCGCCGCTCGGCGCTCGCCGCCTACGCCTATCATGCGCTCTTCGTTCCGGCGTACAAGCAGCCGCGGTTCTTCGGCTTCCCGGAAATTCCCTGCCCGCTGGTGCCCGAGTACGCGCGCTACATCACCGCGCTGGAAATGCTTTTCGACTCGGAGCAGGATATTGACGCCTTCACCGGGCACCTGTCGAAAGTCATCGACTCGGCGATGCCTGACGGCGAGCTCGCGAGCGGCCCTCTGCGGATATCGGCGCACTGGATTCGATCGCTGGACGCGATTACGACGAACCTGTGCATGATCCCCTGCTATTTCGGCGAGGGCACGCTGCGCGACCTCATGGAAAAGCGCGCACGCATGTGCGCCACCTGGCTTGGCTGTATCGGGGTGCCTACCGAAGCCGCCGCGAACGGGGGCGCGGCGCGTCCCCGATTGCGCGTCGGGATGGTCATGCAGGCGCTCGTCTCGCCGACCGACACCTACACCGGCCTTCCCGCCATCGCCGAGCTCGATCGCTCGAAGTTCGAGACCGTGCTTTTCGTCGTCCGGCTGAAGCACGGCGCAGACCGGCTCACCGAGAAGGAGCAATATGCGTCCGGGCTCGCCGACCGGACGATCGCGCTGGGAAGCGACCTGAACGCCATGGTATCCGCCATACGCAGCGAGAATCTCGATTTTCTCATCTTCGCCAGCAATCTGACCGCGGCATGCAGCGCGCCCTTCATACTCTCGGTCTGCCGCCTTGCGAAGTGGCAGATCGCGTTCAATCCCTGCTGCGTCACCTCGGGCTCCGAGAAGGTGGACTATTTTGTCTCCAGCACTCTGCTCGAAGAGCGCGGCACCGGCCAGGAAGCGTACTGTGAACGGCTGCTGCAGATTTCCGGTCCCGGACACGTGCGGGTGGTACCGCCGTTCGAGACGCAGACTGCCGCCGCGAAGCGTGCCGTGCCGCGCGATGACCGCGAGCTCCGGCTCGTTTCCGGAGCGAATTACTTCAAGCTCACGCCCGCGACGCGCCGCACGTGGATGCGGGTTCTCGCGGCGCTGCCGGAGGCCTCCTTGCACCTCTACCCTTTCGGTGAGGCGTGGTCGAGTCAATACGACCGCGCTCGGCTGACCCGGGTGCTCAGGCGCGAAGCTCTGGAAGCCGGCGCGCAATTCGAGCGCATCCACATGCGGGAGGCCTTCCCGGACATCGATGCCATCCACCGCTTCCTGGGCAGCATGGACATCTACCTGGACAGCTTTCCGTTTTCCGGCATCAATTCGGTTCTCGATCCCCTGCTGAGCGGCATTCCCGTCGTCACGCTAGCGGGGAACAGCTTTCGTTCCAACATGGGCGCGAGCGTTCTGCAGGAAACCGGGTTCAGAGAATGCATCGCGGCCAACAACGACGAGTACGTTTCCATCGTGCGCAAGCTGGCAGCGGATCGGACCGCGCTCGAGCGCGTCAAGCATCGGGTCTTCGAGACCATGCAGCGCGGCACCCGCTTCCACGACGTAAAGTGGTTCTCCGGCGAGTTCGGAAGATTGATGCAGGAAATCGCAGCGGGACGCGTGTAAGCGACTGTTCGGAGGCGACACCATGGCAGACGTAGACATGAGCTCGCGGTCAAACTACCACCGGAGCCTGCTGATGCTGCAGGACCGCGGCTTTACTGCAAATACGGTCATCGACATAGGAGCCGCCGAGGGTGCGTTCTTCCTGATACGGCACAATCCGAAACTGTTTCCGACGGCGCGCCATTTCTTCATCGACGCGATGCAGGAAAATGAGCCCGCGTATCGCAAGCTCGCGGCCAAATTCGACACCGGCTATGAAATCACCGCACTATCCTGCCTGGAGGGCGAAGTCTCGGTGCGCATCGATCCTGGTTTCTACAACACGCACATCGAGCACCTTCAGCCGGGAACCGCCTATGAGGCGACGCGGCGCGTCCCCGTCACCACGCTCGATCGAGTGGTGGAACGGCATGCGCTGCGCCCCCCCTTCATGCTGAAGCTGGACGTCCAGGGCGCCGAGCTCGATGTTCTGCGCGGCTCCCTGCGCACCCTGGATGAGGCGGTAGTGGTGCTCAGTGAAATCCAGATCTTTCCCGAGCGCGATTCGCTGGTGGAATTGCTCAACTTCATGCAGGGAATCGGCTGGGCGCTGTATGACATCACCAACCTCGCCTACTACCCTTCCGATGCCACGTTCTACCAGTGCTACGCGACGTTCATTCCCAGAGCCATGGACTTTCGCAAGAACATCTCCTGGTGCACCCCGGAGCAGGAAAAAGAGTTCCTCAAGGCGCTTCAGACGCGGCGCGCAGAGGGCTTGGAGATGATCGACGAGCTGACCAGGTAGTTGAAACGCATTCGTTCGGGGGACGGCATGGATAAGCGCGGTGTGCTCTATGTCTACTGGGGAGGGAGCAAGCAGGAGCGTTTCCTCGAGCGCTCCGTCCAGTCGCTGTTCAACCACCATCCCGAGCTGCCGGTCCAGATCGAGAAGCTTCCCGACGGCGCGACCCTGCTGGACAAATCACGCATGTTCGAGCTCTCGAATTTCGATGAGACGCTGTTTCTGGACATCGACACGGTCGTTCTGGGGGACCTGACGTTCGCTTTCGAGAAGGCCGCGCGCCATGGGATCGCCTGCGCGATAAACGAGTGCCCCTGGGCGCGGCGCTGCACCGGGCTGCGCGCGGAGGGCGACATCGTGGAATACAACACGGGCGTGCTGTTCTTCACCCGGGCGGCGCAGAGCGTGTTCACGGCGTGGCGGCAATATGCCCCCGCGGTGGATTCCTCGATCCGGCATATTCAGCAGGGCCGGGTCGGCGTCGATCCCGTCGGCGACCAGGCGTCTTTCGCCAAGGCGGTGGACCGGACCGGCTTTCCGCTGTTCGCACTTCCGCTCAACTGGAATTTCCGTCCGCGGTGGCACCTGTCGTACTTCGGTCCCATCCGCATATGGCACGACTACTCCGAGGTGCCGCCCGAGATCCTGAGCAGCAACGCCTTGCAGGATCGGGAAGACGCAGTCATCCAGTTCTACTCCCGCGCGCCGGAGCCGGACGGTTGAACGGCCTGTTCGGGCTCCCGGGCTTCCTCTTCCGCGACCCAGCGCTCCCACATATCTGTGTAGGCGTTCTCCAGCGAGCGGGCAAAGCCCCGGGCGTCCAGCAGGGGCGATTTGCCGAGCCGCTCCCGCATGCCCGCGCGCAGAGCGCCCAGGTGCTGCGGATCGCTCGCCAGGCCGAGCGCCTTCTGCAGGTAGTCCTCTTGCGAATGGGCGACCAGCTCCTCGAGCCCGGCGCCGCTCAAAATGCTGGCGCCCACCCGCGATACGTGGGTCGGGCCCGCCAGCGTGACGACCGGCACCCCCATCCAGAGCGCCTCGCAGCTCGTCGCCGCTCCGTTGTAAGGGAAGACATCCAGCGCGATATCGACCGCGCCGTACGCCGCCAGATGGGCTGAAAAGGATTCCTCGGGCCCGGACAGCTCGAGCCTTTCGGCGCCGATGCCGAGATTTCCGAACTGCTCCCGGATCGAGCGGCGCGCGCTCTGCGCGGCCAGGCCGAACGATTTCAGCTTCAGGCGCGCGCCCGGCAGCGCTCCCAGCAAGCGGGCCCACAGCGCAATCATCGGCGAAGTGACTTTCGCCAGGTTGTTGAAGCAGCCGAAAGTCACGTGGCCGGCGCGGGCAAGCGGAAGCTCTGCCACTTCGGGCGCATCAGGCGGCGGACCATAGCAAAGGAAGCCTTGCTTCAGCCTCACGAGCTTCTCGACGTAAAACCGGTCCGTCGCGCCTTCGGGGTCCGCGATCGCGTCGGTCAGGCGATAGTCGATCTCATCGATGCCGCAGGTATTTGGATACCCGAGCCAGGTGACCTGGACCGGGGCGAGCTTGTGCGCGAAGAGCAACGGGCGCCCGCCCCCGGTATGCCCGGCGAGGTCGACGAGGATGTCGATGCGGTCGGCGCGCACGAGATCGGCGACCCATTCGTCGCCGACGCGGGCGATGTCGCGCCACTCCTCGCCGGCGTCCGCGATCCGCTTCGTGGTCGCGTCGGGGGACAGGACATTGCCGTAGCAGAAGATCTTGAACCGGCTGCGGTCGTGCGCCGCGAGCAGGGGCTCGATGAACCCGGCGACCGAGTGCCGCTTGAAATCCGGAGAGAAATAGCCGATGTTCATCCTGCGCGCCGGCCGGCGCTCGTGCGGCGCCCGGACCGCCTGGCGGCCGATGCCGCGCGTATGGCGCTTCGCCCAGGCGAGATGCTCCTCGAGCAGCGGCTCGGCGCCGCGCCTGTAGTGCAGCGAGAGCAGCCAATCGCTGCGAGCGCTCGCGTTGTCGGGCTGCAGCACGAGCGCGCTGCGGAAATCCGCGTCCGCTTCCTCCACGCGCCCGAGAAGCTGCAGGGCACGTGCGCGGCCGTCGTAGGCGCGCGCATCGCCCGAATCGATCTTGAGAGCGGCTTCGTAGGCAGCCAGCGCCTCGTCCAGGCGCAGCTTGAGCAAGAGCAGATCGCCGAGGTTGCATTGCCAGTCGGCGCGGCCGCTTTGCAGCCGCAGCGCCTGGCTGATGCATTCGATCGCGCGGTCCTCCTGTCCAAGCCGCCGATGCGCGTTGCCGAGGTTGTAGAGCGCGTCGGCAAGCCGCGGGTCCAGGTCGCTCGCCTTGCGATAGCATTCGACTGCCTGGTCGAGCAAACCCAGCGCCTCGAGTGAGCAGCCCAGGTTGTTTTGCGCCTTGGCCATCGCCGGATCCAGCTCCAGCGCGGCGCGGAAGGAAGCGGCGGCATCGGTCATGTTGCCCTGGCCCATGAGCGAGTAGCCCATCATGTAGTGCAACTGGGCGATCCGGCCGTTCGCCGCGATACCGCGCCGCAGCCATTCGACGGCGACGCCATGATTGCGCGTTTCGTAGGAGAGATCCCAGAGCGCGGAGAGCGCCTCCATGTGATCGGGCCGGACCTTCAGGATGTCCTTGCAGGTCTCCTCGGCCTCTATCTTTCGGTCCTGCGAGCGGAACTCCGACACCTGCCGCAGCCAGGCGCCGATTCTCAAGTCTTCGAGCTCCGCCGAGGAGGGTTGAGGCGCGATTTTCTTCTGCCAGATGTCGAGATAGCACTGCTCCAGGGCCCGAGTAAACCCCGCCGCGTCGGCCAGCGCCGAGCGGTGCAGGCGCTCGCGCAGCCCCTTGCGCAGCGCCTCCAGGCGCTCGAGATCGCCGGCGAGCGCCACCGCGGTCTTGACGTGGTCCGCGACGTTGTAGCTGACCAGATCCTCGAGGCCGACGGCGGCGAGTATGCTCGCCCCCATCCGGCCGGCATGCCGGTCGCCGCTCAGGCTGACGACCGGCACGCCCATCCATAGCGATTCGCAGGTGGTGGTCGCGCCGTTGTAGGGAAAGCTGTCGAGCGCGATGTCGATCTCGCGATAGACCGCCATGTGGCCGTCGAACGAGGCTTCCCAGCCCCGCAGCTCGACGCGCGCCGGATCGATGCCCGCGCGGCGAAAGCCCTCGCGATACCTCTCGGAGACGCTCGGAATGGCGAGCGCCCGGCTCTTCAGGAGCATGCGTGAGCCCGGAACCGCTGCCAGCGTTCGCGCGGTCGCGTCGACGAAAGCGTCCGAGATCTTCGGCAGATTGTTGAAGCAGCCGAACGTGATGTATCCGTTTGCGCGCGCCGGAAGCGGTCCGCACTCCAGCGCATCGGCCGGCCCCGGCAGCCGGTAGCAGAAATACGTCGGCCAGGGACGCAGCAGGCGCTCGGCGCTCCAGCGGTCCGCCTCGCCGGGCGGATCGGCGCGAGCATCGCTAATGCGATAGTCGATGGCGGAGAGTCCGGTCGTGCCCGGATAGCCGAGGTAGGTCGCCTGCACCGGCGCCGGCTTCTGCGTGAACACCAGGAGCCGGTTGTCCCCCGTATGGCCGGTCAGGTCCACCAGGATATCGATGCGATCGGCGCGAATGCGCTCGCCGAGCTGCGCATCCGACATATGCCCGCAATCCACCCAGTGCTCGGGCAGCTTGCGCAGCCGCTCGGTCGCGTGGTCTTCCCACGGCAGCGTGTGGTAGCAGAAGATCTCGACCTGCGCGCGATCGTGCTGCTTGAGGATGGGCTCGACGAAGCACATGACCACATGGTTGCGGAAGTCCGGCGACACATAGCCCACGCGCAGCCGGCGCGGCCACGACCGGTCGAGCGGCGGTTCGACGTAAGGCTTCGCGAAGCGCGCGCCGAAGCGGCGGTGCTCGTCGAAGATCGACTCCGCGTCGTACTTGTCGCTGTAGTTCAAAGTCAGCAGCAGGTTGGTATAGACACTCTTGTCGTCGGGCGTAAGTTCGATCGCGCGCTGGCAGGCGGCGATGGCTTGGGCGATCTGTCCCTGCGCGCGATAGGCGACGCAGAGGTTGTATTGCACGATCGCGGTTTCGAGGCCGGCGGCGAGCAGGCCTTCGAGCTGCTTGCGGCCCTCGTCGTACTCCCCGTTCTCCGCGAGCAGGGAGCCGAAATTGATCCGCGCGAGGGCGTTGTCCGGATCCAGCTCGACGTGCTTGCGCCACGCCTCCACCGCATCCGCCGTGAGCCGGAGGCTTTGAGAGGCCACTGCCAAGGTGAACCAGAACGCCGGATCCCTCGGGCGGACCTCGATCGCCTTCTGGCACAGGTCGAGCGCCTCCAGCGCCCGGTCGCTCATGAGGGCGATCACGCTCAGGAAATAAAGGGCGTCGGCGTCTCGCGGATCGTCCTCCAGGAGGCCGCGGTACAGGCGCTCGGCTTCGGCGAGATTCCCCCCTCCCAGGATGAGCTTGTAGGCGGCGCGCAGCCGCGCATCGAGCGCTTCCCGATCGGGCGCCCGGGAGACCTCGGTTTTGCGCCGAAAAACGCTATTGAACCAGTTCATCGGCCGTGGACGCTGCTGGTAAGATCGCAGGCAGAATCGCCATGTTCAACCGAAAACACTCCCGTGAGATCGAGGATTTTGCCATCGCTTTGGCGCGCGATCTCGCGGGTCGCTGCCCGCCGGCCGAAGCATACGCAGGCGACCACATCAGCATGCGCATGGCGCGCGCCATCGACGAGGCGTTCGCCCAGGCGTCAGCATATCAGCGGGAGCACCGGCTCTGGATGTACGGCAGAGCCAAGCTCGGAACGGCGTTCAAGATGGAACTGAAGCAAAGCGGCTATCCGGGCGAGCTCGTCGACAATGTCACCCGGCAACTGCTCTTCAAAATGTCCGCCTGATAAAAATGAAAAGGCCCGCAATCGCGGGCCTTTTCCTGCTGCTTGCTTTCTGCCTCTTACAGGCGGCAGTTCGAAGGCACGTACTTCGAGGCGAGAGCCGCCGGCGTGCCCGTCGTAAAGCACGTCCAGATCTTCCCGCCATCGGCGGAGTTCAGACCCACCGTGCTGTTGGCGATGTTGGCGTTCACGTTCGACGCCCTCATCGTCCCGATCAGCGTGATCGAGCCCGGGGCGGCCGAGCTCGAGCCCCCGATGGAGATGCTGGTCGTGTACTTGCCCTGGGTGTTGCCCATCACATCACTGGCCGCCGTGGGCCAGGTTCCCTGGGAAGCATAAAACTCAGCCATCGGCGTCTTGCCCGAACCGAGCAAGCTCACCGCTTCGGACACCTGCGCCCGTGCGATGTAGTCCTGATACGCCGGGATTGCTACCGCTGCCAGAATGCCGATGATCGCGACTACGATCATCAGTTCGATCAGCGTAAAGCCTTTCTGTAGGCTCTTCATGGTTAATGATCCTTCCTGTTAGTTGTAAGAAGAGGCCATTCGCATGCCTCCCGTCCCTTTACTACGCAAGCCCTGGGCCATGCCGGCACGCAATTTAAGTACATGATTTAACTTAGAATAAGATAAATCTCACCGAGCCTGGCTGACAGGATTTGTCACGTTCCCTGCCTCTTTTGGGCTCGAGAGGCAGAGATTCGCTGTAGCGGGTGCTACAGACGGCAGTTTGAGGGCACGTACTTCGAGTCGAGAGCCGCCGGCGTGCCCGTCGTAAAGCACGTCCAGATCTTCCCGCCATCGGCGGAGTTCAGCCCCACCGTGCTGTTGGCGATGTTGGCGTTCACGTTCGACGCCCTCATCGTCCCGATCAGCGTGATCGAGCCCGGGGCGGCCGAGCTCGAGCCCCCGATGGAGATGCTGGTCGTGTACTTGCCCTGGGTGTTGCCCATCACATCACTGGCCGCCGTGGGCCAGGTTCCCTGGGAAGCATAAAACTCAGCCATCGGCGTCTTGCCCGAACCGAGCAAGCTCACCGCTTCGGACACCTGCGCCCGTGCGATGTAGTCCTGATACGCCGGGATTGCTACCGCTGCCAGAATGCCGATGATCGCGACTACGATCATCAGTTCGATCAGCGTAAAGCCTTCCTGAAGGTTTCTCATGCTAGTTACTCCCATGACTATTTGGATTGTGAGGTTGGTCTGAAGCACCCGGACAACGGGCTAATTTCTGCGGCAGGCCGGATATTATCCTAACCGCATGATTTCAAACGATACGTCTTAAGAAACCTGCAAACCTCGTGAAAGGAGATCGTCATGGACCGGCGCTTGGCCCGAGCGTCCGTCGGAGCGCGTGCGAAAGCGTGAAATATTCACGGCCGGAAACGCTTTGGCGCGGGTGAGCCGCGCCAGTTTGTAAGATGCCGGGAAACATGACCCGCGCCAGCGCCGAAGAAACGCAAACCGCCGACCGCCTGATCGACGCGGGCAACCGGGCGGAACGCGAAGGCAGGTATCGGGAAGCGTGCGAAAGCTATCGCGCCGCGGTCAGTGCCGCTCCCGACTATGCGCAGGCGCACCTGAACCTCGGCATCGGGCTGGAGGGCGCTGGCGATGCCCAGAATGCGATCCAGGCGTACGAAAAGGCGCTCGCGATCGACCGCAGGAATCCGCTCGTAAACTACAACCTGGGGAAACTGCTGTGCTCGCTCGGCGTTGTGGACCGCGCCGGGACGTTGTTGCGCGCAGCCCTGGAGGCGAGGCCCGGGTTCGCAGAGGCCCATGTGGTGCTCGCCGATGTGCACGAGACCCAGGGAAATCTCGCCGCCGCCGCGACCGAGCTCGAAGCCGCGCTCGCGCTGCGGCCGCAGTATGTCGGCGCGCTGCTCAACTATGCCGCGGTCCTGAGAAAGCAGGGGCGTGCGGCCGAGGCCGCCGAGTGCTACGGGAAAATCACGCTCCTGCAGCCGGAGCTTGCCGAGGCGCACTGGCACCTGGGCGCCTTCGTCGCCGACCAGGGCCGGCTGGAAGACGCGGTCACCCACTTCCGGCGCGCGCTGGCGCAGAGGCCGGATTTCGTCGAAGCGCAGCATAGTCTCTGCCTGGTCGCATACGAACAGGGACGGCCTGCTCAGGCGATTGCCTGCCTGCGCGACGTGGCGGCGCGCCATCCGGGCTTTGCGAACGCGCCGCTCAGCCTGGGAAAGATACTCTGCCGTGAACGCAGGCTGGACGAGGCGACCGATTCGCTGCAGCGTGCGATCGCGCTGGACCCTGCGCTTACCGAAGCGCACCTCAATCTGGGGCACGTGCACAACGCACGCGGCCAAGCCGCCGCGGCCCGGAGCTGCTACGAGAAGGCCGTGTCGGTCGACCCGGAAAACGCCGAGGCGCACTGGTCGATCGCCATGGCGCAGCTGCATGCCGTCTACGAGAGCGAGGCCGCCTCGCGCGAGAGCCGCCGCGCGTTTTCACGGCATCTGGACGAGTTCGACCGCTGGGTGGGTGAAGAGCGCCTGGCCGCGCTGGTGACGGCGGTCGGCAACCCCACGCCGTTCTATCTCGCATACCACGAAGAGAACAACCGGCCGCTGCTGCAGCGCTACGGGTCGCTTTGCGCCCGCGTCATGGCGAGCTGGCTCGCGCGGCAGCGCGTGGCGGATCCCGGCGCAGCAAGCGACGGAGTCATTCGCGTGGGAGTGGTCTCGGCGCATTTCCAGGATCACTCCGTCTGGAACGCGCTCGTGAAGGGCTGGTTCCAGCACCTGGACCGCGCGCGGTTTGCGCTGGAAGCGTTCTACCTCGGCACCGAATTCGACCAGGAGACGCGGCTCGCGCAGTCGCTGGCGGCGCACTTCGAGCACGGAAGCGCCAGCCCGGACCGCTGGGTACGGGCGATCGCGCAGCGCCGGCCGGACGTGCTCATCTATCCCGAGATCGGAATGGACGCGCTGACCACGAAGCTCGCCAGCCTGCGTCTCGCGCCGGTGCAGATCGCGAGCTGGGGACATCCGGAAACGAGCGGCCTGCCGACGATCGATCACTTCGTTTCCGCCGAAGGCCTGGAGCCCGAGAACGCCGGCGAGAACTACGCCGAGCGGCTTGTCGCGCTGCCCCACCTCGGCTGCTCCTACCACTCACGCGCGATCGCGCCGGCGGCTCCCGATTTCGGCGGGCCGGCGCCCGGCCCGTCCACCGCGCTGCTCATCTGCCCCGGCACGCCGTTCAAGTATGGCCCGCGCCACGATCGGCTGTTCGCGGAAATTGCGCGCCGGCTGGGCGATTGCAGGTTCGTTTTCTTCACGTACCGGGTGCCCGAGCTGTCGGCGAAGCTGCGCGCGCGGCTGCATGCGTCATTCGCGGCGCAGGGCCTCGTGGCGGACCGGCACTGCCTGTTCATTCCCTGGCAGACGCCGGCGCAGTTCCGCGGCCTGATGGGCGGCGCGCACGTGTTTCTCGACACCATCGGCTTCTCGGGATTCAACACCGCGATGGAAGCGATCGAATGCGGACTGCCCATCGTGACGCGCGAAGGCCGTTTCATGCGCGGGCGCTTCGCAAGCGGCATCCTGAAACGCATCGGCCTGCAGGAGCTCGTCGCCGACAGCGATGACCGCTACGTCGAGCTTGCCGTCAGGATCTGCCAGGACGGCGACTATCGCGCGCGACTGCGCGCGCAGATCGCGGCGCGACGCAGCATCCTCTTCGACGATCCGGCGCCGATACGCGCGCTGGAAGAATTCCTCGTGCGGATCGCGAGGCCGCGCTGATCGCGCACGGCGCGCCCCAGGCGCCGTCTATCGGCGACGCGTCGAAGGATCGAGGAAAAGCTCGTCGCACTCCGCTTCGAGCGCGGCTCGAAGCTGACTTGCCGGGGTCGCGCTTTTCGCCGGCTCCGGCGAGCGCGTGGGCACGGCAGTCTGGTCGGCGGCCGGCAGGCGCGATCGAGCGAACACCTCCATTACCACGCGTACGCCCTCCTCCGTCACGTCGCGGCAACCTTCAGTCCAGTAGCGGCCCCGGCCGTACGGGCCGGTGATGATTTCGTACGACGGGAAATAGTCCACGCCCGCGTGCTCGCGCACCGTTTCATCGACCGCGGCGCGAAGGACGCTCTTCGAAGCGCTCGTCGATACCATCACGCTGCGAGGTTCCGCGGTGGCGACCAGCCCTACCGGCGACACGGTCAACAGGACCCGCGCCTTCGGATTGACTGCGCTCAATAGCTCGATCGTGCGGCGAAGATCGGCGGCCACCTCGCGAAAGCTGTAGTTGACGAATCGGTGATGCCGCGACGAATGCTCGCCGGCGATGGCGCCTGGAACGATCGGATAGCAATACCCGTGCTCGATGTTTTCCCAGGCTTCCGTCAATCCCAGCGTGAACACGAAAACGTCCAGGGTCTCGAGCATCCGGCGCACCGCCTGGAGGTGAAAATGCCTGTCGGCGCGCGCGTGCAGCGCGCCCGAAAATCCCATCGGCACCGCGCGCGGCCTCAGCATGTCGATCCAGCGGCCGCCGGGCGCCTCGACGAACTCGCAGATCGGCGCGCGCGCGCCCAGTGCCTGCTCGACCAGCTCGCGCAGATGGCGAACGGTATAGATGTTCCCGTAGCGGGCGGAAAACAGGCCGTACCCGTGCCCGGCGTCCTCCCGCACCAGCGGATGCCGGGCTTCCGCGGCGAGAAGCTCCACGCCCCGCGTCTCGAGATGCCGCGCCAGATGCTGCGCGAAGCACGAACCGGCGGTGGCGAACCGGTCGGCGGGAGCGAACGTGAATTTCCGGCCGTAGTCGAAATCCACCTCGAGCGCCCCGCCGGCCTGTGCGGACGCCTTCCAGAAATTCTGCCTCGGCAACGAATCGTACGGAGTCATGCGCGCAGTTCCCGCAGCCATGATTCGATCCGCTGCGCGGTCATCACGCCGTACATCTTATTCCCGTGCGTCAGGCCTTCCGCATATTCTTCGCGAAGCAGGCCGTTCGGGCCGCAGGCCTCGGACGGGGCCGCCAGCACTTTGCAGTCGATCGTGGCAAGGCGCGCGGCGAGCACGCGGCAGTAGCGCCGATACCACTTCAATCGCAGCCGGTCCGGCGCGAAGCCGTGACGCGATATCAGCTCGCCCATCAGCTCCAGATGCGGCGAGCTCCGGGGGTTCTCGCGCGGCGGCGGCGGCAGAACGTGCGCCAGGGGGTTCGGCACCAGCTGTCTGAGCACCATCAGCGGAAGATATATGGCGGCGACCCAGGGATCGATCCGCTCGTCGATGAATGCTTCGTCGATGATCGCCGCTTCGGGCGCGATCTCCGCGACCGTCTCCTCCAGGAAATCGTACGGCGGCCATTGGTCCAGCATCGTCGCCGCGTGCTCGTTGCCGTTGATCATCGATACGATCGGAACCGCGCCGCGCCACGAGCTGACGATCTGCACGTATTCCGGATCCGCCTCGATGCTGGACGCCGCGGTGGAGGCCGCGCTCGGATTCACCAGCGCGCCGATGCCGCCGGCCGGCGACATCAGCCAGGCCGACACGAGTTTCAGCGACAGGGTGCCCCTCACGACCGCGGTTTCGAACGGGTATCGAGGAATGGCGCCCTGGAACCACCCGCTGAAGGATGGCCCGTAGCGGGCGTCGTCCGCCGGCGCGCCGGCGCCAAGCTTCGAGCGCCAATCCGTGATGCCGTCCAGCAACGATACTCCGTGGCTGTGGGCGAGAAGGAGGAAGTCGGGCGAAGACAAGCGCTACGCCGTCACGCCGGGGCCTGCCTGGACCAGAACTCGATCACGCGCTTCGCTTCCGCGCTGCGCGTGTAACGCGCCGCAACGCTCTGCCCGGCGGCGCGGACCGATTCCCAGAGCGATCCGGCGTTGCCGCCGCGATAGGCGCGCAGAAGCTCGATCAGCCTGTCGGCGAGCGCGAGCGTATCCTCGTCCGTGACCCAGAAGCCGTTGTCCTGCCGCGCGTATTCCGCGCCGCCGCCGGCGCGGAATCCGACCACCATGGCCCCGCAGGCCATCGCCTCCAGGGGTGGCAGCCCGAACCCTTCGCGGTACCCGGTAGCGAGGAAGAAAGCGCTGCGCCCGAGGATCGCCGCCACCTCGGCTTCGCCGTAGCCGTCGATCGGAATCCAGGGGACGTCCCGCAGCTCGGGGGCGCGGTGATGGATGAGCGCCTGGATCATGCGCAAGTGCTGCGCGCCCTTTCGCGGCATGTAAGCGATCTGCAGTTGCCGGGGCCCGGCGCCGGGCCGGAACAGATCGAGGTCCAGGGACAGGGGAATATAGGCAGGCTCGATGTCGAAAACGCTGCGCACGAAATCGCGTATCGGTATCGAGCTCACGAGCACCGCCGTCGCGCCGTAGTCCATCCAGGAAGCGGTGGGCGCAATGCACTCGAAGATCTGGTAGTGCCCCTGGCAGAAGATCGCCTTGCGGCAGCCGACGTTCTCGAGACCGCTGCGCAGCAGCGAATGATCCTCCGGGATCACGGCCCAATCCTCGGGGTCCAGCGCGAGGCCGCCTTCCGCGTACAGAACCGGGGCATCGGAGCTGAACCATTTCGGCTGAAACCCGCTTTGATGCTGCACGATATAGGCGTCGAACCCGGCGTTTTTCAGGATCTCGACGTGACGGTACAAAGTGCGCACGCCGCCCGAGGGGCGCGGATTATCGTGGCTCAGGTAGAGGATGCGGGGCATGCGTCAAGCGGCGATCACGCCTGCGCCGTCGCCGCACTCTGCGAAGCGAAAAGGCGCTGCACGTAGCCCCAGTCGTTCGGTGCGAGATTGAGCTTGCCGGCCCGGTCCTTCCGGAGGAACGCGTAGTCGAGGCGCATCAACTCGTCCGTGACGGCGGCCAGGTTCCTGGAAAGGTACTCCGAGCCGGGGTCCAGGTTGCGCACGACGCACAGCCCCGTCGGCGGGGCGGCGAGGGTATGAATCGACAAGTCGGGCCTGTGCTTTTTCAGCAGGACCACCAGCCGCCAGACGTCCCCGCTCCAGAAATCCGTGGCGCGCTCGCGCTGCGCTGTCCTGCGATCATGGGGAAAGCAGTCATGGATGAGGATGGTCGATCCGCCATGGCACAGGCGCTCGAGGTTGACGAAGTCGCGCAGCGCCGCTTCGAAGTGGTGCATGCCGTCTATAAACGCCAGATCGACGGGCATCCCCCCAAGTTCCCCGCGAACGTCGGTCTGGCGGAAAAACTCGTCGCTCGTCTGGGCGAAGATCCGGACGTTCGGCGGCAGGGGTGAGGAGATCGTCGGCTCCGGGTCGACGCCGATGCAGCGCGGCCCGGTTCCCGCGAGCCGCATCGATTCGGCTTTGTCAACGCCGATTTCCACGTAGGTGCGGGGGCGCAGAAGCCCGTGCAGGCGCTCGAGGATCTCCAGGTACCAGGGCCCGTGCAAAAACAGCTGCGACAGCAGCTCATGCGGCTCGCCGAATGAAGGATCGAGCATCGCCGCCTGCTCGCAGTACAGCGCCGCCTTGTCGCGCGCCCCAAGCGCGCTCGCCGCGCGGGCGGCTGCGTATCGAAGCTGCGCGTTGGACGGCGACAGGCGCGCCGCGAGGCCGAGCAGTGCGAGCGCGGTGCCGGGATTGCCGGCATCGAGCTGCTCGACGCCTTCCCGGGCCAGGCTGTCAGCTAGGCGGCCGAAGAGCATCGCCTGCGGCATGCGAACCGGTTATGGCGTGAAACCCGGGATGCGCGACTCGTCGACCTGGTCGATCTGCTCCTTGTCGAGGAACATCTCGGCGTAGCGCAGGTAGACCTTCCTGCGCACGAAGACGTCGAACAGATCCGGGTCGATGTGGCTGTTGTTCTTCATCCGGCCGAGGATCTCCAGCGACTCGGAGAGGGTCTTGCCCTTCTTGTAGGGCCGGTCCTTGGCGGTGAGCGCCTCGAAGATGTCGGCGATGCCCATGCAGCGCGCCTGGACCGACATCTGCTCGCGGGTGAGGCCCTTCGGGTAGCCCTTGCCGTCCATGCGCTCGTGGTGGCCGCCGGCGTACTCCGGCACCTTGGTGAGGTGCTTTGGCCAGGGCAGCGCCTCGAGCATCTTGATCGTGGCGACGATGTGGTTGTTGATGATTTTACGCTCGTCCTCGGTGAGCGTGCCGGCGCGGATGGTGAGGTTCCTGACCTCGTCCTCGGTGAGGAAGTCCGCCTCATGGCCGGCGACGTCGCGCCAGCGCCGGCGCGCGATGCGCCGGACGCGCTCGATGTCCTCGTCGCGCATGCGCTCGCCGCCGATGTTGCAGGCGTGCAGGAAGCGGCAGTCGTCGTCGAGCTCGCGCAGCCGCTCGCGCAGCTGCCGGTTCTCCTCGGCGGCGTCGATCGGCCGCTTCTGCTCGAGCAGGGAGACCTTTCTCCTCAGGGACTCGATCTCGAGGTCGCGCTTGAGCACCTCGAAGCGCGTGTCGATCAGGTGGACCCGGTCGAACAGCGTCTCGAGCTTGGTGGCCTTGTCCACGACGTGGACCGGGGTGGTGACCTTGCCGCAGTCGTGCAGGAGGCCCGCGATCTTCAGCTCGTAGCGGTCCTTCTCGGTCATGTTGAAGTCGCGCAGCGGCCCTTCCCGCGTCTCGTTCACCGCCTCGGCGAGCAGCATGGTGAGGACCGGGACGCGCTGGCAGTGCCCGCCGGTGTAGGGCGACTTCTCGTCGATCGCGGTGTTGATCAGGTTGATGAACGACTCGAACAGCTGCTCGAGCTGGTTGATCAGCATCCGGTTGGTGAGCGCGATCGCCGCCTGCGAGGCGAGCGATTCCGCGAGGCGCTGGTCGGACGCCGAGAACGAGACGATCTCGCCGGTCCTCGGGTCGGCGGCGTTGATGAGCTGCAGCACGCCGATGATCTCGTGCTCGTGGTTGCGCATCGGCACCGTCAGGAACGACTTGGAGCGGTAGCCGGTCTTCGAGTCGAAGGCGCGGGTGCCGCTGAAGTCGTAGCCTTCGGCGGTGTAGGCGTCGGCGATGTTGACCGTCATGCCCGTCAGCGCGGCGTTCGCCGCGACCATGCCGTGGTTGGGCTGGCCGTCCTTGTAGAGCTGGATCGGGTAGAACGGCACCGGGTTGCCGGTGGTGCCGCCCAGGTAGTACTTGAGCGAGCTGGTGCGCACGATCTCGAAGCGCAGGGTGCGCTCCTCGGTGACGCGGTAGAGGGTGCCGCCGTCGGCGCGGGTGATCGACTTCGCCGCGACCAGGATCGATTCGAGGAGCCGGTTGATGTCGCGCTCGGCCGAGAGCGAGGCGCCCACCATGTTGAGCTGCTCCAGACGCTGCATCAGGTCGTCCGAGGCGCCCATCAGCCCCGCGACGCGCGCAATCTGCGTGGTGCCCAGGATGCTGCTCATGCCGCTTGCCCGCTCCCTTGTTTGCGACCGCCGGCCCCCCGGCCACGCCTTGTTACTTGATGCAGACCGCCCTGACTTCCTTCATGTGCGTCACGCCCATCAGGCATTTCTCCATGCCGTCCTGCTTGAGCGTGCGCATGCCGTCCTCCAGGCACTGCGCGAGCATGTCGGCGACCCGCGCGTGCTCCTGGATCAGCTTCTTCAGCTTGTCGGTGGCGATGAGCAGCTCGTGCAGGCCGCAGCGGCCCTTGAAGCCGCTGCCGCTGCATTTCTCGCAGCCGACCACCTTGTAGAAGGTGAGCTGGCCCTTGTCGTTGCCGTAGAGCTTGACCCATTCCTTGTAGACCGCTTCCATGGCGCCCTTGGGATCCGCCTTGAACCTCGCCGTCGCCATCAGCTCTTCGCAGTACTCGCGCAGGAACGCGGTGAGCTCGGCCGATTCGGGCGTATAGGGCTGCTTGCAGCTGCACAGGCGCTTCGCGAGGCGCTGCGCCAGGATGCCGAGCAGCGCGTCGGAGAAGTTGAACGGGTCCATGCCCATGTCGAGCAGGCGGATGATCGATTCCGGCGCCGAGTTGGTGTGCAGCGTGGCGAACACCAGGTGGCCGGTGAGCGAGGCCTCGATGCCGGTGGAGGTGGTCTCCTTGTCGCGCATCTCGCCGACCATGATGATGTCCGGATCGGCGCGCAGGAACGACTTCATGATCACCGCGAAGTCGAGGCCCGCCTTCTTGTTGACCTGCACCTGGCGCAGGCCCTTCTGCGTGATTTCCACCGGGTCCTCGGCGGTCCAGATCTTGGTGTCGGCGGTGTTCAGGTACTTCAGGACCGAGTGCAGCGTCGTCGTCTTGCCCGACCCGGTCGGCCCGCAGACGAAGAACAGGCCGTAGGGCTTGGACACCGTCTTCTGCACCTCGTCGAGGTTGCGCGCGGTGAAGCCCATCTTCTCGAGCGGCATCGGCTCGCCCGCGGCGAGAATCCGCATCACGATGTCCTCGACGCCGCCCGCGGTCGGGATGGTCGCGACGCGCAGCTCGATATCGAGCGGCCCGAACTTCTTGAACTTGATCTTGCCGTCCTGGGGCTTTCTCTTCTCCGAGATGTCCAGGTCGCACATGATCTTGATGCGCGCCGCGATCGCCGCGCGATAGCTCGCGGGCACCTCGATGTAGGGCCCGAGCGAGCCGTCCTTGCGGAAGCGGATCTCGGTCTTCGCCTTGCCCGGATAGGGCTCGATGTGGATGTCGGAGACGCCCTGGTTGTAGGCGTCGATGATGACCTTGTTCACGAGCTTCACCAGCTCGTTGTCGGCGGCCGCGGACACCTCGTCCGTAGCGCCCTCGAGCACGGTGTCGCTGCCGTCGTCCTCGAGGCCCGACAGCATGTCGTCGATGTTGCCGGTGTCGACCGCCTCCGCGCCGTAGAAGTGGTTGCAGGTCTCCTTGAAATCTTTCTGCGTGGTGACGCGGTAGACGATGCGCGCCTTGGGGAAAACGTTGGACGCGATGCGCGAGGACTTGATCCGCTCCGGGTCGAGGCAGATCACGACCAGGCCTTCCTTGGTGTCGTCGATCGGCAGCCACTGGTTCGATTCGACGTATTCGCGCTTCAGGTTCTTCAGAAGATCCATCGGCTTGACGCGGTCGGCCTTGAACGACTCGTAGGGCACGCCGAAGAACTTCGACAGCGCGGCGCCGATCGCCGGGATCTTTACCTGGAACTCCTCGATCAGCACCGACTCGATGTCGACCGCCTTCTTGCGCGCCTGGCGCGAGGCGAGCTCGAACTCGCCCGCCGACAGCACGGCGTCGGCGATGAGGTAGTCGTACTTGGTCTTGACGACCTGCGGCTTCTGGCGCTGCTTGAACGCGATCGCGAGCGTCTGCGAGAGCTCGGCCACGCCGTCCTCGGTGAGCCCGCCGAAGGGCACGCCCGCCTTGTTGTTGATGATCTGGATGACGCCGATCAGGTCGCTCGCGCTCACGTCGACGATCGGCGCGACCAGCATCTGCTTGGTGCGGTAGCCGGTGCGCTTGTCGACTTCCTGCAGGAAGCGCAGGTTCGGGTTGAGCGAGCGCAGCTCGGACTCGTCGTAGACGTCCTTGATGTTCGCGGTCTTCTTGGACAGCGCGACGTAGCCGGCGATCGAGTGCTCGGCGATCGGCAGCTTCAGGTCCTTGAACGAGTTGAGGCCGGTCTTCACCTTCGAGACGATCGACGCCTTGTCCTCGCCCATCGAGTAGATCGTCAGCCGGTCGGCGTTGAAGAGCGCGCAGATATCCGCGCTCACCTCGAGCATGATCTCGTCGATGTTGTTCGTCGCGTGGATCTTGTTGGTGACGTTCTGCAGCTGCTTCTGGAACGCGAGGCGCGCGCCGACGTCCGTCTGGGCCGACGCGTGCGGGCTGAGAACTGCGCTCATCGACTGCCTCCCTGTTCGACTGCGACCGGCGAGCTTCGACCGTCTTCTTCCTAGACCGCCAATGCTACCCTAGCCACCATGATTTTCAACGGATTTTTCCCGTCGTGACTGTGCATTTTTTGCAATCTTTTAAACTCTTTCGGCGACTTTCAAGCCGCCTTCCAGCACCCAGACTTTGAAGCCGCGCTGGGCGAACAGGAATGCGGCCGCGGCGCTGCGCCGCCCGCTCTGGCAGTACGCCACGTACTCCTTCGAGCGGTCCAGCACCGCGAACATGTTGCGCACCTCGGCGAGCGGCACGTTGATCGCGCCGGGCAGCTTGTCGTACTGGTATTCGGAGGGATAGCGCACGTCGAGCCACAGGGCGCCCGCGCGCACGCGCGCCGCGGCGTCCTCGAATCCGAGGCAGCGCAGCAGCGGCTCGCGCAGCAGCTCGTTGAAATGCTGCCGGTCGAGGCGCAGCACGAAGCCCTCGCCCAGCGAGACCACGCTGGCGTTGCGCTTCGCCTCCGACACGAGCGCCTCCTCGCCGAAGGCGTCGCCGCTTTTCAGCTCGGCGAGCACCACCTTGGCGCCGCCCACCAGCCGCTCGACCTGGAAGCGGCCCGATTCGATCACGTAGTAATAGTCGCCCTCGTCGCCCTCGCGGATCACGAGATCGCCGCGCGCGACGCCGGTGCGCTCGAAGCGCTTCAGCAGCTCGTCGATATGCGCCGCGGGAAGCTGGGCGAACGCGCCGCTCCTCAGCGTGCTGAGCGAGAACGCGCCGGTGATGAGGCGGGCGTCGCTGCGCACCGCGCGCGCCATGACCGAGCCGTCCTCGCCCGCGCCGCCGGCGGTCACCTGGTCCCAGGTGGCGAGGATGTCGAGCACGTCGTCGTCGACCGAGAGGAGATCGACGTCGGTGATCGCCTTGCTGCGGCCGATGCCCGGCTTCTGGCGGTTCAGCGCCTGGCGCGTCTCCTCGCTGCCGCCGACCACGACCTGGGTGCCGCCTCCCTCGTACGCGAGGAGCAGCTCCCCCTGCAGCAGGAACACCGATTGCGCCGCCTTCATCCGGTCCTTCAGCGGGTCGCTGCCGCGCATCGCGCGCTCGACCACCGCCACCTGGGCGAGCTCGGCGAGCCGTCCGGGCGAGAGCCCGGCGAGCGGCGTGAGCGAAGCGAGCTGCTCCGGGGTCGCGCGCGCGTGCGGGGCGTTCATCGCTAGAACTCGAGGACCAGGTTGTTCTGCAGCATGCGGGGCCGGAAGGCGCCGGCGCATTCCTCGAGCTCGAGCATGGTCGGCTCGATCTCGCCGGGCTTCAGGTGGGTGATGTAGATCTCGGCGTTGCGCTCGAGCTTCTTCAGCTCCTCGGCGAGCGTCAGGGGACAGAGGTGCTTCGAGATATCCGCGAGGTGGCGCTCCTTGTTGGAGAACGCGGTCTCGATGATGAGGTACTTGAGGTTCGCGATGCGGTTGACCACCTTCCACAGCGCTTCGTTGGGGCCGGTGTCGCCGGTGAACACCAGGCTCGCCGCGCCGCTGTCGAGGTGATAGCCGACCGCCGGCACCGTGTGGCGCGCCGGGATCGGCGTGATCCGCCGCCCGCCGAGCTCGAGCGAGCCGCCGAGCTCGAGCTCCTCGTAGCGCAGGAACGGCGCTTCCGGGGAAGGGATCTCGGTGAAATCCGGCCAGATCGCCCAGTTGAAGAGGTGGTTGCGCAGGATCTCGGTCGTCGCGCGCGTGGCGTGCACGGTGAGCGGCTTGGTGCGCATCCCGCCGACGGTGTCCACGAGGAACGGGATCGAGGCGACGTGGTCGAGGTGCGAATGCGTGACGCAGATGTGGTCGATCTGCGAGAGCTCCGCCAGGGTCAGGTCGCCGACGCCGGTGCCGGCGTCGATCAGGACGTCGTTGTCGACGAGGAACGAGGTGGTGCGCAAATGCCGCCCTCCGATCCCGCCCGAGCATCCGAGGACGCGCAGTTTCATGGCTTACTTTTCGTCGAAGACGGTCACGCCGTCCCAGTCCGGCAGCGGCGGTGCGCGGCGCATTTGCGCCACCCTGTCGGAGTAGACCTTGTAGAGGCCGCAGCCCGGGTTCATTCGCTGTAGGTTGAGCAGGCTCACTTCCACCTGGTCCCATTGCTGGGTGCGGTAAAGGCGCAAAGTCTGGTTCCAGAGCTTCATCTCGTCCAGGACCTTTTTATCGATCTCCGACTCGAGCCCGAGCGGCTCGTAGATCGTCACGGCCTCGTCCTTGCCCTTGACCTTGACGCGGTCGACCTCCCGGAACACGACGTCTTTGACGATGTTGCGCGTCGCCTCGCCCACCAGGATGCCAAGGCCGTAGCCCTTGGTGCGCGCCTCCAGGCGCGAGGCCACGTTCACCGGATCGCCCATTGCCGTGTACGCGCGGCGCACCTGCGAGCCCATGTCGCCGACGCGCACGCTGCCCGAATTGAGCCCGATCCCGATCTTCAGCGTCGGCCAGCCCCGGGCGGCGAACTTGGCGTTCAGCACGTCGCACTCGCGCTGCATCTCGATCGCGGCGAGCACGCCGTTGCGCGCGTGCTGCGCGTCCTCCACCGGCGCGCCCCAGAAAGCCATGATCGCGTCGCCGATGTACTTGTCGAGCGTGCCCCGGTACTTGCCGCGGATGATGTTGCTCATGTCCGTCAGGTACGCGTTGATGTACTCGCGCAGCTCGTCGGGCTTGAGCGCCTCCGAGATGCTGGTGAAGCCGCGCACGTCGGAAAACAGGATCGTCAGCTCGGCGCTGCGCGGCTCCATGTTGTACTTGCCCGGGTCCTCGGCCATCTTGTCGACCAGCTCCGGCGGCACGTACTGGCCGAACAGCGCCGTGAACTCGCGCTTCGAGCGCGACTCGACGAAGTAGCCGTAGGCCATGTTCATGGTGTACAGCGTCGCCGTCATCAGGATGGACGCCGCGAGCGGCAGGACCATGTCGGCCTGCTGCCAGACCATGAAGTTGAAGGCGACGATGAGCACCAGGCCGACGCCGGTCGCCACCGTCGCCCACAGCGCCGAGACCATCGGGATCAGCAGCGACAGCGCCACCCCGCCGAGGAGCAGCAGGACCACCTCCGCGCCGACCATGAAAGGCGGCTTCTCCTTGATCGCCTTGTCGAGCATCCCGGCGACCAGGTTGGCATGGATCTCTACACCGGGGTAGACGCTCTCCACGGGCGTGGAGCGCAAGTCGAGAAGCCCCGGCGCGGACGCACCGACGATGGCGATCTTGTTCTTCAGCAGCTCTGGCTTGACGCGGCCCTTGACCACGTCGGCGAGCGGTATGTAGGGATAGCTGAGCCTTTTTCCGCGATAGGGGATGAGCGCGCTCGCGGTGTCGTCGACCGGAATGCTGAGCGGGCCGACCTTGATCCATTCGAGCCCCGCGTATCCCTTCTGCAGAAAACGCTGCGGCGGATAGCCCGGCTCGACCTTCGGGATCTGGCCGTTCAGGTGGAGGGCGAGGTAGGCGCGCACCACCGCGAGCGACAGCGGCTCGTAGTACGCCCCCTCGAACTCGAGGAGCATCGGGACGCGGCGCGAGACGCCGTCGTCGTCCACCCACGGATTGAAGTGCCCGGCGCCGGCGGCATGCGCCTGATAGACCGGCAGGTTGCCGGTATAGCCCTTCCACGGAGCAAAGTTGATATTGCGTCCGGCGAAGGTCCCCTTGGGCAGCACCGGCTCCGGGATGGAGTTGACGCGCACCGCATTGTCGTCGGCGTTGAAGTAATACCCGAGCACGACCGGCCGGCCCTTGATCGCCTGGGCGAAGAGACCGTCGTAGTCGAGCTTGCCGCGCTGCGCGCGATAGGCCTGCTGAAAGGACGGGATCTCCTTCAGATCCTTCTGCGCGAGCGAATCGAGCATATCGATCCCAGAGCTGGTATCGCGCTCTGCCCAGACCACGTCGAAGCCCAGGACCTGGATGCCGTATTTGTCGAACAGGTCGTTGACGAGCCCGGCCATCACGTTGCGGCTCCAGGGCCAGCGGCCGATCTCGCCCAGGCTTTTTTCGTCGATGTCGAGGATCACGATGCGGCTGTCGACCGCCGGGCCCTTGCCGAGAAGACCCGCCGGCATGGTCAGCTTCAGCCGCGTGTCATAGATGATGTTGTCGAGCTGGGTGATGAACGGCACCTTGCCGTTTATGAACGGCAGCCGGCCGTCCCAGCTGGAGTAGATTCCCGCGGCGTGCCCGATGAAGAACAGCGTGATCGCCAGGCCGATGGCGATGCGGACGATGTGCTGCTTCAAGGGGCCTCCGGCGGAAGGGCGAAGCCGAAGGGGGATCGGATGACCAAGGCCGCACTCAGCCCTGCATTCATCCTTTCAGGAAAAATTCCATCTTCACGCCCGCGAGCTCGATGACGTCGTGGTCCTTGAGCGCGGTCGGCGCCGGGCCGATCTGCTGGCCGTTCACCGCGGGGCGGTTGGCGCCCTCGACGTGAGTGATGAAATAGCCCTGCGGCCGGCGCGTCAGCACCGCCACCTGCAGCCCGGGCTTGCCCAGGGTGGTGAGCGGCTTGGTGAGCTCGAGCTCCTTGCCGGCATTGGCGCCCGAGAGCAGCTGGATCGCGCCCAGCGGCTGCGCCGGGCGTCCGCCCGCGGCGGCGGGCGCCGGCGGGGGCAGCTTGTGGTCCTTGTCGGCGATCCCGGCGGCCGTCGCGCCGGCGGCGACCTGCTGCACGGCGGCCGCGCGCGCCGCGACCGCGGCCGACTGCGCGCCACTCGCTCCCGCGGCGGCCATCGCCTTCGCCTGCTCGGCGGCGGCCTTCATCTGCGAGGGCCGCAGCACCATCGTCTTCTCGAAATCGGCCTTTTCCCCGCCCGCCGCGGCGGCGGCCTCGCCGACGAACTTCAGCTTGTACTTGCCGAGCTCGATGACGTCGTTGTTCTGCAGGAAGTGCTTCTTGATCGCGTTGCCGTTCACCACCGTGCCGTTGGTGCTGCCCAGGTCCTCGAGGAACGAGTCGTTCAGGATGGTGACGATGACCGCGTGCTCGCCGCTCACCGCGAGGTTGTCGATCTGGATATCGTTGTGGGGTTTGCGGCCAATGGTGGTGCGCTCCTTCGTCAAGGGAATTTCCTTGAGGACGAGCCCATCCATGCTGAGTATCAGTTTTGCCATAGCTGACCCCTGGGGGAGGTTATTTTAACCACGCAAAAACCTTGGCCATAACGCCGCGCGCGGCCGGGTACTCCCTAAGGACTCGCACGAGTATAACCGAAACGTTGTCGCGTCCCCCGTTGTCATTCGCCATCTGGACGAGGTGACTGGCGGCCATCTCGAGGTTGGCGGCGAAGGTCTGCACCGCCATGCCGATGTCCTCGTCGTCGACCATGTCGCACAGGCCGTCGGAGCACAGCAGATAGATGTCCCCGGGCTTTACCGGGTACTCGTGAATCTCGGGCTCCACGCTAGGGTCGATGCCGAGCGCCTTGGTGACCAAGTTCTTGTGCTGCGCGTTCTTCGCCTGCGCCGGGCTGATCAGCCCCGAGTCGATCTGCTCCTGCAGCAGCGAATGGTCGCGCGTGACCTGCTTGAACTTGCCGTCCCGCGCGAGGTACAGGCGCGAATCGCCGAGGTGCGCGACCAGCACCTTGTTATCGTAGAAGAGGCACACGACGAGCGTGGTCCCCATGCCGGCGTACTGCGGCTGGCTCTGCGCCGCCTGGTAGATCGAGGTGTTCGCCTTCAGCACCTGCTCGCGCACCATCCGCTTGCCGATCTGCTGGCGGGTCTTCGGGTCGACCTCGTAGGGCTGCGCCTTCTGCAGCATCTGCTGCATCTCGGTGATGATCACCGTGGTCGCCATGCCGCTCGCGACCTCGCCGGCGTTGTAGCCGCCCATGCCGTCGGCGAGCACCACCAGCCCGTTCGCCGCGTCGGCGGCGACCGAGTCCTCGTTGTGCGAGCGGACCATGCCCGGGTCCGTGGCGCTCGCGATATCGAAAGTCTGCTTTAGATCCATGCGTGCGGAGCGCTCAAAGCTGGATGTCGACCGCGCCGCCGGCTGGCGTGGCGGCGCCTGCCATCGACGCGCGCACGGCGCCGGCGAATTCCTCGCCGGTCTGGAAGCGCTGGCCCGGATCCTTCGCGAGCGCCGTCTCGATGAAGGCGGCGAGGCCCTCCGGGATCGCCGGATTCACGCTGCGGATGTCGGTCGGCGCCTCGTTGGCGATCTTGAACATGAGCTGCGCCATCGACTCGCCCTCGAACGGCAGCTTGCCGGAGAGCATCTGGTAGAGGCTCACGGCGAGCGAGAAGAGGTCCGAGCGCCCCTCGATCTTCGCGCCGGCGAGCTGCTCGGGCGACATGAACGAGGGCGTGCCGAGCACCATCCCGGTCTTGGTCTTGGAGCTGTCGGTCAGCCGCGCGATGCCGAAGTCGGTCACCTTCAGCGTGTCGCTCTCGGGGTGGTACATCAGGTTGGCGGGCTTGATGTCCCGGTGCACCACGCCCTGGCGGTGCGCGTAGCCGAGCGCCTCGGCGGCGCGCGCGACGATCGACACGACCTTCTCGGCCGGCAGCAGGTTGCCCGCCTTGCTGAACGGCACGAGGTCGCCGCCCTTCAGGAGCTCCATCGCGATGTAGCACAGGTCGTGCTCCTCGCCCGCATCGTAGATCGTGACGATGTTCGGGTGGGACAGGCGCCCGGCGGTCTCGGCCTCGCGGAAGAAGCGCTCCTTCACCTCGGTGAGCTCCTCGGCCTCGAACTCCTGCGACAGCGCCATCGTCTTGATCGCCACCACGCGGCCGATCTTCGGGTCCTTGCCGAGGTACACCACGCCCATCGCGCCCTTGCCGAGCTCCTTCTCCACCTGGTAGCGGCCGAGCATCGGCTTCTCCACCGTGCCGCCGCCCGCGCCCAGGATGCTGGCGTTGGTCTTGCCGCCGCTCGCGCCGAACATCACCGTCTCGGAGAGCTGCTTCGCGCGCGTCAGGCGCGACTCGAGGTCCTTGAACTTCGGATTGAAGTCGAACATGTACTTGAACACCGCCTCGGCCTTGTTGAACTGGCGCTTCCTCTCGAAGTCGAGCGCGAGGTTGTACAGGTTGTCGAGCAGCGCGTCCGAGAGCGGCACCTGGCGGAACTTGTCCCAGGCGAGGTCGATCTGCCCCTGGCCCTGGTAGGCGAGGCCGAGCATGCGGTTCGACTCCGCCGAGCTCTCGTCGGATTTCAGCTTGCCGCGCTCGGTGGCGATGAAGCGCTTGGAAACGAGCGCCGCGTGGCCGAGGAGCAGCAGCGTCGCCGGCACCATCAGCTGCAGCCAGAGCAGGCTCACCGACATGAGCGTGAAGTGCGTAGCGATCAGCGCGCCGATCACCGCGCCGGACAGCCCCAGCGCGACGCCCGCCTTGAGGCGCGGCAGCAGCACGATGAGATACGCGCCGACGAGCAGGAACACCAGCTTCTCCGCGATCCAGCCCCAGCTCGGCGCGACGAAGAAATGCTCCTGCAGGATGGAGGACACGGAATGCGCGAGCGTCAGGACGGAGGGCATCGCCGCGGAGATCGGCGTCGCCGGGTTGTCGCCCAGCCCGGCCGCGGTGGCGCCGACGAGAACGATCTTGTCGCGGTACTTCTCGGCGGGGATCTTGCCGCTGATCACGTCGTAGAACGAATCGACCTGGAAGGCGGCGCGGCCGTCGCGGTCCTTGTAGAAGTAGGTCGACATGAAAAGGTTGGGGTCGGTCTTGATGCGCAGATTCTGCAGCGCGACGCCCTGGCCGAGGCTCACCTTGATGTCCGAGGTACTCAGGTTCAGGTATTTCGCCACCACCATCGCCGCGAGAGACGGATACAGCTGGTCGAAATGGCTCAGCATCAGCGGCTCGATGCGCACTGCGCCGTCGACGTCGCGCAGCTGATTCAGGTGGCCGAGCAGCGCCGCGCCGCGGCCGATGGCTTCGATCGGATACTGGAGCGAGGCGGTGGGCGGCGGCAGGTCCTCGGTGGACTTCGAGGGGATCGGCAAACCGCTTTTCGTCACGTAGTCGGGCAGCGGCTTGTCCGGCCTGCCCTGGGGTGCGCGGACTTCGAAGACCATCGCCTGCACCACGTTGCCGGCCTGCGCGAAGCTCTCCCCGAGCTTCTTGTCGGTGTTCAGGGCCTGCTCGGCCTCCCGCAGGATCGGCAGAACCTGACCCTGGGTGGCATCCGGAGCGGTTTTCTCGGCGATCTCGAGGAGCTTTTGAATGTACTGATAGCCCGGATCGATCTGCGCCTCGCTCAGCAGCACGGTGTCGGCGATGACCTTCACCTTCGCCGCCGCCAGCAGATCGACCATCTTCGCGAGCTTGTCGCGCGACCAGGGCCAGCGTCCGATGTTCGCGAGGCTTACCTCGTCGATCGCGATCACCGCGATCTTGTCCGAGGGCGTGCGTGACGTCGCCTGCACTCCCATGTCGTACGCCTTGCGCTCGAGGCTCTGCAGCAGGTCGCTCGTGCCCGCGAACAGCATGAAGACGACGACCGCCAGACCGAGGAACCAGTCTGTCTTCCAGAACCCGGATTTCATGCCCCCTCCCTTTCCCTGCGCACCCCTGGATGCGCTACCGCCGAACCGAACTGTGCCTGACAAGCGCTCTCAAAACAGCGTTCTAAGCGGCATTTTTGCAGTTAATTGTAAGCTGCGTCAAATATTTACGCGCGAGCGGGGGCGGCCCGCGCATAGCAGGTTTTACACAAACGCGCTTTTAACTCTTTTCCGCTTAGGAACCTAGAAGCATTCCCGGCTTGATCTGGCCCGAGGACAGAAGCTCGGCGGTGGCGACCTTCTTGCCGTCTCCGAGCTTGGCGCGCAGCACTTCTATGCGCCCGCCCTGGGCGGTGACCTGGAAACTTTTTTCGGTTACTTCAACGACTTCGCCGATCTTTCCCTTGACCGCGCCGAAGGTCCGCACGGAGTGCTTGCGGGCGTCGGACAGCTGCAGCTCCTTGCCTTCCAGGGTGGTCCAGGCGCCCGGCGCCGGGTTGCAGCCGCGGATGGTGTTGTAGACGAAGTCGACGTGATTCGCCCAGTTGATCCGGGCCTCGGCCTTGCGGCACCAGCCCTCGTAGGTGGCCTGGGATTCGTCCTGCACGACTTCTTTATGCTTGTTGGCGACGACCAGATCCGCCGCTTCCAGCATCGCCTTGACGCCCATCGGAAAGAGGCGATCGAAGTACACGGTGCCGAGGGTGTCGTCGGCGCTGACGGGCGTCTCCTTCTGCAGCACCACGGGGCCTTCGTCCAGGCCGTCGTTGGGCCGGAAGATGGTGAGCCCGGTCTTCGTCTCGCCGCGGATGATCGGCCAGTTGATCGAGGACGGGCCGCGGTATTTCGGCAGCAGCGAGGGGTGGTACTGGATCGTGCCGTGCTTCGGGATCTTGACGAAGTCCTGCGGCGCGAACTGCAGCACGAACGCCATGATGCCGATCTCGGCGTTCAGCTTCTGCATCGCGGCTTTCGCGTCATCCCCTTTCAAGGACTGGAATTGAAATACGGGGACGTTTTTCTCCTGCGCGGCGGTCTTCAGCACGTCGGGCTTGGCGCCGGGCTTCTCCGGCGCGCAGAACACCCCGGCCACCTGGTCGCCGCGCGCGAGGAAGGCCTCGAGCACGGCCTTGCCGAAATCCTGCTGTCCAATGATCGCAAGTCTCATCTAGGCGGCTTTCTTGGGAGGCAGAGAGAACGCGCCGGCAGTCTTCAACGAGCTGATCTTGCCGTCGTCGTACTTGAGGACGTCCTTCAGAACCTCGGTCGTGTGCTCGCCCAGCGTGGGCGAGCGCTTGATCACGGCAGGCGAGGCGGAGAGCTTGATCGGCATGCCGACGTTCCACCACTTGCCGCGCTGCGGGTGGTCGAGCTCGACCCACATGTCGCGGCCGCGGATGTGCTCGTCGGTGGCGAGGTCGGTGGTCGACATGATCGGCCCGCAGGGCACGTCGAGCGGGTTGAGGATCGTCATCAGCTCGCGCTTGGTGTATTTCTCGGCGAACTTGCTGAGCAGCGTCCACACCAGGTTCTGGTTCTTGCGCCGCTCGCTGATGGTGGCGACGCGCGGGTCCTTCGCCAGGTCGGGCACCCCGACGTCGGGGCCGATGCGGTTGGCGAGGTCTTCCCACACCGCTTCCTGCACCACCACGTACAGCCAGTCGTTGGCGCCGTGCGGCTTGCAGTGGACGGCGTTGCCGAGCTGGCCGCCGCCGGAATCGTTGCCGGCGCGCGGCACGTCGCCCATTCCCTGATAGGTAGCTACCGAGAACTCGCTCAAGCTGCCCCGTGTGAGCCGCTGGTGGTCGCGGAACTTGACGCGGCACAGGTTCATCACGCCGTCCATCATCGCCACCTCGACGTACTGCCCCTGCCCGGTGTGCTCTGCCTGGCGCAGCGCGGCGAGCAGGCCGATGGCGAGGTGCAGCCCGGTGCCGGAGTCGCCGATCTGCGCGCCGGTGACGAACGGCGGGCCGTCGGGGACGCCAGTGGTGCTCATCGCGCCGCCCATCGCCTGCGCGACGTTCTCGTAGGCCTTGAAGTCGGCGTACGGGCCGCTCGAGCCGAAGCCCTTGATCGAGCCCATCACGATCTTCGGATTGAGCTCGTGGATCTTCTCCCAGGTGAAGCCGAAGCGGTCGAGCACGCCGGGGCCGAAGTTCTCCATGATGATGTCGCACTTCTTCAGCAGATCGACGAACACCTGCTTGCCCTCGGCGCTCTTCATGTTGACGGTGATCGAGCGCTTGTTGCAGTTGAGCATCGTGAAGTAGAGCGAATCGGCGTTGGGCACGTCGCGCAGCTGGCCGCGCGTCGCGTCGCCCTGCGGGTTCTCGAACTTGATCACGTCCGCGCCCATCCAGGCGAGGAGCTGGCTGCACGTGGGACCGGCCTGGACGTGGGTCATGTCCAGAATGCGGACGCCGTCGAGTGCTTTCATAGTTTTGCTTCCATTACTTTTTCTTCCCCGCGGTTGGATTCAGGCTGGTGATGCGGCCGCTTTCGGTGCCGGCGGTCTCGTCGATGACGGCGTTGATGAGGGTGGGCTTCTTCGAGCGGATCGCCTCTTCCATCGCCTTGCGCAGCTCGGCCGGCGTCGTCGCGTTCACGCCCACGCCGCCGAACGCGTCCATCAGCTTGTCGTAGCGCGCCCCCTTCACGAACACCGTCGGCGCCGGATCCTTGCCGGTCGGATCGACGTCGGTGCCCTTGTAGACGCCGTTGTTGTTCATGATCACGATGCACACCGGCAGGTTGTAGCGGCAGAGGGTCTCGACTTCCATGCCGGAGAAGCCGAACGCGCTGTCGCCCTCGATCGCGATCACCGGCTGCTTGCTCACCACGGCGGCGGCGACGCAGTAGCCCATGCCGACGCCCATGATGCCCCAGGTGCCGACGTCGATGCGCTTCCTCGGCTTGTACATGTCGACGATGCTGCGCGTGAAGTCGAGCGCGTTCGCGCCCTCGTTGACGAGCATCGCGTCGGGGTTCGCTCTTACGATGTCGCGCACCACGTTCAGCGCGCTGTGGAAATTCATCGGCGAGGGGCTCTTCGCCAGCGTCTCGCCCATCTTGGCGACGTTGGTGGTCTTCTTCTCGTGGACGGCGTTCGTCCACTCGGCCGGCGGTTTTGCCCAACCCGATTTCATTTCATTCAAAAGCGAAGAAACACACGAGCCGATATCACCCACCAGCGGCGCGTCGATGCGCACGTTGCTGTCGGCTTCCTGCGGCGAGATGTCGATCTGGATGAACTTCTGGCCGCCCCAGTCCTTGTGGCCCTTGCCGCCCCAGGTCTTGCCCTTGCCGTGCGACAGCAGCCAGTTGAGGCGCGCGCCGATCAGCATCACCACGTCGGCGCCGGGCAGCACGAAGGAGCGCGCGGCGGAAGCGCACAGCTCGTGCGTGTCGGGCAGCAGGCCTTTCGCCATCGACATCGGCAGATACGGAATGCCGGTCTTTTCGATCAGATCCTTGACTTGAGAATCCGCTTGCGCGTACGCGGCGCCCTTGCCGAGGATGATCAACGGCTTCTTGGCGGAACGAAGCAGATCAACGGCGCGCTTCACCGCTTCGGGCGCGGGAATCTGCTTCGGCGCCGGGTCGACGACCTTGATCAGCGAATTCTTCCCGACCGCGGCGTCGATGTTCTGGGCGAAGAGCTTGGCCGGCAGGTCGAGATAGACGCCGCCCGGGCGGCCCGACACCGCGGCGCGGATGGCGCGCGCGAGGCCGACGCCGATGTCCTCGGCGTGCAGCACGCGGAAGGCGGCCTTGGCGACCGGCTTCGCGACGGCGAGCTGGTCCATCTCCTCGTAGTCGCCCTGCTGCAGGTCGACGATCTCGCGCTCGCTCGAGCCGCTGATCAGGATCATCGGGAAGCAGTTGACGGTGGCGTGGGCGAGCGCATTGAGGCCGTTCAGGAAGCCCGGCGCCGACACCGTGAGGCAGATGCCGGGCTTCTGCGTGAGGAAGCCCGCGATCGAGGCGGCATAGCCCGCGTTCTGCTCGTGGCGGAAGGAAAGCACGCGCAATCCCGAGGCCTGCGCCCGCCGCGTGAGATCGGTGATCGGAATGCCCGGCAGGCCGTAGATCGTGTCGAGGCCGTTCAGCTTGAGGGCATCGATGACCAGCTGAAAGCCGTCGACTTGTGCTTGTGTTTGCGCGTCGGTGGCGACTTGAGGTTCGACGGTGCCCATGGGTTGCTCCTGACTTTGCGACTTCGCGAGGGACCGCTATGGTAAGAATCGCCCCCTCGGACCAGCCTTGACTGAGGTCAAGGGTCTAGAATCCCGCCTCGAAGTGGCGCGAAAACCCGCGCTTGAAGCAATTGCACGATAGGCATGACCTCTCTCTCAAGCCATCCCCAGCGCAACAGCCTCCGGCTGCAATTGCGCGAGAACCAGCTCCTGCAGGGCATGAGCCCGGCGCAGTGGGCGGAGCTCGAGCCGCTGCTCGTGGTCGCCGACTACCGCAAGGGCGATCCGCTGGTGCGCCAGGGCGACGAGGAGATGGAGCAGTTCTTCATCCTGGACGGAATGCTCAAGCGCGTGGTCTCCAACCCGGAAGGCCGCGAGATGATCCTGCGCTTCGCCGCCGAGACCGAGATGGACACCTCCTACGCCGCGTGGCGCCTGCGCACGCCCGTGCCTTACTCGATCGTCGCGGTCACCAAGGTGCGCACCGCCGAGCTGTCGATGCCGGTGTGGGCGGAATTCCTCGAGCGCCACCAGGAGATGAAGCTGCGCTTCGAGTACGAGGTGATGAAGCTGATGTCGGAGGTGATGGCGCATTCCATCACCCTGCACCTGCTCGACGCCCCGGGGCGCCTGTCGCGCTTCCAGAGGAAGCACCCCGAGCTCGCCGGCCGCATCCCGAAGAAAGAGCTCGCCGCCTACCTCAACCTCACGCCCGAGACGCTCTCGCGGCTGAAGCAGAAGCTCGGCGAGGGCTAGCGCTATCGCGGCTGGACGAGGCAATCGACCAACGGAGGAGGAGGACGCGATGAACCTGCTGCAAAGAGTTTTGGCGACGGCTTGGTTTCTGCTGGCGGCAACAGCGGCGCCGGCGCAGGACTATCCGGCGAAGCCGATCGTCATGGTGGTGCCGGCGGCGGCGGGCGGGCCGACGGATACGCTGGCGCGCGTGCTGGCGGCGGCGATGGGCGAGGCGCTGAAGCAGCAGATCATCATCGACAATTCCGGCGGCGCGGGCGGGACCATCGGCGTCAACAAGGTGGCCAAGGCCCGCCCCGACGGCTACACGCTGCTCATCTATCACATCGGCCTGTCCACCATGCCGGCGCTGTATCGCAAGCTGCCGTTCGACGCGCGCAACGACTTCGAGCCCATCGGCCAGGTCGCCGACGTGCCGATGATGCTGATCGCCAGGAAAACCATGCCCGCGCCCGGCTTCGCGCAGTTTCTGGACTACGTGAAGGTGAACCGCGACAAGCTCAGCTACTCCAATGCCGGCGTCGGCTCGGCCTCGTACCTGTGCGGGCTGCTGTTGAAGAGCACCCTGCAGACGGAGTTCACGATGGTGCCGTACAAGGGCACCGGGCCCGCCATGAACGACCTCATCGGCGGCCAGGTGGATTTCATGTGCGACCAGAGCACCAACACGATACCGCAGATCAAGTCCGGCAACGTGAAGGTCTACGGCGTCACGACGCCGGCGCGCCTCGCCTCGCTGCCGGACCTGCCGACGCTCGACGAGCAGGGCCTGAAGGGCTTCGAGCTCGTCGTCTGGAACGGCCTGTTCGCGCCCAAAGGCACGCCGAAGCCGGTGCTCGAGCGCCTGCTCGCCGCGCTGCAGGCCGCGGTGCGCGATCCCGCGTTCGGCGCGCGCCTCGCCGACCTCGGCGCCGAGCCGGTGCCGCCCGCCAAGGTCACCCCGGCCTCGCTGCGCGAGCTGCTCGGGTCCGAGATCGACAAGTGGACCCCGATCATCCGCAAGAGCGGGATCTACGCGGATTGAGAACCGGGTATTCCAAGAAGTCGCAGGAAGGGATACAAATGCGGGGGGAGGAGAAAAAATGGAATTGCGGCGAATCGCTCTGATCTGCGCGACCCTGTTTCTTGCGCTGGTCCTGTCGCGCGGCGCGCTCGCGCAGCAACAGAAGCCGGCCGCGCCCGGCTTTCCCGACGCGCCGGGGAAGAACGTCCTGGTCAGCAAGTGCTTCCAGTGCCACACGCCGGCGATGTGGATGGACCAGCGCCAGGACCGCCGCGGCTGGGAGAGCACGCTCTATCGCATGGTCGGGCGCGGCGCGCTGTGGACCGAGGACGAGATCAAGGCGATGGCCGACTACCTCGGCACGGTGTACGCGAGGAAGCCGCAATGAGAGAGCTGGTCGCGCGTTACCTGTCGCATTCGATCTCGCGGCGCGGTTTTCTGAAGGGCCTGACCACCGCCGGGATTTCCGTCGCGGCGGCCGAGTCGATCCTCGAGTCGCTCGTCCCGGTGGCGCACGCGCAGGACGCCGGGCGCATCGGCGCGGACGGGATCAAGGTCGTGGAGGGCACCGGCGGCCAGTGCATGGCCGAGCAGCTCATCGCCTCGGGCGTCAAATACGTGTTCGGCAACTCGGCGAGCGAGGACGCGCAGTTCTACGAGGCGCTCGTCGACCGCCCGCAGCTCAAGTACATCCTCACGCCGCACGAGGGCCCGGGCGCGGCGATGGCCGCGGGCTATCTGAAGGCCTCGGGCGAGCCGACCATCGTCATGCAGGCCGCGGTGGTGGGCCTCACGAACGCGATGGGCCAGATGTTTAACGCGTTCAAGGAGCAGACGCCGCTCGTCTTCTACAGCTACCGCACCGACCAGAGCGGCCGCGCCGGACGCGACGGCTTCGAGGAGGTCGCGAACCAGGAGCAGATCGTCGCGCCGCTCACCAAGTACTCGTGGCTCTCGCGCCGCGCCGACATGATCCCCGAGACGCTGCGGCGCGCGTTCAAGGCGGCGTGGACGCCGCCGTACGGTCCCACCTACTGCTCCTGGCATTCGGACCTGAACGACCAGCGCGTGCGCACCGAGGTCATCGCGCAGGAGAAAGTCGACCCGCGCATGCGCGTGCGGCCCAATCCGGCGGAGGTCGAGCGCGCCGCGAAGCTGCTCGTCGAGGCGCGCATGCCGCTGATGATCGTCGGCGACGAAGTGACCAGCACGAAGGCGGTGGCGAAGGCGGTGAAGCTCGCCGAGCTGCTCGGCATGCCGGTGACGCAGGCGCGCCAGATCTACGCGAGCTTTCCGGAAGCGCACCCGCTGTGGGTCGGCTACCTCCCCGTCGGCCGCACCTCCAGCCTCGACTTCCCGAAAGACCCGGACGTCATCATCAACGTCGGCAACAAGCTGCAGCACAACAGCCCCGCCGCGATGGTGCCGCGCGGCCCGAAGTTCATCGACCTGCGCATCGACAGCTGGAGCATGGGCAACGTCATGCCCACCGACGTGCCGCTGGTGGCGGATGTCGCCTACGGCCTCGATGACCTGACTGCCGCCGTTTCTCAACTAGTAACAAATTCCATAAAGGAAAAAGCAAAAGCACGGCACGAAGAGGTACGCCGCTTCAGCGAGCGCGCGCGGACGCTGCGCCAGCTGGTGTCGAAGAATCCCGACTGGGACCGCAGCCCGATGCTCGCCGATCGCGTCACCGCGGAGATCGCGCAGTTCGCCGAGCGCGACGCCATCATCGTGCACGAGGCCGGCTCGGTGGCGCTGCACGGCTTCGATTTCAATCCCGACGGCGGGCGCGAGCTCTTCTACTACTACGGCGCGCACCTCGGCTCGGGCGTGGGCACCGCGGCCGGCGTGAAGCTCGCGCGGCCCAAGCGCCAGGTCATCTGCCTCGTCGGCGACGGCTCCTTCATCTTCGGCCCGACCGCGCTGTGGAACATGGCGCGCCTCGAGCTTCCGGTGATCACCGTCGTCTACAACAATCACGCCTACAGCGGGCCGCACAGCCGCGTCATCGAGAAGATCCCGGGCGGACGGATGATCCAGACCGGCCAGTTCTATCACGACTATCTTGGGAACCCGGACATGAACATGGCGTACATCGCGAAGGGCTTCGGCGTCGAGGCCGAGGTGGCGCAATCGCCCGCGCAGCTCAAGGCCGCCCTCGGCCGCGCGCGCAAGGCGACACTGGATGGCAAGCCCTACCTCATCGACGCGCAGGTCGCGCGCGTCGGCGTCGCCTGGGCCGACAAGCCGTGGATACCGTCGCGATGAACGCCTGGCTCCAGCAGCTCCAGGCCTGGCACGAGTTCTACCTGCTCCTGGGCACCAGCGCCGCCGCTCTCACGGGCCTCATGTTCGTCGTGATATCGATCGGCCCGGAGGTCATCTCCGGCCGCGAGGCGAGCGGGGTGCGCGCGTTCGTGACCCCGACCGTGATCTACTTCGCCACCGTGCTGGTCGTCTCCGGCGTGATGATGATGCCGCGCGTCGATCCGGTGGTGCTCGGCGCGCTCCTGCTTCTGGGCAGCGTCGCGGGACTGGCTTACATATTCTGGACCGGCGTTCACAGGAACTGGCGCGAGAACAAGCTCGGCTGGGATGACTTCATCTGGTACGCGACGCTGCCGCTGCTCGGCTATATCGTCATGCTGGCGGCCGCGATCGGCATGTGGGTGCGCAGCGCTTTCGGACCGTATGCGCTCGCCGCGGCGGTGATGCTGCTCATGGTGGTCGGCATCCGCAACGCCTGGGACCTGATCCTCTGGTTCGCGCAAAAGCGCAGCGGGTGACATGAGCATCTACAGAGCAATGGCGGCGCTGCTTCTTTTCACCGCCGGCGCGGCGAGCGCTGCGGACCCCGCGCAAATAGAGCGCGGGCGCTACATGGTCCTCACCGGCCACTGCAACAACTGCCACACCGCGGGCTACGCGCAGAAGGAAGGCAACGTCCCCGAGAAGGACTGGCTGCTCGGCAGCGGCGCGCAGGGCTGGCGCGGGCCCTGGGGAACGACATACGCCTCGAACCTGCGCGTCAACGCGCACGCGATGAGCGAGGACGCCTGGGTCGGCTACATGAAGACGTTCAAGTCGCGCCCGCCGATGCCCTGGTGGAGCGTGCGCGCCACCTCCGAGCAGGACCTGCGCGCGATGCATCAGTACATCCGCCAGCTCGGGCCGGCCGGCGAGCCGGCGCAGCCCTGGTTGCCGCCGGAAAAGGAACCGAAGCCGCCATTTATTCTTTATCCGATGCCTGCCAGATGAAATTCGCCCTTCTTGTTCTTTCTTTTTTTGTTGTCGAAAGCGCGAAGGCGGGGCACCTCGAAGGCGTGCCGCCCGCCGAGCAGCAGCGAAAGCCCGCGCCCGCGGTGCTGAAGCAGGTCGCGCCCGATCTCTACTTCTTCTACAACGACGGCTCCTCCAACTCGGCCTTCCTCGTCACCGACGCCGGCGTGCTGGTGGTCGACACCGGGCAGCACCCGGCCGAGGGCCGCGCGCTGCTCGAGCGCATCCGCGAGGTCACCGCGAAGCCGGTGAAGTGGGTGATCAACACGCATGCGCACGGCGATCACTATTTCGGCAACCCGGCTTTCAAGAGCGCCGGCGCGACGTTCGTCGCGCATCGCGATACCGCGGCGATGATGAAGGCGCATTTCCCCTACGAGACGGCGCGGCGCCAGGCGTACTTCAAGCGCCAGAAGCTCGATCCCGCCGAAGTGGCGCTCGTGCTTCCCGATATCGCCTACGGCAGCAGCCTGACCCTCACGCTCGGCAACCGCAGCGTGCAGGTGCAGTATATGGGCCCCGGGCAGAACCCGGGCGATACGCTGGTGCATTTCCCGCACGCGCGCGCGCTTTTCGTCGGCGGGCCGTTCGCGCGCCGCAACTGGTCGAACACCAGCTTCACGCCTTCGGTGAACGGCTGGATCGCGCTCCTCGAGGGAATCGCCGCCATGGATGTCGATACGTACCTGCCCGGCCATGGCGACGTCGGCACGCGACGGGACGTGCTCGACGAGGCGAAGCTGCTCACGGACTTCCAGGCCGGCGTGAAGAGCGCGCTCGCGAAGGGCATGAGCAAGGAAGAGATGGTGCGCTCGCTCAGCTTCCCCCAGTACAGCGACCTGCGCAACTATCACCTGCTCCACGGCTTCATCGAGGCCCTGCACCACCTCTACACCACCGGCAAGCCCGCCGTCGCACTCCCCTGACTTCTCCCCGCGGCTTACCGAAGGCACCAGGGGGGATCTGAAGGGGGGCGATTCATCCTCCCCCTTTCCTACGGCCCCCTTTCCTATTCCGCGGCGATGCCGGCGTCGCGGATGAGCTTCGTCCAGGTCGTGACCTGCGATCGCACGAAGGTCTCGGCTTGCGCATCGGACATGCCCAGGATGCGGCCGCCGCCCTTCTCGAAGCGGGCCCGCAGCTCCGGAGCTCGCATCGCCTTGCGCATCTCGCTGCGCAGCCGCTCGACGACCGGCGCCGGCGCGTCGCGGCGGGCGAAGATGCCGAACCACGCTTCGAGCTCCATGGTCGCCATTCCGGTCTCGTTCACGGTCGGCACGCCCGGCATCCCCGCGAAGCGCTGCGCGCTCGACACCGCGAAGGCCTTCACCCGGCCATCGTCGACGTAGGCTTTGGCGGTTCCGGCGTTGTCGAACATGAGATCGACGCGCCCGCTCAACAGGTCCTGGTACGCCGCCTGCGCGCCGCGATAGGGCACGTGCACCATGCTCACGCCGGTGAGCTGCGCGAGCACCGCGGCCGCGACATGCTGCCCGGTGCCGACGCCGCCTGAGCCGTAGGTCAGCTTTCCGGGATGCGCGCGCGCGAAGTCGAGAAGCTCGCGCAGGCCGTTCTGCGGCAGATCATTGCGCGAGACGAGCGCATAGCTGTAGCTCACCACCATGCCGACCGGCACGAAATCCGCGAGCGGATCGTACGGCAGCGTCTTGTAGAGGCCGGCGTTCGCCGCGAGATTGCTGAAGCTCCCCACGAGCAGCGTGTAGCCGTCCGCCGGCGCCCTCGCGACCGCCTCCGTGCCGATGAGCGTGCCGGCGCCGGTGCGGTTCTCGACGATGAATTGCTGGCCGAGCTGCTGCGTGAGCTGCTGCGCGAGCACGCGCGCCACGAGATCGAAGCCCCCGCCCGGCGGGTTCGGCGCCACGATCCTCACCGGCCGGGCGGGATAGTCCTCGGCGTGGCTCGAAACATGACTCGAAACAGCGGCCGCAAACAGCAGGCCTGCGACCAGAGTTTTCATACAATAAAGCTTACCTTGGTCCACGATACCGAAGTCATCATCGTAGGCGCCGGGCCCGTGGGCCTGACGCTCGCCATCGACCTCGGCCAGAAGGGCGTGCGCTGCATCCTCCTCGAGCGCAAGCAGGCGCCGGAGTTCCTGCCGAAGATGGAGCGCTGCAACGCGCGCAGCATGGAGATCTTCCGGCGCATGGGGATCGCCGGGAAGATCCGCGCCGCCGGCCTCGCGGCCGGCGTGCCGATGGACGTCTACATCATCCTCGCGATGAACGAGCCGCCGCTTCTGCACCTGCCGTATCCGTCGGTGGACGCGTCGCGCCGGCAGATCGAGGCCTGCAACGACGGCTCTCTGCCGGCCGAGCCCTACCAGCTCATCTCGCAATACACGCTCGAGCCGCTGCTGAAGTCGGTGGCGGAAACCCTGCCGAGCATCTCCGTGCGCTATGGCTGCGAGTTCCTTTCCGTCGAGCAGGACGAAGCCGGCGTGTCCGCGCAGGTGCGCGAGAACGACGGCTCGGTGAAAACCCTGCGCGCGGCGTACCTCGCCGGCTGCGACGGCGGCTCGAGCGCGGTGCGCCACGAGCTCGGCATCCGCCTGCGCGGCGAGGGCAACCTGCTCGAGCTGCGCCAGGCGCTCTATTCCTGCGACGAGCTCTTCGGGCGGCTTCCCCTCGGCCCCGGCCCCGGCAAAGGCCGCCACTACCACGTCGCGGACGGCCAGGCGACCTTCCTCATCATGCAGGACTCGACGCGCCACTGGACGCTGCACGCGGTCGTCGAGCGCGACGAGGACATGGCGCGCCAGTTCGAGAAAACCCTCGGCGTGCCGATGAAGTACGAGATGCTCTACGTCGGCAAGTGGAAGCAGAACCTGCTGCTCGCCGATCGCTACGGCGCGGGCCGCGTGTTCCTCGCCGGCGACGCGGCGCACCTCGTCATCCCGACCGGCGGCCTCGGCATGAACATGGGCGTGGGCGACGCGATCGACCTCGCCTGGAAGCTCGCCGGCACGCTGCGCGGCTGGGGCGGCCCGAAGCTCCTCGCGTCGTATGAAATCGAGCGCCGGCAGATCGGCGACCGCAACGTCGGCGCGTCGCGCTACGCCTCGCAGGGACGGCGCAAGTGGCGCGCGCAGTACCGGCCCGAGATGCGCGAGCGCACGCCCGCCGGCGAAGCGGCGCGCGCGAATCTCACGCAAGTCGCCGGGATCGAGCAGCGCAAGACGAACGAGATGATCGGCGCCGAGCTCGGCTACCGCTACGTGGGCTCGCCTCTCATCGTCGACGAGCCCGGCGGGCCGGAGCACCTCTTCCGCGAGTACGTGCCCACCACCTGGCCGGGCGCGCGCCTGCCGCACGTCTGGCTGAAGGATCGTTCCGCCATGCAGGACCGCGTCGGCGCCGGCTACACGCTGCTGCGCCTGAGCGGAGCGGCGGGCGGCGCTTCGGGCCGCACCGCGCATGACACGTCCGCGTTGGAGCGGTCGCTGAAAAAATACGGCGCGCCCCTGCAGGTCCTCGACGTCGCGGACGACGCCGCGCGCGGCGTTTACGGTTACGATCTCATTTTGCTGCGGCCGGATATGCATGTCGTCTGGCGCGGCAATCAGCCTCCCGCGGATTCGAACGAGCTTGCCGCGATCGCGACCGGTCATCTGTAAATGAAAAATTCGTAAATGAAGAATTCGAAAATGAAGAACCGGATTCTTCTGCTGGCCGGCGTTTGCGCGTTGCAGACCTTTTGCGGGTTACCTGTCTTCGGACAGGACGCGTATCCTACGCGCGCGGTCCACATCGTCGTGCCTTACACGCCGGGGACCGGCGCCGACATCCTCTCCCGCGTCCTCGGCCCGAAGCTCTCGGAGCGCTGGAAGGCGGCGGTGGTCACCGACAATCGTCCGGGCGCGACCGGCAACATCGGCGCCGACGCGGTGGCCAAGTCGGCGCCCGACGGCTACACGCTGCTCCTCACCGCGACCTCGTTCGCGACCAATCCCGCGCTCAGCCGCGGCAAGCTGACCTTCGACCCGCTGAAGGATTTCGAGCCGGTGCTGCTGCTCGCGACCGGCGGGCTCGGCGTGTACGTGAATCCCGGCGTCGCCGCGAAATCGGTGCGCGAGCTGGTCGAGCTCGCGCGCAAGGAGCCCGGCAAGCTCTACTACTCCTCGCCGGGTAACGGCGGCCCGCAGCACCTCGCCATGGAGCTTCTCAAGCTCGAGACCGGAATCGACATGGTCCACGTGCCATACAAAGGTGCCGGCGGCGCCATCGCCGATCTGGTCGGCGGCCACGTGCAGGCGATGATCTCGGCCCTGCAGACCGTCGCGCCGCACGTGCAGTCGGGCCGGCTGCGCATGCTCGGCGTGATGAGCGCCGAGCGCGCACCCGCGTTTCCCGAAGTGCCGACGCTGAAGGAGCAGGGCTTGCCCGACCTCGAGGTGGAGACCTGGTACGCGATGTTCGCGCCGGCCGGCACGCCGCCGGCGATCGTCGCGCGCGTGAACCGCGAGTGCAACGAGCTCCTGAAGGAAGGTGACGTGAAAGACGTTCTGGAGAAGCAGGGTCTCAACGCCGCCGGCGGGACGCCGCAGCGCCTGGGCACCCTTCTCGCCCGCGAGCTTCCGCGCTGGACCCGCGTGGTCAACGCTGCAAAGATCAAGGCCGACTGATGAAAGAGCTCGAAGACCTGGTTGCCGCTTACCGCGTGCTCGCCGAATACGGCGTGATC
>Ga0209131_1000138_pt1 | contig 52354 bp, 90 predicted proteins | sample GraSoi_2013_40cm_FD_185826 | JGI IMG/M metagenome (GOLD analysis project Ga0209131, IMG submission 185826) | Grasslands soil microbial communities from the Angelo Coastal Reserve, California, USA - Sample 9_17_2013_40cm (SPAdes) (version 2) | ecosystem: Environmental > Terrestrial > Soil >...
CCCGCGCACTCAGCCGCTCCCGAAGGTCCCACCGATGCCCGACCAGCTGGCCCTTGACCAGGCGGCCCAGCGCAAGGCGGCCCTCGAGGCGTCCAGGCAGACGGGCCGGGCGAGCACGATCCTCTCCTCTGGCACGGATACGGGGGATCGCTTAGGCCCATGAGCGAGCCGATCGACACGCTGGTCAAGCGCGCCGAGTTCCTCTTCGGCAAGCGCCGCCCGTTGCTGCCCTTCTGGCAGGAGATCTCGGAAAACTTCCTGCCGATGCGCGCGCAGTTCACGCGCCAGTTCTACCTCTCCGAGCAGTTCGCCGATCGGATCCTCACCAGCTACCCGCTCATGGTGCAGCGAGATCTCGGTAATGCGATCAGCGCCATGCTCCGGCCCCGCGAGCAGGAGTGGTTCCAGGCGCGGATTGAGGGCTGGGAGTCGCTCGACAAGACGAGCAAGGCCTGGCTCCAGTGGGCGACCGGGGTGCAAAAGCGCGCCATGTACGATCGGCACAGCCAGTTCGTGCGCGCCACGCGGGAAGGGGACCAGGATTACGCCGCCTTCGGGCAGACCGCGATCACCCGCGAGATGGACATGGCCGAGCGCCGGCTGCTGTATCGGTGCTGGCACCTGAAGGACACGGTCTGGGCCGAGACCTACAACGGCTCGATCGGGGAGATCTATCGGTACTGGTACCCCACGCGCCAGGAGGTCTGCAAGCTCTTTCCCAAGACGGTCTCCCCGAACGTCAAGAGCCAGCTCGCCAACGATCCGCACGTGGAAGTGAAGTGCATGCACGTGGTGGTCTCGGGCGAGGATTACGATCGGGTGCCGCTGCCTGGCGGAGACAAGCCCCCGAAGTACCGCACGCCCTGGGTGAGCTGCTACATCGACGTCGAAAACAAGGTGGTGCTGCAGGAGAACGCCAGCTACTCGCGCATCTACACCCTCCCTCGCTGGGCCACGGTTTCAGGCTCCGCCTTCGCCTATTCGCCGGCAGCAGTGGCGGGGCTTCCGGACGGTCGGCTTCTCCAAGCCATGACGCTTACGCTCATGGAGGCCGGCGAAATGTCCGTCCGCCCGCCACTCGTGGCCGCCCAGGATGTGGTCCGATCCGATGTGTCGATCTACGCCGGGGGGATCACCTGGGTGGACGCGGAGTACGACGAGCGCCTCGGCGAGGCCCTCCGGCCGCTGATCACCACCAGCGGGGAGGGGCTGAAGCACGGGTTCGAGATGATCAAGGACGCGCGCGAGCAGCTCGCCGAAGCCTTCTACCTCAACAAGCTCGCCCTCCCCCCGCCCGATCGGGACATGACCGCCTACGAGACCGGCCAGCGCATCCAGGAGTGGATCCGCCAGGCGCTCCCGCTCTTCGAGCCCATGGAGGTCGAATACAACGGCGTGCTGTGCGATGACACCTTCGAGGCCTTGATGCGCGTGGGGGCGTTTGGCTCCCAGGCCGACATCCCGAGCCCCCTGCGTGGCAAGCAGGTGAAGTTCACCTTCGAGTCACCGCTCCACCAGGCCACCGATCGGAAGAAAGGGGCGCTGTTCCTCCAGGCCGGCCAGATGCTGACCGAGGCCATGCAGCTCGATCCGACCAACGCCTTCCAGGTCGATGCGGTCACCGCGCTCCGCGACGCGCTCGAGGGCATCGGGGTGCCGGCCACCTGGATGCGCGATCCGAAGGTCGCCCAGCAGATGGCCGATGCCAAGGCCAAGCAGGATGCGATCGCGCACGGCACCAACACCGTGCTCGCTGGCGCGCAGGCCGCCCAGGCGCTCGGGGAAGCCTCCAAGACCCTCGGCGGTGCGCCGGCGTGAGCAGCCTCATCTCCTACCTGCGCACCGCCCTGAATCGCAAGATCGGGGTCGACAAGGACGGCAACGTCGTGATGGACGGCCGGGTGATCTACTACGGCCAGGGGACCGGCCAGGGGGCACCGGGCGTTCACACGTTCAACGATCCGGATGCACTGCCCCCGATCGTGCTGGAGCAGGACGCGGGCGAGGATCACATGATGTGGCCGCCGGGCACCTCAACACCCGGGAGCGGCACGCCCGGCGCCACCGGCGCTGCAGGACCAGCCGGCCCACCGCTGATGTTCGAGGCGGAAGCGCCCGAAGATCCACCCCCGCCGGTGCCAGGCGCCCAGGGGCCCAGCGGCAACCCAGGTGCTGCCGGCGCCGCGGGCATCCCAGGGCCGGCGCTCGTGTTCGAGATGGAAGCACCCGAGGACCCGCCCTCGTTCGTGCCTGGCCCGCAAGGGGTCCAGGGATCCACGGGCGCCACCGGTCCGGCTGGCCCTGCCGGTCCCGCGCTGGTATTCGAAGCTGAATCCCCCGAAGACCCTCCGGCCCTCGTCCCCGGGCCGCAGGGCATCCAGGGATCCACGGGCGGGGTAGGTCCAGCGGGCTCCACGGGCCCCCCGATCTATCTGGAAGCGGAAGCCGGAGAGGACGGGCCGCCAGGACCCCCTGGTGCAGCGGGCAGCTCCGTGGCAGGCGCAGCGAGCGTGACGCAGGCCACCGTGACACTTCCCGCGCCGGCGAGCCTCGCTCAGTCGGTTGTGATCACCGACGCGGCGGTGAGCCCGAGCTCGAAGATCCTGATCAGCCTTGCCGGCATGGCCGCCGGCTCGCAGAACGAGGTAGAAGATTTGGAGCTGCTCGGGCTGGCCGCGCTCCCCGGCTCCGGCTCTTTCACCCTGCAGGCCGCCTTCGCCCACCCCGTCACCGGGCCGATCGTCGTCAACTACATGGTGGGCTGACATGTCATACCTGGTCGACGTCAATGGCAACCCGTTCCTCACGGATGTCTCGCTCCTCAACCAATCGGTGGGAGCGCTCAACGCGGCCGTGACCGCAACGCTGCGCGGCCAGGCGAGCGCGACTGTGCAGGTGACCGGCATCGGCTCCCTCACCCTCACCTTCGAGGGCTCCACGGATGGGGTGAACTTCGATGCGATCCTCGCCACCCCGATCGCGGGAGGCGCGACCACCAGCAGCACGAGTGCGAACGGGCACTGGATCAACATCAACATCTCCGGCCTTTCGAGCTTCCGCGTGCGCTGCTCGGCCTTCACCTCCGGCACCGCCACGGTCAGCGTGGTGTGTTCCCAGGGCGGTGCGGGACCTAACTTCTCGGGCGCCGGGGCGGTCAAGGTCGATCTGTTCTCCACGGCGAACGTGGCCCTCGTCACCGCCTCGGCCGGCATCCCGAAGGTCGGCGTCGTGGGTAACGCCGGCGCCGCGGCCATCTTCGATGGAGCGACCGCGGCGGCCGTGCCCGCCAATGCGCTGCTGGCGGGCGGGCGCGCTCAGAACGCGAATCCCACCGCGGTTACGAACGGCCAGATGGTGGCACTTGCCACCGACCTGGCCGGTAAGCTGATCACCACCCCGCTCGCCTACCGGACGCTCTTTGGCCAGCAGGCGACCACCATCAGCGCCACCGGCGCGACGACCATTGTCACGGCGGGCGCGGCCAGCGTGTTCCGGGATCTCGTCTCCCTGATCATCACCACCGCGGGCCTGGCGGCTCAGACGATCACGATCTCGGATGGGACGCTGTCCTGGATCATCGATTTTCCGGACGCCGCGGTGGCTCCTGCCGGTGCCTTTGTGGTGGTCTTCGGGGACACACCGCTCCGCGCCAACGCCGCCGCGACCGCCTGGACGGCGAACCAGAGCCTCGCCACGGCCTGCCACTACCTTGCTCAATACGTCGAACGATTGGCCTAACTGAAAGGATATTGCACCCATGCAGAACCGACCGCTTCGCTTCGGGCCCGTCGCACTGAGCAACACGCTCACGACGAACATCCTCAACTGCAACGTGACCAGCCTGGCTGGCCCGGTCGGCTTCACCCTCACGCAGCCCTACCTGCTGATCACTCATATGCGCGCGGTCAACAAGACCGGCTCGCCGGTCACGGTGAGCCTGTGGATCGGCGCTACCGGTGGCAACGCGGCGGGCACGGAGTTCGCCTGGCAGGCGACCAGTATCCCGGCCAATAGCTACATCGACTGGTACGGGCGCTTGCGCCTCGATGCCGCGGACTTCCTGGTCGGCGGTGCGGGCACCGCGACGGCCGCCTCGATCCAGGGTGAAGGTGAGATCGGAATCTCGTAAGGAGCGCTCATGCCTACTCAAATCCTCCGCAATATCATGGGGCGGCTCCTCGGCCTGGGGCCGAACCACGAACTGATCATGGCGGGCAGCAAGATCCTCTATGGCCACGGCTCGAACCTGGACGCGCAGGTGGACCTGGTCTCCGCTGTCCAGTGCCTGCTCCAGTGCGCGATCCCCTTCATCTCTCCCTCGAGCGGGACGATGGGCAACAACGGGGCGCTCTCGGGAATCACGGCGCTCCGCCAGACCTATCCGGCCGCCTGGTTCGTGGTGCCGGCGAACTACATTTTTGCCGGCTCACTGGCCGGGACGTACTTCGGGATCTGCTCCTCGACCACCGCGGCCCAGCTCTTTGCGACCTCACCCACCATCGTGGGTAACCAGATCCCGATCCCGACGAACCCCACCCCGTTCGTGTCCACCGGACCCGGTGCGGTCAGCCAGGTGACGGGCGCCAATGTGGCCGCGCTGGTGCTCTCGCTCCCGGGCGCTTCGATGGGCGCTCACGGCACCATTCGGATGAAGGGGCTGTTCACCAACAACAACAGCGCCGGCTCGAAGCTCGGGCAGATGGGCTTCGGGTCCACGACCATTGCGGGCGCCTCGAATACGACCAACATCAGCCAGCCGGTCGATCACGAGATCAGGAACCGCGGGGTGCAAAACTCCCAGGTCAACGAGGCCGGCAGCGGCTACGTGGTGACCGCCGGCGCGCCGAACGAGGGTGCTGTGGATACGAGCGCGGCGGTGAACCTGGTCTTCTTCGAGCAGCTCGCCGTGGCCACCGACACCTGTCAGTGGGACTCGATCCGCATCGATCTGCTGCGCTCCCCGTAAGGTGGCCAGTGCAGGCAAGCGCGGCAGGGCTCCAGGGACTCCGAAAGCGGAGCCCTGGAAGCCGCCCGAGTATCGGATCGAGGACGCCTCGGCGCTCCAGCAGATCGCTTGCGGCACGGCAAGCGAGGCGCAGCAGCGCAATGGGTTCCGCTTTCTGGTCGAGATCCTCTGCGCGACGTATGATCTTTCGTATCGCAGCTCGAGCGCACTCGATACGGCGTTCGCGGAAGGCAAGCGCTTCGTGGGATTGCAATGTGTGAAGTTCGCAAATCTGAACCTGGCTGCGCTGCGCGGCCGGCAAACCGAACAGGGGAGCGCCCCGGAACCGAGGGAGAGGGAGAATGGCTGAGGACAAAGGGGCAGGAGCAGGTGCCGGAGCGGGCGGCGGTGCTGGTGCTGGCGCCGGCGCTGGCGGCGCTGGTGGTGCAGGAGCTGGGGCCGGCGCCGGAGGTGGTGGTGGCACAGATGCTGCCGCCGTAGCGGCCGCCGCGGCTGCAGCTGCAGCGGCTGCTGCCGCAGCGGGCGGCGGTGCTGGTGCTGGCGCCGGCGCTGGCGGCGCTGGTGGTGCAGGAGCTGGGGCCGGCGCCGGAGGTGGTGGTGGCACAGATGCTGCCGCCGTAGCGGCCGCCGCGGCAGCAGCTGCAGCGGCTGCTGCCGCAGCGGGCGGTGGTGGCGGAGCCGGTGATGGGGCGGCTAAGCCCGGGGCGGGTGCCGCCTGGGCGGAGAACTGGCGCGAGACCTACTCCGGCACCGATGAGAAGAAGCTCGCCGCCCTGAAGCGTTACGCCTCCCCGAGCGATGCGCTCAACGCGCTCTTTGCCGCCCAGTCACGCATCAGCGCCGGGGAGATCAAGAACCCGCTCCCGGCCAACGCCACGGCTGAGCAGCTGGCTGAATGGCGCAAGGAGCAGGGGATCCCCGCCACCGCGGCCGAGTACCTCGCGAACTTGCCCGCCGATGTGAAGGTCGAGGGGCACAACCAAGCGATGGCCGCAGCGCTGGTGGAGCGCATGCACAAGGTGAACGCCCCACCGGCCGCGGTCCAGGAGGGCCTGCGCTTCGTCACGGACTGGCAGGCCCAGGTGATCGAGAAGCGCCTGGAAGCCGATGAGACATTGCGCGGCAGCACCGAGGAGGCGCTGCGCGCGGAGTGGGGGAGTGAGTACAAGGCGAACCGCAACAACATCCTGTCTCTGATCTCCACCGCCCCGGAGGAGGTCGGAGAGGCGCTGCTCAATTCGCGCATGCCCGATGGCACGCCCTTCGTGGGGACGCCGGCCGCGGTCAAGTGGCTCGCCCACCTGGCGCGCCAGATCAATCCCTTCGGAGCGGTGATCCCAGGGGCGGGAGCGGGCACGCCGATGGGCAACGTGGATGGGCGGATCGCGGAGATCGAGAAGTTCATGCACACTAACAACTCGGCCTACGTGAAAGACGAGAAGATGCAGAAGGAATACAGGGATCTACTCGATGCCCAAGCCAACCTCAAGCAGCGCGGCGCCGCCGCGTAGGAAGTACACCCCATGGCCAAGCACTGGATCGCGGACGCGGTCGGCTCCAACAAAGGAGCGCTCCACCGACAGCTCGGAATCCCCGAGGGTCAAAAAATCCCTGCTGCCAAGCTCTCCGCCGCCGCCAGCAAGGGAGGGCTCCTGGGGAAGCGCGCGCGGGTGGCCCAGACGCTGAGCACGCTGCGCGGCTGATGCCCCTCGCTCCCGGTAGCTCGAGGGCGGTGATCGGCTCGAACATCGCCGAGATGGAGCGCTCGGGCTACCCCTCGCGCGTGGCGATCGCCGCCTCGCTACGCAACGCCGGCAAGGGGAAATCCAAACGCGCCCCCATCCGGACCGTGCTCACTGAGGATAAGGTGCCGGGCACGGGCTGAGGATTCTGTGGGGTCAATCACTTGCGCGCCGAGCGCCGCCGCGCTATGGTCCGGCGCACACGGACACCCCTCGCGCTCGCGAGGCGCCGTGTGAAGCAGCGCCGAACTGGACGGCACTGAACGAGCGATCGGAGGCGCCTCCCCCAAAGAGGTCACCCCGCCGGACGCCCCGACAGGAACCCCGGAAAGTGGGCATTCAAGCCACCTTTTTTAGGAGGGTAGTCCATGTCGGACACCGCATTCCAAACCCAGTACCGCCAGGAGTTCATTGCTCAGTTCGAGCAACGCCAGAGCCTCCTGCGGGACGTGTGCACCACGGAGGCCGTGATCAAGGGCAACACGGCCACCTTTCTGGTAGCCGGTACCGGCGGCGCAATCGCTGTGACCCGCGGCGTCAACGGCCTCATTCCCGCCCGCGCCGACAACCTGGCCCAGCAGTCCGCAACGCTGGCCGAGTGGCATGATCTGGTCCGCAAGACCAACTTCAACATCTTCGCGAGCCAGGGCAACCAGCGCGCGATCATGCAGGCCACCACGATGACGGTCGTCAATCGCAAGATTGACTCCGACATCATCACCTCGCTCGCCACCGGCTCGGTCAACACGGGAGCGGCTGTCACCGCCTCGCTGGGACTGGTCGCCAAGGCGAAGACGAAGCTCGGGAACGCCGGAGTCCCCTGGGACTCGAACATCACGTTCCTGATCACCCCCGCGTTCGAAGGCTACCTGATGCAGATCACGGAGTTCGCCTCCCGTCTGTACATCAACAAGCCCCCGAGCGAAGGGGCGGACCTGGCCTGGCGCGACAAGCCCCAGAGCTATATGTGGTACGGGGCACTGTGGATCGTGCACCCGAACCTGCCCGGTGGGGGAACCGCGGCCGAGACCTGTTTTGCTTTCCACAAGAGCGGTATCGGCCACGCGGTCGACTCTGCCGGCATGGAGAGCCCCGTCGGTTACGACGAGGAACAGGCGTACAGCTGGGCACGTGCGACGATCAACATGGGTAGCGTTGTTCTCCAGAACAGCGGTATCGTGCTGGTCAACCACGACGGCTCGGCCCTGAGCTAACCGGAGGACTGCAATCATGGCTTACCAAGTAGCAAATCCGCCGGTCAAGCTCAGCTGGGGCCCGATCGCCAACTTCAACACCACGGAAGCCACCAAGGGACCGCCAAACCTGTGGGGCTACTCCTCGACCGACGCGATAGCGACGGTCAAGGCCGCGAACTACTTCTCGAACGCACAGCTCCTGGGCATGCGTATCGGGGACGCGGTCCTGATCTTCGACATCACCACGCCGACGATGTCGCTGGCCTTCGTGCAATCGCTGGGCACGGGCAACTCCGTAACCCTCGATGGAACCCCGCTCACCGCCACCTAAGTCTTGACAGAGACTGGCTCGCTGACGGAACTTAAAGGCCCGGCGCTTCAAGCCCGGGCCTTTTTTCTCACCAGGAGACGCCCATGGCCGAGGCCAAAGAACGAGCCGCCCCACCGCCCCTGCACCCCACCCGCAAGCACCTGGCCGAGAGCCAGCGCAACGTGTGGGACTGCGACATCGAGGTGGGCACGAGCCCCGAAGATCTGCTCAATCCCGCCTACTGGGCACACAACGCGCGCGAGTTTCGGGTCATGGATCGGATCGAAGCCCACGCCGATGATGGCACCTGGTGGGCCGAGTACCTGGTGCAGGATGCGGGTCTGAACTTCGCCAAGGTAGCGCTCCTGCGCAAGATCGACCTGGCCGCCATCACCCCGCAAGGCTCCAGCGCGCTGCTCGCCGGGCACGTGGTGGAGTGGGGCGGCAAGCACTCCCAGTTTCGTGTGGTGCGCGAGGTGGACCGGAAGGTCCTCAAGGAAGGGTGCAAGACCAAGGCCGATGCCTTCGTGTGGCTGGAGAACTACGGGCGCTCGATCGCCGGGACCAGTCAAGCTGCCTGAAGCCGATCCCCTCCTCCGCTGACACCTGTTTCTACCCCGGTTAAAACCGGGGTTTTAACAGGGGAGAAACGACCATGGCTGACCGACTGAGCATCTACAACGGGGCGCTGGGGGCGATAGGGGACCGTCGCCTACTCAGCACCACCGAAAATCGGGAGACCCGCCGGGAGCTCGATGGGGTGTGGGATCGCGGTGCGGTGCGCACCTGCCTCTCCCACGGCCTGTGGAAGTTTGCCATGCGCGCTGCGCAGTGGCTCTACAGCCCTGATTTCACCCCGCCCTTCGGATTCAAGCGCGCGTTCAACCACCCCGCCGACTGGATCCGCTGGGCGGGGGTGTGCGAGGACGAGTTCTTCAACGTCCCGCTGACTCGGTACATGGACGAGGCGGGGTACCTGTTCTGTGACCTCGACATCATCTACGTGCGCTGGATCTCGGATGATCCGCAGTGGGGCATGAACCTCGCCCTTTGGCCCGATGGATTCCAGCGCTACGTGGAGCTGTACTTCGCCAGCAAGGTCGTGACCCGGCTGACCAACAGCCAGCGGGTGAAGGACGATGTGATGAAAGATCTGGACGCGGCCTTGAAGCGCGCCAAGAGCAACGATGCGATGGAGGATCCGACGCAGTTCCTGCCCGTGGGCACCTGGAGCCAGGCGAGGCGCGGCCGGCGCACCTGGGGTGGGGATCGGGGCAGCCGCAATCAGCTGATCGGCTAGAAGGGGCCTGCTCAAGTGCCACAGCAGACCCAGGCCACCCTGGCCTTCAACCGCGGGATCCTCTCGGATCTGGGGCTCGCGCGCATTGATCTGACGCGCTATCGGATGGCCGCGCTCACCATGGTGAACTGGATCTGCAGGGTCCTGGGCAGCATGAGCCTGCGGCCCGGACTCGGGTACCTCACGGGCACCAAGAACAATCTGCTGGCCAAGGCCCTGCCTTTCGTCTTTTCCCACGATGATCTGGCGCGCATCGAGGTCACGCAGGGCACAATCCGCGTGCTCATCTCCGATGCCCTGGTCACCCGGCCCGCCGTCACCGCCGTGATCACGAACGGCACCTTTGCGGGGAGTCTGGCCGGCTGGACGGATTCGGACGAGACCGGGGCGGCGAGCACCTGGAATGCCGGCGGGTTCGCCCAGCTCGTGGGCACGGGCACCAACAATGCGATCCTGGACCAGCAGGTCACGATCAACGAGAGCGGCATCGAGCATGCCCTCCGGATCGTCATTACCCGCGGGCCCATCACCTTCCGCTGTGGCACCACCCAGGGCGATGACTCCCTGATCCACGAAACTTTTCTCGGCGTGGGCACACACTCCCTCACCTTCACCCCGGTGACCGGCTCGGTGTGGATCCGCTTTATGAACCCGAACATCCCGGCCGCCTACCTGGTATCGGTGGCGATCGAGGGGGCCGGGATCCTCGAGCTCCCCAACCCCTGGCTGAGCACGGACCTGGGCAACATCCGCTCGGCCCAGTCCGCTGATGTGACCTACGTCGCGGTCCCAGGCTACCAGCAGCGAAAGATTGAACGCCGCTCGCTCCGTTCCTGGTCGATCGTGCTGTACGAGCCCACGGACGGGCCGTTCCGGGTGCTCAATGTGACGCCCATCACCCTCACCGGGAGCGCGCTCTCAGGGGACATCACCGTCACGGCGAGCAAGCCGCTCTTTAAGCCCACCCAGGCCGGCGCGCTCTTTCGCATCGCCTCGGTCGGCCAGAACACCGCGGCCAGCATCTCCTCGGATAGCACCTTCACCGATCCGATCCGGGTCGATGGCATCGGGGATCAGCGCGCCTTCGCCTGGCAGGTCGCCGGCGTCTTCGTCGGGACGGTCACGCTGCAGGTGTCCGTGGGGGCGCCGGGCGCCTGGTCGGATGTGGCGAGCACCACGGTGCCGGCCTTCACCCCGGCCTACAACGACACCTTCGACAACCAGGTCATGTACTACCGCCTCGGCATCAAGGCGGGCCAGTACACCTCGGGCACTGCGGTGTGTACCCTTTCCTTCAGCGCCGGTTCCATCACCGGGATCGTCAAGATCCGCTCCATCACGGATTCCACCCACGCGCAAGCCTCCGTGCTCGCCTCCCTCGGGGGCACGACCGAGAGCGCGGACTGGTCGGAAGGCGCCTGGTCGGATTTCCGGGGATGGCCCCAGACGGTCAAGATCCACGAGGGGCGCCTGTGGTGGTTCGGGATCACCATCTACGGCTCAGTGTCAGATGACTTCGAGAACTTCGATGACAACACGCTGGGGCCCAGCGCGCCAATCTCGCGCAGCATCGGGGAAGGGGCGATCGAGAACATCTACTGGGCAGTCTCGCTCCAGCGGCTCCTGGTGGGCACCGCATCGGCGGAGATGAGCTGTCGCTCCTCCAGCCTCGATGAGCCCCTCACCACCACCAACTTCGTGATCCGCCCCTCGAGCAGCCAGGGGTCCGATAACGTCGATGCGCTGCGCCTGGACAAGTTCGGGATCTTCGTGCAGATCGGCGGTGAGCGCGTGTTCAAGATGGAGATCGACTACTTCGTCCAGGACTACAAGGCCGAGGACCTCACGCTCCTGGTGCCCGGCCTCAATGTGGCCGGTGTAGTGCAGATTGCAGTACAGCGGAAGCCCGACACTCGATTGCACTGCCGCCGAGGCGATGGGAGCGTGGCGATCCTGGTGCTCGATGCGGCCGAGAACGTGCTCGCCTGGCAGGAGTGGGAGAGCCCCAACGGGTTCGTGGAGGACATCTCGATCCTCCCGGCGGTGAGCTCGAGCGAGGATCAGGTCTATTACATCGTGCGCCGCGTGATCTTCGGGGTGACGGTGCGCTACCACGAGAAGTGGGCGCTGGAGAGCCAGTGCACGGGGCTGACCGATGCGCGGCTCCTGGACTCGCACATCATCTACTCGGGCGCCGCGGTGACGACGATCGGGGGACTGGCGAGCCTCGCCGGCCAGGTGGTCTCGGTGTGGGGCTGGAATAGCGCCGTGCCCTACATCGATGGGAACGGCAACACGGTGGGCCGGGACCTGGGCACCTTCACGGTGAGCGCCGGCGGGCAGATCAGCGGCCTGCCCTTCCAGGTGACTGATGCCTGCATCGGCATTCCCTACACCGCGCCCTGGCAGTCGATGAAGCAGGCGTTCGCGGCCGCCATGGGTACCCCGCTCAACCAGCTCAAGCGCATTGACAAGCTGGGCCTGATCCTGAAGAACACCCACGCGCTGGGCATCCAGACCGGCGCGGACTTCGATCACCTCGATGACCTGCCGCTCGTGGACCTGCCGGTGCTGCAATCGGCCCAGAGCCTGGAGCCCGGGGAGGCCAATTACGCGGACGTCGATGCGATCCTCAACACCTACGATTACCAGATGAGTGCCTTCGATGATGTCTGGTCGACCGACTCGCGGGTGTGCCTGCAGGCCGCTTCCCCAAGGCCCTGCACGGTGCTGGCCTTCGCCGTTGAGATGGCCACGGAGGGCTGATGGATCCCACCCTCATGGACCCGCGCGCCGCACCTGCGAGCATCCTTCGCTCCCCGATCGAGCCGCCAGGCCCCCCGCTCGTGCGGCGCATGAAAAGCGCCACCTACACCCGCGAGAGCCTCGCGCAGGTGCGCGCCGATGGGATCGAGCAGCTCCTCGAGCTGCACTACCGGGAGATCGCGCACTTCCAGGATATTGCGCTCGACGTAGACTGGGAGAAGTACGAGCGGGCCGAGGCGAGCGGGCACCTGCGTGCCTTCATCGCCCGGGTCGATGGGCGGATGGTGGGCTACATGGCGATACTGGTCGATCACAACGGGCACTACCGCGGGAGCCTGCAGGCCGTCCAGGACGTGCTATTCATCGAGCCTCGGTGGCGCGGCGGGTGGCTCGCCTACCGCCTACTCCACTTTGCCCACCTCGCCCTCCTGGCCGAAGGGGTGCAGGTGGTGTACCAGCACATCAAGGCGCAGCACGATCACAGCCGATTGCTGCTCAAGATCGGCTACGAGCTCGTGGATTTGATCCTCGCCAAGCGCCTCGATCGCGACGTCGCGCTGGCCAAGCACCTCTCGCGCATGGGCTCTGCCGAGCGCAGCGCACTTGAGGGAGGGGCGTAAATGGGTGCCACCGCACTGATCGCCGCGACCGCCGTCACCGCGCTGAGCAAGATCGGGGCGGGCAACGCCAAGAAGGCCGAAGCCGACTACTCCGCCGGCGTGCTCGATCAGGAAGCCGGGCAGACCGTGGCGAGCAGCATCCAGGGCATGCTGATCGAGCGACGGCGGAAGGACCAGGTGGCGAGTGCCGCGAAGGCCTCGCTCGCCGCCAGCGGCGCCACCTCGACCGATCCGTCCGCCGTCAAGGTACGCGGCCAGATCGAGGGAGCTGGGGAGTACCAGGCCCTCACGAAACTCTACGAGGGGGAGGATCAGGCCATCCAGCTGCGCTCCAAGGCGACGAGCCTGCGCTCCACCGGGAAGGCGGATCAGACCGCCGGTTATTTCGGGGCGGTCTCCAGCATCTTCAGCGGCGGCGGGTCCTGGTTCGACAAGTACGGAGGGGACGCGGCCACCGCGACCTAACCCATGGCGGACATCCCCGACTACACCGCACTTGGCACCCCGCAGGCCCCAAGCCCCGCGCCGGCGCGCCGGCTCGCGCTCCAGGGGGATCTGTCCGGTGAGGTGCTGGCGCAGGCCGGTGAGGAGCTCGGACGGTCCCTTGATACTCTGGGGACCGACATCTACGAGCGCCAGCAGAAGGATCACATCGCGGCGGTGAACCTCGCGCGGGCGCAATCGAGCAACGCGAGCCTCGATCACCAGATCGCCGTAGAGAGCGCCGCGGAGCAGACGCGCCAGGGCATCGCCAATGGGGAGATCCCCTACGAGGAGGCGCGGCAGCACTTCAACGAGCAGGTCGCCGCGATCCCCCCGCCCAACATCCCGAACCTGGACGCGGTGGGGACCGAGAACCAGAACAAGTACCTGGTGCGCAGCATCGCCACGGCGGGCTTCAAGGTCGACGCCGCGGTGGACGGCGCTCGTCGCCAGGACTTCAAGGACCAGTTCATCGGGAACATGCAGCGCCTCGATAAGCTCGCCGGCATGCCCGGGGCCGACATCGAGGCGATCAACGCCCAGGCCGATGCCTTCCGCCCGCTCGCCATCAAGGCGGGCGTCCCGGCCGTTGAGGTGGACAAGGCGATTGCGGACGTGAAGGACTCCAACTGGTTCAACCAGGCCGATCAGCGCGTCATGCTCGCGAAGGACAACTGGGGGGCGCTCAAAGTGCTCCAGCACGATCTGAGCGCCGCCGACGGCTACTACGCCGGGCGCCTCAAGACCGCGCGCCGCGATGAGTTGCTGCGCAGCGTGGTCAATGACCAGCTGATCCTCGAAAACCGCGCCGAGCACGAGCACGATAAGCGCGAGGCGAAAGCGGGCCAGGCCATGCGCCAGGCGGGCGAGATGATCTCGAGCACCATGCCGCTCTCCGCCCAGAACTGGGCGGAGCTGGGCGCCGAGGTTCAGGGCACCAGCTACGAGGCGGAGTTCGCCGGGCTCCAGAAAAACGAGGAGAAGGTCCAGGAGGTGGTGCGCATGCCACCTGCTGATCAGGCCCGCTATGTGCAGCAGGAGGCAGGCAAGCTCGATGCGGCGCAGCCCGGCACGATGATCGAGCGGCTCCAGGCACGGGCGAACTTCGAGCGCCTGCAAAGCGCGGTCAACCAGAACTCGAAGCTGATGACCGACTCCCCGATCCTGTGGTCGGCCAATCGCAACGGGACGGAGGTCGCGGAGATCGACTTCACGGGCCTCGCCACCGAGCAGGGCCAGGCGCAGATCGGCCAGGCGCTCGCCGATCGGATGGCCACCATCCGCGCACTCCAGGCCAAGAACGGCACCCAGATCGGGGATAAGCCGATCCTGCCCCAGGAGGCGGCCGGATTGACGAGCTACCTGCAGAGCATCGAGCCCTACAAACGCGCCCTGGTGCTCACCGCGCTCCGCCGCTCCACGAAGGATGATCAGACCTACCAGGCCACCATGGATCAGATCGCCCCGCACTCGCCCGTTACCGCGATCGCCGGCACCATGGTGGGCGCCTCGGCCCCCTCACGGACGCCCGTCTGGTTCAACCCCGTCTACGCCCCGAAGCTCGATGATGTGCAGCTCGTGCTGCACGGGGAGGAACTCCTCAACCCCACCTCGGCGGGCAAGGCCGCTGGGCTCGAGACCGAGAAAGGGGGCCTGAAAGCCCCGATGCCCATGCCCCCGGACACGGGCCCGAATGGGCTGCGCACCGTCTTCGGGAACGCCACCTCGGACATGTTCCGCGATAACACCCAGGGGTTCGATGCGTACTTCTCGGTCTTCAAGGACGCCTACGCCGCGCTCCTGGAGCGCAAGGGCAACATGAAGGGGACCCCGGACACCCAGGCACAACGCCAGGCGCTCCAGATCGCCCTGGGGCAGATGACGACGTTCAACGGCAACCAGGTCTCAGTCCCCCGCGGCATGGATCCCTCCCAGTTCACCATGCTGGTGCGCGCCGCGGTCAGTCAGCAGGCCAAGGACCTGAAAGCCCCCGCCGACTGGCAGCAGCGCCTCTCGGGCTACCAGCTCGTGGATCTGGGGCGCACGCTGGGGAGCGGGCGCTTCGGGATCACGATCGGTGGGCTGCCCATGGTGAACCCGAACGGCAAGGGCTACTTCGCCATAGACCTGCGCGGCCAGTACGATCCGTCGCGCGGCGCCACGCCGGCGCACGAGCGCGTCCGGCCCAATGTGCCCACCGAGGGGTTCATCTACGATCCGGTGGCCCGAAAGCTCATCCCGGATCCGGGCTGGGCGCGCACGAGCGCAACGCCATGACCGATCTCAGCCCCTACGAGGAGGAGCGCCTGAGCAACGCCGGGCCTGCGATCAATCCGTGGGAGGGCCCGGCGCCGGTGAGCACCTGGTCCGGCTTCCTGCACGATGATGACTATGGCTACGCCGCCCCGCTCGCCCGGATCCTCGAGGTGCCAGGCCACGCGGTGGCGGCCGGTGAGGGCATGCTCGCCGGCCTGGCGCACGATTCCTATGGTCTCGTCGATCATGTCCTCGGGGGGATCCCCGGCGTGCACAAGTACGTCACGCAGCCGATCATCGATGAGGCGGACTGGTGGCGGAACGATGCCAAGGAGCGCGTCCAGGCCCTCACCCCCAGCGCCACGCAGGTGGGCTCGGCGATCCAGACGGGCCACTCCCTGCTCACCGCCCTGACCGAGGCGGGCTTCGGCGGTGCGGCGGCCGGCCCGTACCTCGCCGCCGCGACGGTCGGGGGCAGCCAGGGCTACGAGCGGCGTGCGCAGCTGGAGGCTTCTGGCGTGGCCCCGGCGCCGGCCGGGTTTATCGGATTGGAGACCGCCGCGACGAGCGCCGCCGGGGTCCTCACCCCAGGGCTCGGTGGGGTAGGGACCAGCCTGATGGCCCGCTTGCTCACCGGTGCGGGCGCGAACGTGGGCTTCGGGGTGGCCAATCGCTACGCTGATCACCTGACCCTCGAGGCGGCCGGCTACCCGGACATGGCCCAGCAGCAGAAGGTCTGGGACGGCTACTCGATGCTCTTCGATGCGGTCCTGGGTGCCGGATTCGGCGGGCTGGGGCACCTGCACCACCAGGCGGGTATGCGCGATCTGAGCGCCCGCCTGGCCGCGCTACGCCAGATTCCGGGCGTGGAGGATGCCGTCATGGCCGCGCAGCTGGGCCTGCGCGCTCAAGGACTTGGGCCCGGGATCCCCGCGGATCCGGCCGCTGCGGCCGCGCACCACGCCGCGCTCGAGAAGGCCACCGAGGATCTGATCAACGGGCAGCCGGTGGATGTGTCCGGCACCGGGGTCGACACGGCCAACTTCGTGCCCTTCTACCATGGCTCCCCGCACGAGTTCACCTCGTTCGAGGCCGGTAGGATCGGCACCGGGGAGGGCGGCGACAGTTTCGGGCACGGCATCTACCTGGCCGAATCCCGAGCCGTGGCCGACAGCTACGCCGAAGCGCTAGGCGCGAGGAGCATCCGGCTGGGTGAGAAGGTGGTCGCTCCGAACGATTTCCCGATCGACAGTCCCCAGCGCCAGGCCCTCAGCGCGCTGATGAACCACAACGGCGTCATTCCCGAAGCGATTGCAGGCCTGCGCGCTCAGGCCAAGGGTGTGGAGGACAGCGCTCATTTCGAGGCCGCCGCAAAGTGGCTGGAGAAAAACCGCAAGCAGATCAGCTCCACGATCGGGAACGTCTACCAGGTCCGCGTGCCCTCCGAGGCGGTCGGGCGCATGCTCGACTGGAACGCGCCCCTGAAGGACCAGCCACCCGCGGTGCAGCAGTACATGCACTCACTCGGCCAGGAGAAGCTCGGAATGCTGGTCAACCACGGGGTGCCGCTGAAGGACTACTCGGTGCTCGATCGAAAAACCGGGAAGGATCTTTACGAGGGGCTCGCCCTTCAGCATCTCCGCACCGCCGGGGAGGGGGCCGATCACGCCGCCTTCGCCTCGGGCGAGCTGCAGCGCTCCGGTATCCCGGGCCTGCGCTACCTCGATGCCTTTTCCCGCAGCGGAGAGGCGCTCAAGGCGCCCACCCGCAACGCCGTGCTGTTCGAGGAGAAGCTCGCACAGGTCGCCGCCCGCGAAGGGGCCCGTCCCTACCAGGCGCCCGAGCAGCCCATCAGCACCGCCGGACTTGATCCACGTGAAACAATCCTCGTGAAGTCCTTCCAGGACGCGGGGTTACTGGAGGCGCAGCGCAACGTCGAGGCGCTCGAGCAGGCCCTCAACGTGCGCCTGGGCCGCGGAGCACCGGAAAGGATTACCGCACCATTGCGGCCCGAGGGCACCCCGAGCTCCCCCTCCCCGACCGCACCGGTGGGCAAGCGCTGGTATGCCGATCGTGGGGCGATCCCAGGGGAGCCGGCGCAGTACCTGGACGTGCAGGGCGATGATCTGGACACCGCCAAGGCGGTGATCGTCGAGCGCCCCATGGAGGGGACGAGCAACTCCACCTGGGAGGCGCTCCTGCCTGGCGGCCAGAGCCTCGGGGTCTTCGACACTGAGGAGGAGGCCGGCCGCGCGGCCGAGGTCGCGGTTGACAAAACCGGCACCACGTCGGGTTCGGTTGCCTCGGAGCTCGCAGCTGCTCGAAAGGCCCCGCCTCCGGGCTTCAAGATCCACCCGGATGAGATCCCGCGGGCCGACCCGGGCAAGCTCACCGAGGCGCAGCGCGCGATCGAGACTCGCTTCGCCGAGCAGATCGCCCGGGACCCGGAAGCCGCCGAGCACCAGTACGCCCAGATTGAGGAGACTGATGGCGGGCGGATCCTCAACACCGACACCGCGCGCGAGCTCTCGGAGGACTACCTGAACGACAGAAGCCAGTCAGCGGCCGTGCATGAGCCGTCCAGCTGGCTGATCAAGCGCCTTTACGCCCGGATGCTGAAAGAGGCCCCGAAGCCGGGCTTCGATCCGCTGGTGCTGTTCATGGCTGGCGGCACGGGGGCGGGCAAGACCAGCATGGTGCGCGCCACCGCCGGGGAGCTGTTCAGCAGGGCGCAGATCATCTACGACACGAACATGAGCGGCCTGGATGGGGCGATCGGCAAGATCAACCAGGCCCTCGATGCCGGCAAGCGCGCGGATGTGGTGTACATCTACCGCGATCCGGCTGAGGCCCTCGCCCACGGCGCTCTCACGCGCGCCATGAAGCAGGAGGCCCAGTGGGGTTCGGGGCGGACCGTGCCGCTCGAGGAGCACACCAATACGCACGTGGGCTCCAATCATGTGATCCGCCTGGTCGCGAGCCACTTCGAGGGTCACACGGACGTCGGCCTGCGATATGTTGACAACGCGCGCGGCGCGGGCAAACAGGCCGAAGTTCCTTTGGAGCAGATCCCCCGCCTGGAGTACAATGTCACCCGTGAGCAAGTCGCGAAAACCCTCGAGGACGAGTACGCCGCGGGGCGCATCTCGGAAGCCGTCTACCATGGATTCGGGGGCACCGGCCCCGCCGGCGAGCCTGGACGAGCTGGCGCAGCCGGCGGCGCAGGACCAGCGGATGAAGCAGCTCCTGCAGAACATGAGCCGCAACGTGGGCCAGGACGTGCTGACGAGCTAGGCGCCACCCGAAGCGTCTACACCGCCGCGGGCCGCCAGATCGAGGTGCGCCCGAAGCTGATCGAAGCGGCCGATCTCACCACCAGCGACAAGCCTGGCTACCCACAGGATCTGCAACCACGCCAGCGCGGAGAGCGCACCGCGCTCGCCAGCCAGGTGCAGGATATGGCCCGGAACCTCAAGCCCGAGATGCTGGGCCAGAGCGCCGAGGCCGATCGCGGCGCCCCGATCGTGGGGGCGGATAACGTGGTGGAAAGTGGGAACGGGCGGGTCATGGCGCTGCGCCAGGTGTACGAATCCCTCCCTGAGCAGAGCACTGCCTACCGTAAGTTCCTGACTGACAGCGGTTACGACATTGCTGGGATGAAGGAACCGGTGCTGGTGCGCGAGCGCGTCACACCCATGAGCCCGGCCGAGCGCTCCGCCTTCACGGGCGAGGCGAACGTCGGGACCACGGCCACTTATTCACCGGTGGAACAAGCGCAGGCGGATGCGAAGCTCCTCGACAGCGGTACGCTGGCGAAGATGGCGGGGGCGGACCTCACCACCTACACGAACGCGGCCTTTCTTCGGGACTTCGTATCCGGCCTGGCGCCCTCGGAGCGCTCCGCCGTGATGAACCCGGACGGCACGATCAGCCAGGCGGGGGTGCGACGGGTGCAATCGGCCATCCTGGCCAAGGCCTACGGCGGTACGCCCGAGTCCAATGCCACTCTGGGCCGGTTGCTCGAGTCGACCGAGACGGGCCTCAAATCGACCCTCAACGCCCTGGTGGACGCAGCTCCCGCCTACGCGAGGCTCAAGCAGATGATCGAGGAGGGGACGATCGGGCGCGAGTACGACATCGCCCCGGCGATCGTGCAGGCGGTCGAAGATGTGGCGCGCCTGCAGCTCACCGGCCAGAGCCTGACCGAGCACTTCGCCCAGGCCGACCTGCTGAGCCCCAAGGCACTCGCCACCCAGGCCTTCTACGACAAGGCCGGTGAGCGCCTGGCCGGTCGGGACAAGGCCGCCGCGGCGCTCATCCGCTATGCCGACCAGGCGATGGCGCAGCGATTGAATCAGGGGCAACTGTTCGGGGACCCCCCGGCCAGCCCCACCGAGCTGCTGCAGAACGCCAAAAAGCCCGAAACCGGGGATCTGTTCGGACTGCGAACTAAATCCGGGGAGCTCGCCCCCGGGAGCATCGTGGTGAGCGCGGCGCGCTCGGCGATCGAGGAGCGGCCGAATATGGAACTGCCCGATGAGACTGGCCAGGTGTACCGGGCAAAGGCGGCGCTGCTCGCCACCGCGGAGGCGGATCGAAGCACCTCGGAGCGGGCAGCGCCGGCGATTGAGGCGGCCACGGACTGCTTCTTGAGGAAAGGGCCATGAAGCCGGCGTGTCTTGATGCGGTGGAAAAGGCGCTCGGCCGGCCGCTCACCGCGGGGGAGGCCGAGAAGATCGAATCGCAGGTGAACCTGCAGATGCGCCTCGCGGGCCGCAAGGACCCCACCGCCTGGTCAGCGCTTTCTAGCACCCAGCGCCTCGAGCAGGGCGCCAAGGCCGCGGCCGAGGCCATGCTCCACGAGGTGCAGAAAAAGGCGCAGCGCCTGCGCCTGCAGATCGGCGTGCACGATCGGATCGACAACGCGCTCAACGATCGGATGGAGGAGCGCGACGAGGCGGCCAAGCGGACCAAGCCCGGGGATCTGCTCCGTGACGCCTCCGGGATCCTCGCCTTCGATGTGAAAGGGCACGGGTTCACCAGCGTGGAGACCTGGGCGCATTCCATCGCGAACGAGAGCTTCGGGCGACTGATGCCCCTGTGGAACGCGGTCAAGGGATTCGCCGGACTGTTCGAAGATGCCAAGGGGGTCTCGAGCCTGGTGCGCGAGCTCTTTGGGGAGGACACGGGCGATGCGGACGCGAAGGCGGCCGCCCGCGCCTGGCACCAGGTGGTCGATGAGCTGCGCGATCGGGCCAACGCGGCGGGCCTGGACATCGGCAAGCTCGATGAGTGGCACTACCCGCAGAGCCACAGCCAGGCGCGCGTGGCACTCGCCGGCCTTGCGAAGTGGGTCAGCGACACCCTCCCGCTCCTCGATCGCGCGAAGTACCTGCACGAGGATGGGGCTTCCATGTCCGATGAGGAGGTCTCGGACATGCTGCGCAACGTCTACGACACGATCACCTCCGATGGGATCAGCAAGAGCGAGCCTGGAGCGCCGAAGGGGTACGGGTCCACCGCCAGCCGCTTGAGCCAGCACCGGGCGGTGTTCTACAAAGACGCGGCGAGCTTCCTCACCTACCAGGCGAAATACGGGGAGCGGAATCTCTGGAGCGTGCTCACCGGGCACATCCGCGCCGTCTCGCGCGACACCGCGCTCGCCGAGGTCGCGGGCCCCAATGCGCGCGCCACCTTCGATTATTTCAACGATCGGGCGCTCAAGCAGGAGATGGCCCTCAACCCGACCGCGGCCAACAAGATCAAGTCCGCCTACAAGTTCAACCAGACCCTGTTCGACTACGTGGCCGGATCCCGCGAGGTGGTCAACCAGAAGATCCAGGACGTCGGCCAGGCGTTCCGCAATTTCGAGGTGGCGAGCAAACTCGGCCAGGTGGTGATCACCGCTCTCGGGGATGAGGCGGGCATGGCCGCCACCGCGTTCGCCAACCGGGTGCCCTGGACGGAGTCCATGGCACGAGAGCTCACCTACATGAGCCCGGGCAACGCCACCGATCGGGCGATCGCGGCGCACGCCGGACTTGGGATCAACGGCATCATCGGAGGGCTGAATCGCTTCGGCCAGGAAGACCTTCAGCTCTCCGGTGGTGTGGGTTCGGCCGCCGGCGCTCGGCTCCTCACGGCCAAGCTGGCTAACGCCACGCTCCACTTATCAGGTGCAGAAGCCATGTGGGACGCGCGCCGGCGGGGCCTGGGCTCGGTCCTGATGAGCTACCTGGGGAAGACGGTGGCCAGCGTCGATCACTTCGCCGACATCAATCCGGCCGATCACGGGGTGCTCGCCAACAAGGGCATCAGTGAGGCGGACTGGCAGGTGTGGAAGAAGGCTGAGCTGGAGGACTGGGGCATGAAGCACGGGGTACTGACCCCGAAGTCCGTCTGGAGCATCCCGGATGAGCAGCTGCAGCCCCTTGGGGACCCGCGCACGTTGAAGCGTCACGCTGCCACCGCGCTCCTCGGTCACGTGCTCGAGGAGACCGGGATGGGTGTCATGGACACTGGCGCGCGGGAGCGGGCGCGCATGAGCATCGGCACCACCGCGGGCACGGTGGGTGGGGAGCTGGTGCGCTCCGGGATGCTCTTCAAGGGATTCTCGGCTTCCATGATGATGAAGCACTGGGCGCGCGCTTCCGACATGCCCACGGGCCGGGACCGGGTGATGTACGCCACCAAGCTGATGACCGTGAGCCTGATCCTCGGGGCGGTAGCGAACCAGCTGCGCGCCCTGGTGGCCGGCCAGGACCCGCACAACATCGCCGAGCCGGTCTTCTGGGGTGATGCGGCGCTGCGCGGCGGGGGCCTCGGATTCTACGGGGAGTTCCTGCACAGCGAACTCACGAGCCACGACACGAGCCTGATCCCTGCGCTGATGGGCCCGCTCGCCACGGAGGCCGAGACGATCTGGAACCTCACCGGTGGAGCGGCCTTCAAGGCGATGCGCGGAGAGCGGACAGACGAGGGGGCGCACGCGCTGCGCTTCATCCAGGGCAACATTCCGCTGCTCAATATGTGGTACACCCGGGCGGCCATGAACCACCTGCTGTGGAATGATCTGCAGGAGGCGGCCAGCCCGGGGTACCTCGATCGCATGCAGAACCGCGCCTTCATCCAGAAAGGGACCACCTGGTGGTGGGATCCGCACGAGGGCCTGCCGAGCGCCGCCCCGGACTTCGGGAAGCTGTGGCAACCCGAGCTCGGGGCTGAGCAGCTTCAACGCCTGAAAGACACCGCCGGCTTGCAGTAGGAGCAGCCCATGACCGCAACGACTGTCGACCGCCTGTTTGGCGAATCCTCCTCGGTGGCGGTCAAGGCGCCCGTCCGGGCGGTCTCCAGCATCGCGAACATCACGCTGTCTGGACTGCAGACCGTGGGCGGCGTGCTACTCGTTGAGGGCGATCGGGTGCTGGTGGCGGCCCAGACCGATTCGAAACAGAACGGCATCTACAACGCCTCGGCGAGTGGGTGGACCCGGGCCGGGGACTTCAACGATAACCGCGATGCCGTCCAGGGCACGGTGGTGATCGCGCAAGGTGCGCTCTGGGCCTCCTACCAGCTGACCACCCCGAACCCGGTCCAGTTCGGCACGACTCCGATCACCTTCTCCCCGCCTGCGGCGGGCATGGTCACCCAGGCGATCATCGCCGCGCTCCTCTCGGGCTCGATCTTCAATGCCACGGTGGATGGCCCTGCCCCGGTCATTCTGCGCCAGGCCTACAACTACTCGGGCGGCACGGCCGGCTTCGTGGTCCCGGTCCTCAACATGCGGGCGGACGTCACCGACTGCGGCGCGAACTACCCGTGGACGTGCCTGGCCACGATGTTCAACTCCTCGACGGGCAGCGCCCAGGCGGTCGCCTTTTACGGCCAGGGCTCCAAGGTGGTGGCGAACGCGAGCCCCACCTGGGGTGCGGCCTTTGCCATCCGGGAGATGACCAGCACGCCCGATCCGACCACGGGAAGCGTGGCCCTCGAGCTGGACCTGCAGGCGAACGGGACGGACATCCACTCCGGCCGCGTGATCTGCGATGCGGTGATCATCCCCTACACCCCCTATGGCTCGGGTGGGGCCACGGTCACGGCGACCTATGGATACCGCGTGTCCAACGGGAACGACACGCGCAGCGTTGTGAGTTTCCCGTTTGCGCTGGGCATCGGGCTGCAGTGCTTCGCGGGCTTCGACACCTCGCGCGCCACCTGCACCGCGGCCGCCTACATGCTCGCTCAAGGGCAGGGCATCGTGTTCGATGGGGCCGCGGGCACCCACTTCATCTCCTACGATGGCACGGGCCTGGGCTTCCACGCGGCCGGGAATCTGATCACCCGCCTCAACAGCGATGGCACGATCCGCTTCGGCGGCCCTACGCATAACATTGTGTTCGCCGCGGCTCCCGGAGGCACCGGCACGGCCGCTGCGGTGCTCACCGCCAACAAACCCGGAGCCTCGACGGCGGTGAGCACCTGGGGGAAGATCACCATCGATGGAACCGATTACGTCTGGCCCCTGTGGCTCGCATCCTAGAGGACCGTTTATGAAAATTGACCTGACCCCGAAGCTGCGCACGATCGACAACAAGCCCTTCCAGCAGCCCTCGCCCGACGGCAAGAGCCTGGTGGACTGGGACCTGGACCTGAAGGATGCGATCTCCGGGGCACTCCTCGCCCAGGTGCAGGGCGACTTCCAGCTCCCCGTGCAGGCGAAGCTGAAGATCTACCGGCTCGCCAAGCGCATCGATCAGGCGAACGGGACGATCAACCTCGAAAGCGAGGAGATCACCCTGATCAAGGAGCGCACGGCCCTCATCTACGGCAACCACGTGTTCGGGGTGATCGCCGATCTCCTGGAAGGCGAAGGCGCCCCGGCCCCGCCGGCTCCTCCGGCCACCCCACCGGGGCCGCCATGAACCTCTCGGAGCACTTCACACTCGAGGAGATGGAACGGAGCGACCTGGCGCTCCGTAAGGGGATCGACAACTCCGCGCCGCCCGAAGTGATCCCGCAGCTGATCCGCCTGTGCACCACGCTCCTGGAGCCCATCCGCACGCTCCTTGGTGTCCACCTGCACACCAACAGTGGGTATCGGTGCAAGCTGCTCAACACCCTCGTGGGCTCGACCGCCGCGCACAGCGCACACCTGGACGGGCGGGCAGATGACCTGATCCCGATCGGGATGGATCTGCGCGCGGCATTTGACAAGATCCGCTTGAGCGAGCTGCCCTACGATCGGCTCATCATCGAATGCGGGGCATGGCTGCATTGTGCAATCGCGGTGGAGGGGGTCCCGCCTCTCCGAAAAGCCGAGTACGCCACAGGCACTCCGGGGCACTGGGTCTACACTCTCGTTCCATAGGAGCACTCACATGAAACTCTTCATCCTGCTGGTGATCACCCACGCGGTGGCCGCGCTCGCTGGTCTCCTGTTCGGCCAGAACAATCCTCGGATTGCCGCGGCCACCAAGAAGGTCGCTGCCGCGGCGGAGGCGGCCGCAAAGAAAGCGGCGGGCAAGTGACCCTGCTCGGCTTCGATCTGTGGGAGCACCGGACCAAGCTCTTCGGCTTCATCCAGGTGACCCTCGGGACGCTGGCCACCTCGACGGACCTCTTTGGCCCCAGGCTGCTCAAGGGCATCATCCTAGCCAACGGATTGCTGACCGCGTGGCTGGGCTTCTACAACTCCAGGAAGGGGCCATGACATGCCCGAGAGCAACTTCGTCGATGGCATCATCCGCGAAATGAAGACCCGCCCGTACTCGATGATCGTGCTGCTGGCCCTGCTGGTGGCTGTGCCCTACATCTGGATCAACTACGCCAAGGCGGCCGATGTGGCGCAGCTCACCCGCCAGGTCGCGGCGATCGAGATCTCGATCCGCCAGGCGGCGCTCGAGACGCAGCTGCGGGCGATCAACACGGAGCTCTTTGCCCTCAAGCAGAAGGTGCTGGATCTGCAGTCCGCCCACAAGGATGTGGACCCGATCTATCGCGATCGGATCAGCCAGCTCGAGAGCGACAAGGGGCAGATCGAGCTCGCCCTCGAGGCGCTGGCGAAAAGCGGGCCCTAGATGTGCGATTGTTTCCACGCCGGCCGCTGCCCTCCTCCACGCGCACGGGCAACCGGGTGGATAACCCGCCCCTTGAGCACACCGACACGGCGCGCCTGCGGATCCTGCTGCAGGATGAGACGCAGGACTGGCGCTTGCGGATCGAGGAGTCACTCAACGAGGTGGCTAAAATCCAGGACGTGCACGCCGATCGGTGGCGCGAGTATTTCTCCACCAAGAAGGAGCTCGCAGACCGGCGCGATATCCGGAACCTGTGGATCGCCTTCGCTGCCGTGTGCAGCCTGGCCGTCACCCTCATCGTGCTGCTGATTGAGTTCCTGGGGAAAAAGTGACCGAGGAGGAGAAAGTCGTTGTCTGGACGATCGCCGGGGGCGGGGCGGCCCTCAGCCTGTTGATCATCCTGCTGTACCTCCGGGCCCGCGATGCGGCCAGGCACCACCATGGGCAGACGCAGCGCAAGCTCGATGTGGTGCGCCAGGACATCGGGGATGTAGGCGAGCAGGTCGCCCAGGTCAGTCGCCAGGTGGACTTCGTGAGCCAGCAGGCCGAAGGGGTGCGCGTCCAGATGTCCTCGGATCGGGACGCCACGAAGCTCCAGAGCGAGAAGGAGCAGGGCTCGAATCGCAGGCTCCGCCTCAATATCTTCCGGCACTTCAAACAGTGGCTGAAGCGCATCAGGACTAACGGCAAGAGCGAGCACTGAGCGGCCTATCGAAACTCCTCCGCTCGATCGAGGGGCAGCAGCTCGCTTTCTGGTGCCCGGGGTGCGACTCGGTCCACGCAATCAGCTACGCCCCAGGGCAATGGACGTGGAACGCGGATGTGCAGCGTCCGACCTTTTCCCCGAGTGTGTTGGTCACGAGCGGGCATTACACGCCGCAGTGGGAGCAGCTGAAACCCGAGGACAAGCACTGCTGGTGCACCTACAACGCTGAAGCTCGGGCGAAGGGCGAGCCCGAATCGCCCTATCGGTGCGAGCGCTGCCACAGCTTCGTGACCGACGGGCGGATTCAGTTCCTCGCCGATTGCACCCACGCGCTCGCCAATCAAACGGTTGACCTGCCCGACTGGACGGAGTTAGATGCGCCGGACGCGCCACCCCCACCCCACAGGAGCGAGCTCATGTCGAATGCAGTGCTGACAATCGGCTACACCGATGTGCCTGGCTTCCCGCCCGGGAGCGTGGTGGCGAGCATCCTCGCCTCGATTATGAACCAGAACGCCGGCACCCCGCCGGAGACCCAGACCCTGCCCCCAGGCACGGTGCAGGCCACCTTCGGGCCCCTCGATCCGGGCGATTACAGCGTGCTCGTGCAGGCGGTGGACGCCAACGGCTCACCGCTGGGCGGCGCCGCGACCGGCTCGTTCAACGTGCCCGCGCCGGCGACAGTCACCTTAAGCCTACCCACATCGGTGGGCGCCGCACTCTCGTGAGCCGGACCCGGCGCTGGTGGCGGCGCATGTGGCCGCGCCGGCCCGTGACGCTGCGCCTGCCCTGTCACGTTCACGTGCGCGTCTGGCCGCATCACGCCTGAAGGAGAGAGCCCATGGGTGCATGGATCTATGGCGGCCTGGCCCTGCTCATCGCGGTCTTAGGGGTCGCCACCTGGGGGGAGAGCCAGCGGATCGACACGCTGAAGGCTGAGAAGGACAGCCTCACCACCTCGCTCAACCAGGCCAAGGGCGACAACGCCGAGCAGGCGAAGACGATCGATACCCTTACGAAGGACAACGGGGAGTGGGCCCGCAAGGCCAAGGAAGGCGCCGAGAAGCAGGCTACGGCCGCCCAGGAGCTCGCTACAGCGAAGCAGGCGCGGGCGGTGACCAAGGCCCAGCTGGCGGCGCTCGAGGCCAAGGACCGCACGAGCGTGAGCTGCGAGGCCCTTCTGAAGACAGATCTCGCCGCGGTGTGTCCGAACATCGCGGCCGCAGCGCAGCAGAGGGCACAATGAATCAGCGTGTTGTCACCGGATGCGCTACCCCGGGTGCTGCAGCGTCTCTAACTCTGGGGTTTCGTCTGGCATTGGGCATCACCATCCTTCTGGCTGGGTGCGGCAGCGCGCCACCCAAGTTCCTGGACAAGCCGCGTCCCGTCGAAGTGAAAGTGCCCGGGCCCGTGCAGGCGGTGGATCCGACCCTTATGGCCGATTGCGCTCCAGCGCCTCTGGCTAATACCGCGTTGGAGGGTCTTCTGGGCCGCCTTGGGTCAGTGGAGGACTGCTTGAAGCAGCTGCGGGACCAGGCGGGGAAGCTCCGGGCGCTGCAGCCACCCTCTCCGTAAGGTGATCATAGAGCAGCGCCCCCTGCCGGCTGGTAAGCGCGCGCTCTAAACTCAGCAACTGCTCCAGCTCCCCGATCTTACGGATCCAATCCAGCGGCGTGTGGGTTTCGAAGTGCCTACGCAGGGCGCCCTCAATCCGCAGGTTCCGCTGGCTGATCGCCACCGCGGCAAAGACGCCGAGGCCGAATTGGCCGGCAAGGGTCGTCGGATCGATCACTTCGGGCTTCAGCTCCGGCTCGTCGTGCACCCAGCTGCAGCAGGGGCAGTGAAAGATTGTTCTCATACGAGCTCCAGCTGCGCCGGATCGCGCCGCGCGATCTGCCAGCAATGCACGGGCGCGCCGTAGGTCCCCTCTCGCATCTTGTCTGTCTTCACGAGCAGCCCCCTCAGTGTCAGGTTCGTGATCGCCCGGCGCACGCTGGTCAACGGGATCCCCGCAGGCATGATCTGCAGCACCTGATCGGGCGTCAAAGGCAAGCCCGGATTGTGCTGGAAGTGGAGCAGCACCCGCTCCTCCTGCGTGAGCGCACGGCGCTCGGCGGCGAAGCGCGGGCGCCCGCTTAGTTCGTTGGTGTTGTAGAAAGCCGGCGGGTGATCGCTCATCCGAGCCACCTGAAGGCGCGCGCGCCGCACCACTTGCACATCAGATCCTGGGTGCACGCCCAGGGCCGCCCGTACATCGGCACCCAGCTGTGCCACCCCAGCCGACAGAGCCAGGCCCTCACGGTTGCTCCAGGGTCAGCGTGCGAATCTCCCGGTCAATCAGCTTCTCCTCCGCGACCAGGCGCGCGCGGTCTCTCAAATGCATCCTGCGCAGCTCACTGAGGATGGCGCGCACGGCACAGCGGCCGGTGCGAAACTCGAAGACGTAAGCCTCGTACCGGCCGGTCTTGTTCTCCCGCCAGGCGTTGACCTTGAAGATCAGCTCCTCCCCGCACCCCTCGATGCTCTCGAGAGTCGGCCGGAGATTGAGCTTGCGGGGCTTGTTGCTCACGTCCCGCCCTGCGCGCGGATGTCCTCCAGCCGCTTTGCCCACCCTGCAAAAAATACGCTCATAGCCTTGGCAATGGCCGGAGTGATCTTTTCCGACGATTGCCATAGAGCGTGCTGGCAAGCGGCCAATTCGGCGCGGAGGGTGTCGCGTGCATCCTCCAGTGTGCAAATCAGTGATAGCTGAACTTGCTGTTGGGCGGCGGCTTCTATTTGCCATGCCCGCATCTGTTCGAGCGCGTCGGCGGATAGCCCAAATATGTCGCGAACGTAAGTGAAGGGTTCGTTCGCCTCTGTAAGTCGCTGCAACTCCCGCAGCCGCGCAATCAATTCATCGATGTCAGTCATGGCCGGAGTGAGGCCTTGACGTCGTTGATCAGCTGATCACCCCACAGCTCGAGATAACGCTTCCAGCTCTCCAGCGCCAACTTCGGGTCCGGGCTGAAGATCGCGCCGACCATAAAGAAGCCCATCATGGCCGCATTGACCTCGCGAAACGCCGCGGCCACTTCCTGCTCAGGCGTAGGCGGTGGTGGCGCCGGCGTGCGCACCTCTGGATAAAGCCAAGAACAGGAGGGGATCCACATCACTTTGGCACGAGTGTTCGGTAGGTCTGCACTGAGCTGTGCAGCGCGGCGGTGGAGAAGCCGGCACCTTCGGGACGTAGGAGCCCCTCGATCACGCCCTCGATCGCGATCGCCATGGCCTCGGCCGTCTCGCGCAACCTCGCATACGCGGCCGCGCGCTCCTGGCCCACCAGCTGCTCCTCGGCCAGGACGCTCTCGAGTTCCCTGGCATCCGCATCGCCGGCGATCATCGCGTCGGCACTCGTCGTGGTGAAGCTGGTCGCGCGTGTTTGGACCGCGGGCTGCGGGCTGTCCTCGACCTCGCACATCAACGTCCGATCCTGCCAGCCGGCCAAGTGGCGCAGCTCCTGCGCGGCGCGCCAGCTCGGATCGCGCTGGGTAGCTGCCTCGCGCTCAAGCGCTCCAATGATCACCGCGAGCGCCACGGGTTTTAAGCTGAAGCTACTCATCGTCCGGATCCTCCTCAACGACTGTCACCGGATCGCTCGAGCCGCCTAGTTGCACATTGGTATGCACCGTGACCTCCGCGCTCGTGTCGACCGTCTCGGGCCTTAGCGTCACGCAGACCGGGAAGTCCCCGCCCTTGCCGTGCTGCCAGCGCGTGAAGCCGGCCAGACCCCGGGTGACCAGGGCGCTCACGGTACTTGTGCCGAACAGGGTCATAAAGCTGGAAGGTGCCCCATGCTGGCCCGACCACGTTCCACCGGGTGGCGCCACACCGACCTGTCGGGGCGGGCGGACATGAAGCGGATCAGGCGCTCCATGTCCTCGGTCAGCGGTTTCGCCTTGGTGAGCCGCGCGCTCACGGCACCGCCTCGTACTTGCGCTGGAAGACCGAGTCCCGGCACGGGTAGAGCTCCCCCTCCGTGCCGCGGATGATCCAGTCCCCCTGGCGCGCGAGGTGTGGGCCCTCGTGCGTCGGGATGATGGCGTAGATCCCACCTTCGATGATCGGGAGCGAGATCTCGGCGCCGGGGAACTCCTTGGCCACCTCATGGGAATGCAGGCCTTTTAACCCATCGCCGCGGAGCGAAGTGGCCGCGAGCTCGCACACCTCGTTCCAGGTGTCCCAGCGTAGCTGCACCGCCTCGATCAGCACCGGCTTGGAGCGGAAGCGACTCACGCGCTCGCCTCCGGGGCGGTGAGCAGGTTCGCACTGCGCACCCGATCGATCAGGCGCTGGCCGTTGCTGGTCAGCATGTGGGGCATGAAGGCCTCCTCGAAGGACATGATCCCGCACTCCACCGCGGTCACCTGGCCCTTGACCCAATCGCGCAGGACCGAGCAGACACTGATCCTCGCCTGGGCGAGTGCCCGCTGGTCGTGCTGGTCGCGGGTGCGCGGCATCGAGCCGGTGTAGGGATGAACCTTCAGCCAGGCGGTGGCGTAGCCCTTCCAGCTCGCCTCCAGATTCACCTGCTTATCGCGCCAGCGGAAGGCCACGATCTGCACGCAGCGCTCCTGGTCGGTCATGGTCCCGAAGCTCTGGCAGCCGAAACTCGCGAGGATCTTCTGCAGCTCCATCAGCGCCTTCTCCCCGGCCGTGGCGTTTTCGTAGGGTAGGGTCACCCACTCACCCGCCGCTGCCCACCGCTGTGCGCCCGGAACTCTCGAGCGCCGCCGAAGCGAACTCCATGTCGTGGACTCGCTGGGCGAGCAGGTACGCCTCGAGCGCCCAGATCGCATCCCGGGCCTTGGCGCGCGCGAGCTTCTGGCCCAGCTCGGCGTTAAAGTTCGCCGGACTCACGCAGGCCGCCGAGCCTATGGTTGTGAACCCATTGGTCAGTCGCAGGCAACACACCGTCATCTGGGTGCCTGGAAAGACGTGGTACTCCTCGCTCTGGATCACCGCATCGACATCGAGTGCCGTGATGCGCGGGCCGGAGGTGAGGCCTTTGGCCTGAATCTCAGCTTCGGTTGCTCGCTCGTCCATGGATCGCTCCTCAGTTGGTGGAATCCCGGTGTTGTTCCGGGTGTGCAATACGCAGAAAATCCGGGTTCTCGATCGCCCCTTCGACGAGGGCGAAGGCTGCCCCGGGCGGCAGGTTCGAGCAGATCTCGCACTTGACTCCCCCGTCGGCCCTGATCTCCTCGCCCGGCAGGAACAGCAGGTAGCGCAGGTCCTCTCCGACCACGCTTCGAAGCGCCGCGGCGATGGCATCTGGCCGGCTCTGTGGGGCGGGCGCCGGGGTATTAGGGGGATCCGGGACCTCGGCGCGCCAGCGTCTCAGGAGATCCTCGATCAGATCGATGCCCTGCTCGCGCGAGACGTTGGCGACGTACTTAACATGACTGGGCAGCTGTCCGGCCACCGCGGTGAGCAGCACGAAGGCGATCTGCTCCCCGGCATCTTCGGCCATGCGCTTGTCCAGGCTCCTGGCGATCGCCTCGAGGTTATCGACGAGCCAGCGATCCGCACCGCTCACAGCCCCGCCTCCGGGCGCCAGGCGGGGTGCTGGTTCGCACGGCGCCAGAACAGCGGCTCGTTCGCCCGCATCAGCATCAGGTGCGCGATCACATCATCGGTCGGACACATCGCCCCGGCCCAGCTGTTCTGGTAGTAGGCGATCGGGTGCATGCACAGCGCGCACAGGATTCGCATGCGATCCTCATCCGCGACCAGTGCGACGGTGGGCCGCAGGCGCCTGAACATATAGGTGACGCGGCTGCGCTCGCTCGCTTCGAGGAAGGCGCCGGTCAGCAGGTATTTCTTGAAGGCGTGGTGTGGCAGGAGCCTGGCCAGGAGCTGCAGCGCGTTGGACTCCTGCTCAATGCCCCAGGCGACCGAGGCACCCAGTGTGTTGAGCTGCTGGGTCAGACTGTGAGCGGCGGGCTGAAGGCCGTGCTCGACCCTCCCGCTGATCTCGAACACGTGTATCTCGGAGCGGCGGTGAGTCGACCAGAAGGTGTTACGCCACTTCGGTGGCGTCGGGCAGTCTTCGGCCGGAGGCGCCTCTTCCTCCTCGCGTCCGAACTGCATCAGCTCTTTGGCGTTAGGAAAGTGCGGCTCGATCATCAACGGGTGGTCCTTGCCCAGCGGCATCGGAATCCCCGCCCAGTCGGCGCGCGCCTCCGCAGCTCGCTTCAGCCCGTGGCGCAGTCCCGCCAGGGGATCGAAGGATTCGACCAGCTTGGTCGCCTCGGGAAGTTCCTCGGCCAGACTCATTTGCCTGACTTCCGGCGCAGCGCGTCCAGGATGGCATTGCCCACGTAGCAGATGGCGCGCATTGAGGCCCCGTCCGTGTACTGACCCGGGTAGCGGTGTGCGGCGCTGGCAGGCGTGGAGACACAAAGGGTGCAGAACCAGAAGTCTTGCTTTCGGCTGCCGCCACCGCCGGCAATGGTGGTGTGTAACTGCGGGAAAAACTCGAGCTCCGTGGTCACGTAACCGCAGCATTCGCACTCCCCGGGATTTTCCTCGGCCATGGGCTATCCGCCGGCGGAGCGGGAGACCGCGACCGCATTGGTGGTGGTGGCATCCTTGCGGGTGAGGGGCGGGCGGCCCCGCTTGATCAGGGGCGTCCGTCCGCGCTCCAGATCCTGGGGCACATCGACAGCGCGGGCGATCTCGCCCTCCTCCTCCTGCGGGAGCCCGACGATCAGGTACTCACAGGTCTTCGGATCGAACCCGGTCGCACTCTGGTACAGCGGCTTGCCCTTGCGCTTGCCCACCTCGACCAGGATGGCGTAGCCGCGCTTAAGCATGTCCGTGACGATGCGCGCGCAGCGCTCGCGCTCGGCGGGCTTGTTCCGATCGAAGCTCAGCTTCGTGTCCCCGCTGCCCACGTTCAGTACCGCCAGTCCCCCGTCCATATCAGTTCCCCTCGTGAACCTCTAAACAGTTGAAGTCAGGTGACCCGCGCGCCCGCATGTGGGCGTTGATCGCCTTGCAGAAACCGACCCAGACGCTCCCTAGATCATCGGGTGTCTGGCGCACATCGAAAGCCTCGGTCGTCACGTGGATGCCCACTTCACCACTCGAGTCCCTTGTGAAGTCGATGACCAGGCGGATCGAATCGTTCATCGGCTGAGGTTCCGCGCCGTGGGCTGGTGGCGCCAGGGCTGATCGGGGTGTCGCTCCCAGCTCCTATCGGATTGATGGTCCACACCGCCTACCGTCCTGATAGTGCGAATCCGCCGCCAGTTGCGCTCCCGGCGGAACTCCTCGAGCAGCAGCTGCAGCAGGTGCGGCAGCTTCACGCCGGGTCCTTCCAGTTGGCCAGCGAGCGCTCAATCACATCGATCTGGGGCAGGTCCTGGTCTGGGGCGAGCTCCCCGATGAGCACCTTGTAGTCCGCCTCGGCGCCGGCATAGTCCAGCTGCCCGGCGACCAGGTCCTCCTCGGCCAGGCGGATCCGCCGGCGGGCCCCGCGCATCCTGATTCGGGCATTGCCCATCCGCTGCCAGGCATCCGAGATCCGCTCCGTGAGTGGCCGATCGCTCATAAGGGCTGCTCCACTGCTGCGGCCAGCTGCAGGCGCGCCACTTCCCGGTTGCAATCGGGCAGGTAGCAATACAGCACCAGCTCGCGCTCTGGGGTCAGCTCTGCCCGAAGGGGCGCGGTCGGATGGCAGCGGGCGTGCAGGAACACCGGCCAATCACCGCACAGCTCGCAGCCCTTGGGCTCGCTCATTCGGCCCAGCTGCCTGTCACGGCGAGTCTGGTGCTGCGGGCATAGTGAGCCTCGGCGGCCACGAGCTCGCGCAGCTTCGTGGCGCGCTTGATTGCCGGGTCGGCGCAAATAAAGGCGACGCGCTCGAAGGCCGCCTCCAGGTCCTTGACCCGCTGCTGGCTCATTCTGGCGATCTGGTTGAGGGTCATCCGATCCTCCGCTCCACTAAACGGGGTAGAAAACTTGCCCTCCGACAGAGACTGCGGGAGCCTAGGTCCGGGCCAGACCTACGCAACCATGCTTGAGCTGTCGGACCTCCCGGGCAATTACACCCGCCGGTGTGCGGCGGCTTGCCTGGCGCATTCTGTAAGGGTGTCGATCCTAGCCACATCGTTGCCAGTCGTCAACGTCGACGGTGCTGATCTGCCTGCGGGCAGGTCGCAAAGTGGCTCACGTGGCGCGGGAGCTCCAGCTTCTCATCGCCTGGCTCCACGGTGTCGGCAACGACCGGCATGTTCTTTCCGGCCGCCGTCTTGAACCAGATGATCCGGGCGTTGCAGCTGCGGCAGCGGACGATCCGCCGCTCGTGCGCCTCGGTGGTGTCTTCCTCGAAACTCATCGTTCCTCCAGGTGCGGTATGCCGCGCGGGCGGCCGCACAAAGTGCAATCCCCGTGGCGATCGACCCTGAGCCCATAGCAGTTGTTCGGGGTGTGGGGAACTGGCCAGCCGTAGGTGTATGAATCCTTCGCGTACGGATCGGTGGCCGCGGCGGTGCAGCCAGGAACAACGCAGTGCCAGGCGATCGGATCCAGATCGAACAGGTGCAGGTGCGTCGCCATGCTCACGCTCACGTGCGCGTCTCCACTTGCTCGACGCTGTGTACCTTCCCGATGATCGCCCCGGCCATGGCCTTGGACTGCCGTCCCTTGGAGCGCAGCGCCTTCTCCCCGATCTGACGCATGATCGAATCGATGTCGATCACCAGCTCGAGCACGCCGGTCTTTGTGACCTCGCGCCGTTCGGTCCACTGGCCCGCGCCGGTGCGCGCCGTGACTTGGGAGACAAATAGCTTCTTGCCGTGATTGGTCACGCTTCGATCCTCGCTACGAACTCACGCAGATCCTTTGTCAGGGCGGAGAACTCAGTGTGGCCGCGCGACCAGGTGGCCGCCTCCATCTCGATAACCGCGTGCTTGAGCTTCCCGATCAGCTCCTGGTGCGCATTGCAGGCCTTCACGATGAAGTGTGCGAGCACTGGATTCTGCGCGTGCGCGACGGTCCGGTGGATGTCTGCGAGCAGGACGCCGAGCCGGCGTGACTGTGGGTGCTCGCGCGCCGCGACTTCGATGATCCGGCACTGCTCGGCCCAATCGGCGGGTTCGCCGGTGAAGGGCTTCTCGGTCTGCCAGGGCGGTAGTGATATTTCGATCACGGCGCCACCTTGGCGAGCGCGGCATCGATTACAACCTCAGCTGGAATGCCGTCTCCGGATTGTGGGTCTTTGTGGGCGCGTCGACAGTACGCTATGCACTCTCGCGCCAACCGCAGCGCCGCCAGCAGATCAGGCGCTGCGTTGCGAACCTTCTCGAGCTGCTCGGCGTCCGCCCGGGCTCTCGCATCTGCGGCAAGCTGTTCCGTGTAGGCGAGGCGTGCGGCCTCTAGCCTGTCCGATCCCGCGACGCTCCACATGGCGTGAACCAGCGCGAGCGCTGGCTTCGAGGTCAGCGGCCGCAGACAGCGCGTGTGAAAATAGCCCGGCTCGTGCGGGCCCAGATGCAGCGGCGGATTCTTGTAAAGCTCCGCGGGGATCGCCGTGGCGCCACTCGACCACCAGAAGTGATACCGGAGGCCTTTGTGCTCGCAGGAGATGGAGTAGCGGTCGCTCGGCCCGTAATACTCGACCTCGACGTTCGAGATGTGCTCCCCGTCGATGAAGGTGGCCATGGAAGCGCTCACGGGCCCATCCAGAGCCGGGCGACCACATCGCGCGGGAACAGGTAGGTCTTACCGTTCGCATCCGATCGGGCGAGGATCTTGCCGCTCCGCGCCTTCGCGCCGGAGACCTGGTAGTCACAGGCCCCGTAGTGAAACTTGCCACCGAGTGGCGGGAGCGGCGGGGTGGAGTGCTGGCGCATCAGCTCGTAGTGGCTGGCCTCCGGCGTGAGGCCTCCGGCGGCGAGCGCCTGGAGTTTGAAGGTCACCGCCCCGTTCGGATCGAAGCTGGCGTTGCCAACCTCGATCGATTCCAGGCCCGCGGCCTTCAGATCGAATCCGGCCAGGTGCTCGGTGAGCTGTTCGCGGAGTTTGCGGACCGCGTCCCGCGTCAATGCACTCATGCTGTTTCCTCCATCACGCTGTCAACCGCTGGCTTCAGCAGCTGCTCGAGCGCGACCTTCAAGTAACCTTCCGTCACGAACTGGGCCATGCTGTTGCTGAGCATGCGCTGCCAGGCGCCCTCGGTCGGGGCCCAGCGGAAGCCGTTGCGCTTCAGCAGATCCCGCACCGCCTCCGGGGGCTTGCCCGGGAAGATGAGCTGCAGGCGGTTCGCCTGGTGGTTCTTGACCACCTGATAGGGGCCGACGTCGACCGTCTCGCTCTCCTGGTCCATCGTCTTGGCCAGTGCCTGGAGGTGTTCGATCCGCTGGCGGATCCTCCGGATATTGGCGTTGTTGTTCTGGATCTGGTAGCAGGCGAAGCCGATCCGCCCGGCAAAGTCGGGCCGGAGTAGCGCTTGGGCCTGCGGGCCTGAGATCCCCAGCGCACCGAGCGCGGTGATCTGCATGATCGGGCCCGCCTTGGCGTGCTTGCGGATCGCGGCGTTGACCGCCTTCATCCGCACCTGGAGCGCTTCGAGCTTGAGAACCTTTTCGAGGAGCTTGTCCGGGGCGTCCGGATCATCGGAGCTCACCCCACCGCTCCCGACCGCCGCGGCCTTCGCGGCCAGTTCCTTGGCGCGCTCTGAGGCTTCAAAGGCCTTGGAGAAATTCTGGTGGATCCGCGCCCGATAGCGCCGGTCTCGGCCTTCGCTATGGTGGCCGACCAGGATCGGCTGGCCGAAGGGGATCACGCTGGCAAGGGCTCGGGCCCGCGCGTGCCGGGCGTTGCCTTCCCGCTCGTACTTAGAGGCCAGATCCAGCAGCCGCTGGCGCCTGGCTTCCTGCTTCGCTTCGTAGTGGTTCATCTGAGTCCTCGGTCTCCATTGTGGGCGCGCTGTTGCCAGTTGTCAACAAGTGATCTTGACCCCAGCGCTTGTGAATCTCAGCCTCCTCGAGCCGGTGTGCCGGGCACACCTCGAGCCAGCGCTGCCCGTCCTCGCAGCAACCGCACTTGTGGTGGTGGGTCCAACGTCTGCTTTTCCCGTTCATGGCGTTCCCTCCTTTCGTCGGCGTGGCGGCCTGAGCACGCGCACGCTCACCTCGAGCGGGTCGTCCATGCCGTTGCTGACCTGCAGGCCAAATCGGAAGTCGGCCGCCCTGAAGTTCGCGCTGTCCCTGCGGGGCACTGTGAAGCGGACCAGCAGCGTTCCCACCCGCTCGCGCGGATTGCGGCTCATGCTTTGGCTCCCGGGGAGGCAATGGGACGCAAGGGGACTATCTGGGACGTGCTGGGACTCACCGGCGCACGCTGGGCCCGGTGGACCTTGCGCCAGTCGAATCCGTGCTGCTCGGCGTAGGTCCGGATCCTCTGGACCAGCTCGCGCGGAATGACAGTGCTCATGCCGTACTTGTTGAAGCGCTCGGGCGCCGCGGCGGCGACCTCGAGGGCCATAGCGGCGAGCACCAGGAGGGGTTCCGGATCGCGCTTCTCGCTGCTCACGTGCGCGCCCCGGCGAGGCGCCTCTGTTCCTCGCGCCTCGTGCGTGCGCTCAAGGCGAGTCGATCAATGTACTGCGCGGTCTGCCGATCGAGCCACTCCGGCCCGAACCCGTTCCGAATCTGTTGAAGCTGTGGGTTGTAGCCAGGCACGCCCTGGCCCGCCCGATACCACGCATCGAGCAGGTCGCGCTTCCAGTGACGCCGCGGCCTGAGTGCGCCCTGCGGCCAGATCCAATCATAGAGGGCGAGGATCTGCGCCTCGGTCAGGCGCTGGGTGAGCCGGTCCGCCGCTAGTTTGGTGCTCATGCTTCTCATGCTCCTCTCCGCTGTTGCCAGTAGGTCTCGGCCCATTCCTGGACCGCTTCGAGCACTTCCCGGAAGTCATCCCCTGGGCTGGTGCCGTAGCTGAAGTCACAGATCAGCTCATCCGGGGAGTTGCCCAGGACGATGTACACCACGTGCAGCACGCCATTGGCGTTCTTGAATTTCAGCCGGCAATCATCGCCCGCGAAGATCTCCTCGTAGCGCTCCTGCAGATCCTGCGGGACGGGCTCGTACCCATCGCCGTTATTGATCCGCACCAAGGACCAGCCCGCGGCGGAGAGTGCGCTGACCATGTAGCGGCAGATCTCAAACTCCGCCTGGCGCTCAGGATGGATCTCATTCACGGGGCACCTTCCTTGTGGATCTCGAGCAGATGCCGATTGGCCGCCTGCCACTTGTCGAAACCGTTGGGCTTGCGGCCGCGCACGATGAAAGCGGTCATCGACATGTCCGCCCCGGCGTTCTCGTGGCGCGCGCTGCGCACCGCCAGCTCGACCTCTGCGAGGCTGGTGATCTCCACCACCTTGCGGTAGCCGGGCTTGGTCAGGTCGTACTTGACCTTGATGAACCCGCCGCCGTACTCACACGGGCGGGCGCTGATTGCGAGTGTTGCGCTCATGCGTTCTCCTGGTAATAGCGGGCATCGGCCTGCTGGTCTCGGTAGACCGCAGCGACACGTCGCAGGATCTTGAAGGCATCGGTGTAGTTGGAGGCGTCGTTCCAATGCCGCTCCCAGTCGCTCTGTTCCCAGCATTCGACCATGGTGTCGGCGCCGCGGCTGTAATTCGCCTGGCACCACGCGCGCATCCGCGCGATGCCGACTTCCTGGGTGATCCGTACGCTCACAGCTGCACCTTGGCGAGCGCAGCGCGGGCCTTGCGGATAGTGTGGCGCAGCGCGACCTCCGCGCCAGAGCCCACTCGAGCGTGCGGCAGTTCCTCCTCCGCAATGTCTCGGCAGAACTTTAGTGCCGCCACCAGCTCGTCGTGCGCGTTGCAGGCCGTGACGATGAAAGCGGCGTCTGCTGGGTTGCGCACCAGCTGCGCGATACCTTCCCGCCAATCGCCGGCGCGCCCATAGGTCTCGCCGCCCTCCTGGTAGGTGTCACCGTCCGGCATGATCACGCCGCCATCGGCGTACCACGGCCCCGGCGTGCGGGCGCTCACTCTGCCTCCAGGCCCGCCGGCACTTCCTGCCAGCCTTTCGGGGCTTGTGGAACGATCGGATAGGCGGCGGCGACCCGCGCCCACCTGGGGCTGCTCTCTTGGTTGAACCCGGCCGTCATCTTCGCGGTCTCGCGAGCGGCCTCAACTTGCGGGATGCTGAACAGGTGGGGGAAGGCGAGCACCACCAGCGCCCACTCGCAATCTTCCTCGAACGCGCAGGCGTCGGTGTGGTAGCCCTGGTTGATTCGCAGCACCCCAGGCATGGCGCCCAGGCGCTCGCGGGAGATGAGATACCCGCCGTGGCTCGGGGTCGTCACGGACCAGATCCCGGGGGCGACCTGCTCGGCCCAATCGATCTGGCCCCAGGGGGACGATCGCGGGCGGGGCATGGTCTCAAAGCTCTTGGTCATCATGTTGTCCTCCTCGTTTCCAGAGCCTCAGTGTGCACGCTCTGTTGACAACTGTCAACACTCAGGCGGCCACGACATTGGCCGCGACCAGCGCCCGGGCGACTGCCGGGGGGACGGAGTTCCCGCACATCCGAACCTGGCTGGTTTTGGTCATGCTGCGTATCTCCGGCCGGCGCCGTTCGGGTTCTTCGGGCGCACCGGCACCGTTAGTGCCTCATCGACAGTCCAGCCGCCATCAAGTCGTTTCTTGACGGTATCGCGCGGCAATGCGAGCAGCTCACACCACTCCGCGAGCGGACGCCTGGCGCCGTTGAAGTCCAGCACGCGATTGCTGCGTCGGTTACGGTCGTTGACCTTTCGCAGTACCCAGCGGCAGTTTCCTGGCTCGTAGTGACCGTTGTTGTCGCGGCGATCCAGTTCATGCGCCAGGCTGGGCTTCGGTCCCATGTCAGCGACGAACGCTGCCACATCGTTCAGCCAGCGGGCACAGACGCGAATGCCGCGACCACCATAATTGGCGTAGGCGGCGTTGCTGGGCACGGTGCAGCGCAACCGCATCATTTGCCATGCGCGGTACTCGCGCGTGCTGGATAGGCCATGGATCGGTTTGCCGCTCATGCGAAGCACGCGCAGCCGCCGATGTCGAACATGTCCACCTGGGCGCCGGCCTCGATTCGCTCCCGAAGCTGGCGCATCGTCAGTGGCTTTCTCACGCCGCCTCCGCTGCGGTCGGTCATCATCGACACGTTCTTGTCGAGGTACGCGCGCAACGCTTCCTCGCGCGCCTCGTGCTCGGCGTAGCGCGCTGGCATTGTTCGCAGCAGATTGGCGAACTGTCCTTGGCCGGCCTTGCAGCAGAACCCGCCGCAATTATTGTGAGAGAAGCCCATGGCGTACAGCCGAGGCGGCGCGATGCCCTCGCGCTTGAGCCATGCCAACAGGTCCAGCTTCAGCAGGTAGGGCGCATCACACAGCGGCGCCATGTACACCCACGGTTTGCGGCGTTCCACCAGGGCGTCGTAGCGGTGCTTCTCTGTCCAGTCGATGCCGACGTAGCAAGCCGTGCGCGCCGGGTCGCAGTGCTCGTTCAGCCAACGGTCCGCCATCTGGCGTTTCAGGATCTTGCTGCAAGGGTCAATCGAACTGTTCCCAAGGAATCGTTCGTCTTGGTACACCTGCCATGGCGTGCGACCCTCGGCGATGCGGCACAATCGCGCGCCGACGTTCGCCGCGGCTTCATCCAGAAATCGGTAGCAGTCCTCATCCTCAATCAGTGTGTCGGTAAACAGCAGCGTCATACGATCGGTGCCGTGCCGCTCAGCCACTCGCTTCGCGGCAGCCCACGAGCCGACGCCGCCGCTGAACATGACGACGTGCATGGCGATCGCCTCGGCGTCGTGATTGATCGCGTAGTCGATGTGGGCGCCCAGGCCCGCTTCGATGCCGGTAGAGGCCCCGCCGCCGCCGGCGAAGTTGTCGACCACGATCTCCGGTCTGGCGTTCACGGCTCTACCCGATCGTGAATGGCCACTGCGCCGTAGAACCTATGGCCCAGCAGCTCCTCGCACTTCTGGTTGAAGCGGCTGTCCGAGGTCTCGGCGAAATTCCCGCCGGCCATCACCCAGGAGTCGCCGCACTCGAGCGGGCGGATCCGCAGGCACCCCGGAACATGCTGTTCGAGGACTGCCGCCGGCGCCTCGGGCCGCGGGTCAAACGGGCCCTCGACATTGGTCAGGGTAAGTTGATCGAAGCGCGCGCTCGCGCCGCCGTTGCTGCAATCGCCCAGGCGGGGCGAGCGCAACACATAGACTGGCATTCCCATAATTGTTCCTCCGTTCCGTTCACCGCGGCGCCCCTCCTCGAGACGCCCGAGTCAGCGGATCAGGCGTAGCCTGTCTGGCTCTGGGGCTTCCCGTCCCAGGGCGTGGCGTGGGCATAGCTCGCAATCTTCACGCAGGCCCCGTGGTAGGGGCTGGCCTTGACCTTTTTCTTGAAGGGCCGGCCGATCACATCCTCCGGCACCGCGACCACCGTTCCGGACCAGTGATCCCCGGACACGTACTTCTGGCCGACCTTCACCAGCTGGCAGAACTTGCCCACCTCGGCCGGGCCGACCACCTTGTAGAAATCAACGTTCGTTTGATCGTACCCCCAGGAACTGACCAGCACGTCGCCTGCCGCGAGTCCCGTGGGTTTGGCATCCTGATTCATGGCGTCCTCCGTTCCTTAGAGCCGTAGCATGCGCGCTCTGTTGACACATGTCAACAACGACGGTTGACACACGTCACCAAATCTCCTATAAGGCCGCATGGGAATCCTCGAGCAGCACCTCAAGGCCAAAAAGCTCTCGGCCTCCGAGCTCTCACGGCGCGCCGGGATCTCCCGCTCCGCCCTGAGCCGTTACCTTTCGGGCGAGCGCATCCCCACCGTGGAGGCACTGCAGCGCCTGGCGAAGGCCACGCGCATCCCGATCTCCAAGCTGGCGCGAAATTTCTCTTATCTCTCAACACAGGAGTAGTGGACATGGCGAGACCCTTTTTCGAGACCCTGCGCGAGCTGCGCAGCGGATTGACACTGGATGAGCTGACTTCCGCCCTGGCCGAAGTGGTCGCGGCGGTGAAGGGCTCGGGCAAGGCCGGTGAGATCCAGCTGCGCCTGAAGATCAAGCCGCCCAAGAAGGGTGGGACCTCGTATCTGCTGATCGAGGATGCGATCCTGGTCAAGGCGCCGCGGAACGACCGTGGCGATACGATCTTCTTCCCGCTCGCGGACAATTCGCTCTCGAGGCTCGATCCAGCCCAGCGCCAGCTGGAGCTCACGGTGATCGAGAGCGAGGAGCAGAAGCTGGAGCGGGCGGCTCGCGCCGCGGCGCAGATCGGTGGGCAGCCTGAAGCTGGGAGGATCGCATGATGGACGGCGACGCAATGAATAGCATCATCACCGCGCTGCGCAGCGTGCAGCCGGTTATGGCCGATGACACCAAGCCCGGCACGCCGACCCATGGGTTCGTGGCGCTCCCGGAAGGGTACGCGCTGGCGGACGTCGTGCCGTTCCTGCCGCCGCCGCCGTGGATCCGCCAGGAGGTGGAACTCACGCACCCGGATAGCTTCTGTGAGTACGTGTTGCGCTTCAAATCCGAGGTGAGCGTGGTATTTGCCGACGAGACTGCAGGCCAATTCGCGGCGGTGCTGGACTATCACGCCGCGCCCGCGGAGGACGTGATCGGCAAGATCCCCAGCCCGCGCGGGCGTGACGAGCACGTGGCGCGTTACAAGTGCCCGCTGACCGACAACTGGACCCAGTGGATGGAAGCGGATCAGAAGGCCTTCACCCAGGTGCAGCTCGCCCGGTTCATCGAGCGCAACCTGCTCGACATCTTCCAGCCCAAGGGCGCGGACATGATGCAGCTGGCGCTCAGCCTCGAGGTGCACAAGACCGCGAAGTTCGAGAGCGAGATCCGCCTCGGCAACGGGCAGCGCCAGTTTCGCTACTCCGAGGAGGTCCGCGGGGCGACCAAGGCGGGGGACATCACGATCCCGGATCTGTTCGTGCTCAAGCTCCCGATCTTCCTGGACGGGCCCCTGCACGAGATCCTGGCCCGCTTTCGCTACAGCTTGAGGGACGGCGTGCTGACGCTGTCCTACGAGCTGGTGAACCCGCAGGAGGCGTTCAGGCAGGCGGCCAAGCAGGTGACGGGGATTATCAAAGCAGGCCTGCCCGGCGTCCCGCTGTGGCTCGGCTCGAGGGGAGGCTGAGATGTCAGAACCCGGAAACCGACCACCGCCTGACCTGGCCGCCGAGGCCGCGAGCGCGGGCGATGAGGTCGCCCGACCCAGCGTAGAACAACTGGAGCGAATCCTGGGAAGGGACCACGGAGGCACGTGCGGCGCCGCGGCTGAACCAGCCAAGGAGCCGACCAGGATCATGGTAGCGCTCAGCTCGCAAGCGGCCGAAACATTGCGCGCCCTGTTCTTTCACGGGCCAACCTGGGATGGGTACGTGCCCAGCAAAACCGGGCGCGACGAGCTCGTGGATCTCCAGCTGGTCGCCCGAGGCCGCGGTTGGCAGTGGCTCACGCGCACCGGCGTCGAGGCGTGCCTGAACGCTGGGCTCGAGCGGGAGAAGGTATCGAGAGAGTTCCGCGAGCGCGACAGGCGCTCGAAGCTCGAGGATGCAGCGCGGCAGATCTTGAGTTGAGGGGGAAAAGCCCCGGGGTGTGTGGCCAGTCCCCACCCCGGGACCTAGAGGTGCCCGAGTCACGAGGGCCGGGCATGGCTTCTCCGTAGAACGAGTCTAGCAAGCTGTGGATAACTTGTGAAGTGCGAGGAAGAACAATGAGATGGCGGTCTCAGGAGCTCCTGGCTGCGCCAGTCTGGGCTGCGTTAAAGCTCTTGAAAAAGAAAAGCCACCAGATTATGGTGGCTCTCCTCGGTCCGTTGAAGGCGGATTCGGGCATTGTGGCGAGTAGTGGATTCGCCGGCGCCCTCCTAGTTCGCTGGCATTTTACCCCGAAAGTTCCTTGCTCCGCAACGCCTTGCACGCTCCGAGCGTCAGTGCTGCGTGAAGCTGTCGGCCGAAACCGGCCAGTCGCACTCAAACGGTTATCCCGGGTAAAGCTGAGCCCATTGCTTCCCGGTCGTAGTGGAACCGCCTGGGGCGGCCGCAGAAAAGCGGAGGGGACCCGAGTAGCCTGGAAGGCGGCCGCCGACCATGGGGAAAGGGCGATAGCTTTGAGCAACAGGAGCAGCGCATGAGCCAGAAGGAACGGAGCCAGATCGAGAGCACCTACGGGCTCGATGGCAAGGCGGTAGCGGGCGGGAACGATCCAGGGGAGATCCGATTCGTGATCGGTGTTCGGGCCGATGGGATGATCTGCGTGGAGTTCGATCGGCCCTGCAAGTTCTTTGCCCTCGATGTGGAGAGCGCTGCTAAATTCGGGGTGGTGATGATCGATCACGCGCGCACCGCGCGCGCACTCAAGGGCGATCGAATCATGTTGCCGCGCGTCGGATGACCCGCCAGGCGCCCAATTACTTCAGCTATCAGGCGCAGCGGCTCGCACCGCGCCGCGCGCCCGAGCCCTCGAGGCCGGCCACCGCCCAGGAGCTGCGCAACGAGCAAATCCAGGTCACCGAGGGCAAGGCTGGGGACACGTTCATCGGATTGCTGCGCCGCGCGTGGCACAAGGGCGTGGCGCCGTGACCGATCGCGTGAATGGGTTCACTGTCGTGCTCGAGCAGGACATGCGCGAGGACGATGTGGCGCAGATCATGGCCGCGGTGCTCCAGCTGCGCGGCGTGCTGACCATCACCAGCCAGGTGGTCACCAGCGACACCCTAGTGGCGTATGCGCGGGCGAGGCGGGAGCTCGGCGAAAAGCTACTGGCCGTGGTCTACCCGGAGCGGGTGGCGCCATGACGGACGTCGATCTGCACATCGAGCTAGAGCGCATGGCTGAGGGCCTTGAAGACGCCGCCCGGGCGCGCACAGACATCGCTCGAGCGCTGCGATACCTGGACTCTCAACTGAATGAGGCGCTGGACATCCTCTCACTCGCGCTGCCCGGGCCGCGGCCCTGGTCGACGGAAAGCACGGCGGCGAAGCTGCGGACTTACCGCAATATGGCGCGCGAGCGGGTGTTGCCTTGAACGGCCGCGACGCGCTCGAGGCGCTGCTCGCCACCGCGATGAAACAGCGGGATTACAGGCGGCCAGGTGAGGCCTGGCGGATGGCGCAGGTACTGTGCGAGATCATCTACGCCACGCTTCACCCACCGGGCAGCGCGACCTTCGCCAATCCGGGAGAGAGCCTGGACGAGCTAGTCCGGCGCACCGCAAAGCGCGGGCCCTACCCTGACATGCTGGTGCCCACGCACTGGACGATCGAGCCGGCTCTCCTCAACGAACTGCAGCAGGCGGGCATTGTGGAGGTGGTTCGGATGGCCAAGCTGGCCCACTGGGTCGATGTCACCATGCGCGTCGACGGGCGCTACGTGGTCTACCAGGCCGACTGGATCAAACACCTGCAGGGCGGCCCATGAACCTGCTGGACTTCACTTCCCGGCAATGCGAAGTAATCAAGCTACTCGCTGCGTGGAATGACAACAAGAGCGTTGCACTCGCACTCGGCATATCGAAAAAGACGGCGGAGAAGCACCGTGCGCACATCTACGAGCGGGGAGGCTTTCGCAACGCCGTGGACGTTACACTGTTCGCCTTCAGAAACGGCTTGTTCCCGGAGCCGCTGGTCTGCCCGAAGTGTGGGCATGACCTAATGGAGGTGCAATGATTTACGGGGCCCACGAGCTCGCGCGCTGGCCTGCAAGTGTGCAGATGGCCGATGGATCCTACGCGCCGGCGCGCCCGATCTGGAATACCTGGGGTCGGTGGCGTCACGCCTGGTGGGTACTGAGCGGGCGCTGCGATGCCCTGTGGTGGCCAGAGGACGGCAATCCCTACGGCGGTGTGTCCGTGACTATGGCTGGCCGGCGCACCCAGATCGTGAACGATGCACTCCTTCGACTCGGCTCGGCGCGGTGGGGCTGCGATGAATGTGGCGCGCGCTTGCCACGTGCGGTTCCTTGTCCGGATAGGACTTGCCTGCACCGAACGCTGACGGCGCGCCTTAGCCTGCACGATGAGGCCATGGACCTGATCGCGCGCCACGAGGGGAGAGCCTGATGGCAGGCAATCGTAGGCGCCGTGGCATGTCGGGGCCCGTGCACCCGGCCGGCTCCAAGCTCGTGCGCCGTTTCATCCGCGCCGCCAAAGGCGAGAACGTGGAATATCGCCGGCTCTACCTGGCGCTCACGGGCAAGGAGTTCGCCTGATGGTCTTCCACCTGAGCTGGGGCAAGTTCCTCGCGGGTCTGAGTTCCGAGCAGCTCGTAGGCCTGCGCTACTTCTCGGCGATGCGCCGTCACCAGAACCGCTCGAAGTACGCCCCGAAAAAGGATGAGGGTCAGCCCGGCTGGCGCCGCAGGCGCGCGCGAGCGGGGCAATTCTGATGGCGCTGCCGAGGACCGACGCCGAGCGCTCGGCAGCGCTCAAGGCTGTGGAGAGCACCCCGCCCGACTGGTTCGTGAAGGCTTACAGATCCTTCTGGCAGGAGGAAGTAAACAAGGGACCACCTCCGTTGCGGCCCTGGCCCTATCGCCTGTGGTGCGCCTTGCGTGGTCACTCGGCCACCTACCCGCTGCCAGGTCCCATTTACTTCGATGCACAAGGGCTGTGCAAAAACTGCGGGGCTAGAATCGTTCGGCGACGGCAGCGCGCGAAGCCGGGGTAGTTCTGAGGGGACCATCCAAATTGGATACACCAGAGAGGGGGCTTAACCGCGGTGCAAACGCGGGGCGGAAAATACCTGCAACAGTGTGCGAGAGAGCTGTTGCCGTTGCCGGCCCGCGCGCAGCGGACACCGGAGGGACTCGCGCCGCCAGCCCCAGTTTGACTGAGCTGAGCTTCTACATCCCCTACCCGCCCAGCGTGAATGACATCTGGCGGCACACGAGCCGCGGCGTGTTCATCTCGGAGGTGGGCCTCGCGTATCGCAAGCAGTGCGGGATCCGGCTCATGCAGCAGAAGGTCCCGCGCTGGGATCGAGGGATCCGCGGGCGCCTTGGGCTTGAGATCATGGCGTTGCCACCGAAGCAGAAACGCAAGTTCCGCGACCTGGATAATCTCCTGAAGGCCTCCCTCGATGCGCTCCAGCACTGCGGGGTGATCGAAAACGATGGGCACTTCGATCGGATCGTCATTGAGCGCGGGGCAGTAGCGGACTTCGAGGTGGACGGAGTATTGTTCCTGCGCATTCGCCAGCTCGAGGTCCAACATGGCTCACCACGGTGACACCGCACTCGGAGGCTTGCCCGAGGCGCTCAAGCGCATTTTCGAGCAGCAGCTCGTGGGTGCGACGGGGACCTGGTCGGAGGGGCAGTTCGGCCCTGGGGACGCTGGGGACATCCAGTTCGCGATCGGCGCGAAGGCGGGCCGGGTGATGCTGGATTTTGGCGCCCCGGTGTTCTGGATGAGCATGCACCCCGATCAGGCCGCGCAGATCGCGCAGCACATCCTCGCCGCGGCCAACCAGGCCAAGGCACAGGCGCAACTGGGAGTAGGCTGATGCGAACCTTGAGCGAACACGGGGACTCAGTCCTCAACAGCAAGCTGACCATCACCGTGATGGATGAGCAGGGGCCAGGCGGAGCGCATCACGACTACGAGCTCGCCGGCTTCGCCGGCGGTCCGCTTCGCATCCGCTTCCAGAACGGCGGGATCGCCGAGCAGGGGGCGAACGGGGTGAGCAACGAGGCGTTGCTCGTGATCGTGCTCGATCGATTGCGCAGCTTCCAGAAAGGCCCCTACGCCTGCAGGCCCAATGGAGCGGCGATCGAGGACATCGAGTACGCGCTCTCCGCACTCGAATCCCGGACCAAGGATCGGGTCGCACGCGGTGTGGAGGGTAGGACAATCCTCTGAGAGATGCGCGGTAGCGCACGCGCAACCGATTGACATAGCCGAGGGCCCGCGCCTATTGTCGCGCCTGCGTTACCTTCAGAGGCGGGAGCTGACACCCGCACCGCAGGCATCCCATGGCTACCCTTGCGACCGTCACCTCCTACGGGAATGTCGAGCAGTTCAACGGAGGTATCGGCGTCAATGCCGCTGACGTCGTCGTCCAGACCGGGGATGTCTCGCGCTTCGACACCTTCATGGTCCGCAATGGGGCCGGCGCGGTGGAGATCGTGGCGAGCCTGGATGGCACGAACTACGATGCGCCACTCTCCCTCGATGACCTGGGCGCGACCACCTCCGCCCCGGTGATTGTCACGGTGGCTGGCCGCACCTATCGGGTCAGGGGCTCGTTCATGTTCCTCCGAGTGCGCCAGAACGGAGCGACGGCCGCGACCGGTGTGACGCTGCTGTGTGCCCGCCAGACCAAGGCCGGGTAAATGGCGCGCAAGCGCAGCCCGAGAGCCAAGCCGAAGATGACGGCCAAGCAGGAGCGCTTCGTCCAGGAGTATCTGCTGGACCTCAACGCCACCCAGGCGGCGATCCGCGCCGGCTACAAGGCGCACGCCGCATGCGCCACAGCATCGGAGAACCTTAGAAAACCTCTCATCGCTGAGGCGATCGGCGCCGTGCAGGCCCAGCGCTCGGCTAAGTTCTCGATCGGATTGGATAATGTGCTGATCGAGCTCGCGCGCCTGGCCTTCTCCAACATGCAGGATTACAGCGCCGCGATCGACAGCGGCGATCTGGCTTCCCTGACGCGCGAGCAGGCTGCGGCAATTCAGGAGGTCACGACAGAGAGCTATATGGTAGGCAAGGGCGATGAGGCCCGCGAGGTGAGGCGTGTCAAGCTCAAACTGGCCGAGAAGCGCGGTCCACTCACAGATCTGTGCAAGCACCTGGGCGGATTTATCGAGCGCTTTGCAGCGGTCAATCCCGACGGCACACCGGTACAACCGCCGGATGCCTCCGACAACGATCTGCCGCGGCGGATCGCCTTTGCCCTCAGCAAGGGGCTGCGAGCGCGCACCGTGCTCAGTGAGAAGGATCCGATGACTCATTGAAGGGGACCCGACCGGTCGGCCGGGAGCCGATCACTCCACCAGCAACAGCTACAAGCAGGAGATCACCATGTACCGCATCCTTCACAGTCTCTACGGCCGGGTCTTCGGCGCCGCGGCCGATGGGCGCACCGTCCACCCCGCCGGCGTCCTCGTGGGCGAATACGGGCGCCAGTGGACCGATCCCACCCCGCAGCGCGTGGTCACCCTCGATGACTTCGACGGGGCCGCGATCCTCGGCACCTGGGGCGTGTTCAAGGGCTCGGATGGGGCAACGGCCAACTTCGCCGCCTTCGCCGCCTTGAGCGGCGTGGTGCGCGCCACGAGCGGAGCGGGAGCGGGCGGCACCATGGCGGTCAATGGCGTGCAGCTCAACGGGCACCTCAATTTCCAGGCCAACATGGGCGAGCTGGAGTTCGCCATGCGCTTCAAGCTGAGCGCGATCACCAACATCGCGGTGTTCGTAGGTCTCACCAACCAGGTGGCCGCGCTCCAGGATCCGATCAACGGCGCCGGCGGTGGCGACACGTTCACCGCGAACGCCGCCGATGCGGTCGGCGCGGTATTCGATACGACCATGACCACCAAGAACTGGTGGCTCACGGGCGTGAAGGCCTCCGCCCAGGCGAGCCAGCAGAACACGGGTGTGGCCCCGGTCGCAGCGACCTATGAGGACTGGCAGATCTCGGTCAGTGCCGCGGGCATTGCGACCTTCTTCCGCAACGGATTGCAGGTCGGCGTGTCCATGCCCAATGCGGTGACGGCGACCGTGCCGCTCACCCCCGTGATCGCGGCGTTCACGCGCACCGCGGCGAGTGCCACGGTGGACCTCGACTACATTTACGCCTCGGCGACGCGCGTCTAGCGAAACGCCCGTGGCCGCGAGCCTCGAGGAGATCACCCGCGCCCTGGGCGGCTTGTCCAAAGACAAGCGCGCCCAGGTCACCGCGGATGCCCTCAAGGTGACTCAAGGCATGCGCTGGGTCCCCAACCCCGGCCCCCAGGAGCAGGCCTATTACTGCGAGGCCGACGAGCTGTTCTTCGGGGGCTCCGCAGGCGGCGGGAAGAGCCAGCTGGTGGTGGGGCTGGCCGCCAACTGCCACCAGCGATCGCTCATCCTGCGCGAGTTCAACGAGGATGCCGCCTATCTCTACGATTGCCTGCTCGAGATCATGGGCAGCCCCGGCGGGTTCAATGGCCAGTACCATCGCTACCGCGGCGGCAAGCAGTTGATCCAGTTCGCCGGCCTCCCCAACGAGAAGGACAAGCAGCGCTACAAGGGCAACCCCTTCGACCTGTACGCCTTCGATGAGGTGCCTGACTTCTTCGAGAGCCAGTACCTGTTCATCACCGGCTGGAATCGCTCCACCACGCCTGGCCAGCGCTGCCGGATCGTCGCCACCGGCAACCCACCCACGCGCGCGAAAGGCATGTGGGTGATTAAGCACTGGGCGCCCTGGCTCGATCCCACCCACCCGAACCCGGCCGCGGACGGGGAGTTGCGTTGGTATCTGCGCAACGAGCGGGATGAGGAGGTGGAGGTCGATGGGCCCGGGCCCTTCCTGATCGATGGACGCTCCACGGTGGCGCGGAGCCGGACCTTCATCCGCTCCAAGCTCGAGGACAACCCGGACCTGGTGCGCACCAACTACGATGCGACGCTGGCGAGCCTGCCCAAGGAGTTGCGCGATGCGTACCGGGACGGACGGTTCGACGCGAGCCTGAAGGACCATCCCTTCCAGGTGATCCCGACCGCCTGGATCAAGGCGGCGCAGGAGCGCTGGCTCCCGGACCCTCCGGAGGGTGTACCGATGTGCGCCATGGGGGTGGACCCGGTCGGCGGGGGCAAGGACAAGCTCGCCATTGCCACGCGCTACGATGCCTGGTTCGCCCCGATCCTCACCTGGCCTGGGGCGGAGATCAAGCTGGGGAGCGAGATCGCCGGCAAGATCGTGGTGATCCGCCGCGATAATGCCGACATCGTCCTCGATATGGGCGGCGGGTACGGCGGTGGGTGCTACCAGACGCTGCGCGAGAATGAGATCCCGGTGATGACCTACAAGGGGGCCGAGGAGTCCCGCAAGCGCACGCTCGACAACAAGCTCGGGTTCTTCAACAAGCGCTCCGAGGTGTACTGGAAGTTTCGCGAGGCACTCGACCCGGACCAGCAGGGCGGCTCTCCGATGGCCCTTCCCGATGATCCGGAGCTCGTGAGCGATCTGACCGCTCCGACCTTCGAGGTGATCGCCCGCGGGATCAAGATCCTCAGCAAGGAGGAGGTCTGCGAGGCGCTGGGCCGCTCCCCCGACAAGGGTGATGCGGTGGTCATGGCCTGGAGCTCTGGGGCCCGCGCAGCGACCCACAGCACCACCTGGCGGGCCGAGCAGAAGTTGAAGCAGCGGCGCAGGTTCCAGAAAGTGGACTTAGGGCCTCGGAGGAGATTTTAGCCATGGCAGAAACCACCATCCCCGGCGCAGCACTCGCTGCCCCACCGGCCGCCACCGTGCTCACCCAGGAAGCGCTCATGCGCATGAGCCCGGCGCAGCGCAAGAAGTACATGGCGCGCATGAAGGCCTCGATGCCGCCCGTGAACGCGCAGCCCGCGGGGCCTGACATGATGCAGGCGAACACGGTGCTCAGCCCGCCAGGCGGGTACTGAGGTGGGCGCCACCGCTTCACTCTTCACAGGGCTCGGTCTGGTCGGAGGCGGTGTCGTGGGCGGCGCGGCCAACAAGGGCCCGCTGGCCAGCATCTTCCACCCGCGCACTCAGCCGCTCCCGAAGGTCCCACCGATGCCCGACCAGCTGGCCCTTGACCAGGCGGCCCAGCGCAAGGCGGCCCTCGAGGCGTCCAGGCAGACGGGCCGGGCGAGCACGATCCTCTCC
>Ga0209131_1000139_pt1 | contig 52095 bp, 61 predicted proteins | sample GraSoi_2013_40cm_FD_185826 | JGI IMG/M metagenome (GOLD analysis project Ga0209131, IMG submission 185826) | Grasslands soil microbial communities from the Angelo Coastal Reserve, California, USA - Sample 9_17_2013_40cm (SPAdes) (version 2) | ecosystem: Environmental > Terrestrial > Soil >...
TGCGCATCGCCGGCGAGTGGATACCTTGGAGCGATTCCTCTAAAGTGTTCGGGAGGGAGCGGACCGGGCACGCGGGGCCGCGGGGGGGAGGGAAATGGGAGACATTTTCAGGCCGTATTCCATCAACGGCGTCGGCTTCAAGAACCGCGTCCTGCGTTCCTCGTTAGGCGGACGGACCGCCTACTACGACGGCACGGTCAATAACGCGTGGAAGAACTTCGAGCTGCGCTTTGCGCGCCACGGAGTGGCCGGCATCATTTCGGCGACGCTCGCCGTGAATCAAAAGCGGCTTTCGCCGCTCGAATACCCGAGCATCGCCGAAGACAGGTTCATCGATCCTCTGAGCGCCGGCATTCGCGCGATCCACACCGAGGCGCCGGACTGCAGATACATCATCCAGATCGGCGACCCGGGAGGCCACACCCAGACGAGCCTCTTTCCACAGGAAGAAGACGGAAAATCCGCGTCCTGCACCGTGGATTTCGCATACGGCTATCGCAATCGCACGACGGCGATGACTCCGAAAGAGATCGAGGAGGTAATCGCCAGCTTTCGCAGAGCCGCTCGGCGAGTACGGCAGACCGGCGCTAACGGGCTGGAGATCACGGCTTCGAAAGGCTATCTCATCCATCAGTTCCTGAACCCGGCGACCAACCGTCGCACCGACCGCTACGGCGGCTCGATGTGGGAGCGGTTTCAGCTGCTGCGGGAAATCGTGCAAGGCGTGCGCGATGAGATCGGCCGCGATTTTCTTTTCGGCGTACGGCTCTCCGCCTACGACTACAGCTACCTGCCGTTGCGGCCCGTGTGGCCGCCGAGCCACTACTTCAGGGGTAATACGCTGAACGAGACGCTCGAATACGGAGTGGAGCTAGAGAAGCTCGGCGTCGACTACCTGCATATCGACAGCGGCTTTGGCTTCCTCCATCCGAAAGGCAACCCGGGCGCGTATCCCCTTTCCGGAATCCAGCTATTCGCGAATTCGTCGCGCCATCTCAGCGCGAAGGCCTGGTTGCGGGCGGCGTTCGCCAACGTCCTGCTGCCGGCGCCGATCGTATCCTTCCTTGCCGGATTCGGCTGGAAATACGTGCCTGCCGCGAATGCGCATTTCGCGCAGCGCTTCAAGCAGGCGGTCGGTCTGCCGATCATCTCCAACGGCGGCTTCCAGCGGCGCTCGGTGATCGAAGGCAAGCTCGACACGCACTGCGACATGGTGGCGATCGGCCGGCCGCTCCTCGCAAACCCCGACCTGCTCGACCAGTTCCGGGAGGGACGCGACGAGCCGGAGAATCGCTGCACATGGTGCAACCTGTGCTGCACGCGCACCGCGGTGCTGCCACTCGGCTGCTACGACATCCGGCGGTTCAAGCATTTCCCCCATCCGCAGGACGCGATGGAAGCGCAGATCCTGCGCTGGTCTGCCGATCCGACACCATGAGTGAAGCAAGCATCATCGAAGCGGTACCGGCGGAGGCTGGCGGTCCGGGCACCGATCCGGCCGCTGCCGCCCGGCTCGACGCGGAGCGCGTGCGGCTCGTATGCCGCGCGGTGGTGCGCACGCCGATCGGCGTGCTGCCGGCGACGGCCTTCATCGCGTACATCATGGCGCCTTACTTCGGCGTGCTGCGCAGCTGGGGCTGGATGGCGACGGCCCTCGCCATCTGGTGTGCACGGGCGGCGATCTGCGGCTATCTGCTTCGCAGGCCGCCACCGGCGCACCGGCTGCGATTCTGGGTCCGGCACCTCATTGCGTCTGCGGCGCTGAGCGGCCTGATCGGCGGTTCGGCGGCGATTCTCTTCTTCTCGGCGCCGCCGCTCGAAAGCGCGCTGCTCACGATGGTGATCTGCGGCTGGTGCGCGGCCGGCATCGCGGTGTCCGGCGCGGTTCCGCTGGCCTTTTGCTCGATGCTCGTGCTTTTCCTCACGCCGCTCGCGGTTTCCTGGGCGCTCTCGGGCGCGCGCGAAGCCCTGCCGGTGGCCGGGCTGCTGGTGCTTTTCATGTTCCTGCTCATGACCTTCGCGCGCGACAGCGCGGCGCTGGTCGGTCGGGCGCTGCGCGTGGGCTTCGACAACGAGGAGCTCGCGAAACGTCTTCGCGCGCGCGAGGCGGAAGCGCAGGCGGCGCGCCAGCGCGCGGAGTCGGCGAACCTGTCGAAGTCCGTGTTTCTCGCGGCCGCGAGCCACGATCTGCGCCAGCCACTGCACGCGCTCTCGCTGCTGCTTTTCACCCTGCAGCAGAAGACCCACGACCCCGAAGCGAGCGAGCTGCTGAAGAAAGTCGCCGTCTCGGCCGATTCGCTCGATAGCCTGTTCCGGGGCCTGCTCGACCTTTCCAGGCTGGATGCGGGCAGGGTGCAGCCGGAGACCGCGCCGCTTGCGCTGGAGCCCATGCTCGAGCGCCTGGAGAACGACTTTCGTCCGCTGGCCGAGGCGAAAGGCCTCGTGTTCGAACGCTCGCCGACCGAAAGCTGGGTGAAATCGGATCACGAGATGCTCGAGCGGGTGCTCAGGAACCTGCTCGACAATGCGTTGAAATACACGGAGCGGGGGCGGATCGAGATTCTCGTGGAAGAGGCGCCGCAAGAGCTGCGCGTCGCGGTGCGCGACAGCGGCATGGGTATCGACCCCGCCGACCGCGAGCGGATCTTCGAGGAGTACTACCAGATTCGCAATCCCGCCCGCGATCGCCGTCAGGGAATCGGCCTCGGCCTCGCCATCGTGAAGCGCATCTGCGACCTGCTCGGCCATTCCATCGAGGTGGAGTCGCTGCCCGGGCAGGGCAGCGTCTTCAAGCTCGCGCTGGCGCGCGCGCCCGCCGGCGCGCGCGCCAGCGCCTCCGAGCGTCCGAGCGCCGCGTCGCTCGATGCGCTGCGCGGGCTGGTCGTCGCCGTGGTCGAGGACGACCTGGAAGTGCAGGAGGCGATGCGCACCCTGCTTGCCGGCTGGAATTGCGTGAGCGTCATCGGCGCGACGAGCGAACAGGCGCTCGCGACGCTGGAATCGCGCGGTCTCGTTCCGGATGCGTTCCTCGCGGACTATCGGCTCGCGGGTTCGAATACCGGCATCGAGGCCATTGCTGCGCTCTTCTTGCGCTATGGGGAGATCCCGGCGGCGATCGTGACCGGCGAGATCAACGCGACCGACCTCAGGCTGCCGAAAGGCATGTCGGTCGCGGTCATGCAAAAGCCGGTGCGGGCCGAGGAGATCTGCGACTGGCTGCTCGCGTCGAAATCCAACGGCTAGCGCGGCGGCTCAGTTGAATTTGGCGCAGGCCTTGACGAACCCTTTGTGTTGCGCGAGCCCCGGCTCCATGCAGTTGCCGAACTTACGCTTGCAGAAGTAAAGCGCGTTATCGTGCTTTATCCCCCCGACGGCCGTGGCGCCGAAGCAGACGGCCGGGTCCGCGGTGATCGCGGTGCCGATGATGCACGTCGATAACGCCTGGATCAAGGCGGCCGCGGCCCCTTGCTCCTGCATGCACAGGTCGTTTTGCTCGTTGCAGGCCGCCAACTGCTTTTTCAGAAGCAGGCCGGCCGTGTGTACACAGCCGGCGTTGATGCATTTGTTGACGCCCGCGGCTTTCGAATTGCAGTCCTGCACCAGGGTTTTCTTTATGCAGTAATCGTAGTCGTCGTCCTCATCGACCAGTACCTCGTTCGAGCGGCATTCGTTTGCGACGGCGCCCGGGGCGAGGCAGACGAGGAGCAGCGCGCACGCCGTGCGCAGAAAATAGCTTCCGGTCACGGCGGCACCTATCTGAAGTTGATGTTCGTTCCGGAGCCGACCACGGGCGCCGGGCCGCTGCCGCCCGCCCCGCCGTCGAAGCACGAGCGGTAGTAGCTCACCTCCGCGGCGAGCGTCGCGGAACCCGCCGGCCGGCTCGCGGCGAAGTCCTTCTGGGTGCAGCCGGCATTCACCACCACCATGAGCGCGCGGACGCGCCGGCGCCATCGGTCATACTCGGCGTCGAGGGCTATGCCGTCGTTCTCGATCTGCGCCTGGGTCTGATCCCACGACTTGATGCGCTCATTGAGCGCGGCCTCGCGGCCCTTCACGCTTTCGAACAGCGCAGCGTTCTGCTGCGCTTCGGCGCGGCAGGCGGCGAAGGCGGCCTCCTGCCCCTGGTAGAAAGCCCGCTTGCAGCGCGTATCGAAATCGGCGGCACGCAGCGTCGCCGGATCGCTGCCGAAGGCACCGATCTCCGCGCGCAACTCGGTCTTCGCACGCTTATGGTCGGACGCTTTCTTCAGCTGCGTTTTCTTGCGCGCCACGATGAGGTCACCGTCGTCGAGCGCCGCCGCCAGTGCGGCGGCGGGGCTCTCGTTCGCGTTGCCCTGTGCTGCACACTCGCTCGCGAGCGCCGCGCAGGCCGCGATCCAGAGAATCGTTCTGCGGTTCATGGTCTTTTTCAGAGCGGTTCAGTCGTGGTCGAGCATCGTGCCCGTAGCCCACCCTGCCAGGCCGCCGCCGATGACACCCTGCAGGATGCCTAGCAGGCACACGCCGGGAAACGAGCAGATCAGTCCGCCGAGCAGCGCGCCACCCAAGCCCAAAGCCCTTGGACCGCTCACTTGCCGCCCGTCGCCCGTGTCGTCGCCGTCGCATCGGCACGGTGAGGAGCCATAAGGAATCACTTCCTTGCGGACCCTCTCGCATGTTTGCTGCGTAACGTCGCTGCTCTTCGTGCCGCTGCGCCCGCCCATCAGATAAGCGCACTGGCTGCTTGACCCGCAGTCGTACGTATACGAGCATGCGGCGAGGCTCTCTCCGGCCCACGCGAGCAACAGAAAACTCGAAACGATCAGCGCTTTCATAAACTCTCCCTGGTTTCAGCTTCGCATTGCGGAGCGGAGCTCCGCGATGAGAAGTATCACCAGCGCGCGTGGCGGCGACTATTCGCCAAACGTCGAAGGAGCGCCGGGCCGAAAGTCTAGTCGGTGGGCCGTGTGCGGGCTCACTCGAGCCGCAAGCCGAGCTTCGCGGCGGCGTAGACCGCTTCGGTGCGATTGCGCGCGCCGAGTGCGCGCAGCACGGAGGAGAGATGCGCCTTGATGGTGCCTTCGGATACGTCCAGCTCGCGAGCGATCACCTTGTTAGGTTTGCCCTGGATGACATAGCGCAGGACTTCCATCTGGCGCGCAGTGAGCTCGGGCGTCCCCTGCTGCGCGGCGCCTATGCCATTGAGCGCCGCCGGCGGCAAATAGACGCTGCGCGCCAGCACGAGTCGCAGCGCATGGAGCAGCACTTCAGGCGTCGTTGACTTCGGGATAAAGCCCATCGCGCCGCGCTCGATCGCGGCGCGCACGATGCCGGCGCTGTCCTCTCCGGAGAGCACCACAATCAGCGCGTCGGGCAGGGCTTCGCGCAACGCCGCGAGCGCATCGAGACCGGAGAGCCCGGGCATCTTGAAATCGAGCAGCACGAGGTCGCAGGCGCCACCGCGCGCCCGCGCGAGCGCTTCGGCGCAATCACCGGCCTCGTCGATCTGCAGGTCGACGTCGAGGCTCCGAAGGAGGAACTTGAGCCCTTCCCGGAAAAGGACGTGGTCGTCGACGAGAAGAATTTTCAAATGGCGCGGCGTCGCAGTTGAGCGGCGTAAGCATACGCCGCCGGCGCCGGCGATGCATCGATCACGGCACTCGTCGGCCACCGGAGCCGGTACCCGTAAACTCTTCCAGCCGCTTGCGAAGCTTCCTTCGGGTTTCTTCGGCCTCCGCCTGATCCTCTACGGAATATTCCGGGCACATATTCCCCATCAGCGCGCAACCGCCCTTATATCCTCGCTCGCCGGTGTGTATTTCTTCGAGGCGGTCCAGTCCATGATTGCTGCTATAGCTCTTGTTGGTGTAGTGACGGCCATCGGCGTCCGTGCTGGATGCCCCGCTACTTTCTCCGCCCGGCTGCACGGGGTCGCGAGCGCCGACGGTCGAGGACAAGGCCAAAGCGGCAAAAACCGCACAAAGAAGAAGATAAGCGCGCATAGGTAACCTCGCAGCTCGAGTCAATCTTCCGGCGCGCAGGTCGGGCACGACAGAAATCTGGTTGTGCGGCGCTGAGTTTCCTCTAACGTTTGCCGCCGTTGGCGTTCGTTGTCCGCCATCTTGCGGTCGAGATCCTGCCGCACGCGGTCCTGGCGTTGCTCTTCGAAGCGCTGTCTGCTGTCGAGCAATTTTTGCGCTTCCATCTGTTGCTCCTGCTGGCGCTTTTCTCGATCTACTTTCTGTTGCTGCTGGAATCTCAGATTCTCTTCTTGCGCCCGCTGTTGCTGAAGCTGGAATTCGCGGTCTCTGCGCTGTTGCTCCATCTGCGTCTGCTGCTCATAGCGGGATTGCTCCTGCTGCAGCTGGTAGCGCTGCAACTGCCGTTGATATTGATCCTGTGCTTGCGCCGAAGCCGCCGGGACGACCGAGATCGACGCTAGTACGAAGGCTGACGCGATGTTCATTTTCATAGAACCCCCTTGGGCAAGGCGTGAAGTATCGAAGCGCGTCCGCGAGTTGCCTATTGGACGCAAGACGAGCGCCGCATAGGCCAAAAGGCTAGTTTGGATCAAAATCGCCGATGACCTATCTGCTGCGGTCCAGGGCGTTCGGCACGGCCTGCCAACCTCACAGCGCAAAAGGCTCCGCATTCCACCGGGGTCTTTTTCTTTCCGCCCGGATTGACCGATTTGCTGCCGTGCAGGCAACATCCGCTTTCCATTTCGAGGAGAGGAAAGCAATGCTCAAGAATCTGTTCCTGCTCGGCGCGGCCGTCGGCGCCTTTTCGACCACCGCGGCACTTGCCCAGTCGCCGGAAGTCACGCTGACGCGCCTCGACTGCGGTACCGGCTTCAACGATTCCCGCCGTTTCAGCGACACGTTTGCGTACTCCGATCCGAAGGTGCCGTTCACGTTCAGCTGCTACGTGATCAAGCACGGCGACGATTACATGGTCTGGGACACGGGATACTTGCCCGGCTCCAATCCCAGCGCGGCCAAAGTGACGCTCACCGACCAGCTCGCGCAGCTCAAAATCAAGCCGGAGCAGGTGAAGTACGTCGGCATCAGCCATTTCCACGCCGACCACACCGGCCAGCTGCCGTCGCTGCCGGGCGCGACGCTGCTGATCGGCCAGCGCGAATGGGAGGCGCTCACCGCGCCGAAGCCGATGCAGGGCGCCAACGTCGATGCGTTCAAGCACTGGATCGGCGGCGGCGGCAAGGTCGAGCCGCAACCCGCGGACAAGGACGTGTTCGGCGACGGCACGGTGACGATCCTGCGCACGCCGGGCCATACGCCGGGGCACCAGTCGCTCCTCGTGCGGACGAAGGAGAGCGGCGCGTTCATCCTGCTGGGCGATGCGGCGCACTTCCGGGAGAACTACGACAGCAACGGCGTGCCGGGCTTCAACTTCGACCGCGCCCAGACGATCGCCTCGCTCGAGCGCATCAAGGACATCGCCAAGAACCTGAAAGCCACGGTCATCATCCAGCACGACCCGCGCGACATCAGCAAGCTGCCCGCCTTCCCGGCGGCGGCGAAGTAGCCGGGTAGTACCGGTAGTACCCGCGGATGCGCATCGGCGTCCTGGGCTCCGGCAACGCCTGGGACGCGATTGCGTACCATGTCTTCGTGAGCATGCGGAAAAGAAGGGACTAGACGGATCACATGCCTAAGGCGTATTGGGTGATCTGCCATCGTTCGACCAAGAGCCTGGAGAAATTCGCGGCCTTCACCAGGCTCGCGTATCCGGCGATTCAGGCCGCGGGCGGGCGGTTTCTGGTCCGGACCTCGAACGTGGTTAAGACGTACGAAAGCGGGATTAACGATCGGACCGTGGTGATCGAGTTTGAAAATCTCGCCAAAGCCATGGCGGCTTACGACGCTCCGGACTACAAGGAAGCGTTGCGTGCGCTGGCCGACGGCGCGGAGCGGGATCTGCGCATTGTTGAAGGCGTCTAGCGAGACCTAACTCTTACACCTAGTTCTTGGCGAGAAACTCTTTTGCGCGCGCCAGCTCGGGGCGCTCGCCGGTGGATTTCGCGGTGAGTTTCACCAGGTCGGCGTAGTAGCGCTTTGCCTTGGCCATATCCCCGGAAAGCTCGGCGGCGCGAGCCGCGCCGGCCAGCGTACGGAAGCGGTTGGACTCGCGCTTTGACGAATCTTCATAGGCCTGCAGCGCCTGCGCCGGCTGCTTCATCTCCATGAGCATGTCCCCCAGCAGCTCCCGGGCAGGAACGACGTAGCCGGGCGATACCGGATGCTTGTCGCTGGCGCTCTCCAGGTCGGCCGCTTCGCGCATGAGGTTCAGAGCTTCCGCCTTGCTACCCTCGGCATAGACCGCCCAGGCTGAGGCGGCCTTGAGTTGGATATCCAGTTGCTGCGGCCAATACGGCAGCTTGAGCTCGACGATAGCCGCGCGAAGGGTTTGCAGCCGTTCGATGTTTCTCTTCACCGCCGCCGCGTCGCCGGAACGCCCCGCGCCGATGGCACGCGCATAGACGAGCTGGGCTTCGGCCTGCGGGATCGCTTTCCACGGAAAGTCCGCTTCACTCGGGAACAGGCTGAGCTTGGCCGCGTCGGCCCACTGCCCGCGCTCCATCGCATACCGCGCCGGAATCACGGCCAGCGCGAAGGCCGCCACGAACTGCTTGTTATTCAGGGGGCCCATATTCGGGAGGTGGTCCACGACTCGTTTCGCATCGCCGTCGCGACCCTGCTGAAGGTACGCGTACGCCATGTAGTCCATGGCGTGCAGGAACTCGGAGTGGTTCTCCGAGACTTTCGCCGAGCGGACGTTCGTCTCGATGGATTCGTCCCACAGGCCGAGCCGCGTGAAAATATGTCCCGGCATGTGCAGCGCGTGGGGCGCATCGGGGGCGACCGAAGCATAGCGCCGCGCCGCATTGAGGCCTTGGTGAGCAATGGAGGGATAGTCGTAGCTGTGGATCAGATAGTGGGCCACCCCGGGGTGGTCCGGCTGCGTTGCGAACACCTTCTCCAGAATGCCCGCCGCCTTCAATTGATTGGCGTAGGTCTTGTCCCCGGGTAGCGCCGTCGCATTGAGCGCCAGGGCATAGAAGATCGAGGCCTCGGAATCCTCCGGGTAGCGCTGCGTAATCTGTTCCATGGCGTTCAGGTAACCCAGCGCCCGGGTGCGGTGATCCACCTTGTCCGCGTCCTTGTAGAACGCCTCGATGGCGCCGATGTAGTCGCGTTCGCGCTGAGTCTTGGCGTTGGCAGCCTTCGCCCGTTCCACGGCTGCCCAGCCCTGCGGCAGCGCGGCGCCGGTCAGAGGCCAGGTGAACGGGTTGCCGAAGAGCGTGATCGCCGTGCCCCAGTGCGCCATCGCGCACGCGGGATCCGCCTTGGCGACGGCAGCGAAGGTCTTCGCCCCTTCCGCGTACCAGAACGAATGCAACAGGGCCACGCCACGCTGGAAGAGCGGTTGCACCTCGGCGCTGCAGGAATTCGAGAAACGAACGGTGCCGAGCTTTTCGATGCCGTCCTCGTGCGCCAGCGAGCTGGTGGCAATGGCGAGGAACGCAGATGCAACCAGCGTCCCGATCAGATTTGCTTTCACAGTGACCTCCCTTTGACGCCGTTTCATGGGCGCGGTATCGACCACAGCGTACACCACCGCGATGTTCGGATAGGGTACCGATGAAGCAGCGCTTGCGGGACGCCGGCAATCGGCCTATCTTGGCTCGCAGCAAATTTCTCAAAGGAAGCACCCGTGGAAGACCAAGGAAAGGATGCCTCGGTGCTCGCGCATATCCAGCGCCTGGTCGCCGAGGAACACCGGCTGTTCGAGGAGGGTGAGCTCGAGGCGGCCAAGAGCAAGCGCTTGAAGGACGTTCAGGTCGAGCTGGACCAGTGCTGGGATCTGCTGCGCCAGCGGCGCGCGTTGCGCGAGACGGGAGGCGACCCGTCCCAGGCGCACGCCCGGTCCCCCGAGGTGATCAAGAAATACCTTGCCTGAGCGCCCCGGACGGCGCTGCGCCGAGGAAGCTGTCACGGCTCGGATGGTTTCCACGCCGCGCTGAATTTCAGCTGTAACGATCGGAAGCGGGCGTGGCAACGAGGCCGTAATCGGGGCGGCCTACGATTGCGCCATGATTCAGCAATCGCCTCGTTCTGACAGCCCCGGACAGCTCGTCCCGGGCACGGTGCCATCGAGCCCGGACCGCTATCACGGGATCGCCCTCGGCGTGGAATGCGCCTGGCCGGCGCAGGTGCTTTCAGGGCTTTCGGATATGCAGCCATGGTCAAGCTCGGGCGACTCGACGTGACGCAAGTCGTGACGCACGTGCTGGCGGCCAGTCGGCTCTCGCGCGGCCATCTCGTCGTGATGGCCGTCGCGGCGGCGACGACGATCGCGTGCGCGGCGCTGCTCGCGGCGTGACCTCCACGACCGGATAGAGCAAGACCCGGAGTGCGTCGCTCGCGCGCCGGCGCTAGAGTCGGCGCATGATCGAAAATATCGATTGGGCGCGCGTTTCGAGCGAGCTGGATGCCCAGGGCCACGCGGTCGTCGAAGGACTCATCTCCAGGGCCGAATGCACTGCGCTGACCTCGCTCTATCCCCAGGACGATCTCTTCCGCAGCCGCGTGGTGATGGGCCGGCACGGTTTCGGGCGCGGAGAGTACAAGTACTTCCGCTACCCGCTGCCGGATCTCATCGCCGGGCTGCGCACCAGCCTCTATCCGCGGCTCGCGCCGATCGCCAATCGCTGGGCGGACTCGATGGGGCTCGACGTGAGGTATCCGGACAGGCACGCGCAGTTCATCCGGCGCTGTCACGCTGCGGGGCAGCGCCGACCGACGCCACTGTTGTTGCGATACGGTGTCGACGACTACAACTGTCTTCACCAGGATCTCTACGGCGAGCATGTGTTTCCACTGCAGCTCACGATCCTGCTCTCCGAGCCCGGACGGGATTTCACCGGCGGCGAATTCGTGATGACCGAGCAGCGTCCCCGCATGCAGTCGCGGCCCGCGGTCGCGAGGCTCGGGCAAGGCGACGCCGCCGTGTTCGCCGTTCACCAGCGTCCGGTGCGGGGAACGCGCGGCGTCTACCGGGTCAATCTGCGCCACGGCGTGAGCCGCGTGATGTCCGGGCGGCGCCACACCGCGGGAATCATCTTTCACGACGCGGCGTGAGGGCCTTGTACGGCTGCGGACGGCTATGTACGGCAGCAGACGGAGTACCATGTCTAATGATCGAGAACAGTCCCGCGAAGACGTTACCGTCGCCGAAGGAAAACAAGCTGCTCGCAGCCCTGCCCCGAGACGGCTACGCGGCGCTGCTTCCTTTCCTCGAGCCGCTCGCCATGCCGCTCGGGCTGTCGCTGTACGAGTCCGGCGCCGTCCAGCGCTACGTTTATTTCCCGACGACCGCCATCGTCTCGCTGCTCTATGTGCTGGAGGACGGCAACGCTGCCGAGATTGCCGTGATCGGCAACGAAGGGCTGGTGGGAATCGCGCTCTTCATGGGCGGCGAGACCACGCCGGGGCGCGCCGTGGTGCAAAGCACCGGCCATGGCTACCGGCTGGCGGGCGGCCGGCTGAAGAAGGCGTTCGACTCCGGCGGCGCGCTCCAGCACCTCGTGTTGCGCTATACGCAGGCGCTGATCACGCAAATGACGCAGACGGCAATCTGCAATCGCCACCACGCGCTGGACCAGCAGCTTTGCCGCTGGCTGCTGCTGAGCCTCGACCGGCTCGCCGGCGACGAGCTGGTGATGACCCAGGAGCTGATCGCCAACATGCTCGGCGTGCGCCGCGAGGGCGTCACCGAGGCCGCGGGCAAGCTGCAAGCCGATGGCGTGATCGAATACAGCCGGGGCAGAATCCGGGTGCTGGACCGGCCACGGCTGGAAGCGCGCGTGTGCGAGTGCTACGCGGTGGTCAAGAAGGAGTATGACCGGCTGCTTCCTGCATGACCGGTTGCTTCCGACCGGTTGTTCCTGATAGCTGACGAGGACCGACCATGAGCAGAAGAAAAGTGTTCGCGCTACCCATCGCCGCGCTCTCGCTCTACGCGAGCGGCGCGCTCGGGCAACTGGGCAGGCGCCCGCGGGGCGCGGGCGATGGCCGCGAAAAAGGCGGCGGCCAGGAACCGGTGAGCCCGATCGAGGTGACGCTGCACGAGTTCTACGAGGATCTGAAGCTGAGCGCCGAGCAGGAGGGCGCCTGGGAAGCGTATGTGGGACGCATCCGGGCTTTGATGAACGACATCGCGCGCGAGCGCGTGCAGCGGGAGAAAGCGCAGATCGGCGTCCTGCAGCGCGTCGACCGGGTGGTCGACATGGCGCGCGACCGGCTGACCGCCGTCGAAGACATCGCGATTTCCGCGAAGGCGCTCTATGCGCGGCTCACGCCGCCGCAGCAGCAGATCGCGGATCCGCGCCTCGCCAACATCATGGCGATTCCTCTCGCGGCCGGCGCGGCGCGCGCGGGTCCGGACCGGAGTGCGCCGCCGGCGAAGAGATCGTAGGGATTCTCCCGACGCCGCGGCGAAAATTCGCGCCGCATTCGCGCCGCATTTGCGCTCGTGAGCGCGCAGGGTGGAAATTCCGGCGCAATCGGCTACGATGCGGTCATGAGCGCGGCGACGAATTGGCGGGAAATTCTCAAGGCGCCGGCGCTCGGCGACCACATCGTGCAGGTCTACCAGGACGAGGAATTCCTGGCCGAAGCGGTCGGCGAATACATCGGCGTAGGACTGCGCCAGGATGAGGGCGCGATCGTCATCGCGACGCTCGAGCACCGGCGGGCGTTCGAGCGGCAGCTCGAACGCAACGGCCTCGATGCCGCCAAGGCGATCGCGCAGGGCCAGCTCAAGCTCTTCGATGCCGACGCCGTCCTGGCGAAGTTCATGCGCGACGGCATGCCCGACTGGAACGCCTTCCACGCCGTGGTGGGCGCGGACATCGCCGAGCTGCGCCTGCAATATCCGACCGTCCGCGCCTACGGCGAGATGGTCGACATCCTGTGGCAAAAGGGCGAGCGCGACGCGGCGATCCGGCTCGAGGAATACTGGAACGAGCTCGGCAAGCTGCAGACGTTCTCGCTGTTCTGCGCCTATTTCATGGACAACCTCGATGCCGGCGCTTATGGCGGCCCGCTCGAATGCGTCTGCAAGGTGCACACCCATCTGATCCCGGCCCGCGACTACGGCCGTTTCAACGATGCGGTGACCGAGGCGAGCAGAAAGGTTCTCGATGACCCGCTCTCGCGCATGATGATCTCGCTCGCCGCGACGCGCCGTCCGGGCACCGAGATGCCGCTGGGCCAGGCGGTGCTGCTCTGGCTGCAGAAGAACATGCCGCGCACCGCCGAGAAAGTGCTGTCCGAGGTCCGCGCCCGCACCTGACGGGCGGCGCAAGCCGTCCGAAGGCCGCTCGACGTTCAGCTGAAGTTCTCCTTGAAGTTCTCCTTTTTGTAAGGTCGTCTCTACCGGGCGTCACCCCGGGGCTACCTCACGCATCGGGGTCCGGCGATTTTCTTCTCCGGGAAAACGGAGTACAAAGCGGGCAGGGTGGCCACAAGTACAAATTGTTAGGGGCGTCCTGCAAATGGACTCGTATCAGCTGCACCGCATCCAACCGCCCGGGGATCCACGCGCGCCGGACGGGTTGCGCGAGATCTCGGTGATCGCATTGCTCCTGCTGCTCGCCTGCTTCGTGGTGCTCGCCTAGGCGGCGGCAGAAATGAAAACGCCCCGCTCGCGAGCGAGCAGGGCGTGGTACTGCGGGTTGCTGAGTGACTACGGCGTACTGCGTAATCTACGTCGTGTTACGTAAACTAAGTCGTGTTGCTTAAGGCAGCCGGCCTGGATATTGGCCGAACTCCCTTGCGTCAGCCCTAGCGCTCGATGCTCCCGAAGCCGAGGGTTGATCCATGGGTAGAGTTCTGCCGGCCGGTGTTGCCTTGGTCATCTCTCACAGGATCACCTCCTTTCAAAGTTGCCAACCGGTAGTGTAGCAAATCGGTTTCGCAAACCGGATTCGCGAACCGGTTTCGCGCTCCGCCCGTAAATCCATTTCGCCACTCAGGTCTTCGCCTGGGCCTGCAGCGCTTCGGCGAGCGCCGCCGCGGCGGTCGCGGCGGCGAGACGCCCGTCGGTCTTCTGGCTGTCGGCGACGCCGTGCAGGGCGGCGGCGAGCTTCTGCCGGTCCGCCGGCGTCCACTGCGGCGCCTTCATGAGCTCCGGGATGACGACGGCCATCAGCCAGACGACCTCCCGGATGGCGCCGGTCACGCGCTCGTCCACCAGCTCGTGCGCCTCGGCCTTGGTGATGCCCTGCCTGCTCTGTGCCATGTCGTTTCTCCATTAAACTTCGCGCCCATGATGCGGATTCTCGCACTCCCTGCGGCGTTCCTTGGCGCATCCCTCGTCCTGGTCGCCGGTCTCGCCGCCTTCCCGGCGGCTGCCCAGGTTCCCGCCGTGGCGACGCGCGACGGCCTGCCGACGCTCGCCCCGGTGCTGGAAAAGGTGATGCCGGCGGTCGTGAACATCGCGGTGCTGCAGAAGAGCCCGGAAGAGCAAAACCCGATGCTGCGGGATCCGATCTTCCGCCGGTTCTTCGGCCTGCCCGGAGAAGCGCAGCCGCAGATCGCCGCCGGCTCGGGCGTGATCGTCGACGCGAAGAACGGCTACGTGATCACCAACGCGCACGTCGTCAAGGACGCGCGCGAGATCGTCATCACCCTGAAGGACAACCGCCGGCTGCCGGCGAAGCTGGTGGGCGCCGATCCCGGCACCGACGTGGCCCTGTTGAAAGTGGATTCAAAAAATCTCGTCGACACGAAATGGGGCGATTCCGACGCCCTGCGCGTCGGCGACTTCGTGATCGCCATCGGCAACCCCTTCGGCATCGGCCAGACCGCGACCTCGGGGATCGTCTCGGCGCTCGGCCGCAGCGGCCTGTCGATCGAGGGCTACGAGCACTTCATCCAGACCGACGCATCGATCAACCCGGGCAACTCCGGCGGCGCGCTCGTCAACCTGCGCGGCGAGCTGGTCGGCATCAACTCGGCGATCATCGGCCCCGCCGGCGGCAACGTCGGCATCGGCTTCGCGGTGCCCTCGGTGCTCGCGCGCGCGGTGATGGACCAGCTCATCCGCTTCGGCGAAGTGAAGCGCGGACGCCTGGGGATCGGCATGCGGGATGTGGAGGGCGGCGAGGGCGCCCAGGTGGCCGACGTACAGGCGAATTCGCCCGCCGCGCAGGCCGGGCTCAAGACCGGCGACGTGGTGACGGCGCTGAACGGCCGGCCGGTACGGGGCGCGGCCGAGCTGCGCGCCCGGCTTAGCGTGGTGCCGGTGGGCGAGACCGTGGATCTTCGCGTGCAGCGGGGCGATGAAGCTCACACGTTGAAGGCGCGCATCGGCGAGCTCGAGAAAGGCCAGCTCACTGGCGGCCAGACGATCCCCGAGCTCGCCGGAGCGGTGCTCGCGGAAGCGGAGCGCACGGGCCTGCGCGGACGCAACCGGGCCGTCGCGGTCACGGGCGTCGAGGCCGGCTCGCCGGCGTTCGAGCACGGCCTGCGCGCGGGCGATCTCATCATCGGCGTGAACCAGCGCCGCGTGACGTCGGTGCCGGATCTTGCAAAGGGGCTGCGCGGCAACGGGCGGATCATCCTGAACGTGATCCGCGGCGACAGCCAGCTCGCCATTCCGGTCAAATAAGCCGGTCCGGTAACGCCGAAATCAGGGACAGACCACGTTTTTCCTGCGCGCAGCTGCGAAAAACGTGGTCTGTCCCTGATTTCTACTCTTTCACCCGCGAGATTCGCTTCACGTCGGGGAGCCGGCGCAGCGCGCGCATCACCCGGGCGAGGTGCTGGCGGTTGGCCACTTCCAGGACGAAGTGCATGGTGGTGAACATGGAGCGGTCGTCCTCCATGCCGATGGCATCGATGTTCGAGCCGGCCTCGGCGATCTCGGAGGCGACTTTCGCGAGCACGCCGCGCTGGTTCTCCACCATGACGTGGATCGCCGCCTGGAAGAGGCGCGTGGTGCGCGGGTCCCACTCGACGTCGATCCACTGGTCGGGCTCGTTCTTCCTCGAGCGCACGATGCTTGCGCAATCCGAGGCATGGACCACGAGGCCCTGGCCCTTCTTGATCGAGCCGGCGATGGCGTCGCCCGGGATCGGACGGCAGCAGCTGGCGAGCTGCACCGCCATCCCCTCGGTGCCGCGGATGGTCACGCTGCCCGCGGTTTTCAATTCTTCCTTGGAATCGCTTCCCTTGAGCAGCCGCCGCGCGACGACCGCCGGCAGCCGCTTGCCCAGGCCGATGTCCGCCAGCAGCTCGTGCTTCGAGCGCGCGCCGCCGTCGCGCGCGACGCGCTCCCAGCTCGCCTCGTCGACGTCGGCGAGCGTGCTCTTGAGGCTCTTCAGCGCCTGATCGAGCAGGCGCTCGCCGAGGCCGGCGGACTCCTCGTACTGCATGGTCTTCAGGAAATGGCGGATGTTGGAGCGCGCCTTGCCGGTGCGCACGTACTGCAGCCAGCCGGGGTTGGGCTTGGCGTGGCTCGCGGTGATGATCTCCACGCGATCGCCGTTGCGCAGCTCGCTCCTCAGGGGCACGAGCTCGCCGTTGACCTTCGCCGCCACGCAGCGGTTGCCGATGTCGGTGTGCACCGCATAGGCGAAATCCACGGCGGTCGCGCCGCGCGGCAGCGACAGGATCCGGCCTTTCGGGGTGAACACGTACACCTCGTCGGGGAACAGATCCACTTTGACGTGCTCGAGGAACTCGTGCGGGTCGCCCGACTGGTGCTGGATCTCGAGCAGCGACTGCAGCCAGCGATGGGTCTGCTTCTGCAGCTCGGAGAGCCCGTCGCTGTCGTCCTTGTACATCCAGTGCGACGCCACGCCCGTCTCCGCGAGGCGGTGCATCGGCTCGGTGCGGATCTGCACCTCGACCGGCACGCCGTAGGGGCCGATGAGGTCGGTGTGGATCGACTGGTAGGCGTTTCCCTTGGGGATGGCGATGTAATCCTTGAACTTGCCCGGGATCGGCTTGTAGAGCGAGTGCAGGGCGCCAAGGGCGAGATAGCACGCGGGGATGTCGGCGACGATCACGCGGCAGCCGAAGATGTCGTGCACCTCGGAGAACGACAGGTGCTTCTCGATCATCTTGCGGTAGGTCGAGTACACGTGCTTCTCGCGCCCGAACACCGTGGCCTCGAGGCCGCTCTCGATGAGCTTTTTCTTGATCGCCTCGAGGGTCTTGCTGATCATCTCGCGGCGGTTGCCGCGCGCCGCCTTGGTGGCCTTCGCGAGCACCTTGTAGCGCAGCGGGTAGAGGTGCGAGAAGGCGAGCTCCTGCAGCTCGTGGTACAGCGTGTTCAGCCCGAGCCGGTTGGCGATCGGCGCGTAGATTTCCATCGTCTCGCGCGCGACGCGCCGGCGCTTGGCGGGGCTGACCGCGCCAAGGGTGCGCATGTTGTGCAGGCGGTCGGCGAGCTTGATGAGGATCACGCGCACGTCGCGCGCCATCGCGAGCAGCATCTTGCGGAAGTTCTCCGCCTGGGCGTCGGCCGCCGACTGGAACTCGATCTTGTCGAGCTTGGAGACGCCGTCGACCAGCTCCGCCACCGGCTTGCCGAAAGTGTCGGAGATCTCGTCCTTCGTGACCTTGGTGTCCTCGGTCACGTCGTGCAGGAGCGCCGCCATCAGCGTCTGGCCGTCGAGGTGCCAGTCGGCGAGGATCTCGGCGACCGCCAGCGGATGCGAGATGTAGGGGTCGCCGGACTGGCGCCGCTGGCCGGCGTGCGCCGCCTCGGAGAAGCGGTACGCCTCGGCGAGGCGCGCCACGTCCTTCGGTCTCAGGTAGCCGAAGCGGCCTTGGTCGAGCAGGGGTGCGGCAGCGGCCGCAGGCGGAGGAGCCATAGGGGGAAGATTAACCTTCTCCGCCCCCGATGGGAGAGGTCAGAATCTACAGCGTCGGCAAAGACGCCGGCGTCGGGTTCTTTTTCAGGACTTCGGCGCCGACCTTGCCGCTCGCGATCTCGCGCAGCGCGATCACGGTGCTCTTGTCCCGGTTGGGCTCGACCAGGGGCGAGGCGCCGGCGCTGAGCTGGCGCGCGCGATAGGTCGCGGCCAGAGTCAGGTGGAAGCGGTTGGTGATTTTCTTCAGGCAATCGTCAACGGTGATCCGGGCCATGTCGGCTTTCTCAGGCTTTGCTGCGTTCGTTTCGGATGATAGTCGCCAGCTGCTGCCGGGCGGTATCAAAGTCTTTGTTAATTATAGCGTATTTGAACTCGTCCTGGTGCCGTAATTCCTCGCGGGCATTCTCCAGGCGACGCCGGATGACGACGTCGGAATCCTGCGCCCGCGTGCGCATGCGCCGCTCGAGCTCGTCGAAGGAAGGCGGCAGGATGAAGACGCCGACCGCGTCGGGGTACAGCGCGCGCACCTGCTGCGCGCCCTGCCAGTCGAGCTCCAGGACCAGGTCCTCGCCGCGCTCGAGCGCATCGAGGATCACCTTCTTCGAGGTGCCGTAGCGATTGCCGTGCACCTCGGCGCTTTCCAGGAACTCGCCGCGGCTGCGCATCGCGAGGAACGTGGCGTCGTCGACGAAGTGGTACTCGCAGCCGTTCTGCTCGCCGGGCCGCGGCGCGCGCGTGGTGTAGGAGATCGACAGCTTCAGCGCCGGGTCGCCGGCCAGGAGCGCCTTGATGAGGGAGCTTTTTCCGGCCCCGGAAGGCGCGGTGATCACGAACAGCTTGCCGACGCGCTTTTTCATTCGATGTTCTGCACCTGCTCGCGCACCTGCTCGATGAGCAGCTTCAGCTCGAGCGCGCAATCCGCGACCGCGGCGCTGGCCGCCTTGGAGGCGAGCGTGTTCGCCTCGCGGTTGAGCTCCTGGGCGAGGAAATCCAGGCGCTTGCCGGCCGCAGCGCCGCGCGCGCCCCGAGCGCTGCCGCCTTCCTGCAGCGTGCGCTCCACTTCGCTGAGATGGGCGCGCAGCCGCTCGAGCTCCTCGTCGACGTCGACCTTGGAGGCGAAGAGCGCGATCTCGGATCGAATGCGCTCGTCGTCCGCCGTGGCGAGGGCCTCCTTCAGGCGCTCCTCGATCTTGGTGCGGTAAGCGGCGATCGACTGCGGCACGAGCGGCGCGACCGCCTCGACGCGGCTGCGCATCGCGGCGATCCGCTCGCCGATCACGGTCGCGAGCTTTGCGCCTTCGCGTGCCCGCGCGGCCAGCAATTCCTCGAGCGCCCCGCGGCACAGGGCGCGGGCGATCTCGTAGGTGCGCTCGTCGTCGGGCCGCGGCTCGGAAACCATGCCGGGCCAGCGCAGGATGTCGGCGACGCGCAGCGGCGCGGCGTCCGGGAACGCCTTGCGCGCCTGCTCGCTCAGGGCTTTCAGGCGCGCGACCGCATCCCGGTCAAGCGCCTGCGCGGTACCGGCGCCGGCGGAGTCGTTCAGATATAGCCGGCAGTCGACCTTGCCGCGGGATATGCGCGCGACGATCGCCTCGCGCAGCGCCGGCTCGAGCGAGCGCAGCTCCTCGGCGATGCGGAACTGCAGATCGAGAAAGCGGGAGTTGACCGAGCGCAGCTCGAGGCTCAACCGGCCCCGGGGGGAGTCGGCCGACGCGGCGGCGTAGCCGGTCATGCTCTGGATCATCTGACAAACTGTGACAATGCGCGTGACATTTCGCGTGACATTTTGCGTGACTTTTGGCGTGAAATTGCGGGCGCTCTCCGTGACAATTGCACGCGGGGCGTAGGGGGAAATACAGGGGCAGGCGGTATCATAGGGTAGATGTCATCGCAAGCCAACCAGCCGCTGCCCGACGGCACCCAGCTCGAGAATTATCGCGTGCTGCGGGTGCTCGCGCACGGCGGCTTCTCCTTCGTGTACCTCGCGCACGACGAGAACGAGACCCCGGTCGCGATCAAGGAATACCTGCCCTCGACCCTCGCGCTGCGCGTCAACGGCGCGCTGAACCCGAACGTGCCCGAGGAAGACGCGGCGACCTTCCGCTACGGCATGAAATGCTTCTTCGAGGAGGGCCGCGCTCTCGCCGGGCTCTCGCATCCCAACGTGGTGCGCGTGCTCAACTTCTTCCGCGCCAACGACACGGTGTACCTCGTCATGCGCTACGAGCGCGGGCGCACGCTGCAGCAGCACATCATCAACCGGCGTGGCGCGCTCGAGGAGGCGTGGATCCGCAAGACCTTCGCCGAGCTCCTCAACGGCCTGCGCGAGGTGCATTCCAACAAGCTGCTGCATCTCGACATCAAGCCCGGCAACATCTACGTGCGCAACGACGGCACGCCGCTGCTCATCGATTTCGGCGCGGCGCGCCAGACGCTTTCCGAAGAGGGGCAGGTGAAGAAGCTGCCGCCGACGTTCACGCCCGGCTTCGCCTCGCCCGAGCAGCATGCCAAGCGCGACGACCTCGGGCCCTGGAGCGACGTCTATTCCGTCGGCGCCTCGATGTACGCCTGCTTCGCCGGCGCGCCGCCGCAGGCGGCGAACGAGCGCCTGGAGAAGGACAGCCTGGAGCCGGCGCGGCGCGCCTGGGCGGGCAAGTACTCGGCCGAGCTGCTCGATACCGTGGACTGGTGCCTGCGCCTGGACCACATGGAGCGCCCGCAGAGCGTGTTCTCGCTGCAGAAGGCGCTGCTCGGAGAAAAGCCGCCCGAGCACCGGAGCGAGCCGGGGCTCGTCGACCAGCTCAAGAAGGCGTTCGGCAGGTGGAGGCACAAGGGTGCGTAGGGGGAACGATGAAATTCGCGATCGCCCAGGATAGCCGCCTCGGGGCGCGCAGGATCAACCAGGACCGCGTCGGCCATTGGTCGACGCCGCAGGCGCTGCTCATGGTGGTCGCCGACGGCCTGGGCGGGCACCTGCACGGCGAGATCGCGGCGCAGATCGCGACCGATCTGCTCGCGAAGACGTTCCAGCTGGAAGCGCGGCCGAAGCTCGCGCACCCGGACGTTTTCCTGTCGCGCGCGATCATGGCCGCCCATGTCGCGATCCTGCGCGAGGCCGAGACGCGCCAGCTCTCCGACGTGCCGCGCACGGTGCTCGTCGCCTGCCTCGTCCAGGACGGCATCGCCTACTGGGCGCACATCGGCGACTGCCGCATGTATCTTTTCCGCAAGGGCCGGATCATGGCGCGCACGCGCGACCACTCGGTGGTGCAGCTGCTCGTCGACGAGGGCCGCATCCGCGAGGAAGCGGTCGCCACCCACCCCGAGCGCAACCGCCTGCTGCAATGCCTAGGCGGCTTCACCGCGCCGCGCCTCGAGGCGGCAAGCGAGCGCCTGGCGAAAGACGACATCGTGCTGCTTTGCTCCGACGGCCTGTGGGGGCCGATCAACCAGCGCCAGATGATGAACGCGCTGCTCAGCCAGCCGCTCGACGAGGCGATCGACACCCTGGCCACGCTCGCCGAGACCCGCGCCGGACCCGACTGCGACAATACCTCCCTGGTGGCGATGATCTGGGGCGAGGAGCAGGTGCGCAGCGCGGAGGACGGCCCGCAAACGGTTCCCTACAACGAGCTTCCCACCGACGTGCAGGATTTCAGCGCCACCGACATGGACTTCCTGCGCATGTCCGACGAAGAAGTGGAGAAGGCGATCGCCGAGCTCAAGGCGGCCCTGCGCAAGAACCTGGGATCGGGCCAATGAAGCTGGGGCAATGAGGACAAACGGCAGGCCGAGCGGGCGGCGGCCCGACGAGCTGCGCACCGTGCGGCTGACGCGCGGCTTTACGCGGCACGCCGAGGGCTCGGTGCTCGTGGAGTTCGGAGACACGCGCGTGCTTTGCACCGCGTCGGTCGAGGAGCGCGTGCCGCCCTTTCTGCGCGACACCGGCAAGGGCTGGGTGACGGCGGAGTACGGCATGCTGCCGCGCGCCACCAACACCCGCACCGACCGCGAGGCGGCGCGCGGCAAGCAGTCGGGGCGCACGCAGGAGATCCAGCGGCTGATAGGACGCTCGCTCCGCGCGGTCGTCGACCTCGCCTCGCTCGGGCAGAGAACCGTCCAGGTGGATTGCGACGTGCTGCAGGCGGACGGCGGCACGCGCACCGCGGCGATCACGGGCGGCTTCGTCGCGCTCCACGATGCCCTGTCTTTCCTGAAGAACAAGAACCTCCTGGCGGGCTGGCCGCTGAAGGACTTCGTCGCGGCAGTCTCGGTCGGCATCTACGGCGGCGCGCCGCTGCTGGATCTCGACTACGCCGAGGACTCCTCCTGCGATACCGACATGAACGTGGTGATGACCGGCGCCGGGCGCTTCGTCGAGATGCAGGGCACGGCCGAGGGCGCACCCTTTTCCCGCGCGGAGGCGGACACGCTGCTTGTGCTTGCCCAAAACGGCATCGCAGAGCTGATCGCGCACCAGAGGAGGGCGCTTGCGACATAGTGAAGAAGCGGCCTCCGACGCGCAGCTCGTCGACTACTATCGCCGCCGCGCCGGCGAGTACGAGGCGATTTACGCCAAGCCCGAGCGCCAGGGCGACCTCGCCATCCTCGAAAAGGAAATTCCACGGCGCCTGCGCGGCGCCCGCGTGCTCGAGGTGGCGTGCGGCACCGGCTACTGGACCGAGCGCGTCGCGCGCAGCGCGGCGAAAATCGTCGCGACCGACGCGGCGGAAGAGCCGATGCGCATCGCGCGCGCGAAAAGCTATCCCGCCGGCGTGGTGCGCTTCGAGCGGGCGGATGCCTACGCGCTCGATCCGCGGCTCGGCCCGTTCGACGCGGGGCTCGCGGTCTTCTGGTGGTCGCATGTGCCGCGCCAGCGGGCGGCGGCGTTCCTCGATTCGTTTCACCGCTGCCTGGACGATGGCGCGCGCGTGCTTCTCATGGACAACGTGTACGCGGAGGGCTCGAGCACCCCGGTGTGCGAGGTGGATTCGCAGGGCAATACGTACCAGATGCGCCAGCTCGCCGACGGCAGCCGGGTGCGCGTGCTGAAGAATTTCCCTTCGGAAGACGAGCTGCGCGGGCGGCTGGCGCCGTATGCGGCCTCGTTCACGTTCGAAGCCCTGGAGTATTACTGGCTCGCCGAATACAGGTTGAAAAAGTAGGGCGCGACGCGACCAAAAGTAGGGCGCGACGCGCCGTAGAATGACGCGGTGAAAAAGCTGGTGGTCGCATCGTCCAACCCCGGCAAGCTCCGGGAGATCGAGCCCTTGCTCGCGCCGCTGTCGATCGAGGTCGTGCCGCAGTCGGAGTTGGGCATCGCGGACGCCGACGAGCCGCATTCGAGCTTTCTCGAGAACGCGCTCGCGAAGGCGCGCCATGCCAGCCGCGCAGCGGGCTTGCCCGCGCTCGCCGACGATTCCGGGCTTTGCGTCGATGCGCTCGGCGGCGCGCCCGGCGTGCACTCGGCCTACTACGCGGGACGCGAAGGCAGCCGGGAAGCGCGCGATGCGCGCAACAACGAGAAGCTGTTGAAGAGCCTGCTCGACGAACGGACCGCCTACTACGCCTGCGTCATGGTCCTCGCGCGTCACCCGGACGATCCGCTTCCCCTCGTCGCCCAGGGCGCCTGGCGCGGCGAGATCGCTCGCATCGCGCGTGGCGCGAACGGCTTCGGCTACGACCCGCTTTTCTACCTGCCCGAATTGAAGAAGACCGCCGCCGAGCTCGACGCCGCGACCAAGAATCGCCTCAGCCATCGCGCGCGGGCGCTTTCGAGATTGCTCGCGCTCCTCAAAGATGCAGATCTCGGTTGAAAAGCCCGGCGAGGTGAAGCTCGCGGTCCTGCCGCCGCTTGCCCTTTACGTCCACATCCCGTGGTGCGTGCGCAAGTGTCCCTATTGCGATTTCAACTCGCACGAGCGCGCGGGACCGCTTCCGGAAGCCGAGTACGTCGAAAAGCTCTTCGCCGACCTGGAGAATCTCCTGCCTTCGGTCTGGGGCCGGCGCCTCACGAGCGTATTCATCGGCGGCGGCACGCCGAGCCTGTTCAGCCCGGAGTCGATCGACCGCATGCTCGCCGGCGTGCGCGCGCGGCTGCCGCTCGAGCCCGGGGCCGAGGTCACGCTCGAGGCGAATCCGGGGACGGTCGAGGCGGCGCGCTTCAAGGGCTTTCGCGCCGCGGGCGTCAACCGGGTCTCGATCGGCGTGCAAAGCTTCGACGACCGCATGCTGCAGGCGCTCGGCCGCATCCACGGCGCCGCCGAGGCGCGCCGCGCGGTCGAGGCGGCGCTCGCGAGCTTCGACAACGTGAACCTCGACCTGATGTACGGCCTGCCGGGGCAGAGCGCCGCGATGGCGCGCGCCGATCTCGAGCAGGCGACGGCGTCGGGCGTGCCGCATGTCTCGGCGTATCAGCTCACGATCGAGCCGAACACGGTGTTCTTCAGCAAGCCGCCGCGCCTGCCCGAGCACGACCTGTGCGCGGACATGCAGCTCGCCGCGGAAGATCTGCTGCACGCGGCCGGCTACGAAAGCTACGAGACTTCGGCGTTCGCGAAACCCGGCCGCCGCAGCCGGCACAACCTCAACTACTGGCAGTTCGGCGACTATCTCGGGATCGGCGCGGGGGCGCACGGCAAGATCAGCTTCCCGGATCGCATCACGCGGCACTCGCGCGTGAAGCAGCCGAAGGAATATCTGCTCGCCGAAGATTCGCTGGCTGAAGATCGCGTGGTGCCGGTGACTGAAGTGCCGTTCGAATTCGCGCTGAACGCGCTGCGCCTGACGGACGGATTCCCTCCCGGCTTGTTTACCGAGAGAACGGGTCTGCCGCTCGTTACGCTCGAAGCAGGGCTTCAGGAGGCGGAAAAGAAAGGATTGCTGGAACGCGACTGGCGGCGCATCCGGCCGAGCGCGCGGGGACGCCTTTTCCTCAACGAATTGCTCGAGCTGTTTCTCACCGCCGAGTCTGTAGTAGCCCACCGCTAGATTCTGTAGCGGCCCACCGCTAGATTGCTGGAGTATTTCTGCAGCCGTCGCAGGTGTAGCTTGCCCGCGCCGAATTGACATTCTCGCAATACAGCGGCGCCCGAACGTGACGAGGCTCCGCTGTGGAGTCAACCATCTTGCGAGGATTCAAATGAAGCCGAACCGCATCACGCTTGCGTGCATGGGACTATTCGCCGTGCCCGCCGCCGCGCTCGCGCAGAGCAACGTGCAGATCTACGGCACCCTCAATGCCGATGTCGAGTCGGTCAAGGCCAACGGCGGTTCCGGCACGAATTTTTCCAGCCGCAGCCGCGTAACCAGCAACAGCTCGAACATCGGCTTTCGCGGCGCGGAGGACCTTGGCCAGGGTGCGTCGGCGTTCTTCCAGGTCGAGAGCGGAGTGAATATCGACAGCGGCACGAGCTCCGGGTTCTGGGCCTCGCGCAACTCGGGCGTCGGGCTGCGCAGCAACACCTATGGCCAGGTGCTCCTCGGTCAATGGGATTCGCCTTACAAGTACTCGACATTGCGCATCGACCCGACCGGCGACACCGGGATCGCCGCGTATTCCGGCATCCTCGGCAGCACCGGCAGCATCACCGCCGGGCAGGGCGGAAGCAATTTCGCCGAGCGCGCGAGCTTCGACCGGCGCGTTTCCAACGTCGTTCAGTACTGGACGCCGGCCTGGAGAGGGCTGAGCGGCCGCCTCGCCTATGGCGCGGGCGATACCAATATCGGCTCGCCGAGCACCGGCGTGCCCGAAGGCAGCGGCCTCAAGCCGACGCTGTTCTCCGGCGCCGCCTACTACGAGGACGGCCCCCTGTACGCGACGCTCGCCTACGAGCAGCACAACGATTTCCAGGCCCTCAACACGCTGCTCGGGGCTGCCGCCTCCAGTGGCAAGGACCAGGCCTGGAAAGGAGGCGTGCAGTATGGGTTTCTCGACAACACGCTGACGCTCGGCGCGATCGCCGAGTGGCTGAAGTACAAGGCCGACGACATCAGCGGCCTGGGCAGTCTCGAGCGCAAGGTCACCAACTGGTACCTGGTGGGAAAATACCAGATGGGCGCGCACGCTTTCGCGCTCTCGTACGGGCAGAAGGGCCAGGAGAAGCTGAGCGGGGCGGGGTTCTCGGATCTCCCTGACAGCCGCGCGCGGCAGATCTCGGCGCGCTACGGCTTCAGCCTTTCCAAGCGCACCCAGCTCTATGCGATCGCGACGCGCATTTCGAACGACTCGAACGCGTTCCAGAGCTTCGGCAACTCGCCCATCACCTCGACCACGCTGTTCCGCGACCCGGCGCGCGGCGCCGATCCGGTCGGCTACGGTGTCGGCATGATCCACACGTTCTGAGCAGGCCGTCGGTCCGGGCATGCCGCCTCCCCCGGCGTGCCCGGACCCTCGCGCCACGGGCGCTTAGCGCCGGCGGAAGTAGAGATCTCGGATGGGATTGCCCAGGCGCCTTCCGCGCGCCTCGAACTTGGTCGACGGTCTTTCGGCAAAACCGCGTTCCGCTTTTTCAAAGAAGGAATTTTCCAGGAACGCGGCCGCCATCTGGTCCGCGTAGTCCGGCCAGTCGGTGGCGAGGTGCACGATGCCGCCGGCCGAAAGTTTTTCCGCCAGGAGGGACACAAAGGGCGGCTGCACCAGGCGCCGCTTGTGGTGGCGCTTCTTCGGCCACGGATCCGGGAAGAAGAGGTGGATCGCCGCGAGCGAGCCGTCGGCGATCATGTGCTGCAGGACCTGCGCGGCGTCGTGGCGCACGATCCTCAGGTTCGGCAGCCCCGCGGCGGCGATGCGATTGAGCAGGCTGCCGACCCCCGGGCCGTGCACCTCGGCGGCGATGAAGTCCGCCTCGGGATGCGTCTGGGCGATCTCGGCGGTGGTTTCCCCCATTCCCGAGCCGATCTCGAGAATGAGCGGCGCTTTCCTGTGAAAAACGCTTTCCTGGGAAAGCGGCGTGGCGGAAAAATCGATTCCGAATTTCGGAAACAGCTCCTCGAGCGCCCGCTTCTGCGCGGGCGTGGTCCGGCCCTGGCGCAGGACGTAGCTTCTGATTGCCTGCTTCAAGCCGCCTTGGAGCGTGAGGACGAGATCGTTCCTGACGTTGCAATGGTCCCTGACGTTGCAATGGTCCCCTGGGTCGGCGAGCTGGGCGCGGCGCTGTAGAGTTTCTTCGGCATGCGGCCGGCGAGAAAGGCTTCGCGCCCGGCCTCGACGGCGAGCTTCATCGCATGCGCCATGCGCACCGGCTCGCGCGCCGCGGCGATCGCGGTGTTCATCAGCACGCCGTCGCAGCCCAGCTCCATCGCCACCGCCGCGTCCGAGGCGGTGCCGACGCCCGCGTCGACCAGCACCGGGATCTTCAGCTTGTCGATCACGAGCTGCAGGTTCCACGGGTTCAGGATTCCCATTCCCGAGCCGATCAGCGAGGCGAGCGGCATCACCGCGACGCAGCCCAGCGCTTCGAGCATCTGCGCCTGGATCGGGTCGTCGGAGCAGTACACCATCACCTTGAAGCCGTCTTTCACCAGCTGCGCCGCCGCCTTCAGCGTTTCCGGCATGTTCGGATAGAGCGTGTGCGGATCGCCCAGCACTTCGAGCTTGACCAGGTCGTGGCCGTCGAGCAGCTCGCGCGCGAGGCGCAGCGTGCGCACCGCGTCGTCCGCGCTGTAGCAACCGGCGGTATTGGGCAGGTAGGTGAACTTCGACGGCGGCAGCGCCTCGAGCAGGCTCGGCTCGTTCGCGTTCTGGCCGATGTTGGTGCGGCGGATCGCGACGGTGACGATCTCGGCGCCCGAAGCCTCGACCGCGGCGCGCGTCTCGGCGAAATCGCGGTACTTGCCGGTGCCGACGAGCAGGCGCGAGCCGTAGCTTTTTCCGGCGACGATCAGCGGGTCTTTCACCGAGCTCAGCCTCCGCCCACGGCGACCACGATTTCCAGCCGATCGCCATCCTCCACCAGGATTTCCCGGTGCAGGCTCTTCGGCACGATCTCGCCGTTCCTCTCGACCGCCACTTTCTTCCCCGCCATCTCGAGCTTTTCCAGCAGCGCGCGGACGTTGACCGGGGATTCGAGCCGGTGCGCCGAGCCGTTGACGATGACCTGGATCATGGGGCCGATTTTACTGCGGGACGACCCCCGAAAACTCGAGCAGCTCCACGACCTCGTCCGCGGAGACCGCGGCACCGGTCCACGCTTTGTGATCGATGCGCACGTAGCGCTTCACTTCGGGCACGTACCACATCGTGAGCAGGAAGCGCGTCGGATATAGAACGCTCTGCACCCCCCGGGTGCCCTTCAGCTCGACCCGCGACGCCTGGAAGCGGCCTGCCGGGACCGTCACTGGCGCCTCCGGAAACGCCGCAAGGGTGACCTGCCATTCCGCCGGGATGTTTCCGCCAAAGGGATACCCCGAGGCCTTATCCAACCGGATCGGCGCCGCGAGCCTCGAATCGGGAAGCCTAAGGTAGGGCGCGAACTCGAGCAGCGTGCGCGTCTTCGGCAGCGGGCGCGCGGTGAAGCGCAGCGCTTCGGAGGCGAGCGCCGTCTTGACCGGGGCGCCTGAGCCGCCCTCCGGCGAAAGCAGCTCGTTCATCATCAGGCCATCGACGCTGTCCACCCGGACGTTGAAAACCTGTTTCCCGCCGACCGGGTATTTCCGGTCGGTGTATTGGTATTTCCATCGGGCGCCCGCCAGCGGCAGGGCGCTCGCCTCGGCGGGCGTAAGGGTCTTCTTCACCGCGGGCGCGGGGGAGGGCGCGGTCTGCGCGGCCGGTTTCGCCTGCGCGCGAAGCCGCGCCAGTCCCGCGAACTTGCCGTTCGGATATTGCTTGAGATATTCCTCGAAGTCGGCCGGGTTGGTGCTTGCGCGGATGGTTTCCCAGAAAAGCAGCTCGGCGGCCGAAGGGTCGGCGGCTTTCGGGCTCTGCGCCCAGCCGGGCGGCGCGCAGCACGCGAGGGCCGCCAGAACGACGGCCAGCAGCCGGACTTGCAATAGCGGACTCTTCTTCATGGCTCCTCCCCGGGATTTCGAGGCAGCATATCATCGGACAGACTGCCTTAAAATTGGCGCCGCCGCGGGTGTAGTTCAATGGCAGAACGGCAGCTTCCCAAGCTGCATACGAGGGTTCGATTCCCTTCACCCGCTCCACCACCCCTCAAGCGGTCACTGTTGTCTCGAGCAATTCAAGGAGCTCGGTCCATCCGGCGCGTTCCTCAGTGCCAGTTGCTGATCTGGACGTCGTCCGGGCTGGGATGGCCTTTCCCGGTCTCGACCAGCGACTTCAGGCTCATCAGGAAAATCGCCCACTTGGTGCCGCAGTGGTACATGAATTCCGCCGCTTCCCGCCAGCCCTCGTGCTTGAACAGGACGACGGCGTAATCGCCTTCTTGCTTGAGCTCGAAGCCGATTTTCGTGCCGATCCATTCCGCGGGCCCCTCGACCACCCGCCAGAGCACGCGCTTGCCCGGCTCGAGCTCGAGAACCTTCATGTCGAAGCCGCCGATCTCCTTGCCGTCGCTGCTGAAGCGGAACTTGAGCGCGCCGCCGACCTTGCTGTCCCCCTGCGTGCCGGTCGTCCACCAACCGGCCAGGCCTTCGCGCGTGGCCAGCGCCTTGTAGACCTCGTTCAGGGACGCCTTGATGCCGACTCTGTGCAGAATATCGACCATGATGCTTCTCCTTTCGGGTTGATTTGAAAACGACGCCGTCGTCGTGGCCGATAGTGTTGGCGCGAAGCCTCGAAGGGTGGGAGTGACAAGTGTGACGGGATTCAAATGGATTCGTTGATCACGGCCGCGGGGCGCGCGCTCGCGGCGGGCGATCCCCTCGGCGCGCTGAAGCTGGTCGCGCTGCGCGACGATGCGCCGGCGCTCGCGCTGCGCGGCATCGCGATGGCGCAACTTGGTGATCTCGCCCGCGCGAAGGCTTTGCTGCGCGGCGCCGCGCGTGCCTTCAGTCCCAGGGAAGCCGTGGCCCGCGCGCGCTGCGTCGTTGCCGAAGCCGAGGTCGCGCTCGCCTCGCGCGACTTGGGCTGGGATGTAAAGGCGCTCGACGCCGCGCGCGCGACGCTCGAAGCCCGCGGCGATCGCGTGAACGCCGCGCATGCGCGCTATCTCGAGGTCCGGCGCCTCCTGCTGATCGGCCGCCTCGACGAAGCCGAGCGCAAGCTCGAGCTCCTGGACCCGGCGCCCTTGCCGCCTGCGCTGAGGGCGGCGCATGAATTGGGGGTGGCGGGCATCGCGATGCGCCGCTTGCGGACGAAGGCGGCGCGCGCGGCGCTTGCCCGCGCCGAGCACGCAGCGCGCCACGCGAGCATTCCGGCGCTGACGGCGGAAGTCGAGAGCGCATTGCGGGTTCTTCACACCCCCGCCGCGCGCCGGATTGCCGGGGGCGACGAGCGTCCCCTGACGCTCGAGGAAGTCGAAGCCTTGCTCGCGTCGAAGGCCTTTGTCGTGGACGCGTGCCGCTACGTGGTGCGCCACGAAGGCAAGGTGATCTCGCTCGCGAAGCGGCCGGTGCTGTTCACGCTGGCACGCGCTCTCGCGGAAGCGTGGCCGGCGGACGTGCCGAGGGATACGCTGGTCGCGCGCGCCTTCCGGTTGAAGCTGGCCGACGAATCGCATCGCGCGCGGTTGCGAGTGGAAATCGGCCGGCTTCGTAAAATGCTTTCGCCGCTGGCCGAAGTGAGCGCGACCAAGCCCGGCTTCCGGCTGACCCCGCGCCGCGCGCGCGAGGTCGTCGTGCTGGCGAGGCCCGTCGAAGAAAAGCACGCCGCCGTGCTCGCGTTCCTGGCCGACGGTGAATCGTGGTCCACCTCGGCCTTGGGCCTTGCGCTGGGAACCGGTCAGCGCACCGTGCAGCGCTCGCTCGACTCGCTGGCGGCCGCCGGCAAGGTGCAGGGGTTCGGCCGCGGACGCGCCCGCCGCTGGATGACCCCGCCCGTGGCCGGATTCACGACGACCTTGTTACTCCCCGCTCCGCTGCCGGTTGATTAGGATGCAAGCATGAAAACCTCAACTGCTGAAGTCCTGCGCGAATACGGCCCCTTTCCCGATACCGGCGGCGTCAACGGCGTCACGTATGACGGCGAGAACGTCTGGTTCGCGTCGGGAAACAAGCTCAACGCCTTCGATCCGAAGAGCGGCAAGGCGGTGCGCGCGATCGATGTGGCCGCGCATGCGGGAACGGCCTTCGACGGCGAGCACCTGTTCCAGATCGCCGAGTCGCGCATCCAGAAGATAGACCCGAAGAGCGGCCGCGTGCTCGCCACCATCCCCGCGCCGGGCGCCGGCGGCGACTCGGGGCTCACGTGGGCCGAAGGCACGCTGTGGGTCGGTGAGTATCGGAACCGGAAGATCCATCAGGTCGATCCCGGGACCGGGAAGGTTCTGCGCACGATCGAGTCCAACCGATTCGTCACCGGCGTTACCTGGGTGGACGGCGATCTCTGGCACGCGACCTGGGAAGGCGACGAAAGCGAGTTGCGGCGCGTCGATCCGAAAACCGGCGAGGTGCTGGAGAAACTCGAGATGCCGGCCGGGATGAATATTTCGGGGCTGGAGTCCGATGGCGGCGATCGGTTCTTCTGCGGCGGCGGAGAGACCGGCAAGGTGCGGGCCGTGCGGCGGCCGAAGCGGGTTATTCGCAAGCCCGGCATGCCGGCGGCAGGCAGCGAGGGCTAGCGCTCTTTCCTGGGGCGATGGCGGCGGCCGTCGAGGTCGTCGAGGATCAGCTCCAGCGCCCGCAGGAAAACCGGCATCGGCGGCTCCTGGATCCCGGCGAGCCAGGAAACGACGTCCGCGGTCGGCATGCGCAGGTAGTCGCGAAGCTTGCGGGGGCCGCCGAGTTTGCGCGCGGCTATCTGCAGGGCTTTCGTTTTGACCGAGAACGCCACGGCAAGAACTTGATCCGATCGCCGGAGCGCGCACAAGTCGCGAGCGCCCGATTCGAATGTAGCGGCTTGACCCATCGATTCGTTGCGGAAAATTGCGGCGCGCTCGAAGGAAGCAACCGCGGAAAAGAACTGCGGCTTGCAAACGATATGCCTGCGAGGTATATGTCTCATCCGCCGCAAAGCCTTAACTCCGCGGCGCGTTCTAATCCGACGCGCCCATGGCCGAAAGACGACAGCATGCACTCGAAGATCGCGACTTGAGCATGAGCCGGGAGCGCCGCACGATACCGCTCATGCGAGAGATGTCCGCCGCCGCGAAGAACTGCCCGTTGGCGCCGCCCGAGCACGCGAGCGTCTACGCGCGCACGCTGCACCGCGCCTGCCTGGTGCTCGGCGGGATCGAGCAGCTCGCGAAGCATCTCGAAGCTTCCGACGTGGACCTGCGCCGCTGGATGGGCGGCGAGGTGCAGCCGCCGGAGCGCGTCTTCCTGGCGGCGGTCGAGGTCGTGCTGCTGCACGCCGGCGGTGCAGGCCGCGCGAACTGACCGTGTGATCAGGGCCAAGTCAGGGCCTTCCCGATTGTGCCGCGCGCTCCGATGAGGGATTATGCCGGGCGCGATCAAAGCAACGAAAGAACGCAAATGGCACCAAGTGTCTACAGCCGGACGCTGCGCAAGGCGGCCGAATTGATTGGCGGGCAGGCCAAGCTGTGCCGCCACCTGCGGGTACCGGCGACGGAGCTGCAGAACTGGCTCGACGACAAGAGCGTCCCGCCGATGGGAATTTTCCTGCGCGCGGTGGATGTGATCATCGAAGAGACGCCGCCGCCGGCGGATTCCGGCGGCGCCGAGCCGCCCGCGCCGCGCGACTGCTCGTCTGCCGGAGACTCTTCAGCTACCCGGTTCTGATACGGCGGTCGCGCCGAGCCTGAATTCTGAGGCGCTCGCGCCGAGCTTAAAGCGGCCGACCAGCGTCTGCAGGTGCACCGACTGGGCGGCGAGCGACTCGGCCGCCGACGAGATCTCCTCGGTCTGCGCGGCGTTGCCCTGCGTCACCTGCTCCATCTGGGCGATCGCCCCGTTGACCTGATCCACGCCGATCGATTGCTCCTGGCTGGCGGAGGCGATCTCGGCGACGATGTCGGTCACCTGCTTTGCCGAAGTGACGATCTCGGCGAGCGTCGCGCCCGACTGGTTCACGAGCGCCGAGCCGGTGCTCACCTTGGCGACCGAGTCCTGGATGAGCTGCTTGATTTCCTTGGCGGAGGTCGCGGAGCGTTGCGCGAGGCTGCGCACCTCGGCCGCCACCACCGCGAAGCCGTGGCCATGCTGCCCGGCGCGCGCCGCCTCGACCGCCGCGTTCAGCGCGAGCAGGTTGGTCTGGAAGGCGATCGCGTCGATGGTGCCGATGATGTCGACGATCTTCTTCGAGGCCGCATTGATCTCGTCCATCGCCTGCACCGCCGCGGCCACGACCTTGCCGCCTTTTTCGGCGACGCTGCGCGACCCGATCGCGAGCTCGCTCGCGCGCCTCGCGTTCTCGGCGGTCTTCTTCAGCGTGCCGGTGATCTGCTCCAGGGCGGCGGCCGTTTCCTCCAGGCTCGAGGCTTGCTCCTGGGCGCCGGTGGACAGGCTTTCGGAGGCGCCCGACATCTGCCGCGACGCTTCCGCGGTCTGGTTCGCGGCTTCGCTCACTTCGTTCAAGGCCTCGCTCACGCTCTCGATCGCGCGGTTCAGCGCGGCGGCCATGCGGCCGGTCTCGTCCCGGCTTTCGAGCTCCAGGCCGGCAGTGAAATCGCCTTCGGCGACCGCTTCGAGCACCTGCACCGCGCGCGAGAGCGGCTGCGAGATCATCCGCGTGATCGAGAGAGCGAGCAGCGTGGCCGCCGCGACGGCGGCAATGACGGCGCCGATGACGACGGTCCGCATCGCCGTATAGCTCGCCCAGGTCTGCGCCGCCGTCTTCTTCATGGCGGCCACCTTTCTGTCGGAGAGGTCGACGAGCGCGCCGTTGAGGGCCTCGACGAGCGGGTCGAGGTTCATCCACATGCCGCGCGCCTGGGCGCCGGCGCCGGCGTTGATCAGCGTGAGGACGGTGTCCTGCACGTCCCTCAGCTCCTTGAAGAGCGTCTCCGCCTCCTTCGCCCGGGCGATGTCTTCCTCCAGGACCAGGGTCTTGCGGTATTGATAGTATTCGCCCCAGAAAAGCGCTTCCTGCGTCACGATGTCCGCGCGCCACTTGTCGGTCTTGTCGTCGAGCAGCGCGGCGCGAACCGAGTTCTGCGTCGCGAGCAGGCTGACGTTGGCCTGCTTGATGTGGCTGACGCCCAAGGCATCCTGCTCATAGAGCTCGTCGAGGCTCTCGCGCATTCCCGCCATGCCGCGCACGCCGACGAATCCGGCGAACACGATGAGCGCGGCCATCAGGCCGAACGCCAGCGTGAGCTTGCTCCCGGTGCCGAGATTTCTGATCCAGCCCACAGCCGTCCCCCCTCCCCGGTTCGTCTACTTGCGGCTGAATTCGCGGATTTTCGCCTGCGCGAACTCGAAGACTTCCTTGCCCTTGAGGCCCTGCTTCTCACGCTCCTCGACCCAGCTTTGCCACGACTTGATCGATCGCGCGACGAGGCGCGCCCGGTCCACGGCGCTGAAAGCGACGAATTCCAGCCCCTTTTCCCTGAAAGCCGCGAGATTGGCCGCGTCGTCGGGCGCGTACGCATCTTCGTATCTGGCGACCGTCTGCTGCCGCAGGCCGAGCATGACTTTCTGCGTGGCCGCCGGCAGCGCGTCCCACGCCTTCTGGTTCACGCCGAGGTAGCAAAGCGGGCTGCCGAGGGAAACCTTCTCCGTCACGTACTTCGAGGTCTCGTGAACCTTGAACGCCGCGAAAGCGTAGGGGTAGGGCAGGGCGACGAGGTCGAGCGTACCGGCTTTCAACGCCGCCGCGCTCTCGACGGATGGCACGACGCTGACGGTGGCGCCGTATTCTTCGAGGATTTTTCCCATCGCGCCGGAGATGCGCACTCTCGCTCCCTTGAAGTCCTCGATCCGGGTGACCTTGCGCGTGCCCATCAGCTGATACTGGGGCAGCGGCACCGGCAGAAGCATCTTGGTGTTCCAATGCCTGAGCTCGGCCTGGATCGCCGGATGCTCGCCGAGCGCGAGCGAGACCTTGCCCATCGTCACGAGGTTTTCCGGAGCGAACATAGGCAGATCGAGAACCGTGCTGAGCGGCATCTTGTCCGGGAAATACTGCGCGCAGAAGTACACCGCTTCGGCGGCGCCGGACTTGATGAGGTCGACCGAGCCGGTCGGCGAGCCCTTGTCGAACATCAACTCGAGCTTCATCTGGCCGCCGGTCTTTGCCGCGACCTCCTTCGCATACCATTCGAGCGGCAGCGAAGACGCCCGCTTGACCCCCCAAATGTGGGCTTTCCAAGCGGTTTCCGCCGCGGTCGCCGGCGCGGCCAGGGCCGCTGTCGCCGCTGCCGCGGCGATCACCATGAGCTTGCGAGCGTTCGTTTTCATCGATTCCCCTTCGGTTTTTCGGACGATCGCGACGACGATAGTCGCCCTACAAATGAGGAATTGTCCTAGGGGAGAACGGCAAGCGCGCGCTCATCACGATAAATGACGATCTTTCGATCACGATCCATGACGATCCCTCGAGCGGCGTCGGCTTCCGCCGGCGGCCGCCCCGGTAAAGCGTCACGAACCCGCCCGTCTTGCGCGCGATAAATTGACGCACGTCAAGGCGGGGCAGCGCCCCGCTATTGCCGTTATTTCCAGGGAGCGCGACCGGGCGCGACCGGCGCCACCGGCTTCTTCGGCTGCTTGGGTTTCTTCTTTTCGCGATTGCTGCGTTGCTGACCCTTGGCCATGTGAGCTCCCGTAAGCGAGATTGTGCGGCGGATTTGCCGGGCCATTATCCGCTCATAGGCCGGTTCCGGCCCGAATACCGGATTGGTGTATGCTTTGCGCGGGGGTTAACAGGACCCCCGGGATTTTTCCCTCCAAGACGGTGCCCCGTCCAAATCCTGTCAACTTCGTTTGGAGGGCACTGTCATGCGGTACCAGCCAGCACCCATCGTAACCGGCCGGAAAAAGTGATCGGGCTGCTGCTGACGGCGCGCTCGCTGCGCGCGTTCGCAGACGGCTACGTCGCCGTGCTGCTGCCGGCGTATCTCCTCGCGCTCGGCCACGGCCAGCTCGCGGTCGGTTTCCTCAGCACGGCGACGCTCTTCGGCTCGGCGCTCGCGACGCTCGCGGTGGGCCGCTGGGGTCATCGGTTCTCGATGCGGCGGCTGATGCTCGGCGCCGCCGTCCTGATGGCGCTCACCGGCCTCGGCTTCGCCGCGCTGTCGTCGCTCTGGCCGCTGCTCCTGGTCGCCTTCATGGGGCCGATCAATCCCAGCGGAGGCGACGTGAGCGTCTTTCTGCCGCTCGAGCATACGGTGCTCGCCACCGCGGCGTCGGCGGAGTCGCGAACCTCGACCTTCGCGCGCTACAGCTTTTTCGGCTCGATGTTCGGCGCGCTCGGCGCGCTCGGCGCCGCGATCCCGGACTGGCTGGTCGGCCATGCGGGCCTGCAGATGCTCGATGCGCTGCGGATGATGTTCGTGCTCTATGCGGCGATCGGAATCGCGGTCTGGGTGCTGTATCTGCGCTTGCCGCAAATACGGGAAGAGGAAACCAAGCTTCCGGTGCCGCTCGGCCCTTCGCGCGGCATCGTCTGGAAGCTCGCGAGCCTGTTCAGCGTCGACTCGTTCGCCGGCGGCCTGGTCGTCAATGCGCTGCTCGCCCTGTGGCTGTTCCAGCGCTTCGGCATGTCGCTCACCGCGGCGGGGGCGTTTTTCTTCTGGACGGGCCTGTTCGGCGCCGCGTCGCAGCTCGCCGCTCCGGCGGTCGCGCGGCGCATCGGCCTCATCAATACGATGGTGTTCACGCACATCCCGGCGAGCCTGTGCCTCATTGCCGCGGCATTCGCCTCGAGCCTCGACGTCGCGCTCGGACTGCTGCTCGCGCGCAGCGCGCTTTCGCAGATGGACGTGCCGGCGCGCAGCGCTTACGTGATGTCGGTGGTGACGCCGCCCGAGCGGCCGGCGGCGGCGAGCTTCACCGCGGTGCCGCGCAGCCTCGCCTCCGCGATCGGCCCGACCCTCACGGGGCTGATGTTCGCGGCCGGCGCCATGGCGGCGCCGCTGGTGGCCTGCGGGACGCTGAAGATCGCCTACGACCTCGCGCTCTTCGCCGCGTTTCGCCGCGTCCCGCCCCGGGCCTAGCGCTTGTTAAAGCGCCGGATTCAGCGGCTGGCGGGGCGCCGCGCCGGCAGGCTGCGGCGCGAGACGAGGCCGGTGATCCAGCCTGTGGAGCGCCGCGCGCGCTCGGCGACCATCGGCAGCGGCAGCGCGCGGTAGTCGTCGTTGAAGACTTCGAAGCTGTAGTCGCCGCGATAGCCCATCTCGTCGGTCACGCGCACGAGCTCCGCGAGACGGTCGCTGTGCACGCCTTCGCCCGGAAACACGCGGTAGTGGCGCGCGGTGTCGATGCGCTCGTCCGGCGAGCGCACTTCCTGCCACATGAAATCCGACAGCTGGACGAGGAAGATCTTTTGCGGGTCGATGTCCGCCAGCCGGCCGAAGTCCGTGCCGTTGGCGAGAATGTGGAAGGAATCGAGGCACACGCCCAGGTTGCTGCGCTCGGCCGCCTGCACGATGTCCCAGGCCTGCGGGTACTCGTTCACGTGCCGGCCCCAGGACAGCGCCTCATAGGCGATCCGGATGTCGAGCGGCACGGCGAGCAGGGCGAGCTTCTGCAGGTCTTTTTTCAGAAGCTCTTCATCCCCGGACGCGTGCGCCGACGTGGAAGAGCAGGCAAGCAGCACCTTCGAGCCGAGCGCCTGACACATCCTGAGCATCGCCTTCGCCACATCCACCTTGTAGGCGTGCAGGTGGCCGGACAATCCCTCGAAATCGCGCAGGACCTGAAAGCCGGTGGCGCGCAGGCCGCTCGAGCGCACTGCGGCGACCGCCGCGTCTTCGCCCTCGGGATGGCCGACGATGTCGCCGGCATTGAGCATCACCTGGGTGAAGCCCGCGCCGCGGATGGCGCGCAGCTTCGCCTCGAGCGGCCCCGCCAGGGTGATGGTGTCCATCCCGAAATTGTCCAGGTTCACGCTTAGCCCTTCGGGTTGCTCACCACCAGCTCGAACGTCAGGCTTCCCTGGTAGACCTGCGTGAGCGCGCCCTTGTCGCTCGGCTGCACCGCGCCGCGGTCGATGAAGACGACGCCGCGCTCGCGCAGCGCGCGCGTCGCCGCCGGAATGTCCGGCGCGCCGAGGCCCACGCGCACCAGCCCCTCGTCCCAGTGGATCTCCTCCGAGCCCGGCGGCGGCTCGATGAGCTGCAGATAGAACTTGCGGCCGGGACTTTCGAGCAGCGTGCCTTTCGGCAGCACGCCGAAATACTGGCCGCGCGGCAGCACGGTGAACCCGAAGAGCGCCTGGTAGAAGTCCAGCCAGTCGGCCGTGCGGCCGCTGAGGATCGCCTGCACCACGCCGAACCAGTGCAGCCCGGCCACCGCCGGCGGGTTGGGATTCACGCCGGGCTGGAAAACAAAATCCACGTCGTAGATCGAGAAATCCCGGTAGCGGTCGACGAAGTAGATGAGGCTGTCGCCGACGCCGTGGATGCCGGGGATGTTGAGCTCCATCGCCGAGGCGCGCGTGGGCATCTCCCAGGCGCCCAGATCGAGCGAATGGCGGAAGGCATGGGCCGCGTCCCGCACGCGCAGCGCGATCGCGGAAACCGCCGGCGCGGGATCCGTGGCTTCGTGCGAGTTGACGATCAGGTTCATGGAGCCCTGCCGGTAGAGCATGACCTCGCGCGAGCGGTGGCGCGCCACCGCTGCGAAGCCCATCTGCACCAGCACGGCGCCAAGAGCCTGCGGCTGCGACGTGGCGTACTCGATGAACTCGATGCCGTCGAGGCCGACGGGGTTGGAGGGCTCCGGAATCGGGTCCTCGACGCTCTTCATCGCTGCATCCTCTCAAATGAATCCGTGGACGATCAGCCCTAGAGTAACGCAGGCGGGTCCCGGGCGGATTGTGCATCGCGGCACGCCATTTCGAAATTGGCGGAGCGCCCGTTATACTAACTAACGACTATGTTAATTTCCGCCGAATCGCGGGTCGCGGCCATGCGCAAGCCCAAGGCGCCCGCGGCGAACCGCGCGCGGATCGTCCAGGCGGCGATGGACGAGTTCGCCTCGCGCGGCTTCAAGGGGGCGAGCATGGACGCCATCGCGGCCCGCACCCACACCACGCGGGCGATGATCAACTACTACTTCGGCAGCAAGGAGAAGCTCTATCTCGCGGTGCTGGAGGACGTGTATTCGGAGATCCGCCAGGCCGAGGGCGAGCTCGACCTCGACCACCTCGCGCCGGTGGCGGCGATGCGGCGCATCGTGGAATTCACCTTCCGCTACTACATCGACCACGAGAACTTCGTGCGCCTGGTGATCGCCGAGAACCAGACGAAAGGGCGCCACCTGAGGAAGTCGAAGGCGATGCGCACGCTCAACCGCCCGATCGTCGAGCGCCTGAGCCGCGTCATCGAGCGCGGCCAGGCCGAAGGCGCCTTCCGTCCGGGCATCGACCCGCTCGACGTGCACATGGCGATCGCCGCGCTCGGCAACTTCAACGTCAGCCACCAGCACACCTTTTCCGCCATCTTCCAGCGCGACATGGGCGCGAAAGGCAACGTCGCCGCGCGCTGCGCGGTGGTGACCGACCTTGTCCTCAGATATCTGACCAATCCTTAACCCATCGATCCTTAGCCAATACCCTCACGGAGGAGGAACAGCATGGACTTCAAGATCGAGCGCCGCTCGGCGCTCAAAGCGGGAGCGGCCCTGGCCGCCGCGTACGCGCTGCCCGTCGCGGCGCAAACCAAGCCTACGCTGCGCTTCGCCGCGGTGTTCTCGGACAAGGACATCCGCGCGGACATGATCCGGAGGCTGGCGAAGGACATCGAGGGCGACTTCAAGCTGGAGCCCTTCTATGGCGGCAGCTTGTTCAAGCAGGGCACCGAGCTGGTCGCCTTGCAGCGCGACAACCTCGAGCTGGGCAACATCGCGCCGCAGGACATCTCCAAGCAGGTGCCGGCCTGGTCGATCCTGACCTCGGCGTATCTCTTCCGCGACGCGAACCACCTGAACGCCTTTTTCGCCGGCGAGCTCGGCGCGCAGATGAAGAAGATGGTCGAGGACCAGGTCAAGGCGAAGATCCTCGGGCCGACGTTCTTCGGCACCCGGCAGGTCGGCCTGAAGCCGAAGAAGAAAATCGCCACGCCCGCCGATATGTCCGGCATCAAGCTGAGGATGCCCGGCGGCGACGCCTGGCAGCTTCTGGGGCGCTCGCTGGGCGCGAACCCCACGCCGATGGCGTACGCCGAGGTCTACACCGGCCTGCAGACCGGCGCCATCGACGGCCAGGACAATCCCCTGCCCAACGTGCAGAACATGAAGTTCTACGAGGTGATGTCGCAGATCGTGCTGACCTCGCATCTGGTCGGCTTCGATCTGCTCAGCGTGAACATGAAGACCTGGAACGCCATGGCGCCCGCGAAGCAGAAGTCTTTCCAGGCCGCGGTCGACAAGGCGATCGGCTGGAGCGCGGCGGAGCACCTGAAGCGCGAAGCCGAGCTCGCCGCCGACTTCAAGAAGCAGGGTCTCGAGGTGTACGCCCCCGACGTCAAGGCATTCCGGGCGTACGCGCAGAAGGTCTATCTCGCCTCGGACGAAGCGAAGGCGTGGCCGAACGGGATGCTCGAAAAAATCAACGCCATGAAGTGACGGCGTGAAGCCGTTCGCGTCCAGAGCCGCGGCCTGGCTGTACCGCCGCGCGGAAAACGTCCTCGCCGCGCTGCTCGGCGTGATGTTCCTCGCGTTCCTGGCGCAGATCGTGTTCCGGTATTTCTTCAGCTTCCCGGTCGGCTGGACCTCCGAGCTGACCGTGGCCGCCTGGCTCTGGATGGTGCTCTGGGGCTCGGCCTTCGTATTGAGGGAAAGCGAGGAAATCCGCTTCGACCTCCTCTATTCGTCGGCCGGCCCCCGCGCCCGGCGCGCCATGGGAATCCTGATGAGCGTCGTGCTCGTGGCGCTCTACGGCCTGTCGTTCCCCGCCGTCTGGAACTACGTCACCTTCATGAAGGTGGAGCGCTCGTCCTACCTGCATGTCCGCCTCGACTGGATGTATTCGATCTACCTCCTCTTCGCGGCCGCCGTGATCGTGCGCTATCTGTGGATCCTGTGGCGGCTGCTGCGCGGGAAGAAGCAGGACCTGGACGCGTCCGACCCGACCGCGGTGAGCTCCGGCCTGTGAACCCCTGCCCGTGAGCCTTGCCAGCCCTTTCTCGCTCTGCGTCATCGCCATCGTGGCGCTCAGCCTGCTCGGCCTGCCGATCGGGCACGCGATGATCGCCGGCTCGATCCTGTACCTCTACATGGCGGGCCTCGACATGGGGACCGCCGCCGAGCAGCTGCTCAACGGCATGTACACGAGCTATCTGCTGCTCGCGATTCCGCTCTTCATCCTCGCCGCCGAGTTCATGAATTCCGGCAGCATCATGGATCGGCTGCTGCGCTGGTGCAACGCGCTCGTCGGGCGCTACCGCGGCGGCCTCGCCCAGGTGAACGTCGTGCAAAGCATCGTCTTCGCCAGCATGTCGGGCTCCGCCCTGGCCGACGCCGCCGGCTCGGGCAAGCTGATGCAGGTCCTCATGACGCGGGACGGCAAGTACACGCCGGCGTTCGCCGCCGCCCTGACCGCGGTCTCCTCGGTCCTCGGGCCGATCATCCCGCCCTCGATCCCGCTGGTGCTCTACGCCCTGATCTCCGACACCTCCATCGGCTATCTCTTCCTCGGCGGCGTCGTGCCGGGCCTGCTGCTGGGCGCGGTGCAGATGGCCCTGATCGCGTTCATCGCCCGGCGGCGCAACTTCCCGGTCGAGCCGCCGGTGCCGATGCGCGAATGGCCGCGCGTGACCTGGGACGCTTTCCCCGCGCTGATGATGCCGGTCATCCTGCTCGGCTGCCTCTACAGCGGCATCACCACGCCGACGGAAGCCGCCGCCACCGCGGCCGCGTACGCGCTGGCGGTTTCCGCGTTTCTCTATCGCAGCGTCGGCTGGCGCGACGTCTACAAGTCGCTGATGACCAGCGCGCGCATCACGGTGTCGATCGGGATGCTGATCGCCGGCGCGCTGGTCTTCAACTATGTGATCACGATCGAGAACATCCCCAGGGCCGTGGCCGCGCTGCTGCAGGGATACCAGCTCTCGCCGCTCACGTTTCTCCTGATCGTGAACGTCATCCTCCTGGTCCTGGGCTGCTTCCTCGAAGGCACGACCATCCTGCTGGTCATCGTTCCGGTGATGCTGCCGGCCGCGCACGCCCTGGGCATCGACCCGGTGCATTTCGGCGTGGTCGCGGTCGTCAACATCATGATCGGCCTGGTCACGCCGCCCTACGGCCTGCTGCTCTTCATGATGGTCAAGATCGCGGACGTGCCGCTCAAGGACATCGTGCGCGAGACGCTGCCGTTCCTGGCGGTTATGATCGGCGCGCTTGCGCTGATCACTCTCGTGCCGGGTCTCGTGCTGTTCCTGCCCCGGCTCCTGGGTTACCAGGGCTGAGCTATCCGGGATCAACCTCGACAGGGCCACGCAATGACCAGGAAGCCGATCTACGTGCTCAACGGACCGAACCTCAACCGGCTCGGCAAGCGGGAACCCGAGATCTACGGCACCACGACGCTCGCCGAGATCGAAGCGATGTGCCGCGAAGCCGCGGCCGGCCACCCGGTCGAGTTCCGCCAGTCGAACGCAGAGCACCAGCTCGTCGACTGGATCCACGAGGCGATCGACCAGGGCTCGGGGATCGTCATCAATCCGGCCGGGCTCACCTTCACCTCGATCCCGGTGCTCGACGCGCTGAAGATGTTCCCCGGCCCGATCATCGAGCTGCACATCTCGAACGTTCACCGCCGCGAGGAGATCTACCACCACTCGCTGATGTCCAAGGTCGCGACGGCGGTGATCATGGGCCTGGGACCCGGCGGGTATCCGACCGCCGTCGCGGCGATGTTGCGCTTATTGAAGTGAAACCCCTTCTTTGCGGGCTGATCGGCGCCGGCATCCAGCGCTCGCTGTCGCCTGCCCTGCAGCAGGAAGAGGCGCGCCACCACGGCATCTGCCTGCACTACCAGCTCATCGATCTCGACGCCTCGAGCCGCGGCGCGAGCGTCCTGCCCATGCTCATCGAGGCGGCGCGCGTCATGGGCTTCGCCGGCCTGAACATCACCTATCCGTGCAAGCAGGCGGTCATTCCGCTGCTCGACGCGCTTTCAGAGGAAGCCGAGGCCATCGGCGCGGTCAATACCGTGGTGCGAACCGGCGATCGGCTGATCGGGCACAACACCGACGCCGCCGGCTGGGCCTGGGGTTTCAAGCGCGCGCTGCCGAAGGCGGATCTGTCGCGCGTAGTCCTGCTCGGCGCCGGCGGCGCCGGCGCTGCCGTTGGGTATGCCGCACTCGGCCTGGGTGTTCGGGAGTTGTGGGTTTTCGATGTCGATTCTTCTCGCGCCGCTGCGCTTGCCTCGAGTCTCGGTACGCTCTTTCCGGATCGAAAGACATTTCAAGCAAAGGATCTGAAAGCTGCCGTGCAGGCAGCCGACGGGCTCATTCATTGCACGCCGACCGGCATGGCTGGACATCCCGGGATACCGCTGGCGGAGGAATGGCTGCGGCCCGCGATGTGGGTCTCGGATATCGTGTATGTGCCGCTCGACACGCCGTTGCTGAAGGCGGCGCGGCGAATCGGCTGCGCGACGCTCGACGGCGGCTACATGAACGTCGGCCAGGCCGCCGACGGCTTCAAGCTGTTCACCGGGCAGGACGCCGACGCGGCGCGGATGGACGCCCATTTCAGAAAGCTCGTCTCATGATCATCGAAAAGCAGGAAGACGTCACCCGCGCCGTCCTCGGGGAGATGCACCGGACCGCGGATCCGCGAATGAAAGAAATCCTGAGCGCGCTGGTGAAGCACCTGCATTCCTTCGTGCGCGAAGTGAGGCTCACCGAGCCCGAGTTCCAGGCGGCCATCGGCGTCATCAACGCGATAGGACAGAAGACCACGCCGAGCCACAACGAGGCGATGCTGATGTCGGGCGCGCTCGGCGTGTCGAACCTGGTGTGCCTGCTCAACAACGGGGCGCTGGGAACGCGGCCGACGCAGGCCAACAACCTGGGGCCGTTCTATCGGGACGGCGCGCCGCGCTGCGAGAACGGCGCATCGCTGCTGCGCTCGCCCACGCCGGGCCCGGCGCTCGCGTTCAAGGGATTTGTCCGGGATCAGAAAGGCAATCCCGTCGCGGGCGCGGAAGTGGACGTGTGGCATTCCTCCACCGTCGGCCTCTACGAAAACCAGGACCCGGCGCAGGCCGACATGAACCTGCGCGGCAAATTCGCGACTCTCGCCGACGGCTCGTTCGCATTCCGCAGCGTCAAGCCGGCGGGCTATCCGGTGCCGGTGGACGGACCGACGGGCGTCCTGCTGCGCGCGCAGCAGCGGCACAACATGCGCCCCGCGCATCTGCATTTCCTGATCTACAAGCCGGGCTTCAAGACCATCGCCTCCCAGGTCTACGACCCGGACGATCCGCACCTGCAGACCGACAGCCAGTTCGGCGTGACGAAGGCGCTGATCGGGAACTACGCGAAGCGCAGCGACGGGTCTTACGCGCTGGAATTCAGCTTCGTGCTGGAAGCCGGCGAAGCGAGGCTGCCGAAAGCACCCATCACCGGCAAAGCTGCCGCGTAGAATGCGCCGGTGAGCGCGCAGCTAAGCATCTGCATCCCGACCCGCAATCGCGCCGCGTTGCTGCGCAATTGCCTTTCGCACCTGAAGGGCTTCCGCAAGCTCGCCCTGGAAGTGATCGTTTTCGACAACGCTTCGGACGACGACGTACGCGCGGTCGTTCGGGAGTTCCAGCAAGGCGCGTTCGCGCGCTTTGTCTATCATCGCCACGCCGAGAACATCGGCCCGACGCGCAACATGGATGCGGCGCTGCGCCTGGCGACCGCGCCCTATGCGTGGATCCTCAGCGATGACGATATCGCCTATGAGGAGGCCCTGCTATTCATGGTGGGATGTCTCGACAGCTCGGTCTCGGTGGTGGCCGTCTGCGGCGGCTACGACTCCGGCGATCGCATGAATGTCGGCTTCGACAATTTCAAGGTGCCGGAACTGGTCGCGGTGATCGAAAAAGGCGATATTGAAAAGCTGGCCGCAAACGTGCTGCTCACCGATGGGCATCCCGTGATGCGGCGCGAGATCTTCCAGCGTCATTGTCGAATGGAAGAAAGAAGCTTCGGCCTTTTTCCGCTCTACGGGAGGCTGCTCCGCTATGGCGATCTGATCTATGTCAACGCTCCGGTCATGGGGCACTTGAGGAATCCCGACAGCCTGACCACCAAGCTTACCGAGCCCGGGTTCATCGATTACGTCAATGCGGACATCGAGCTCACCATGGCCAGCGCGGAGCGCGAGATCCCCCTGGCCGTGCTGGAGGGCGCGAAGAACTCGGTGCAGGGCACGCTCTACCTGCATGCGGCAAGGATGGCGCGAATCCAGGCGGACGCGCTGCTCATGCGCCATTTCCTGCTGCGGGCGAAGGCCGTCCACAAGGTGGATGAGGCATCGCTGATGCATTGGGAGGCGGCATTCCTGATCGATGCGACGACGCAGCGGATGGCGCAGCTGCTGCGGGACGTAGGCGCGAAGCGGGTGTTTGTCGAGGACCACCCCGTCCTCGAGAAGATCGCGACGCAGCTTGCACTCATGCTGCCCGAGCTCGACTTTCAAACCCGGCTCCCCGACAAGCGCGCGGCCGGGGATCCGCACGACGTAAAGATCTTCTGGAGCGCGGGCGAAGCCGGCGAGCGCCCGGCTGGCGATGCAGGTCCGGCGTTTTCGTTCATGGAAATCGTCGACGGGTGCCGCGTGACCCAATTACCGATCGCCATCGATATCGGCACGGACGGGGGCTGCGCGGTCCGGTATCGGCCCGGGGTGGGCGCGCCGCCGGCCGAGACCCCGCGCTTGTTCCAGATCCTGATGGAGGACTACGGAGTCGCCTGAACGCTAACGATCGCCGAAGGCCTCGCGCGGCGGCGGCTGGTTCACCACCAGCCAGAACAGCCCCATCTGCTCGATCACGCGCCGGAATTCCTCGAAGTCGACCGGCTTCTGGATGTAGGCGTTCACGCCGAGCTTGTAGCCTTCGACGATGTCGCGCTGCTCCTTCGAAGACGTGAGGATCACGACCGGAATCATCTTCGTGCGGGCGTCGCCGCGGATCGCGCGCAGCACGTCGATGCCGTCCACTTTCGGCATCTTCAGATCGAGGAAAATGACTTTCGGCGGCGCGCTGAGCGAGCGGCCCGAATGCGTGCCGCGGCAGAACACGAAATCCAGCGCCTCCTGGCCGTCTTCGGCGATGTGGATGCTGTTCGCGAGCTTGTGACGGCGCAGCGCCCGGACCGTGAGCTCCACGTCCGAGGCGTTGTCGTCGACTAGAAGAATTTCCACTTCCTGCGCCATCTCTGTCATCTCCCGTACCCGAGCATACTCCTTGCCTCGCCCCATGCTAGATTAGCCGCAAATGCCGTACTCGGTCGAAGGCAAGCTGGTCGTGGCGATCTCCTCGCGCGCGCTGTTCGACTTCGAGGAAGAGAACCGGATTTTCGAGGGCGACGGCGAGGCGGCCTACATCGCGCTGCAGTTTGCGCGCCTGGACGTGCCGGCGCGCGAAGGCGTGGCTTTTCCGCTGGTGAAGAAGCTCCTGGCGTTCAATACCGCCCAGGCGCAGCGGGTCGAGGTGGTGATCCTGTCGAAAAACGACCCGGTGTCGGGCCTGCGCGTGTTCAGGTCCGGTGCGCTCGCGGGGCTGGCGCTGGAGCGAGGAGTATTCACCCGTGGGCGCAGCCCGTACCGCTATCTCGACGCGCTCAAGGCGAACCTTTTCCTGTCGGCGAACGAGGCCGACGTGATGAGCGCGCTCGACGCCGGGGTCCCGGCCGCCCGCGTGTACCCGGAATCGACCCTCGCGGCGAGCCGGCACTCGCAGGAGGTGCGCATCGCCTTCGACGGCGACGCGGTGCTGTTCTCCGACGAGGCCGAGCGCGTGTATCAGAAGGACGGCCTGCACGCCTTTACCCGCCACGAGACCGCCAACGCTCAGCAGCCGCTGCCGCCGGGCCCGTTCAAGCCGCTGCTCGAGGCGCTGCAGCGGCTGCAGGCGGCCTCGCGCACCGAGAAGGGCTTTCCGATGAAAGTGCGCACCGCGCTCGTCACCGCGCGCAGCGCGCCGGCGCACGAGCGCGCGGTGCGCACGCTGATGGACTGGAATATCGCGGTCGACGAGGCGATGTTCCTCGGCGGCCTGGACAAGAGCGCCTTCCTGAAAGCCTTCGAGCCGGATTTCTATTTCGACGACCAGCGCAGCCACATCGATTCCGCCCGCGCCCACGTCGCCTCCGGCCACGTTCCCTTCGGGATCGCGAACCTCCGCTAGAAGCAGGGATCGCGAACCTCCGCTAGAAAGCAGGCATCGCCACCTGCGCTAGAGAGGCAGGATGCGATCCCGGAATCGCAGTTTCACTTCCCGACCAGAACCGGCGCGCTACCCTGCACGATCACGCAATGGCTTGAGCTCTTGCAGGCATCCGAGTAGCGCTTGATCGCCTCCAGCTGGACGAACTGCGCCGTAGTCAGCTTCATCGCCAGCTGATAAGCGTTGTCGGCGTTGGCGCGGCTGGTTTCCGCATCCTTGCGCGCGTCCTCAGCGAGCTTTCGCTGCAGCTCGGTTTTTCGCCGTTGCTGCTGCGCGGCCGTGTTGTTCATCTCATCGATCACCGGCTTATCGGGCAGGGCCTTGCCCATGTTGACGTTGACCAGGATTACATGCAGGCCGGTGGCCTCGATGTGCTTTCTGAACTGGGCCGCGATTTCGGTTTCGATTGCCTGCAGCGTTCCAGGATCCGTCATGATGGGCGTCATCTGATACCGCTTCGTGACGTCCCGGACGATCGTCCGGTACTGCTCCTTCAGATTGTGCTCGTACCATTTTTCATAGCCGAATTTCCTGACCAGATCGGCCGGGTCCTTCCACTGGAGAACGATATAGCTGGCGTAGTTGATGAAGTTGTTGTCGGCGGTCGAGAGATGATCCAGAGGCTCGTCGTACTTTGTCGGCGTAAGCGCTACGCTGATCGATGTAGTGGTCCACCAATACCAGGAGAGCCCTGGCTTCTGTGTCTCCTCGCGTACCCCGCCGTGTCCGAAGAACCACGGATTGTCGATGATCACGCTTTCCCGGCCGGGCTCCGTCGTGATGGAGTGGCACCCGGACATCAAGCTCGCCATGGCGAGAACTGCAAAAAGTCTCATGCGTCTCCCCTTTTGAAGCACGGGGCATTACAAGCTGCCCGTTGCTTTTCCAGCTCGCGCTAAGCGAAAAACTCGCGCGGATCGACCTGGAGCTTGGTCTGCTCGAGGGTGCGGCGGATGCGGTAGGGCTCGTCGGGGCGGACCTTGGGATCCTTGTCGAGGTCGAGGATCTTGTGCGGTCGCAGCGGATGGCCGTTGCCGTCGAGCACCACCATCACCCGCGGCTTGAGCCGGCGCACCAGGTTCTGCGTGATGACGATGCCGGTCTCGCCGGAGTTGAGCTCGACCACGCTGCCGACGGGGAACACGCCGACGCACTGGATGAACTGCTCGACCAGGTCGGGATGAAAGCCGGCGCCGCGCTCCTTGTATAGATAGCTGAGCGCGCTCGAGGGCGAAAGCGCCTCGGCGTACGCGCGCGTCGCGGTGAGGGCGTCGAAGGTGTCGGCGATCGCGGCCATCGAGCCGTACAGGCCGATCTCGTCCGCCTTCAGGCCGCGCGGATAGCCGCCGCCGTCCTGGCGCTCGTGATGCAGCAGCGCGAGATCGGGCAGGCGCGGCGGGATCGCCGGCGTCTCGTGCAGGATCTCGGCGGAGTATTCGACGTGCTTTTTCGCGAGCTCGGCTTCCTCGGGCGAGAGCGGGCCCGCCTTCTCGAGGAGCGCCGCGGGAAGCCGTGTCTTGCCGATGTCCTGGAGCAGGCCGAGCAGCCCGAGGAGCTCGAGCTCTTCGCGCTCGAGCTCGAGGAAGCGCGCGAACACGATCATGTAGATCGACACCTGGAGAGCGCGGGCGTGGGCATGCGCGCTCTTCTCGCGCAGGCGGGTCACCAGCAGCAGCGCGTCGGGGTTGCGCACCACGCTGTCGGTGAGCCGGGTCACCGACTCCTTCACTTCCTTGCCGTCGAGCCCGCCGCCGGGCTTGCCGATCGGGCGCAAGAGCTCGCCGATCTGGGTCACGCTTTGCGAGTACACCGCGTGCGCCTGCTTGAATTCGGCCTCGACCGGGGCGGTCTGGGGATAGCGGGTGGTGCCGCGGATCTTGAAGTTGGCGGCGACCGGGAACGGCGCGCGCTTCTCCGGCGCGGCGGCGGTGCGCTCGGGGTCGACGAAGACGTGCTTGCAGTGCTTTTTCAGCATGACCAGCTGCTCGTCGTTGCTCAGCTGGAAGCCCTGGTACATGAACGGCGTCTCGGTCCAAGGCCGGTCGAGCTCGGCAACATACATGCCGAACTGAAGCTCGCCGACGGGGATCTGTTTGCGCTCCATGTAGGGAATTCTAAATGCTTCCCGGCCCGGGCTAGATCCTTTGTTCCTGCACAGCGTGACAAGCTACCGCTCCGATGAGGGCCGGACGCTCTCTTGTGCAGCGCTCATTGGCGTGCGGGCAGCGCGGATGGAAGGCGCAGCCGGGGGGCGGCTCGAGCGGGTTGGGCACTTCGCCCGCGACCGGCGTGCGCGGCTTGCCGCTCATCGACAGGTCCGGCACCGCGTCGAGCAGCATCCTCGTGTAGGGGTGGCGCGGCCGCGCGAAGATCTCCGCCGCGCCGGCGAGCTCGACCAGGCGCCCGAGGTACATCACCCCGACCCGGTCGGCGACCTGGGACACGACGGCGAGGTTGTGCGAGATGAAGAGGTAGGTGAGGCCGAGCCGCTTCTGCAGATCGGACATCAGGTTCAGGATCTGCGCCTGCACCGAGACGTCGAGCGCGGAAGTCGGCTCGTCGCAGACGAGGAGGTCGGGCTCGCCCGCGAGCGCCCGGGCGATCGAGATCCGCTGGCGCTGGCCGCCCGAGAATTCGTGCGGGTATTTGTCGCCGTCCTCCGGGGCGAGGCCGACTTGCGCGAGCAGCGCCTCCACCCGGTTCGGAATTTCGTTTTTTGAAACGATCTTCAGGACCTGCAGCGGCTCGGCGACGATCTTGCGCACCCGCCAGCGCGGATTGAGGCTCGCGTAGGGGTCCTGGAAGATCATCTGCAGGCGCCGGCCGGTGAACTGCACGCGCCCGGCGGTGGGCGCGTACAGGCCGACGATGAGCCGCGCCACGGTGGACTTGCCGCTGCCCGACTCGCCGACGAGGCCGAGCGTCTCGCCGCGCCGGATCTCGAAGCCGACGCCGTCGACCGCGCGCAGCATCCGCCGCGGCTCGCCCTCGAGCGCGCGGTTGAGCCAGGGGCGCGAGACGTCGAAGTCCCGGCTGACGTCGCTAAGGGTTAGCAGCGGCTCGTTCATGCAGCCAGCAGGCCGCCGCGCTCGACCCGGCGGGCATCAGCGCCGGCCGCTCGACGAGGCAGCGATCGAAGCGCTTCGGGCAGCGCGGATTGAAGGCGCAGCCCGGCGGGATCGCGTTCAGGCGGGGCATGGCGCCGTCGATTTGAGCAAGATGTTTTTTCTTTGAAAAAGAAATAGTCGGTATCGACCCCATGAGCCCGGCGGTATAAGGATGCTGCGGCGCGTGAATGACCTCGCGCACCGGCCCGATCTCGACGATGCGGCCGGCGTACATCACCGCGACCCGGTCGGCGGTTTCCGCGATCACGCCCATGTCGTGCGTGATCAGCATGACCGCGGTGCCGCGCGCCCGCGCGAGGCGCTTGAGGAGCGCGATGATCTGCGCCTGGATCGAGACGTCGAGCGCCGTCGTGGGCTCGTCGGCGATGACCAGGCTCGGCTCCGCCGCGAGCGCGAGGGCGATCACCACGCGCTGGCGCATGCCGCCCGAGAACTGGTGCGGATAGCTCTGAAAGCGCGCCTCGGGCGCCGGGATCCCGACTTCGCGCAGCAGCGCGAGCGCGCGGCTGCGCGCCTGCGCCTTGCCGACGTCGAGGTGGGCGAGGATCGTCTCCTCGATTTGCGCGCCGATGGTGTAGAGCGGGTTGAGCGAGGTGAGCGGATCCTGGAACACCACGCCGATGCGGCGCCCGCGCACGCGGCGCATCTTTTCCTGCGGCAGGTTGTCGATGCGCGCGCCTTCGAGCCGGATCTCGCCCGCGGCGATGCGCCCCGGCGGCTCGAGCAGGCCGATGACGGCGAGGCCGGTCAGCGTCTTTCCCGCGCCGGATTCGCCGACCACGCCGAGCACCTCGCCTGGGGCGATCGTGAAGCTCACTCCGTCAACGGCAACCAGGGTCCCGCGCCGTGTGGGGAATTCAATTCTTAAATCTTTAACTTCTAAAATCATCTGAGCTTCGGGTCGAGCGCGTCGCGCAGCCAGTCGCCGAGCAGGTTCACCGACAGCACGAGGATCACCAGCGCCGCGCCCGGGAACACCGTGATCCACCACTGGCCGGAGAACAGGAAGTCGTTGCCGACCCGGATCAGCGTGCCGAGCGAGGGCCGCGTCGGCGGCACGCCGACGCCGAGGAACGAGAGCGTCGCCTCGGTGATGATGGCCGTGGCCACGTGGATCGTCGCGATGACGAGCACCGGGCCCATGACGTTGGGCAGGACATGGGCGAGGAGGATGGAGAAGGGGCCGCGGCCGATGACGCGCGCCGCCTGGACGTACTCCTTGCCCTTCTCGACCATCGTCGAGCCGCGCACGGTGCGCGCGTACTGTACCCAGCCCGAGATGCCGATGGCGAGGATCAGCACCGGGATCGCGATCGCGTCGTGGCGATCGCTCGGCAGCGCGACGCGCGCGACGCCATCGATGAGCAGCGCGATCAGGATGGCGGGAAACGAAAGCTGGACGTCCGCCACGCGCATGACCACGGCGTCGATCCGGCCGCCGAAATAGCCCGACACCAGCCCGAGCGACACGCCGACGATGAGCGAGAAAAACACCGACGCGAGCCCGACCGCGA